>Ga0310122_10000002_pt1 | contig 331905 bp, 274 predicted proteins | sample CB6_Bottom_1051__FD_203503 | JGI IMG/M metagenome (GOLD analysis project Ga0310122, IMG submission 203503) | Marine microbial communities from Western Arctic Ocean, Canada - CB6_Bottom_1051 | ecosystem: Environmental > Aquatic > Marine > Oceanic | place: Canada: Western Arctic Ocean... | reverse complement strand
CGGTTATATCCAGCATTTTTATAACCGTTATAGACTGCACTCAAGTCTCGGATATCGAACCCCACATGAGTATGAAGTCGTGACGGGTTAAAGAGAATAGGGTGTCCATTTTATCGGGTGAAGATCAGTTCTAACATTTGGCATTTTTGCTTCGCAAAAGCTTATGCCAAGGTTTCGTGCGGGTTAGCTTAGCGTTATAACACAAGCAGTATTACAGCATATAGCAAGGATCGATTATGGAAGAATACTGGAACCCGATGGTTCCCGAATTATCAGTGAGTAATTTTGAAGCGTCGTTATCATTTTACGTCGATGTGCTTGGCTTCTCTGTACGTATTAAGCGAGAAAATCCTGACTTTGTATACCTTGAACAAGAACAGGTTCAGATCATGCTCGAACAAATTACGGATTCAGGGTGGATTACTGGTGAGTTAGTTACTCCATTAGGGCGTGGAGTAAACTTTCAAATAGAGCTTTCAGACTTAGAGCCGCTAGTTGAAAGACTGAAGAAAGCTAACGTACGTTTTTTCCGTGATTTAAAAGAAACATGGTATGACATTGGTGAAAAGCTATCAGGTGAACGAGAGTTTCTGATACAAGATCTAGATGGTTATTTACTAAGGTTCACCCAGCACCTTGGAGAGAAAGCGAAACTGTCAGAGTAGTGTTATAACAAGGCGTTTAACAGTGACCAGAAATGCTTGGCATTTTCACTTCGTGAAAGTATATGCCAAGGTTTGGTGCGGGTTATCTGGCGTTATTTTTGAGGTATAAAAATGTACGTACGATTTGTCGTTGATCAGCTCGATGAGGATTCAAATCAGAGAACAGGCATATTTCAGGCAATCAGTTGTATGAAGAAACAAGAAGTATTCTACGACTATGAACTTGAACATATCGCCGAGGTGATGGGGTGGTTCGATGAAAACCTTGAATCTCCTCTAGACTACTTAAACAAACAGAAGTCTAAGAAATCTGATGTGTATATCAGTTGGTTTCTTGAGTCTTCCTCTGAACACATATCTAAAGTACGTGAGTTCGTTTTCTTAGTCGAAAGTAAGGGGGTCGCAGTTGATCAACTAAGAACAGAAACCCCTGGTAAAATAGTTTACGCCGATAAATATCAGGTGTTTGCTAAGCCATTCAGGCGCTTCTAAGCAAACATAACAATAAATTTAGAGTGATTCACAACGCTTGGCGCTCTCACTTCAAGTAAGTTTAGTGTTTATGACACAATGTTTTAGGTAAGGTAGTAGCGTTGTTCACACCTTAACTTGGCGTCATATGTACGGAGTGTTTTATGAATATATGGATATTTAGCTCGGGGTTATTAGCCCTGTTTACTACGTTAGTGCATGTATTTGCTGGTCAAATAGACCCGGTTAGACCTTTTCTTAAATCGAAGCTCGATGATATACCGAAAGCGACACTTCTAGCTTGTTGGCATCTTGTCTCGGTCACTTTGTTTGTTAGCTCATTAATGCTTTTATACGTCGGTTGGTATGGTATTGATTCACTCTATTTCCTAATCCAGTTGCTAGGTTTTTTGTATATTCTGTATGCATCGGTGTTTGTGGCTGTTGGGTTGTATTTTTTTGGAGCGAAGGTTTTTGTAAAGCTTCCTCAATGGATATTGCTCCTTCCAATCGGCTTGCTAGCAAACTATGGCGCAATGTATGTGTAACAAACACTATGGCGCCAATAACTAAACTTTAGCGCTGTTTCTATCCTATATAGTCCGGTCTATCATCAACCATCCCAGAACGCTAAATACTAAGTCACCACAATCTGTAGAGGAAAGTGCATTGAAGTTAACGAATAAACTCGTACGTTACCCGCACATTGATGTTGATCGTGCGTTTGAAAAAGAAGCTGAGTTATTGCAGCAAATACAGGCGGGTGAGATTGGGCAAGCCTTAATGCTGTGGCAAGCAAAAACGCCGACACTCGTTTTGCCCGCAGGTAAAAAGTGGCCTGTGACCGTAGAGTCTAGAAAACAACTCGCGGCACAAGGCTGGCAACTCACCTCGCGTAAAACAGGTGGCGCTCCCGTTCCTCAACTGCCGGGGATCATTAACCTGTCGCACATCTACCATTGGCCTCGTGATGAAGCTTACAACATCCAAAAAGCGTATCGACATTTATGCGACGTTTTAACCCTGTTTTTCAAAGAATTGGGCATCGATGTGGATGTACACGCCACCCCCGGCTCTTATTGTGATGGTGACTACAACCTCAATATCGATAAACAAAAAATAGTGGGTACTGCGCAACGTGTATTGCTTAAACAAGGGGGCGGCCAAATTGTACTTTCGCAAGCTTGTATCTTGTTAGATGTCGACTTAGAAAACATCGTTGCGCCTGTGAATTTTTATAATCAAATTTGCGATAACCCGACCGTGGTGGATGCGCAGGTTCATACTCCCTTGTCCGCGCATTTGACGAGCCTTCCCAACGTAGATTCACTCTTTCAGCAGTTAAGCCAAGCTTTCATCAAGCATGCGTAATACCAACCTTTCGCTAACGCACAGCTCGCTTTTGGTTTAGGAAGACCAACTTCTCGCTTATCCCTTCTCTTTATAGATCGCCGGCTTGATATCCAACAGTGGTGTGTTGTTCAAGCAGTCCAAGCCTCTTACTGTCACTGTGCCATTTTCTATTTGTTCAATCGGTAGCACGGCGGCACCTATAGGGTTTGGTCTGTGCGGTGAACGCAGTGCAAAGGTGCCTTTAGTCGGCGTCTCTTCATTCCAGCTTTGTATCAGTTCGTCTCGTTTTGCGTCTTCTAACCAATACAAGATCAGGATGTGGTCTCCTGTCTTTAAACCAAGCAAACCTTGTTGGTAAACGTCATCTAAGATAATTTCACAGATCGGGCCGTTGTCCGGTTGGATGTTATTCGGACACTCCGAAACCGAGTGATAAGGCGTAGCAATTCGACCAATAAATTTCAGTTCTGCAGACATCTTCAGCTCCTATTTAGTTCTTTATTAATCTCTTTATTTGTCATCGTTTTTCATGGTCACTAAGGTGTAGATGAAGATCGTAATCAAGATCACCACACCGCCGATAATACTGGTCGTTGGCGGAATTTCGGTGAAGAAGATAAACGCCCAAACTGGCGCTAACACCGTTTCTAACATCAGAGTCATTGATACCTCTGGCGCGGTAATGTGGCGTGTTGCGACCATAGATAACACTCGGCCAACCGGTGCGGTAAACAAGCCCATCATGCCCATGATTAACCACGTTTCAATGCTGTAGCTTGATGGTGTTGCGAAGAAAAACATCACAACCGCGAGCAACAAGCCACCTAAGCCAACACTCGCCAATCGGCTGACGTCTTGATATTTACGCAGCAAGGTAAACATCATCGAAAGACAGATCACCGCGAATACCGCTAAAGCATCACCCATCCAGTTCCCTGAAGAAAATGAACCTGAAACGACTATCGTAATACCAATCATCACCGCGACAATGGCAATCAAAGTTGAACGGCTAGTGGCTTCTTTCAAGATCAACCAGCTGAAAATAGCCGCAACAGCAGGGGCCGCACTGAGGATCACAAAGGTATTGGCAATCGAGGTCATCTTGATGCTGAACACCAAGCCAGAGGCGCTGCCGAGCATAAGAATGCCCGCTGCTAACAATGGCCAACCGCTCTGCACTACTGCTTTTCGGATACCACGTTTGTCGTTGAACTTAAGCAAAATCGGCATCGAGATTGCGCTGAATAAGCCGAACAAAAAGGCAGTATCGAATCCGCTGACACCGGCATAACGAATGAAGATTGGATCAATACTCATTAATACGGCACCTGCGATCGCGAGCGTAAAGCCGAGGGTTCGTGTGTTTCTTGCTTCAGTTTTAGGGAGGTTCATTGTCGTCATTTCTCTATCCAATTATCTGCTATCAATAAATCATACTGGTGAGTATGATTTTAAAAATTAGTTGAGTCAACACAAATCATACTTTAAAGTATGATCTCTGTTTTGGGGTGGATGAAGTAATGAGCAAGATTGAGCAGAACAAAGAGAAGAAACGACTCGCGATTTTAAAAGCGGCGAAGGAGATATTCCTCGCGGAAGGCTACGTGCAAACCAGCATGGACAGAGTCGCTAGTGAAGCGAAAATGACGAAGCAAACGCTTTATCGTTACTTCTCTTCTAAAGATGTGTTGTTTGAAGCGACGTTAAGACAAATGGGTAGCCAGACAGACGATAAGTTGGTGATGCATTTGCAACACGCCGATACTCGACAAGCGCTATTGGGCTTCGCGAAAGACTTCGTTTTGTTTCACCTTTCGAGCGAGCATATTGCGACCTTTAAGCTGTTGATAGCAGAAGGCAGTAAGTCTCCAGAATTAGTGAGTCGTTTTATGGACGTTGGCCCAGATGATACCGATCGCGTGCTTGCTCAGTTTTTCAATGAGCGATTCGATATTGAAGAACCACAAACCAAAATTAAGCTTTGGCTTGGTATGGTGATGAGTGTCAGAGAGGGTGTGTTGATGGGAATGCCTGCACCCACAGAACAAGAGATTACAGCTCACGTTGAAGCGAGTACTGACTTGTTGTTAGCGGCTTTGGCTTAGGTAGGGCTGTGAATCTGAAAAAGTAAGATATACGTTAGGCGCTGCTGGACTTTGATTATTCCATAATATGGAGTTGCAACGCCTGTCGTTTGATCTGTTTACGTTTACGGGTTACGAGTTAAATCGAGCGGTTACCAAGCAAAGGTCTTAATGACGTTTTGCTTGGTGATTGGGTTGTGAGCAATGTCTTGATTGATCTTATCAAGAAACGGCTTGCGAGCCTGAGGCAACATGCCACGCATTGGTGAGATGTTATTGCCGTGGTCGCCCCAGTAGTAGCAATCGAAATCCTCTAGATTTTCGAGCAAGTATTTTTCTTCTTCCAGAATCTGCAATGGCGTTGGTAAAACAAACTCGCCACGATTTACTTCTTTTTCCAACACCGACCCCGGTTGAACAGCTAAAGCCATCGGTGCAATTGCATCTGGCTGCATGATGTTCAGCAAGCTAGTGGTATTAATTGCATGCTCGACAGAACGTTCTTTGCCGCCAAGGCCAAAGATGAAAGAAGCCAGTACCTTGATGTCTGCTTCACGGGCTAGGTTCATGCCTTCAATCGCATGCTCACGCGTCATGCGCTTTTGAATGCGTTCAAGCACAATTGGGTCACCTGACTCCAAACCTGAATAGGCCATGCTTAAACCTGCCGACTTAATCTCTTTTAATTCAGACAAGCTCTTACGACGGAAGTCATTGAACCCTGAATACAGAGAAATATTATTGATCTCTGGGAAGGTGATCTTGATGTAATCCAGAATCGAAATCAGCATCTCGGTTCTAATCGCCATTACGTTACCATCGACCAAAAAGATAGACTCTACATGCGGATAGATCTTTCTCGCCGCATCAATATCTTCAAAGATGTCTTTGATATCTCTTACTTTGAAACGCTTATCATCAAACATCGTGCAGAAGGTACATTGGTTATTACTGCACCCCAATGTTGTCTGGATGAGTACGCTCTCTGCTTCCATCCAAGGACGATAAACTTTACCTTCAAAACGCATAAATGCTCCTCGGCCGTAGCCTGTGTTGTTTCGACGAGGGCAAGTTTAGCAATCTGCATCTTGGGTGATAATTGGGCAAAGCGGGGAATCAGTATTAAAGAAATTTTAATAATCGAAAGAGCGCGCAGTTCTTTGTCTAGATGGATAGAACTGCGGCTTGGATTGTGTGTGTGGGGGGGGGAGTGTTAGTGGTCGTTTTTTACTAATGAATGATCAGTGCGCAACGCACAACTTTTCTTCGAGCAATTGATCAAGCACTGTCACCAGCTTGTGGTTCTTAGTGTTGTCTAATGCGTCGGCGTGCGGGTCTTTGAACAACCCAGAATCATTATCAAAATATTGACCAGAAGCGTTGGCAAACTCATCACTGAGCGCAGCACGACAAAGAATATCGGCCCCGATAGCAAGGTCGTTACCATCAACGCCATAAGCATCTTTTACTAATTTACTGCCAAGGAAAGAGGCTGGGTTTACAGGGATAATTGCGGTGCCTTTGTCTAAAAGAGTATTGGCTAATTCGATGGACCACATCGTTAGTGCGAGCTTACTTTGCGCGTAAACCGGACCATCCAGTTCCCCCGCATTCGGGCTGATTAATGCATCTAAATCTACGGGGGCTTGGGCTGCTGAAGATAGGTTGACGATACGACCTGTCGCATCAAAAAGAGGAAGCAGCTTTTGTGTCAGTAGATACGGCGCAATGGTGTTTACGACAAAACGCACATCAAGATTGTCTGGAGTGGTGATGTCCGACACCTTATACACACCTGCGTTGTTAATGAGTATATCGAGTCGTTTGTGATCGCTTATGATTTGGGTTGCGAGCGCCTCAACTTCAGAGAGCGTCGATAGGTCTGCGATGTAGCTTTCGATGATTGCATTCTTAGACAGGCGAGACAGAGCGGTCACGACTTTATTGACCTTAGCTGGGTTGCGGCCATGAATCAGAATATGGTGCCCTTGCTGCGTCAGTGCTTTTGCGGTCTCTAAACCAATGCCATCCGTGGCCCCTGTGATCAGAATTATTTTTTGCATGTTCCGTCCTTCAAAAAATAGTTTGAACAACTTTATAACAAAGATTAATGACACATAGTTGCATTTGGCTCACAAGCTGAAGACTCAAATGTGAGTCTATGGGACAAATAATGACCATTTTAACACTTGGTGGGTAACCGTTGGCGTTTAACGATTAAGTAAGACCATGGGTCAGTTTGTGGCTGACCCAAATTAAGAGAAGTGAACGAGTTATTTGATGTCTTGAACGTTCATAACCAGAGTTTCCCAGTTACGTTGGTTTTCCATATCGTGCTCTAGGCCTTGATCATCGGCAATTTGGAAGCGCTTAACCGCAGGTGTTTTGCTGGTGGCTTGATACAACCAGTAGGCCTCTGCTTTGAGTGCTTCGTCGATCGGTTTATCGATAGACTCGTACACCGCTTGCTTACATGCATTGATCGATTCGGCAGGGAATTGAGCAATTCGTTTGGCAAGCGTATCGACGTATTCACCAATTTCATCCGGCTCTAGTGCCTTGTTGATGGTGCCGTATGCTTCGGCTTCGTCAGCATCAAAGTCTCGTGCACTTAGGACGATTTCAAGTGCGCGACCTAAGCCGACTTGGCGTGCCATACGTGATGCGCCGCCACCGCAAGGAAGGATGCCCATACCCACTTCCATTTGCATGAATTTGTATTTACCACGAGCTGCGAATCGCATGTCACATGCTAGTGCAAATTCGTGGCCTCCACCTCGAGCGAAGCCTTCAAGCTTGGCAATTGTAGCTTGTGGCAGTTTGCTGATTCTTTCGAGCACCACTTGCAGGTCGAGTAACTTCGCTTCTTCACGAGAAACGGCTTCTGTCGACATGTCTTTTAATAGATTGGTGTCGTAGTGACAGACCCAAACTTCAGGGTTTGCTGACTGAAATACCACGACCTTGATGTCACGATCGCGCTCTAGTCTCATTGCTAAACCATTGAGGTCGGCAAGCATCTCTTGCCCTTGCACATTCACAGTACCGAAGTCAAAAGTGACGGTAAGAATCCCATCCTCGGCTTGAGCTTTAAACGTTGTATAACCTTGATATGCCATTTCCATATTCCTTCTGAGAGATTTCATTTCAGCCTATTCAGTGTGAATGCGACCTAAATTCAGGCTAACGAGGAATGTTCGAACCAACAATTAACCATTAAACGAAACACTATTAACGAATTATTAAGAGTGTTGATGAGTTTAGTAATTTCATTTTATTCAATATCTTAGCTTCGTGTTCTAGCGTTGCAGGTATCTTGCTAATTCGATTGTCAACGAAATCTAAAAACTCATTCCTTGTTTGGCGCTCTTATCCTTTTCATTTAGCTTCGTATACTGCTCAACTAGGTAATTAGCCCCAAAGTACAGACAAGAGTAAACCGACCGATGCAGATGAGATCCGCGACTTTGAAAACCATTATTGAGAAAACACTGCCACTGACGCTGGGTGTGTTTGCGATCATGATGGTGCAATTGGTCGATTCGATCTTTATCGGTCAGCTAGGGGTGAATGAGTTGGCGGTTCACGGTATCACCTTGCCATTCCAAGCGGCGTTTACCGGTGTTCAAGTGGGCATCGGTGTCGCGGCAACGTCCATTATTTCTCAAGCGGTAGGGGCAAAAGAGCAACGAAAATCCACCTCAATTGCCTCACTATCTGTCGGGTTCGGTGTCTTGGTGATTGCTTTGATCTGCATAGGCCTGATTGTTTTTAGCGATTCTGTTTTTGCGTCGTTTGTGAATGATGTCTCTGACGTCCAATACCAATCCATGCTGTTGATTTTTAATGTGTACTGGCCGTTGTGGCTATTCAGTGCATTGATGGTGGCGGTGCTTTATCTGGCCACCTGCGTTTATCGAGCCAATGGCGATACCAAAACAACCGGCAGCATGTTCTTGGCTGCCAGCGTGATTAACCTGATTCTCGACCCTATTCTGATCTTTGGATTGGACATGGGTATTGCAGGGGCGGCGATCGCATCGAGCATTGGCTACGCTTTCGGCGCAATCTACATGCTAATCAAGTCTCGTGGCAAAGGTTGGTTTGGCTTCAATGGCGCGTGCCGTAAGCAAATCAAAGGCTACAGTTTTGAGTTATTCAAGACGGTAATGCCAACCACCGCGAATCAGATATTACCTGCGGTCAGCGCGTTCTTCTCAATGTTATTGATTGCGAGAATCGGAACCGATGAGATGGCTTTTTGGATCTTACTCGCCCGTGTTGAAAGTTTTATGTTGGTGTTTTCTCTTGCTCTGACCATGTCCATACCACCTATGATTGGGCGTTACCTAGGGGCGCAGCAGCGATGCAAAATCCCTGAGCTATTGAATACAACAGCGGAGTTCTTATTGGTTTTCCATACCGTGATGGCAGCATTGCTGGCGCTGTTTAGTGGCTGGATTATTCCTGTTATCTCGGAAGAACAAAGCATACGCAGCTGGTTTGAAGTGACCTTGTTATTTATACCGTTCAGCTATGGGCCGCTTGGGCTTTGCATGTTGGTTGCTTCGGTCTTTAATGCCTTGGGTGTGCCTCGTAAAGCTTTGAATGTCTCTTTCCTACGCTTGTTTGTTTTCTACATTCCAGCGTTATGGCTCGGCTCTATAACCGGAGACATGATCAATGCGGTTATTGCTGCGACCGTCGCCAATGTTTTAGCAGGCTCTTTTGCATGGTTTAAGCTTAATGCCTATATTAAAACTCACATTATTCCCCGTGCCGCTGCGGCCAATAAGCAGCGTGTACTCAGCGCAGGCTAGCCATTATTGATGAACATTGAACATCTAAAATTGTTTGTGCGACTCGCGTCTACGCACAATATAAGTCAAGCAGGACAAGAGCTTGGGTTGTCACCTCCGGTAGCCAGTATTCATATCGGAAAGCTCGAAGAGAGCCTAGGTGCCCGTCTTGTGCATCGCACCACGCGGAAGGTCTCTCTGACTGAAGAAGGCATGGCATTTCTTCCTCACGCCAAGCAAATCCTTTTGAGTGTCGAAGCGGGTGTGGCCTCTGTCGGAACCGGTAATGAACTACCAAAAGGGGTGTTGCGAATATCTGCACCTTCTTCGTTTGGTCGCATGCATGTTATGCCTGCTTTGAAAGGGTTTTTGGCTAAGTATCCAGATCTGTCGGTGGACATTTCACTCAGTGACTCAATCGTCGATCTGGTCGATGGTGGTTTTGATGTGGCGATTCGTAACGCGGAGCTACAAAATTCAAGCCTGATCGCTCGTAAGCTCTCTACTGATAAACGTATTTTGTGTGCATCGCCAGAATATTTGGCAGCTCATGGCTATCCGAAAACACCAGAAGACCTCAAGCAACATCAATGCATCAATCAAACCGGCTTAGAAGGTTGGACGTTCGATACACCAGAAGGCGATGTCACCATCAAGAAGAAAGGTGCGATTCGTGTTGATCACGGTGAAGCGGTAAGGGATGTATGTGTCGATGGGCTGGGTATCGCCATGTGTGCGACTTGGATAGCATACAAGCAGCTCGCGGAAGGTTCGCTGGTTGAGGTGTTGCCGGATTACCCTTTAAAGGATGAGGCTGCGATTTGGGCGGTATACCCGAGTGCACAGCTGCTCGCGCCTAAGGTTCGCGTATTTATCGATTATTTTGTTCAATACTATGGTTCACCTTCTTATTGGGATTGCGAAGTAAACGGTCAAACTCAGTAGCGATTCAGAAGCACTTATTGAGAACAAATAAGAAAGCCCCGACCATAAGGTTGGGGCTTGTTTTATGTTCTTTATAGAACGTTTCTTCTAGCTAACTGCTGTTGTTTTATCTATTTAGCGCATCGGGCGTTTAATGAGCGTGTACCGCTGAGTCTTGGTATAGCTCGGCATCAACTTCTTCGCCTTTGTTTGGACGAGGAACAATCTCAAAAGAGGTGTCAGCTTCTGTCAGTGAAGACAGCAGTTTGTTAAGCGATGTTTTGTCACCTTTCACTCCTGCTTGTCCGTCTTCTAATAGTTTTCCTAGGCTTGTTTTCTTAAGTACGATATCAGACACGTCAGACTTATTGATGATCAGTGTTGTATCCGCATCTTGCAGCTCTGATACTTGGATGTTGTTCAGGTTGCCGTTAGACATTTCAACGTAGTAGAACTCTTTTACATCAGGCAACTGAATATTCAACGTAAATGGTGTTTCTTGCGCCTTTAGCGAATCCACTTTAACTGCTAAGTAATCCAACAAGTTCTCAATAGTCATGTTAGCCAATACATCCGGAGATGCAGTTTTTGGTGCACCCGGTTGTGTGCCAATACGAAGCTCTTGAGCGCCTGTTAGATAGATGTTTCTCCAACCTGCACCTTCTGATTGATAACCCAATTGCTCATATGTATCTGCCAATAAGCCACGTGCAACTTTGTTCTCTGGCTCAGCTTGAATCACCTTATTCAGTGCTGTTGCAACGAAGCGGTATTCACCTCCTTGGAAGTCTTGTTGTGCTTTCTCAATCACAGCATCGCTGCCGCCCATGTACTCAACAAACTTCACCGATTCTGGCTCGATTGGTAATGGATTAAGGTTAGCTGGGTTCATGTCGAAGTAACCAAGATACATGTTGTACACAGCACGAGCGTTGTGAGAGTAAGTACCGTGGTAACCATTGGTGTGCCAAGACTGTTGAATGCTGTCTGGCATTACCTTGTAAATCTCGTCACCAATGTCTTGTAGAACCACACCGTTATTGGCTAAACGAAGCGTTTGGTTATGAGTAAAACCGTAAGCATCACGCTGCATTTTTAGGTAATCAGAAATCTCTTGTTCACCCCAGATTGGGGCTGAGTGAGACGCAAACAACACCTCTGTTTCTTCGCCCCAAGTGACTAACATTTCGTTGATCTTCTTAGACCATTTCAAGCCGTCACGTACTTTAGCGCCACGCAGCGTGTACAGGTTGTGCATGCCTTGGTAGGTCAGTTCGCCAGTCCAAAGTGCTTTCATGCTGGGAATATACGTCACCATTTCTGATGCCGCTTCGGTACCTGAAGCATCCATGAATTGCATTTCTAGGCCGTCGATAACCAGAGTTTCAATCTCTTCGTTATGGTTCAGCTCGTAGTCCGGCAGGACGTAAGTAATGCTACCGGTTGATAGACCTTTCGACAGTGCCGCATCCACAATACCGTGTTCGTGTCGGTTCAGGGTTGCGCCATATTGATAGGCGGTACGACGAGACATTGCGTTACCCGCCAGTACGTTTTCGTCGACGATTTCTTTGGTGATGTTTTTCGAACCGTACACTTTTACATCTGGATACGCGTCTTTGATTGCTCTTGCGCCACCAAAGTGATCAGCGTGCGAGTGAGAGTAAATCATGGCAACGACTGGCAGTTCACCGCCATCAGGCACATTGTTCTTGAAGAATTCGAGTGATTTGGCGGCTGATTCTTTGGTCAGAAGAACGTCGTAGGCGATCCAACCGTTGTCACTACGAATGAAAGAGATAGACGCTAAATCCGCGCCTCGAACTTGGTAAACTTTACCCGGAACAACTTCATATAAACCTTCCGCCGCTTGGTTCAATACCGCTTGGCGCCACAGTGAAGGGTTTACTGAATCTGGTGCTTGGTCTGCATTCGTCACACTTGGATCGATGAAGTTAAAGCTATTACGAATGATGTCGCCTGTCTCTTGATCAAAGCTAGCAATCAGACCTTTGTTGTTATTGTCGAAAGCGCGAGTGTCGGCAAAGTTCAGTGTTTTTGCGAACTCTTGGTTTGCTTTGGTCGTCATCTCGGTTGCGCTTTTGCCACCTTGATCGCCAATTTCGCTGAAGTGTGCGTGGTCATGGTTAGCTGCAATCGCCGGGAATGCCAGCGAGATAGCTAGGAACAGTGATGCATTTTTGAACGTGCGAGAAGTTTTCATAAGAGCCTCTTCATTTCAGAATTTTGTTTCGTTGAGGCGATTATAGGAATAAGACATATAGCAAAAAATAAAGTAAGCTTTATTTAATACATCACGATTGGCTATGTATTGAGTCATGCAATGGTTGGGGAGCGAAGACGAATCCTGACCTATGATTGATTAAGACCACATTGACAGGGAGAGTAACGGTGAGCGACGTGGAAAAGTTGGATTTAAATCTATTGAGCGTGTTCTTAGAAGTGTATCGATTAAAGTCGATCACGCTTGCATCAGAATCGCTTGGTATGACTCAGCCCGGGGTGAGTGGAGCTTTGAAGCGACTCCAATCTCAGCTTGATACTGACCTGTTTATTCGTGAAGGGCGAGGGATCATTCCAACCAATGCTGCGGTGCAACTAGCAAGCCGAGTGGAACCTGCACTCGAGGGAATCACCAGCGCTGTTAGTACCTTGAAGCAATTCGATAATCAGCAGCATCATGTATTCCGACTTCTGGTTAATGAGATAGGTTTAACCAAGCTTCAGCCGCTTGTCGAGCAAGATGAAACGCTGGGAAATATCTCAATCGAATTCAATATGGTGCCGAATAACGAAGAAGAACTCCTGCAGAGTTTGAGCATGCAGCAAGCGGATCTCGCCATAGATATTCACTACCCGCAGGTCAATGGTTATATGAACCAGCAAGTGCTTGAGGATAAGTTGGTATTGATTGCTCGTAAAGGGCACCCAAGAATTGATGGCTTCGTGACCGAAGAGCAGTATTACGATGAAAAGCACATCACTTTTAGAATGCGTCGTTCTCGCCTTTATACGGCTGATTATTTCGCTAAGAAGTCCATCAAACAAAGAAAAGTGAGCTCAGAATGTGACTCATTGATGATGATGTGTGTGTTGGTTTCTGGCTCTGATTGTGTCGGCAGTACTTCTCGTAGTTTTGCTAATCAATTTGCCGAGCGATTCCAGCTTCAAGTTCTTGATCAGCCGTTTGAGGTGTTGCCTGTGCAGCAATACATGATTTGGCATAAGAGAACGGAACCGAACCCTGCTCATCAGTGGTTGAGAAACAAGATTCAGCAATACATGGCCGATTAACGAGCCGCTCTTGCTGCTCGTTTCTGTTTGGCGCTCTCTATCATCTTAGAAGGCGTCATACCGGTCACTAGCATGGTGCCAGTAATAACCAGAACCGACCCGAAAATAGTGTTAAGGCCAATCGCTTCGTCTAAGAAAAGGTTGCCCCACAAGATGCCAAACACTGGAATCAAAAAGGTTACAGACAGAGCCGAAGGCGCACCCAGTTCAGAAACGAGATTGAAGTAAAGCAAGTAAGCAAGGCCAGTACATACAGCGCCTAATAAGATCACCGATGTGGTGATGGTCAGATCCGGACCCTCTCTCATTGGCATAAAGAAGACAAACGGCAACACGATCAAGACCGCCGCCCACATGCTGCCATGAGCATTGTTGAATGCCTCAACTTTAGGTGCTTGTTTGGTATAGTTTGACGCGATTCCGTAACTAAAGGCCGCCATCACCGCCGCAAAGATTGGAAGCACAGCCTCACGACCAATGTTCATCGCATCCCAACCGACCAGCACGCCAACTCCCGTTACCCCAATCCCAAGTCCTAATAGAACACGCGCCTCGAGTGTAGTTTTGGTCCATATCGCACCAATGATTGCCGCCCAAATTGGCGCGGTCGAGTTCAAGATAGCGAGTGTCGAGGCGTTCAGTGTCTGTGCGGCATAAGCGAAAAGTAAAAAGGGAACCGCAGTATTGAACAATCCAAGAATAAAGAAGTGTTTAGCATGTGAATTGAACGACAACTTCTTTCTTAAGTAGATAGCGACTAATAATAGAGTGACGGCAGCGCACAGAACTCGCGCTTCAATCAGCACCGCAGGGCCCAGCGGATTAGCGGCAATTCTCATGAACAGAAACGAACCGCCCCATATCGCAGCGAGAGTTATTAGTTTTATAAAGTTCACGGCTTATATCTCAGAATGTGTAAAACCCGACTATGGAGGAAAGATAACTATTACACAAACATAGATACCAATACTGTGCAGTTATGGACATAAGATCGCGTCCATTAAATAGGAACAGTTTCGATGAATTTCGTTCTGTTTATTGTTCCTTATTTGATGAGTAATCTAGCGCTAGATATCAAACTTAGGTGAACAAAATGAAGATTGAACACATCGCTATTTGGACGAAACAACTCGACGTGTTGAAGCAGTTTTATGAAAACTATTTCGGCGCGACATCCAACGTAAAATATCACAGCCCAACCAAAGGGTTTTCTTCATACTTCCTCTCTTTCGAAACAGGGAGCCGTTTAGAGATCATGGAAATGGACTCGGTGCCTGAATCGAAAGATGACATCTACGATCAATTCACGGGCTTCATCCATATGGCGATTTCATTAGGTTCGGAACAAGCGGTGGATGAACTCACCAGTCGCTTGGTTAAAGATGGTTATGAGCGCTTAGATGGCCCAAGAAGAACAGGCGATGGCTATTATGAGAGCTGTGTACTCGATCCGGATGGTAATCGCTTAGAACTTACCGTTTAATGGAGGGAGCTTGAATAGCTTTTAACTCACTAACGGAACTGAGGTATTACAATGATGAAGCGTGCTTTGACTTTCCTTTTTAGTCTTGGGCTGATGGGATGTGCTACCTCAGAACCGGTATATGAACCAGAGGCTGACTCGAAGCCTGAACCATCACAACCCATTGGTTACCTTGGTTTTAAAGCTCACCAAGAGTGGGCAATTCAATTCAATGATTGCACGGTCTACGATTTAATCGGCGCACAGCCCTACCAATGGTTTGATCGCATTTCAGCCGCTGTCAGCTGTTACACGTTTAAGCCAAACGATGCTATCGAACCTTTATCAGTCTATACCGATGCAGATTTTGCCAGCAATAAGCTAACGCCGATTAACCGCTTTCAAGAGCTGCAGGTATCAGAGTCAGGCTGGGGCAATTTTCCTGCCGTCTATAAGACCAACGGCACCAATTGGCTGAAAGTCAAAGAGGGTTGGATTCACCTCACATTAGCCGACCAGACACTCGTTCAGTTCTACCCAGGAACTCAAGACCAATCTGGCAAATCACAACACGACCAGTATTTTGAGCAGCATTGATGTTGGGGTGCCATTCGTCCTTATCTAATTGGTCGGGGCAAATGGAACCGTGAATTATTGACCTTTATTGAGCTTGATTACAAAAGGCATAATGACACTGAAAACAATCACCGCGGCGCCAATCAGCGCTATGGTGTTTGGCAACTCGGCGTACAACAGTAACCAAGAATCATTGAGTAGATCATCTGTGAGTACTCAATATTTGAAACTATGTTCGCTTCTCCCCATTTGTAAGCGGTGACACCAAACCATTGGCCGATAGAAGAAATAACACCGACCAACACTAACAGCACCAACTCATACCACGTCGGCCATTGCCACTCGATAAGCGGCGGAATCAGCGCAACACCCCCCTCGAATATGGCTTGATAAGCTAGCACTACGACCTTCTATTCCACATTCGCCATTTTCCTTACGCAGATAGCGGCAATCGTTGCGCCTAACGTGGCCACTAAGCCGAGTTCCAACGTAGAACATAGAACAGAGATTCGCTTTCTAGAGTGTTAAGTCTAAAGTCTACCCTGGTAGAGGGACAAACAGGTTTTAAAAATATTGAGAGAGATCATTAATAAAAACTCATTAACTTTTCATTAATTATATTAATAGAAATTAGATAAAAGCATATAAATTATCATCTTGTCGGTTAATAATTGAACACAGTGGTAATTTTATGGTGGTTTTTATATTTTGACGTAATTAACGAGCTGGATAAATTCTGAGGGAATAAGCTGAATCATGAATATTCCCATTTTATTGATAAGGGTAATTGTCTCGAATAGTTCTTCTTAATATAAAAACAATGTAAAAGCGCTGATAGTATTAACAGTAAGGTGGTATAACGATGCGAGTCACAGCAAATAAACAGGCTGATTTTTATAAAAAGTAATTCCCTCTCGATTCTGATTGTGGATATTGCATGAATGAATTTGAAATAATGTTACAAATGTAATTTTAAGTCATTGTTTTTTGTGGGTATAGTTTTTCATTGGGTTTTGTTAATTGGCTAGGGCTAAGAAGACTTTGAAATTTTACATTGATGAATTGATTAATTAAATTAGCGCTGTCTGTTTAATCAATTAAATGGCGTGTAAGCAGCAATGGTTATCAGAATGGATAATGGCACTTGTAATCGTTGATAGTGTGAATTTTAAAATAGGGCAAAGACCCTAGGGTAAATTTAACTATCAAAAAAATTGTTATATCCAGAGATATCATTGTCTTTTCTTTAATTTCTTACCTAATAATATGTAGGGTTAATACTATGAAGTTGTCGATGAATAAATCATTGTTACTAGCAATGTCAGCGTGTTTTTTTTCTAGTGCAAGTTTTGCAGGAATTAATAGTGATTATCATGTGGTGGCCGATGACTTAACGGCTGATCATAACGAAAGCAACGGTGTGCCGATGCCTTTTTATGCTAACGGGAGAATGCAGTCCAAACTCAGTGTTTCTGTTTCTTTCGCAGATACCTACGGCAGACCAGTGACCGTACCTAAGAGTGACTTAGAAGGTGCGATATCTTTTTACCTTAAGAATAGTGAACAAGAGTTAGGCAAAAACAAAGACTGTACCTACGGAAGAGATTGCTGGGGGTATACATTGAACCCAAATGACTATTCTCACCAAATGGGGAGCAGCTATGGGTACTCTAAGGGGCTACCAACGTCCCGGGTTTCAGCATCTGATACCAAATTAACCGCTTGGGTTTATAGCAATGAGGTAGCTCAGCATCGCGAAGTTTGTATGAAAGTTAAATTCAATACTGGTAGCCAGTATGACAATAACTACTACGACAGCTGTGCTTATCCAAATGAATCAAGTGCCTTCTATCAAAGCGTACAACCTAAGTCCTATAGTGCTGCTGATTTTTCTGAACTTGGTGAAGGTGAACAGGTATGGGAAGAGAGTAACGCTGATGGGTTCTATTTCGACAAAGCTGAGATGTATAACTTCTATGTGACGCCCAAAGATACTTCAGTGAAACTGGTCGAGGTTGCTATGGATAACTTCGACGAGTCGGACAGCGATAAGGTGTTCCTAAACGATGAGTGGTTAGGTTGTTATTCAGATTGCACTAATGGCTTTCGTTCAGTGAAAGGTTATGTGTTCGCTCCAAGTTCAGAGCGTAATGTATCTGATGAATATGTTTGGAATAGCGCCGCTGGCGAAGGTCGCACGGCGGTATGGCGAGTTAACCAGCAACTAAGATCAGTGACTCTGAGCCAATTGCTTTATTCAAATAGCGGGACATCGAACAATGATTCTCAAAAAGAGTACCGATTTACTGTATTTGACCAATACGGAAATAAAGGACCACTAAAGCTTATTTATCCTCAAAGTGAATTTACTGGTGGCGGCCAGAAATGGGATTACACCCATTGGAATCTCGTTAGCCAATAACATCCAGATAAATCAGAGTTAGCTCATCCACTTTGAGCTAACTCATTCACTTTAGGGGAAATTTATGTCTAATTGGACTTCAAACGCTTTTAACTTTGATAGCTTTTGTTCGGGCGGCGTAGACCAAAGAACCAGAAGCTATTCATATCAAATCTTACTTGGCTCTCTTATTGGTAACTGGCTTAAGGGACCAAACCTCGATATCTCGATTCAATTCTCACCTTACTCGACGGACAACCTTGGTTTCGGTAAAGGCTGGAAATTGAATCTCCCAAGATACGACATCGAGAACCAACAGCTCTATCTTGCAAATGGGCAATCCTACCGTGCTGAATTAAACGCCAATATAGAGATGAGTATTCGTTACAAGAAACTGCTCGATTTTTCGGTATCTTCTAGCGCGAATGGCTATGAAATTACGTATAAAAATGGCCGTATTGATCTTTTAGATAAAGATGGCGACATCATTAAGATCACTCAAAGTAATGGCCATGCTCTCTACTTTTCTTGGCTCAACGTGGGACAAAATAAGCGCCTAGATAAAATTTGGGATGATAGAACAACCAAACAGACCGCACTGTTGTGGGTCGAGTATATTTCGGTAGGGCGCGTTAATATTTTTACTAATATTGGCAGCACCCATGAAGCTTATTTCAGTCTTACTCTTAGCAATAACAAGCTCGTCAAATGCAATTTACCAGAACAAGCAGGTAGCTATAGTTTTGGTTATGAAAGCATTGGTTCATATACGCTAATCAATGAAGTAAATCACCCTTGTGGTTTGACCGAGCGTTTGAGATATAAAGCTGATGGTATTCGAGTCAACTCAATGACTTATTTACCAGCAGTTACTGCACACGATGTCCTCACCCTTAATTCGCCAGTTATTACCACAACCTACGACAGTGTTGGTACAGATAGCCGCAATTTCATGGGTTATGGTGTACGTGGTGGTGAATTAAGTGAAGGGCTTGATAACCTGCTTGAGCGTGGTTACGAATATACTTATCGCGTCCAAAAAATTGAAAATGGCACTGTTGTAACAGCGCAAACATACAATCAATTTCACTTACTCGTTGAAGAAGCTAGACAGGTTAACGGAAACCTTGTTCATTTGAAAAGGCTGGAATACCCAGCGATTGACAACCAACAGTTTTCGGATCAAGCTGCTCAGTATTCACTGATCAGCAAAGAGGAACAAATCTGGTTTTCTGGACCAGATAGTCAAGCTCAAAGTCGATTCTGGGACTATGACGAATATGGCAACATGCTTAAGTTCGTTGATGAGAATGACATTTCTGAACGTTATGAATATTACGAAAAAAATGGTGAAGCAGATTGCCCTGCATCGCCTACTGACATGGTGAATTTCGTAAAATCTCGTACGCTCAACAATGGATCAGAACAGAGAGTGATCTCTTATCAATATGCTTTTCTTGAGGGGCTGAATGGCCATCGTGATGTGGTTCTGAGTTTGGAAGAAGACGTCCAACGCTATAGAAGTCATTACGCTTATCAAACTGATACTGGTGATACTTACTCTTTCGGACGATTGGCTTCAGTCCAAAATGACATTCTTCATCCTAACGGCACGTATTCTGCTATTTCCCACTATCGCTATGAGTTGGATAGCGATGTCCTTGAAGAACACGAAGAGCTGACCTGTCACGACAATACGAAAACCAATCTTGCGGTTGGGCACTACCTTGATATTGGAGAACTCGCGCGTCATGTCGATTCAGACGGAGTTAGCTGTGCATTTACTTATGATTCGCTTCGTAGAACTACTGAAGAACGGATTGAAGGAAGTGCAGCCCGTTCGTATCAATACATTGTTGATACTGGTATGAGTCGACAAACCTTGTTGCTAACCGATTGCAAAGGCAACTTGTGTGAACAAAGCTGGGACGGTCAAGGACGTGAATTAGAGGCTAAAGTTGGTAGCTCGGTCGTATGGACAAAAATGTACGATGCGTTGGGCAGACTCCAAAGTAAGAGTACTTACGATGTGTTGCCTGATCGCAATTCCAGATCGGCGCCTGTGGTGTTAACAGAAAGCTATGAATACGATGAGTGGGATCAGGTTAAAGCGACTCTGTTAGCGAATGGAAAACGTCGTGTCGAGTTCAATAACCTCGCCTCACGTAAGAAAACTCAAGGTATTGAAGGCTTGACCATGACGGTCAGCTCTCTGAATAGCTGGGGGTTAGAAGAGAAAAAAGATCAAGGCATCAACAGTTGGAATTATGAGTACGACTCATGGGGAAGATTGATTAAAGAAACGAATCCTCTCGCTCGATCCAAGCATTACCATTACGACCGTTTTGATCGTGTTATTCGCATGACTCAAGCGAACGGTGTCGATCAAGATATCACTTACGCTGAACATACCGACCAGTCACAAGTTGTAGATCTGAAAATTGGTGGGGTGACTTTAGGGCAACGCGATATTGATGGATTGGGACGGCCGCGATCCCTGCGCAGAGGAGTGAGTACCCAAGCTTCATTGGCGTGGACTTACGCGGATAGCAGCAATATCCCAGAAACTGAAACCAGCATGGCAGCTCCAACAAGGCTATTTACTCGCGATAACCAATTGGGTGTGCTAAGTGCTAAGTCGTCTGATGGGCAGGCTTCTAGTTACAGTCATGATCCAATATCCGGCTTACCGACAGGGAGTCAGGACAGTGAAGGTAATCAAAGTACCATTACCTACTCGACTAAAGGTTTGCCTGAAGCCGAGGTGAATGATGGTCAGTCTCGTTACTACAGCTACTCCGATGGTGGGGTTATCGCTGCAATTGATAGTGACACGGACACTCGCCAGTATGGTTACGACGAACTCGGACGATTAGTGAAATTGAGTTCAAATTCAACAACGGTTTACTACGAATATGATGAGTTTGATCGAGTGATATTAGAAACACTGATATCGGGTAGTCAAACCCAAGTCACTGAACTCGAATGGGATGAATATAGTCGCGAAGTCAACCGAGCTATAGCCTTGAACGATAATTATATCTTTGAGCAATCACAAGAATATAACGCGTTAGGGCTGCTTAATTCTCGTAAAAAGGAGTGTGCAACTTTAGGTAATCTGACGGAAATCTATACCTATGATGACCTCTCTCAGTTGACTAAAGTCGAGTTCTTCGGCGCGGGCCCACTGAGCGATTGGTCTCAGCCGATGACGTCTATTGATTGGAGCTATGATGAGCTAGGAAACATGCTGACGCAACGCACAGCGACTACTGAATCTGAGGATTTCGCTCGTTACTTTTATGAGTCGGATGACCCTTACCAGTTGACTCGTATTACCCATTCCCACCCACAACTCGACGGTCAGGTAACAGTGAAATACGACTTGAATGGCAACATGATTCAAGATGCGGATGGTCGAATTCTTGAATATGACAATTTCGACCGATTACAGCGTGTGTTAGCTGATAATACCGAATGGCTCTATCAATATGACAGCAACGACCGACTGTCTAAACAACAGTCCGTTTCTGAATCTCGTCACTTTAACTATCTATGGGGTGACCTCGCTTCGATCGAGGAAAATGGCAAACTCACTCAGTATATCTATCACGAAGGGGTACCTAAATGGTCAGAGATGGACTCGGAAACCACGTTATTGGCCACGGATCAAAATGGTTCGGTAATCGCGTCAAATACGTCGGGTAAAACAGGGTCGATGTACCGTTACTCTCCATATGGGCAACGTGATCAAGCGGGGAATGCAAATGAACAATAAAGACTCGGTATTTATTACCCCACTTAATCGACGTGAGTTCCTGATTAAAATTGGTCAAACCGCAGCGGTGGCTGGTGGTATCTCACTGCTTCCGACTTCGGTTCGTTTGGCGATGGCGCAGTCGATGACCATCTCTCATTCGGATATCGGCTTTAATGGCGAGTGGTTGGATCCTGTCCTACAAGGTTATCATTTAGGCCAAGGCTATCGCGTTTACCAGCCGAAGTTGATGCGCTTCAATGCACCGGACAGTTTGGCCCCTTTCAATGAGGGGGTTCACAATGCTTATGTGTACTGCCATAACGATCCGATTAACTTCACCGACCCAAGTGGACATCTGAATATCAGTAAGATCTTATTTGGTGCTTTTGGGGTTATTGCGGGCATTGTTGGTATTGCCTTAGCTGCACCAACGGGCGGTTCTAGCTTGGTATTGGCTGCAGGTATCATCGGTGGTATTGCAGGTATGACTAGTGGTGCGCTACAAATTGCCTCGGGTGTTATAGATGATGGGGATATCTCTCATAAACTCGATATTGCGACCATTCCATTCGATATCATTGGTGTGGTGAGTGGCGGATATTCAGCCTACAAGTCGGTTCAGAACTTACGTTGGGTAAGAGCGGGTGGGGCATTGGAAGATGTCACTCAGCCCGGCCTTGGTTCTCGTTTGATGAACAAGATTAGGCCTTCTGGTGAATACAACCTTGCGTGGGCCTCTAAAACGAACCCAGCGATGCGAATCGGCAGCTCTAAGGGGCAGGTGATTGCGACCAGAATGACGCAGGGCGGTAAGACGATGACGTACACACCTCCTCCTATTCATGGTGGGTTTACCAAGATTCTTCTTGGACAAGTCAAAGTAGGCGCCCGAGGCTATACCATCTATCAAGGTATAATGACGGCGCGCTCGATTGGTGGTTTAGGTTGGTCATCGGTTAAAACAATCCCTGGGCGATTAGATGAAGAAAAGTCTTCTGCGGATACCATGGTTACGGAAGGTCGAAGTGCCAACCCTGCAGCCAAGAAGACGCAAATGTACGCACTCGAAGAGACACGACAACGAATAAAATATGGTAATGAGGTTCAGCAGATGATCCGTCAGTTGCCATTGTCGTAGTCTGATTTATTCTTTTTCTCTAACAACACAAAGCCAGCTCAATCCTCATTGAACTGGCTTTTTTGCATTCTGTATAGGCGTTCTCGATCGCTACCCATCAACCATGAGTACTTTCCTTAGATCTAACTTCGTGATCAAAAAAAGATCAAAACCACCTTGCTGAAACCGGTTTCAATCTGTATCTTGGCTTTTATTGAAATCGGTTTCAGAGTTGCAATGAGCTCTCTAATCCTGATCTTTTTCACGAATAACTTGTAGCGAGTAACGGTATGAACAACGAATTTCCGAACGATTTTTTATGGGGTGGTGCGGTTGCTGCACATCAACTAGAAGGCGGCTGGGATGCGAATGGTAAAGGTGTCAGTGTTGTTGATGTATTAACAGCGGGCGCTCATGGTGTACAACGTCGAATCACCGATGGTGTGATTGATGGCGAAAACTACCCCAACCAAGTCGCAGTGGATTTCTACCATCGCTACAAAGAAGACATTAAGTTATTCGCTGAGATGGGCTTTAAGTGTTTCCGTACCAGTATTGCTTGGACCCGTATTTTCCCTAATGGCGATGAAGCCGAGCCGTGTGAAGCGGGTTTAGCATTTTACGATGATCTGTTTGATGAACTGCTGAAATACGACATTCAACCTGTGGTAACACTGAGCCACTTTGAAATGCCTTACCATCTAGCCAAAGAATACGGGGGCTGGATGAACCGTAAAGTGATCGATTTCTTTGTTAAGTATTCAACCACAGTGATGGAACGCTACCAGCACAAGGTTAAGTACTGGATGACGTTCAATGAGATAAATAACCAGATGAATACTTCAGCAGATATCTTTGGTTGGTTATGTTCTGGCGTGAAGTTTCCACAATGTGAAAAGCCGCAAGAAGCCATGTATCAAGCGGTTCACCATCAGTTTGTTGCCAGTGCTTTGGTGGTTAAGAAAGGTCACGAGATCAATCCAGATCTTCAAATCGGCGCAATGTGTGCGATGGTGCCTTTCTACCCTCGTTCTTCAAAGCCAGAAGACATCATGGTGGCACAGCAAGCGATGCGTGACCGTTATTTCTTCTCGGATGTGATGGTGCGTGGTCACTACCCAAATTACGCTAAGCGTGACTGGGCAATCAAAGGCTTCAATATTGAAATGCAGCCAGAAGATGAGCAGATCTTAAAAGAAGGTAAGGCCGATTACTTAGGCTTTAGCTACTACATGTCGAATACTTTGGATTCTTCTTCTCATCAATCGACTGAAGAAGCGATGGACGGCGGTCATGAGAACTCGGTCGATAACCCGTTCATCCAGTCTAGCGATTGGGGCTGGCCAATTGATCCAACGGGTTTGCGTTTCTGTTTGGCTTCTTTGTATGAACGTTATGAAGTGCCATTGTTTATCGTTGAGAACGGTTTTGGCGCGGTTGATACCATTGAAGAAGATGGCAGCATTAATGACGACTACCGCATCGCTTACCTTGGAGACCACATCAAAGAGATGAAAAAAGCCGTTGCGATCGACGGTGTTGATTTGATGGGTTACACCCCTTGGGGCTGTATCGACTTAGTGTCGTTCACCACGGGCGAGATGAAAAAACGCTACGGATTCATTTACGTAGATAAGCACAACGATCAATCTGGCTCACTAGAACGCAAACGCAAGAAGTCGTTCGAGTGGTATAAAGGCGTGATTGCATCTAACGGTGCCACTATTTAGAATGCATTTCCCAGCACAGTTATGTGAACTGTGAGCTGTCATTTTGCAATGAATTAGTCGGCCTATGTCGGCTAATTTTTTATCAAGGAAAAGAAGCCAATGGTAACCATGCTTGATGTCGCGAACCGCGCAGGCGTATCTAAATCGACCGTTTCTCGTGTCTTAAATGGCAAGAACATCGTGCGCCCAGATGTGGTGAAAAAGGTATTCGATGCGATTCAAGAAACAGGTTATCGCCCGAACTTGTTGGCCCAGCAATTGGCGACCAAGAAGACCAACTTCATCGGCTTTGTGATCACCAATGAGTTGTTCAATGGCCCTTACTTTTCTTCCTTGATGTATCACGCGGCTTCTTATAGCGAAAAGTCGAATCACCAACTGGTGATCACCGATGGTAAACACAGCGCAGAAGACGAAATAAAGGCGATCAACTTCCTGCTGGATATGAAGTGCGCGGGCATCATCATTTATCCGCAATGCTTAGCTGAAAGTGAGATTGCAAAGATCATCGACAGCACTGACACACCGATTCTGGTGCTCAACCGAGAAATGCCGTCGAAGCCTAATCATGCCATTACCACCGACCATTACCAAAGTGCTTGCTTGATGGTGGAACACATCATCGAGCAGGGTCATACAGAGATTGCGGTTATTCGTGGTAAAGCCGGTTCTTCGACAGATGAGCTGCGTTACCAAGCCTATCAAGATGTGCTAACTAAACATGGTATTGCATTGGATGAGGCCAAAGTTGTTCAAGGTGATTGGACGATGGAGAGCGGTTATCACGCGGCTCAGGCTCTGGTAAAAAGCAAAGTAACATTCACTGCTATCTTGTCGGAAAACGATGACATGGCGATTGGTGCGATTAAGGCGTTAACCGAACTTGGGTACTCATTACCTCAAGATGTTTCTATCGTCGGCTTTGATAACAGCAAAGTGGGTGCGTTTTTAACGCCAAGCTTAACGTCTGTCAGTGTGCCATTAGAGCAAATGACGCAAAAGGCGATCCTGCAAATTGTCGGTGAAACAGAGCAAGCGACCACCATCAATACCACTGGCAGTTTGGTTTTACGTGATTCGATAGCGAAGCTAAATTAGCACCGTTCGAATTTCATATTTCACCTACAAAAAGTGACGAGCTGCGCATCTCTTCAACCAAGCTCAAACACTCCTTATTCACTGTTATTTAGATGTGCGATATTGCGTTTTTGGTCGATGAATTGACCACCATTAGTTAAGTAATGTGAAAACAGTTAAGTAATGTGAAACTAGATAAGTAATATGAAAATAGCTAAGTGACGTGAAAGCAGGTAAGTAACGTGAAAACAGAAAAACAAAAAATGCTAGCAGGCGAACCTTATCAGGCTTGGGATAAAGAGCTTTATTCCGCTCGTATCGAATGTCGTAAGGTGCTTCAAAAACTCAATAACAGTATTCCTGATACACCCGAATGGGAAGCGGCAACGCAAGAGCTGATTCCGGGTTGTGACAATGCACACTTAGAGCCGCCGTTTCGTTGTGACTACGGCTCGAACATCAAGTTGGGCAAGAACTTCTACGCTAACTTTAACTGCGTGATTTTGGATGTGGCTGAAGTGACCATTGGCGATAATGTGCTGCTTGGTCCGAACGTTCAAATCCTGACCGCAGGTCATCCACTCGATGTGAAAGGCCGTGTAGAAGAAGGCGTTGAGTTTGGCACACCGATCAACGTCGGCAACAATGTTTGGCTTGGCGGCGGTGTAATCATCTGCCCGGGTGTCACCATTGGAGAAAACAGCGTTATTGGCGCAGGCAGTGTGGTAACTAAAGACATCCCAGCCAATGTGGTTGCAGTCGGTAATCCATGTAAAGTGCTGAAAGCGATCGATAACGGACAATAATTAGATTTAAATGACGAAGCCCGAACCTAGGTTCGGGCTTTGTTTTTTCTATCCTTGCTAGATGCTAGATGGAACAGCTTGTTGTGCTTGCTTCTTATCTAACGCACCACTGAATCGAGTCAGAACAAGAGCAATCAAAACGATCACAGCACCTACCCAAGGGGTGTTCATTAATCCAGATTTTGCGACAATCAAACCACCGCCCCATGAGCCTAATGCAATACCGACGTTGAAGGCGGCAATGTTCAACCCAGAAGCGACATCGACTGCGTCTGGTGTGTATTTCTCAGCCAGTTTCACAACATACACTTGTAGCCCCGGAACGTTACCGAATGCGAATGCACCCCAAACCAAAATGGTAGCAACAGCTGCGTAAGGGTTTACTGCGGTAAAGTTGAATACCACCAGTACTGCGGCTAAACCAGAGAAGATAACGGTCAACGCTTTAATCGGGCCCATCTTGTCGGCCATTTTTCCGCCCCAGATGTTACCTACCGCCACTGACACACCGTAAACCAACATGATGAGACTGATAGAGCTCGAATCAAACCCTGATACATTTTCCAGTATTGGAGCAAGGAACGTAAACGCTGTGAACGTACCGCCATAACCTAGTGCTGTGATAGCGTAAACCAACAGTAAGCGTGGTTGAGTTAGAACCTTTAGTTGTGCCGAAATCTTCGCCGCAGGTGGTTGCTTAAGGTTGCTTGGAACCAAGATAGCACTACCGATAAGAGCAATAAGGCCAAGCAGAGCAACGATCAAGAAGGTCGCTTGCCATCCAAAGGTTTGGCCGATATAAGTGCCCAGTGGTACTCCAGTTACCAATGCAACCGTTAAACCCGTAAACATGATCGCAATGGCACTGGCTGCTTTATCTTTTGAAACCAAACCTGTCGCGATGGTCGATCCGATCGAGAAGAACACACCATGGGCAAGGCCAGTCAAAATTCGTGCGGCGATCAGCGTGTTATAGCCTGGAGCTTGCCACGCCAATAAGTTACCAATGACAAACAATGCCATCACGGTCAGCAGCACCGCTTTACGATTCCATTTTCCGGTTAATGCCGTTAATACTGGTGCGCCAATAGCAACGCCAAGCGCGTATAAACTGACTAATAGGCCTCCCGATGGCAGAGATACATTCAAGTCGCTCGCCATGGTAGGAATCAAGCCTACGATGACAAATTCTGTGGTTCCGATGGCAAAGGCGCTGAGCGTCAATGCAAGTAATGCTAATGGCATAATCATCTCTCTTACTGTTCTTTGTTAAATACCGAGCGCGATAAAATGGGGCAGCTTGTGACTGCAATAGGAGCGCTTCGTTTGATGGCGAGGATTATCCAGCAATATATATTTGTGATAAATGACGTTATTAACAAATAACCTTTGTTAAATTTGCAATAATTGAAGAGTTAGCCGATCATTGGATTAAGCTGATGAGATCGAAAAGACATAGATGATTTGAGCTGTGATGAGCACAAGCGAGATGACATTAACCAAAATGAAGATAGCGAAGGAGCCTCATGTTAACCCGTTCAGATGATTTAGAAATGGTACTCACCGTTGTCGATGCTGGTGGTTTTTCTGCGGCGGCAGAGGCGTTGGATGTGCAGGTCGCCAAGGTATCTCGTTCGGTGAGTAAGGTTGAGTCGCAACTCGGTGTCTCAATATTCAACCGAACAACGAGACGTGTGGAATTGACGGAGGAAGGGCGGCAGTTTGTCGATTCAGTCAGGCTAGGGTTACAGATGATTCAGAGCGCGGAAGAAGAAATCGTGTCGCGCGGTGAGTTGCCAAAAGGTCGTTTAAGAGTCGATGCCGCCAGTCCATTCGTATTCCATCAGCTAGTGCCGTTGGTGCAGTCATTCAAAGAGGCTTATCCAGACATTGAGTTGGAACTCACTTCCAACGAAGGCTTCGTTGATCTTCTAGAAAAGAGAACCGATGTTGCGATTCGAATCGGTAAGCTGTCCGATTCAACACTGCACGCTCGCCCGTTAGGCAAAAGCTTACTCCATATTGTGGCGTCACCTGATTATCTCGCTAAGCGTGGGCTACCCACCAAACCTGAAGATTTGAGTTCGCATCAAATTGTGGGATTTGCGGGTAACAAAGTGCTTAACCATTGGCCTTTACCAAACCAAAGTGATGTCGCGCCTACTGTGACAGCCAGTAATGGTGAAACCGTGCGTCAACTAGTCTTAGCAGGAAATGGTATTGCTTGTTTATCGGGGTTTATGGTGCAGGAAGATATGGCAGCAGGGCGTTTAATCCCTATTCTGGAACAAGACAAACTTGCCAACACAGACCGAGAGCGAGTGAATGCGGTTTATTACAAGTCGTCCTCTGTCTCTAAACGTATCTCGGCGTTTATTGACTTTATTCAGCCCCGTTTGAGCTTGTAGGAAAGAATGAAACACTCTTTAGCAGCACACAGCCAAACCGTTATTTGCATCGTTTGAGAACGGGTATTCGTATCAATGTTTAGAGAGCACATATTGTTGTATTGAGGTTCGATAGGTGGATGTGATCTCAATAGCGTTTACTGACTTTCACTGATTAAAACCACCGCTTTTCGGACATTTGTCCTATTGACGAAGCTTATCAATTTTTAGCATGCCTATATCGAAATTGAGTAGGTAATCGAAGATGGGTATAGATACTTTTTCACCTCAAGGCTGTCATGTTATGGCAAAGCCTTCGGGTTCTAAATGCAACATTGATTGCAGCTACTGTTTCTATCTTGAAAAAGAAAAACTCTACCCTGAATCTGCCAGTTCACCGACCTCTTGGAAGATGGATGATGCCACGTTGGAGCGTTATGTTATCCAACATATTGAAGCGCAATCTTCCAATGAGGTGACTTTTGCTTGGCAAGGTGGCGAACCGACGTTGTTGGGGCTGGCTTTCTTCGAAAAAGCGATGGCTCTGCAAGCCAAATACGGCTTAGGTAAAACCATCACCAATACTCTGCAAACCAACGGCTTATTGCTTGATGAGTCGTGGTGTCAGTTCTTCAAATATCATCAGTTCTTAATTGGCATTTCGGTTGATGGTCCACAACATCTGCATGATGCCTATCGTAAAACACGCTCAGGGAAACCTACTCACCACAAAGTTGAAGCGGCGATTAATCTGCTTAAATCCTTTGGTGTTGAGTTTAATACACTAACCGTTATCAGCGATGTGAATGCCAAATCTCCGTTAGAGGTGTATCACTACCTTAAGGGGATCGGAAGTGCGCACATGCAGTTCATTCCGTTGGTGGAACGTGAAGCCCAACAGCAAACGGAAGATGGATTAACCCTGTTACATCCTGAACGCTTAGAGGCGGTGTCTCTGTGTGATTGGAGTGTTGGCTCTGAGCATTACGGTTTGTTTATGGCCGCGATTTTTAGAGAGTGGGTACGCCAAGATGTCGGAAAAGTATGGGTGCAACTTTTTGAAAATACCTTCGCAATGACATGTGGCCAACCAGCGCAGTTGTGTGTGTTTTCAGAGACGTGCGGCAGCGCTTTTGCGATGGAAAACAACGGCGATATTTACGCTTGTGACCACTATGTATTTCCAGAATTTAAGTTTGGAAACATCCATACCACTACCATTAAAGAGATAAACGAAAGCCGCGCGAATCAACAGTTTGGCGAGAAGAAAAAACACTCACTTTCTCAAGATTGTTTACGCTGTGAATTTCGCTCTGTATGCCATGGCGGTTGTCCAAAGCATCGCTTTGCTTTCTCGTCTTCTGGTAAGCCCGATCAGAACTACCTTTGCCTTGGTTATAAAACATTTTTCTCTTACTCAGCCCCTTACATTGATTTAATGAAGAAGCTCTATCAAGCAGGGCATCCTGCTGCTGCCATTATGCAAATCATCAAAAACAAAGAATCCCAATAACCCACCCCTTGAATATTCATGGAGTCGAACATGAAAAAATTCCCGCTTAGTGCGGTTTCAAAAGCGTTTGCTCTCGCGGCAGTGACCTGCTCGGGTAGCGTTATCGCTGAAGACGTCAAACAACCTCAACAGCCGAATATTGTGGTCATCATGGCCGACGATCTTGGTGATTGGGCGACAAGCCACCATAACAAATACGTTGAAACACCCAACCTAGAATATCTTTCCGAAACCGGTGTTCGTTTCGAGAATGGTATGACGCCAGCGCCTGTTAGCTCTGCTGCACGAGCTTCATTCCATACTGGTAAAATGCCTTCTCAACATGGTGTGTATGATTTCTTAGCGGAAGACCCTAAGTTTGATGCCGGTTGGTTAGATGGTGAGAAATTGCTGTCGGAACGTTTACAAGATGAAGGCTATCGTACCGCTTTAATTGGTAAGTGGCATGCCACGACGGACAGCAAAGAGCCAATTCGTGGCTTTGACCGTTGGTTAAGTTACGACGCGTTAGAAGCGGGTTGGAAAAACCAATACCTACATTCAGGAACGGTGTTGTTCTCGCGAGATGGTGAGAATGAAGAACACACCGGTATTCAAGCGCAGTTCTTAACTAAGGAGACCATTAAGTTCATTGATGAGCCAAGTGATAAGCCTTTCTTTGTTAGCCTTAACTATGTTGAGCCGCACTTCCCCTTTGAAGGTTTGCCTGAGCGATTAGTAGAAAAATACCGCGATATTACCCATAAAGTGGTGTCTTATGGTGGGAACTCTGTGCTTGAACACATGAGTGCTTATACGCTGGTTCCGTCTGATCATGAAGAAAAACTGGCGCAGTATCTGGCTGCAGTGACTTTACTGGATGAACAAGTCGGCCAGTTGATCGATGGTTTAGAGGGACGTGGTTTGATGGATAATACCGTGATCGCTTTTGTTTCTGATCATGGCTTGTTGATGGGGCAATATGGCTTATACGGTAAGATCAACGCCAGCTTCCCATACAATTTCTATGAAGAGACGATTCGCGTGCCTTTCATCATCAAAGGCCCTGAAGGCATGGTGCGTCAGAAACAAGTGCGTGGCGAGTTTGTCGATATCTTAGATCTTCATACTACGATCATGGATCTGGCGAGTAAGGGGGAAGGTTACGATACCAGTTATGGTCCGGGTAAATCCTTGTTACCAATGATGAAGGGGGAGCGCGTTCGAGATTGGCGTCAGTACCAATTCTCAGAGCGAGGCAATGCGCGAATGATCACTAACGGTCATTGGAAGTTAGTGCGTTACTACAATAAGAAAAATGAGCCTATCGATCATTGGTATGACTTGAGTAACCCGATGGGTGAGGCGTATATCGCAGAGCCACCACGTCAAGCGGTTCAAGATACGATGACAAAAGCGTTGGATGAGTTTTTTGCTCAGTACTCCAGTGATGAATACTCAGGTTTGAACATGTGGAAGATGGCTTACCCTAATTTCACTACTGAGAAAATCATTGAACATGAGCTGTGGAACTAACTCATAGTTTCTTCAAGCTTAGTCTTAATGATTGTCGATGATCAAAATAAACGGTGGCCTATGGGTCACCGTTTTACGTTTGTAGGAGCGTTGGAATAAGTGAATAAATTAATAAGTATTAGAGTGAAGTTATTGCTTTTCGGACTCTTTCAAACGAGTCGCTTCGAGTTTGTCTAGATTGATGATTCGAATACTTTTGCGTGTGACTGAAATCGCCCCGCTGTCATTCAGCTGTTTCAATATTCGATTGTAAACACGCAGGCTCGTGCCTAATCGTTCACACTCTAAGCTTTTGTTTACGATGTAATCTTTTTCTGGATTCATACTGTGAAACTGCAACAAATCATCAATCACACAGTAGGTAATAGAGTGCAGGATATTGCGCGACATTCTCTCGACGGATAAATACCATTTGGAGGTGAGGTGTTTAAAAGTATGTGCCGCCAAGATAGGGGTTTGACAGATGAGCTCTGCAAATATTGCCCCATTCATGATGAACCCTTCACAATCAGATTCAGCTTTTACCGAGTAGAAGCAGGGCTTCCCTGAAAACAGTTCCATAAGCCCTAAAAAGCCATTGTGATTGAAAGTGCCTACTTGATATCGACGACCATAACGTGAGCTGCGAGCGACAGATATAGCGCCCTCGGTAATGAATATGATGTCGGTTATCTCTTGCCCTTGCTGAAAGATAGGTTCGCCTTTCCTTATCGTATGTTTACGAAAAGAGAGTGCTTTGTCGTTCTCGGAGAGAAAGTCGAGGATCTGCGATGTGAAGTAGATATCATCTTCGGTGATCAGCATAAGGTGATTAGCTCTGAACGTATTTCCTGTAAGTAGTACACCATTGTATAAGAAAAGCGCTAGAACAAAAGCGGACAAAAAGCCCCACAGTGAAAACGATGGGGCTAAGTCATTTATGTTTCAGGCTAACGGAGTAGGTAATAGCGATTAAAACCCACCCGCCCAAGCATCGAAGTCATCAATATTGTCGAGTTCTTGCTGGCTTCTTGGCGCAGGGTAATAAGGCAAGGCTAACCTTTGAGCGGAAGGTTGCAGTTCCCAATCGGGCGTAATCTTGAGTCGGGTCAACTCATCGTTGAGGCACACAAACATATAGTAGCCATCGACATGGGTATTGGCGTAACTCGCGATTGTGGCGATATCACCAGAAGGTAACTTTACGTCTCGACCGAGTGGATAAAGCTGGTGCAATGCGAAACTCACTTTGGGATCTTCAAGCTTACCTTGCTTAAAGCGTTCTGATCCGATGGCGGTTGAAGTAGTGCGCGGTTTCCACCCTGTGAGGAACAATCCACTCAGATTATCTTGGAACGGCTTACCCTTTCGATTGCCTTCATTGGTAATGAATTGAACCGTCAGCGTGTCTCCCGATTCTTGCAGAATTTCTAAAAACTGTTCACCAGTGCGATCGACCAAAAGCTTCATAATATCCAGCTACCATCAAGAATGAGAGACGATAAAGGGTACTACTATAGGGAAGGCTTGTGTAGGGACGATAAACGTTATGTAGCGTGAACAATGTTTTCGGTGTTGATCCTTACATGCCCCTTAGATGAACAACAGCTTTAGCGCTTACGTAAGTAATGAGTTTGCACAATCTCATATAAGTAAGTCGACACGCCTGTTAGTGTTAAATCAAGCGGTGAAACTAGATCTCCAAACAATGGTGAAGCATCACCCAGACCGAACGGACTCACCATCGAACTGGTAGAAAACCCGCTAAGTTTATATTGCCTGACAATCACTCAACTTAGGTGATTTGTAGGTCAATTTACTGATCTTCAAATTTATACTGGATAATTACCTATAAATTTCAGGATTTAGCAGTAATAATCAATGAATAGATCGGAATAGCTTGTTCATTGAAAAGCTGTACGGAAAGTTTCCAAAGACGCCATCGTGAAAAGGAAGTCAGATACATGCCTGTGCTCCAACGCATCAGTTTAACGTTAATCTTAATCGCCGTTTTAGGTGGGTGTTCTTCACTTCCTGAAGGCATCGATCATCCAACAGAACCGCCAACCTCTCCTGCACCTAGTTCTTTATCGGTTCTAACCAATGAATTTCAGCCTGAAGCTTTAGAGCAAGGCACCACCGCGGTTCGTCTGCAAGAGTCTGGTTGGGATGCTTTGGCACAGCGATTAGCACTGGTCGAAAGTGCCGAGCACATCATCGACATTCAATACTACATCTGGAACTCTGACGAATCGGGCAGCTATCTCGCTAGCCGTTTGTTAGCCGCGGCTGAGCGTGGTGTGAAGGTGCGCGTAATGTTGGATGATATCAACCTCAACGAACGTGAAGGTTTGCTGTCGGCACTGGATGCGCACCCTAACGTCGAGATTCGTATCTTCAATCCAACGCCAACACGCCGTGGCTTCAGTAAATGGCTGAGCTTTGTCGGTGACTTTTCTCGCTTAAATCGCCGTATGCACAATAAGTCGTTTACCGTCGATGGCACTTTGTCTGTGGTTGGTGGGCGTAATATCGGTGATGAATACTTCGACCTTTCTGATGAAATCAATTTCCGAGACCGCGATGTATTAGTCATGGGCTCGGTAGTTAACACCATCCAAACCAGTTTTGTTGAATACTGGAACAGCCGTTGGTCTTACCCTGTCGATATGCTGGGTGATGACGAACAACCTGATCTCTCGAAGATAGATAATATTGTCGTTCCGCATTATCAAAATTATCCTGAATTACCATTAGATCGCAAGGCTGCTGATAGCTTACTGAAAGAGGTGATTGGTGAGATGACTTGGGTGAATGCGCGTTTTGTTTACGATCAACCCGTCCCTGATGACTCCGATAATACTGATGAACCGAAAGCGACTGCGATTCTTCTAGGGAAGTTAGCGAGTGAATCGAAACAAGAGATCTTGTTGGAATCCGCTTACCTTGTATTCGATGATGGTCAGCTTGAAGAGTGGCAGGTATTGAACAACAAGGGTGTTGAGATAAAAGCGCTAACTAACTCTATGGCGTCTAATGATCTGGTGACTAATCACTCCGCTTATGCAGGCAGACGTTACGACATGTTGGAGCATGGTATCGATCTGTTTGAGCTAAAACCAGAATCTAAGCTGTGTGAAGCATCGACGCAAGACGCGTCTAAATGTGCGCCTGAGACGGCCTATGGCTTGCACGCAAAGTCAGTCGTATTTGACCGCAGCATCGCGAGCATTGGCTCATTTAACTTCAACTTGCGTTCTACCTATCTCAATACGGAATCGGTTTTGATCATCGAGAATAAAGAGATTGCTGAAACGTTAGCAAAAACTATTGAGCAAGCAATGAGTGACGACAATAGCTGGCGTTTGGAACTGGAAGACGGTGATGTGTATTGGTATTCAGGCGATCAAAGCTGGGACAGCGAACCAGAAACGGGTAAGTGGGAACGAATGCAGTCAGGCTTTTTGCAATTGCTACCGATTGAGAAATATCTGTAAGCTAGCCGCCTCCGGATAAATAAAAATGTCAGCGTATAATACGCTGACATTTTTGTTTGTGGCGATGGAAAGGTAGCTTATTTATCTAAGCAGCGTCTTGAACGTTATCTTTTAGTCAGTTGCTTACTGTTCAAATACGGCAGAATATGTGGGCGAGATTCGCCAGACAGCTTTTGAGTGATCTGCTGTGACCAACTGCTCTGCTTTTGGTTGCTTGAACGGCTTGCGTAGTAGCTTTGCATTGAATCATCGTAGCTGGCAATTTCATCTAGGCTCAGCGGTTGGTATTGGTTTTCGTGCATCACCACATGAGCAGGGAGGCGAGGCTTCACCTCTGGTTGCTGTGCCGGATGACCTAAGCACATTCCGAACAACACGGCGGTATGTTGTGGTAGTTCTAACAGTTCATCGACTTGTTGTGCGCTGTTACGCAGCCCGCCAATGTACACGCCACCTAAACCTAGAGACTCAGCTGCCAGCATGCAGTTTTGCGCCATGATGCCAGAATCTACCGCGCCAATCAGGGTCAGTTCAGTAAAGTCGGTTTTCACTTCAGGGTTGATTTGAGCGTGGCGTTGATAGTCGATACAGAACACTAAAAACTCAGCCGCATTCTCAACGTAAGCTTGGTTACCTGCGTATTCAGCTAACAGTTTGCGCTTCTCGGTGTCTGTCACTCTCACGATAGAAACAGCTTGCAGTAAGCTCGATGATGAAGCCGCGAGACCAGCCTGAATAATCACATCAAGTTGTGCTTTTTCAATCGGTTGATTTGTATATTGACGAATGGAGCGGTGCCCCAGAATAGTTTCAATCGTGCTGTTCATAACTCTCAGACAGTCCTTGTGATGATGGCGTAGAGAATCACAATAACGACAATTACCATGAGCGTAAAGGGTGTTCGAGCCTTTCTGGTTGACATATTTCAGCAGCGTCAGCCCAGTTTTTGAGATTCTATTTATAATCGATTAATGCCAGCTGCTATGCCGCTGGCATTTTATTATTGAGCGAAACTTGCTTCGAAATAGGCACTAAATGATAAAAACTGTCGGATAAAATAGGGCATACTGGACTCAATATATAAACCAAAGAAAGTAACCACGCGCATGAATCCGATCTGCCTCAACGACCCTTTTTCTCTTCCTAATGGCCAAGTGATCAAAAATCGCCTGTTCAAATCGGCAATGAGTGAACAGCTAGGTGATAAACATCATAACCCTAAGCAAGGTTTAGTCACGCTTTACCAGCGTTGGGCTCAAGGAGGAATTGGCCTATCCATGACGGGCAACGTGATGGTCGATAGAGGTGCGCTTGGTGAACCTAAAAACGTTGTGTTGGATGAGCAAAGTGACTTAAGCGTATTTCGTGAGTGGGCGAAGGCTGGAACACAAAATGGTTCGCAGATATGGATGCAATTGAACCACCCAGGAAAGCAAATTCCTAAATTCTTATGTGATAGCCCGGTTGCTCCTTCGGCTATCTCTTTAGAGCGCGGATTAGAAAAAGGCTTCAATACGCCACGAGCTCTGACTGAGACGGAAATAATCGCAATCATTGATAAATTTGCGCTGAGTGCAAAGCTTTCAAAACAAGCAGGCTTTACTGGCGTGCAGATTCACGGTGCTCATGGTTATCTTGTCAGTCAGTTTTTGTCTTCTAGACACAATCAACGCCAAGACAAATGGGGTGGGTCACTCGAAAACAGACTTCGTTTCGTGCTTGAGGTTTATCGCGCGATTCGAAAAGAGGTCGGTGAAGATTTCCCTGTCGGAATTAAGCTCAACAGCGCCGACTTCATGAAAGGTGGCTTCACTGAAGAAGAGTCGATGCAGGTTGTGCAAACACTGAGTGATAACGGTATCGACCTGATTGAGATCTCTGGCGGCACCTATGAAAGTCCATCAATGATGGGTTCAAAGAGCAAAGCTGAATCAATCAAGTCCAGCACAGTAAAACGTGAAGCGTATTTTATGGATTACATGGTTAAGGCGAGACAACTCGTGAGTACACCGCTGGTGGTCACGGGTGGTTTTCGAACCGCGCAAGCAATGAATGAAGCATTAAACACCTCGGCGACCGATTTTATTGGTATTGCGCGCACAATGGCGGTTGATCCTGATTTCCCTAACAAGTTAATTGAAAACCCTAGCCACGGCATGCCACTAACCGTGCCAACCACAGGAAAGCCCGCTTTAGACAAGATGGCGATGGTCGGGCTGGTTTGGTATGAACATCAGATGTGGCGCATTGCCTCTGGCAAGAACGCCGACCCAAAACTAAGCGCACTCGGTGTGGTGTTAAAAACAATTTTCAGCGCTGGCTGGCACGCTTTCAAAAAGCGCAGAGCGTAAGCAGTCATGGATTGTTAAAGCAGAACTTTGAGGAATTGAAGTTCTGCTTTTTTGTTTGTCTCTTTTTAAATTCTCGATAAATACATCGTAGAGCACCCTCAGCCAGCTTAGCTGTGGTACTAATCTAATACCAACATGAGTATCGGTTATAGTGTTCATAAGTGGAAAATCAGAGTAGACCAACTAGGATGAATTACATTAAACCCGGTAATTAATTCAACAACATGGTAGTGCTATGAAGAAAATAACCCTTTTATCTGTCGCGATCTTATCCAGCCTCTCTTTCTCATCTTTTGCTAAAGATTGTGATCCTAATTTACTGCCTTCTTGGAAGGACAGCGAGAGCAAATCCGCTATCGTCGACTTTGTTGGGCAAGCCACCAAAGCTGAATCCGATACGTTCGTTGCGGTAGCCGATCGCATCGCCGTGTTCGATAATGACGGTACGCTTTGGTCGGAAAAGCCTTACTACTTTCAATTAGCCTTTGCACTAGATCGTGTGAAAGAGATGGCGCCTGAGCACCCTGAATGGAAAACGGAAGAACCGTTTAAGTTCGTACTTGAAGATGACATCAAGAGTGTTCTAGGAAGTGGCGAAGAAGGTTTATTGAAAATCATCATGGCGACACATTCTGGTATGACAGTAGAGCAATACCAGCAAGACGTTGAGCAATGGTTGGCGGTAGCAAAAGATAAACGCTTCAATAAAGCCTACACCGACCTTACTTATCAGCCAATGAAAGAGATGCTGACTTACCTGCAAGAGCATGACTTTAAGACTTACATTGTGTCGGGTGGTGGTGTTGATTTCATGAGGGCGTGGGCTCCGCAAGCTTACAACATTCCTACAGAACAGATCATCGGCAGCGCGCTTAAATACAACTACAGCTACAACGATGGCAAACCAACGGTGACCAAAGACTCGTCGATTTTGACCATTGATGACAAAGCCGGAAAGGTCACTAACATTCAGCATATTATCGGTAAGAAGCCTATTCTAGCGGTAGGTAACTCAGACGGTGACCAAGCGATGATGCAATGGGCAACGAGCCAACCCAACGCTATGGCGATGATTGTTCATCACACTGATGCTGAGCGCGAGTGGCAGTACGATCGTAAGTCTCATGTTGGCAAGCTTGATAAAGCGCTAGATGAGGCGAATTCCAGAGAGGATTGGACACTGATCGACATGAAATCCGATTGGTGTGAGGTGTACTAACACCTAGTATACCCTTGGTCAAAACCTCAAAGGCTCGGATTTTAAATTCGAGCTTTTTTTGTGAAACAGCGAAGGCTTCGTCTCATTTTAAGCAAGAACGTACTATAAATTTTCAACGCATGACGGTTTAATCGGATAGTCGGAAATTAAAGGAATAAAAATATGAAAACGATCGGTTTGCTCGGTGGTATGAGTTGGGAGTCGACAGTGAGCTACTACAAATCCATCAACGAGGGTGTGAAAGCTACCCTTGGTGGGCTCAATTCTGCAAAGGTTTGTATGTACAGCGTGAACTTCGATGAGATTGAAAAGCTACAGCACCAAGGTCGTTGGGCTGAGACGGCTGACATCTTATCGGACGCGGCTTTATCGGTAGAGAAGGGCGGAGCGGACTTCATCCTGATCTGTACCAATACCATGCATAAGGTCGTTCCTGAGATCGAAGAGAAAATCACGATTCCTATCTTACATATCGCAGATACCACGGCGCAGAAGCTGCTTGAACAGGGCGTAAAGAAAGTCGGATTACTCGGCACGGCTTTCACGATGGAACAAGATTTCTATAAAGGACGCCTGACTAACAAATTCGGTATCGATGTGGTGATTCCTGATGAGGACGACCGAGAGAAAGTGCACAACATCATTTATCAAGAGCTGTGCCGAGGCGAAGTAAAAGAAGAATCTCGAGCTGTCTATCGTCAAATCATTGATAAGCTAAGCCAACAAGGTGCGGAAGCCGTTATTCTGGGGTGCACTGAAATCGCCCTACTGATTCAGCAGCAACACACTGATGTTCCTCTGTTTGATACCACTGCTATCCATGCAGAAGCGGCAGTACGTTTGGCGACGAGCGATTAACTTCTAGCTCTTATTCTTAGCTCCATAGCAGTCCTCTTTTAGTTTTTGTGCGATTTTTATTCAGTTGAGTGAAAGTTTTTTGTACAAAAGCGGGTCGTTAATTAATGAAGCGATGCTTTGTTCATTAACTAAGGCTTTATCGGCAGGTAAGGCTTTAGTTAATGACTGAGGTATTCGCGCTTTTAAGCACTATGCTTTAGTCATGACTAAAAGAGGATTAATTATGAAATGGCTTATCTTATCTGTAACGCTATTGTTTGTGGCGGGATGCCAATCAACAGGCTCTGAAACATCTTCACATGATCAAATGAATAAAGTAGATACAAGCGGGTGCAGTAGCTAATCTCTTTGTAGAAACATTTTTCAGCTGCTTCGATAACGATTGTTAACTCTACTTGTATATAGATCTACCTTATAAAGCCTTGTGTTCTTACAAGGCTTTCTTCTATGTAAAGCATCTTATTTTTTTAGGTGGATGTTGTAAATTTGTGAATCTGAATTGTCTATATTCTAGGCTGTGTACTGGATCTCATTTGTTATTTGAGTCCCTTGCTAAGGTAAATAGTGAATGTGTACTACCAATCACTTTACTCAACTTAAGAGGTTTCTATGCTAGGTGAAAATCACTCTCTTGTTCACGAATTTCCTGAAATGAAAGACAAAATTGCTGAGCTTGCTAAAACTGACGATGGCTTTGCAGCAGATATGAAGACATACGACAACCTTGATAAAGAGATTCGTAAACTAGAGCTGAAAGATTCACCCATTGATGACGGCTCGATGCACCAATTGAAACATGATCGTTCTGAGCTTAAAGATTTACTGCATGCTCGTTTAACGGGCTAGTGAGTTGGTAATTTTGCTGACTATCTAAATGGCGAATTACAGACTTAGACAAAAACTCCTTCGGGAGTTTTTTTCGTTTTGGCTCAATCACTTCTTCACAATTCAACTGAGTTAATACGTTGTATTGTTATGTGAATGACGCATAATGAGGGTTACTGGTACACGATTTTTAAGATTTTATTGGTAATCTCATGAATATTGAACACCTCAAATTGTTTGTTCGTTTAGCTTCCACACACAACATCAGCATGGCTGGGCAAGAGCTTGGTTTATCTCCTGCTGTTGCAAGCTCGCACATCAGTAAACTGGAAGACAATTTAGGCGTTCGCTTGGTCCACAGAACCACTCGTAAGGTCTCTTTAACCGAAGAGGGGGAAGCATTCTTACCCCATGCTGAAGAAGTGCTATCGAGTGTGGATGCTGCCAAATCGGCGGTCGGTGTGGGCTGTGATTCTCCAACCGGAACGCTGCGAGTTACCGCATCTGCGTCTTTTGGACGTTTGCATCTTGTTCCTGCTTTACCTGGATTCTTAGAGCGCTACCCTGGGTTAAAAGTCGATCTCAGGCTATCAGACTCGATGGTGGATGTTGTTGAGGGTGGCTTTGATATCGCGATTCGTATCTCGGAGCTGAAAGACTCGACACTGATTGCCCGAAAACTTGCGACAGACAAGCGTATTGTGTGTGCATCGCCTGATTACTTAATCAAATATGGTAAGCCAGCTACACCTCGAGATCTTAATGATCATCAGTGTATTAGCTTAATTGGTTTAGAAAACTGGACCTTCAATACTGAAAGCGGGCCTAAGACGATTAAGGCATCTGGGTCGTTCAGGGCAGATAACGGGGAAGCACTGCGTGACGCAGCCTCAGGTGGTATGGGGATCACGGTGACATCGAATTGGTGTGCCTATGAACAACTGAAAAGCGGTCAGCTGGTTCAAATATTAGAAGATTACCCATTAACATCAGAGCCTGCAATTTGGGCGGTGTACCCAAGCACAAGGTTACTTGCACCAAAGGTGAGAGCCTTCATTGACTACTTCTCTGAATATTATGGTAATCCACCGTATTGGGAACAAAAGTAGAATCAGATAGATTTAACGAAAAAGCCCTACGTGACTAAGTTATGCGTTAGTCACGTAGGGCTTTTTCTTGGAATCAGAAAATCACTTGAGCATAGCTGTCATTAAGAAAGCGTTGCTTTGATGATCTCTTCAATTTTAGCGGCAACTTGTTGTGACTTATCGCCGTAAATCGCATCTGGGTGCGGGTTCGCAAACGTGTTGTTGTCGTTATCAAAGTATTGACCGCCTGCTTGTGCGAACTCATCAGACAATGATGCGCGAACCAGAATATCAGAACCGATGCTTAGGTCTCCGCCTGCAATGCCATAAGCGTCTTTCACCATCTTGCTGCCTAGTAACGAAGCTGGGTTGACCGCAACCACCATTGGCCCTGTAGAACCTAACTCTTTTGCCATCTCGCGAGTCCACATAGTGATCGCAAGCTTGCTTTGTGCGTAAGCGTCGCCATCAGAAAGCGGTTTTTTACCTTCTAGCGCTTCGATGTTCACTGCTGCTTGCGCCGCTGAAGACAGGTTCACCACTCGGCTAGATGCATCGAGCACAGGTAGCAGACGTTTAGTCAGATGGTATGGTGAAATAGTATTCACAACAAAACGAACATCTAAACCGTCCTTAGTGATCGGGTTCGGAGTGTTGAACACACCTGCGTTGTTAATCAGTACATCAATCTTATCGTGCTCAGCAATTATTTCGTCAGCCAACGCATCCACATCAGCCAGAACAGACAAGTCTGCCACGTAACTTTGAATTTTAGCTTCTGCAGAGATAGCCACAAGTTGCTGCTCAACGTCTTTGAGTTTGCTTGGGTTACGTCCATGCAATAAAACGTGGTGGCCTTGTTGAACAAGTACTTTTGCCGTTTCGAAGCCGATACCATCGGTAGAGCCTGTGAGCAGAATAACTTTTTGCATGGAATAGATTCCTTATTAAAGCGCTGACATGGTGAGCGTTTTTAAATGTGTTGTTTCGTTGAGGTAAAGAATAGCAACCTTTTATGAAGTTGATAATCAACCGGATTAATAAAACACTATTTAGTTTTTGTTGAAAATGGGGGAGTGAACAAAGCCTCAGTCCGTGCGAAGGAGACGATCAATCGAGAGATTTATCTGATCGAGTTCTTAGGCCGGAATAGCAGGCAATAAAAAAGCTTAGCGCGGGGGACGCTAAGCTTCGTTGTTAAGTATGTTCTTGAACCATGTTTAGGCTGGTGGGGTTAGCCTACTTGAGAAAAGCTCACTACCTTGCTTTGTAGCTTCTCTTTCAAGTAATCCGTCACCGCTTGCTGCTCGGATTCGCTCATGTACAGGCCAAGTTTGGTTCTGCGCCACAAGATGTCTTCGTCAGTCATCGCCATCTCTTCATTGATCAAGTAATCGATCTCAACTTGATAAACGCCATGCGCTTCGTTTGAGAATTGAATACCAAGGTCAGCTTCGCTATTTGCGCCTTCCAGTAGCTTCCACGTGTAAGTACCAAATTGAGTCACGTAGCGAAGCAATAGCGCTTCAGATGCCCAAGGGTATTTAGTGTGGATCATCTTCGCAAGCTGCTCTCTGCTGCAACTAAAGTTACCACCTGGAAGCGTGTCGTTCGCTGTCCATGGTGCACCCATGTTGGTTAGGTGTGGTTCAAGCTTCTTAAGTGCCGCTTCGCCGAGTTTACGATAAGTAGTTAACTTGCCACCGAAGATCGAAAGCAATGGTGCTTGATCAAGCTCTGCGTCCAATTCCAATGTGTAGTCACGAGTGATCGCTTGTGGTGAATCCGATTCGTCGTCACAAAGCGGTCTTACGCCACTGTATGTCCAAACCACGTCTTCACGACCAAGCTGTTTAACAAAGTGTTGGTTAACAATATCAATCAAGTAATCCACTTCGACATCATCAATTGCGACGTTACGTGGGTCGCCTTTGTATTCAAGGTCGGTGGTGCCGATGATCGAGAACTTATCTAGGTAAGGGATCATGAACACAATGCGATTGTCTTTGTTTTGCAGAATGTACGCTTGTGGTTCGTCATGAATGCGTGGCACAACAATGTGTGAGCCTTTGATAAGACGAATGTTACGAGGCGAAGCCTGCTCTAATCCATCATCAAAGAACTGTTTAACCCAAGGACCAGCTGCGTTAACCAGCGCTTTTGCTTTGCGTTCAAAGCGTTGGTTTGTCATGACATCAAGGATCGTCACATGCCAAATACCACCTTCGCGGTGCGCTTTTTCAACACGGCAGTAGTTACGTACTTCTGCGTTGTTTTCTTTTGCTGCCAACACGTTGAGCAATACCATACGAGCATCATCCACCCAGCAATCTGAGTATTCGAAGCCTGTCTTCATTTCTGGTTTCAGTAGCCCTGATTTTGCTAGGTTGACGGTCTTACTTCCAGGAAGAGTGGTGCGCTTACCCAAGTTATCGTAAAGGAATAGGCCACAGCGAATCATCCAAGCTGGGCGTAAAAATGGTCGATGAGGTAAACGGAAGCGCATTGGTTGAGCAACATGAGGTGCTTTTCTTAACAAGACTTCACGTTCAGCGAGTGCTTCCGAAACCAAACGAAATTCGTAATGTTCAAGGTAGCGTAGGCCACCGTGGATAAGCTTTGAGCTAGCAGAAGACGTCGCAGACGCGAAATCATTTGCTTCGTATAAGCCAACGTTTAGACCACGACCTGCTGCATCTGCCGCGATGCCTGCACCATTGATGCCGCCGCCAATCACGATCAAGTCTAAAGTGGAAGATGTACTGTTGTTTGAATTATTTTGTTGAGCACTCATGGTTTTGACCTCTTCTGAGCGAACGAGCATTTTAGAACATAATTGAATCCTATATGAACTTTCGTTTGCGGTCATTTATTATTTTCGTTTATGCGCGTTTTATGTGATTTGGGCATAAAAAAACCTCTGCTTATGAAAGCAGAGGTTCAAATAAGTCTAATTCGAGCATAGAAGCGACAGTGGTAGTGAGCAAGTTTTACTTATTTAACTTTTCTATAAAGAATCGTGATTCATTATAGAAAGTGGCTCACCGAGCACTTATGTGAGTTATTCGCTCACAGGACGAGCGGTATCGATCACTTCTAATGGTATTGCTGAATCTTTAAGGATGTTGAGAATCTCTTCTGGTGGCTGTTTATTGGTAAAGATCATGTGCGCTTGAGAGATATTACCGAGCTTAACCATCGCGTTACGGCCAAACTTGGTGTGGTCGACGGCTAAGAAGATGCTGCGACTGTTTTCGATGATAGCTTGTTTCACACGAACTTCGTGGTAATCAAAGTCGAGCAGTGAGCCATCAAAGTCGATGCCACTGATGCCCAAGATACCGAAATCGAGGCGGAACTGCTTCACGAAATCGAGTGTCGCTTCACCAACAATGCCACCATCACGGTTGCGTACTTCGCCACCCGCCAGGATAACCTTGATCTCTGGGTTAGGCAGAAGGATGCTGGCAACATTGATGTTGTTGGTGACGACTCTTAGTTGTTTGTGGTTTTTGTTGAGGGCGCGTGCTACCGATTCTGGCGTGGTACCGATATCAACGAATAGGGTTGCACCATCTGGGATGTGCTTAACTAGTTCGTCGGCGATCACGTCTTTTTCGTTGAAGTTAAGCGCTTTACGCGTGTTATACGAGGTATTTTCCGAGCTTAAAGGAATGGTTGCACCACCATGATAGCGACGTATTTTGTTGCTATCGGCAAGTTCATTGAGGTCTCGTCTGATGGTTTGTGGGCTGACATCGAACTTTTCAACGAGCTCTTCGGTACTCACATATCCTTGTGTTTTTACCAGATCTACAATCTGCTGGTGTCTTGGTATCTGCTTCACTTAACTTACCACTCCCTGCGCGCAAAGGGCTCTAGCGCGTCAAAATCGAAAATATAAACTCACGCTATTGTGCTCGAATTGATGAAAAGAGAGAAGTAATGATGGTAAGGAATCATGTCTAAACCGCAAAAACGCTGCGCAAAACGCGGAATTTGAGCCTGAAACGCAAAAAAGAGCACAAAATAGTGCTCTTTTTAGTTTCGTTTGCTGAGGTTCGAACAATCTAGTCGATTAGATTACTCGAGTTCCTAGATCAGCGGCTAATGATTAACGATTAGCTGAGTTCTTAGTATTACTCGTTGTCATCGTCATCGTGCAGCTCAGACCAAACCTGTGCACACTTGATAGCACGTTTCCAACCTTTGTAACGGCGGTTACGCTTCTCTTCGTCGTGGTGTGGCATGAATGTGCGGTCAAGAACGGCTTTGTCTTGAAGCTCATCAATGCTGTCCCAGAAACCAACCGCTAGGCCAGCAAGGTAAGCGGCACCCAGAGCGGTTACTTCCGTTACTTCAGGGCGGTGAACTTCAGTATCAAGCACGTCTGATTGGAACTGCATTAAGAAGTTATTCGCTACTGCGCCGCCATCAACACGTAGTTTCGCTAGCTTGATGCCTGAGTCAGCTTGCATCGCGTCTAGTACGTCACGCGTTTGGTAAGCAATACCTTCCAACGTTGCACGGATTATGTGGTTAGAGTTAACACCACGAGTCAGGCCAACAATCGTACCGCGAGCATAAGCATCCCAGTATGGCGCGCCTAGGCCAGTAAATGCAGGAACCACGTAAACGCCGTTTGAAGAGTCTACTTTGGTTGCGAAGTACTCAGAGTCTTCTGCACCAGCCAGTAGCTTCATTTCATCACGTAGCCATTGGATAGATGCGCCACCCATGAATACCGCACCTTCAAGCGCGTATGCAGGTTCGCCTTTAGGGCCACATGCTAGCGTTGTTAGTAGACCATTCTTCGATGTTACTTTCTCTTGGCCTGTGTTCATTAGAAGGAAACAACCTGTGCCGTAAGTATTCTTAGCTTGGCCTGCTTCTACACACATTTGACCGTAAAGTGCAGCTTGTTGGTCACCCGCAATACCCGCGATTGGGATACGAGTACCGCCTTTACCACCAAGGTTCGTTTGACCGTAAACCTCAGAAGAGCGCTTCACTTCAGGCATCATGATTGCTGGAATGCCCATTTCATCAAGTAGCTTCTGATCCCAGCATAGGTCGTTGATGTTGAACAACATGGTACGTGACGCGTTGGTGTAATCCGTAACGTGTACACGTCCTTGAGTCATTTTCCAAACCAACCAAGTATCAACTGTACCGAACAGTAATTTGCCAGCTTCAGCGTCTTCGCGAGCGCCTTCAACGTTGTCTAGAATCCATTTTACTTTGGTACCTGAGAAATACGGGTCAAGGACTAAGCCAGTATTGTCACGTACGTAGTCTTCTAGGCCACGCGCTTTTAGGTCTTCACAGATGTCTGCAGTACGGCGACACTGCCATACGATTGCGTTATAAACAGGCTTGCCTGTCTCTTTGTTCCAAACAATGGTGGTTTCACGTTGGTTCGTGATACCAATGCCCGCTAGCTCATCGCTGCGGATGCCTGCTTTAGCAAGAGCTTCAACCAATGTAGAGCTTTGAGTCGCCCAGATTTCCATTGGATCATGCTCAACCCAACCCGCTTTCGGGTAAATCTGAGTGAATTCTCGTTGAGAAGAACTAACGATGTTTGCATCGTGATCGAGGATTACAGCGCGAGAACTTGTGGTGCCTTGGTCTAGGGCAACAATGTATTTTTGCTCGGTCATGGTAAGAATCCTTTTTCTTTCGTTATTTATATTTTAGTAAATGTAAGGTCGCTTAGGGATTAAGCTTGAGCTTGTTCAGCTTCTTCTTCTGTTTCACATTGGTTTGGAATTGTGCAGCCTTGGCCTTCTACTGGTAGGTAAGCACCGATAACACGTGGGTACAACCAACCACCAAAACACGCACCAGCAATTGGAGCAAGAATTGGAACGATGAAGTAAGGAATATCACGAGCACCGCTTAGTGCGAAATCCCAACCTGCAAAGTAAGCAAAAAGTTTTGGCCCGAAGTCACGAGCAGGGTTCATTGCAAAGCCCGTCAGTGGACCTAAAGAACCACCGATAACCGCGATAAGAATACCGATCAGTAGAGGGTTCATTGCACCGCGAGATGCGCCGTTGTTCTCATCACCTAACGCTAAAATGGCAAACATCAACACTGCAGTAATCACGAATTCCACAGCAAAAGCGCCGAAGAAAGAAAGTGAAGCATGTGGGTAAGTCGAGAAGATACCAGCAGTTGATAGTGCGTCTTGGCTGCTACGAACGAAGTTATGTGCGATTTCGTAGTCAGTAAATAGGTTGCTGTACAGGCTGTAAACCAATGCTGCAGAGCAGAAAGCGCCAAGCAGTTGCGAAATGATGTAAGGCACCACTTTCGCTTTATCGAAGCCATGGAACATGGCCAGTGCAATCGTTACGGCTGGGTTGATGTGTGCGCCTGAAACGCCGGCAGTACAGTAAATTGCAATCGCAACACCAAAGCCCCAGATGATGCTGATTTCCCATTGTCCGAATGTCGCACCAGTTAATACCAGAGCGGCCACACAGCCAACGCCAAAGAATATGAGTAATCCTGTACCGATAAATTCAGCCAAGCATTGCCCAAATAAAGAAGGGTGTTTGTTTGTTGTCATGTTCGAGTCCTTTTTAGTTTTGCTTATCTAGCACGTGTATTGTGCATATATTTGCGAACTCGAAAATAAACGAACATCAAAAGTGAGCGTTTGAGCATAAAATTGTTAATTAAAGTCACTTGAAATGTTAATCCGAACACTTTTGCTCGAAAAAGATGCTCGCATGAACGTCATTGCTCGAATTGATAGGTTGCGAAGCCGCTCAAACTACCTATATGTAAATGAATGCGCAACTGGTACGAGGAGTTTATGTTTGGATTTGTGATGCTACTTCGTGAGTGGCGGATAATTAGACTTAATTAGGGAGGGCTGTGTGATGTTTTTGCTATGTAACAAGTGCGTTAACAAATGAGCTTATATGCATAAATGAATAAACTGCCAACTATGTTGTAGTTTGGCAGTTTTAATAGTTAGTCAGTTCATGGCTTTTAACTTGCCGTAGTTGATTAACAACAAGTTATAAAGAATTGTCTACGATCGGTGTTTGAGACTCTAGTTATTGAACGATGTTTGATATTGAATTAATCAAATACAGATATTCAGGTACAGCCTAAGTTCGAGCTTCTCTCGCAATAGATACGATAATTTTATTACCCTATCTGTTGTTTCCAGAGTTTGGCATAAAGCCCTTCTTTCTCAACCAGCTCATCGTGAGTTCCGTTTTCACACACTTGGCCTTTATCAAGAACTAGAATGTTATCCGCATGACGAAGAGTGTTGAGGCGGTGTGCGATGCTAATTACGGTTCTACCTCGACAGATCTCGTCCATGTTGCTCATGATGGCAGCTTCAGAGTTATAATCGAGAGCAGAAGTCGCTTCATCAAGCAGCAAAATTCGAGGATTTACGAGTAAGGCTCTTGCCAATGCGACACGTTGACGCTGACCACCAGATAGAGAAGAGCCTTTCTCACCAACCGGTTGATCGAATCCGTGGGGAAGCTCTTCAATAAATTCTAGAGCGCCAGCAAGTTGCGCTGCGTGGCGCATCTCTTCATCTGAAGCTTGTGGCTTACTTAGGCGAATGTTATCTGCAACACTTCCTGAGAAAAGAATGCTGTCTTGCAACACAACACTCATATTGCGGCGTAACGATATAGGGTCCGCGATAGCTAGGTCCATACCGTCGACCAACACTTGACCATGCTGGGGAACATACAAGCGTTGTAGTAGCCGGGTTATGGTGCTTTTCCCTGAGCCCGATGGGCCTGTAATACCGATAAATTGCCCTGGTTTTATTTCTAATGAGAGGTTAGCTAGTACCTCTGGAGCGTCTTCGTGGTAACGGAATCTAATGTTGTGAAACTCTATGCCACCATTGAGTTCAGGGACAGAAGCTAGCCCCTGTTTACTGTTTTCTTTTGGTTCATCAAGAATGTCACCCACTCGCTTCAATGCAATGAGAGTATGTTGAAAGTCTTGCCAAATTTGAGCAAGTCTAAGTACCGGTTGGGTAACATGACCAGCTAACATATTGAATGCGACCAATTCACCGGGCGTTAGCTCACCATTTAGTACAGCGCTGACTCCCCACCATAGCAATAATGCGGCGGTAAGCTTTTGGATAAGTGCGATGCTTTGCCCTGCGATTAACCCAGACTTTTGAGCATCGAAACTACGCTTTAGTTGCTGGCTGAGTATGCGTTGCCATTGATGTAAGAATCGATGTTCGGTAGCAGTTGTTTTAATGGTTTCAATGCCTGTTACTGCTTCAGTTAAAAAGGTTGTGGCGTCGGCGTCTGATTCGTATTCTGATTCCACTTTTTTTCTTATTAAGGGGCCAGCGATAAGCCAAAGTAAGAAGTAGATGATCAATGAACCGATGACTAACCAAGTCAGAGTACTAGCATAGTGGAACATGACGGCGATAAAGACAGCCACAAAAATTAAGTCGAGTACTAACATTAACGTCGAACCCGTTAAAAACTGACGGATTTGTGCCATTTCACGAACTCGCGCAATGATTTGCCCGGTTTGTCTCTGCTTAAAATAAGTGAGTGGAAGGCCAACTAAGTGACGATAAAGGCGCCCTGATAGCTCTGCATTAACCTGACTCGCCAAATGACCAAAGACGGTATTGCGTAAGTAGCTGTATGCTGGTTCAGCAATAGCTAATGCGAGCATGGCCATTGCGAGCACATGAAGACTTGATAAACTGCGACCTACTAGTACTTTGTCGATGACATTTTGAAATAGCAACGGGCTTACTAGTGCGAATATCTGAAGTGCAATAGCATAGAAAAACACGTCACGCATCTGGCTTTTTTGACGCCAAATAGAGGGGGCAAACCAACTAAGGCCAAATTTCACTTCTTTGTTACTTAGTCTTTCATCCGCGACTAGTATTACCTTGTACATCGATAATTGACTACTCAGACTAAGCTCACTCTGTTGGTCTAATTGAGTGGTTGGGTCATATAAAAGAGAGGAACTATCAGCTGACTTTGTGAGCACTTTCCAACTATTGTCGATTTCAATTAAAACGGGTAGTGGAAGGGTATCTAACTCGTTTGATTTTACTTTCGTTACTTGACTTTTCAGGCCGATATAATCCGCTGCTTCCCTTATTTGCATGTCGCTCAAATTGGAATGATTGACACCCAATGCATGTTTTAGCTGTGTTTTAGTCGATTTCTTGTGAAAATGATTTCCGGCATAAACGACGGCGTCTATTCCGCCATTATCTTTTGTGGCAGATATATCTTGATTGCTAGAGGTATCTTGAGTGCAATATGTATCTTGGGCGATAGGCACATCTTGTGTTGTTGATAAGGTCATATCCATTCTCATCTCTCTCGTAGCGACTCAGCTTGGTATTCACGTATTGGGCTAAGTATATAGTCGATAACTCGGCGCTTATCCGTTTTGATTTCCGCAACAACAGACATACCAGGCGTTAGCTCGACGCTTTCTCCGTTAATTAAGATATTGTTATTGATGAGTTTAACTTGGGCTGGGAAAACAAGCCCTAGACGTTCATCCGTGGTCGAATCGCGAGAAATACTTAACAACTCCGCTTCGATAGTGCCGTAGCGAGTATATGGAAACGCATCTACTTTTACGGTCACTGACTGTCCGGGATAAACAAAACCTACATCTTTGTTGAGAATCTGTATCTCTGCTTGCTGAACGGAATTTCCAGGGACAATAATCATCAAGTTTTGTGCAGGTTGAAGTACCGCGCCTAGCGTGTAAATGCTGAGTTGCTGCACCGTGCCATCGACAGGGGAGCGGATTATTTCTAATTGTTCACGCTCACGAACTTTAGATAACTCCTGAGCTAACCCAACCAACTGCAACTTTGCTTGCTTTCGTTTCTCAAGCCACTCTCTTTGCTTTTGTGCTTTGAAACCGGTTAACCTCTCTTCAAGGCTGTAATATTGGGATTTCAAAACCTCTAATTCAGCTCGCTGCTGAGACACTTGACGCTGAACCTCCAGTAGCTCTTTTTCTTGCTCTAGATACTCTACGTGTCCAATGACTTTTATTTGATTCAACGTTTTTCGTGCCGCGAGTCTTTGGTTAATATTTTCGGTCAACTGAATTAAGGCGTTGATGTCGCTTTGACGGGCTGCCTGTGATGCATTGTTGACGTGCATTTCTGCCTTGATACTTGCAAGAGTCGACTCGTACTCGCGTTTCTCGCTAAGGTGGTTTTCATTGATTAATGTCTGCTGTGCCGATGGTAAGGTCGAAAATAGAAGGTCTTTAGAGAGTGGAAGGCCACTGTTCAGAGATCGATAGCGAACTAACTCATTTGTCTGATATTCGGATTGAGTGATGAGACGTGTAATATCTTGATTAATGCCTAGGGTGTCGAGAGTAAGAAGTGGCGCGCCTTTATCAACTCGCTGCCCGTCCTTAACGTGAATGGAGAGGACTCTACTTTGTTCATAAGATTGAATTACTTGTGAACGTCCAGAGACAACGAAACGCCCGGTTGCTGTCGCTTGTACGTCCAGTTTTCCCCAATACGCCCAAAGCAATACCGCCATTACCCCTAGGCTAAGAGTGATTGCCGTTAAACGAGCAAATGGTGAAGGAGGGCGCTGTGACAAAGCGAGGTGTGCAGGCAAAAACTCGTAGTGGTTCTCTGCGGCTTGGTTGAACTTGAATCTAGCCAAGAATTGCTTGATTACGCTTTTCATGCGTTTGAATCCTCTTGTTTGAGCTCTTGTTGAAGTTGCCACAACTGTTTGTACTGTTTACCCAACGTTAATAATTGTTGGTGATTGCCTTGCTCGACGATACTCCCTTGGTGAAGAACAATAATTCGATCACAATCTCGTACGGTGGATAATCGGTGAGCGATAGTAATGACCGTTCGGCCCTTTGCGATGTTCGCCATATTGGATTGAATCAACGCCTGTGATTCATCGTCAAGTGCACTAGTAGCTTCATCTAAAATAATGATTTTGGGGTTAGACAGCAGAGTTCGTGCAATCGCGAGCCGTTGCTTCTGCCCGCCAGAAAGAGATTGCCCGCCTTCGGCTAATATCGTGTCATAGCCAATTGGGAGCTTCATAATAAACTCGTGGGCTCCAGAGAGCTTCGCCGCTTCGATAACCTCTTCTAAGCTTGCCTCAGGTTTTGATTGGGCAATATTCTCGCAAACGCTTTTGTTAAATAAATAGTTTTCTTGCAGCACTATGCCGATTTGTTGGCGCAGTTGCTGAATACTAATTTGATTCAGTGGAGTGTCATCAACCGTGATTAACCCTTGCTCTGGGTTGTATAGTCGCAGTAATAATCGAGCTAAGGTGCTTTTCCCAGAACCAGATGTGCCGACAACGCCTAAGGTTTCTCCTGCTTGTATATCCAAAGATAAATTATGGAGAGTAGGAGGGGTATCAAGTTGGTAACGAAACAGAACGTTTTTGAAAGAAATAGCCCCTTGCATTGTCACCATGTCGTTACCTGTATGTTGTTCTACCGGCAAATTGAGCATGTCTCCTAATTTCTCTAACGCTACGCGGGTTTGAATAAACTGCCCCCATAGTTCGACCATACGAGATAAGGGTTGAGCGATGTGATTCGTCATCATGTTGAAGGCAATGAGTTGGCCAATAGTCATCTCCAATGACAATACTTCAGTTGCTCCTAGCCATAAAATACCGACACTGGTTACCTTCTGTATAAGTTGAACAGCATGATTAGAGCGATTGTTAATTTGTTGGACTACGTATCCAGTAGAAACCATTTTTTCTGTTTGTTCGTCCCAACGGCGAACAAAGCGTGGCTCTACAGCTAAACTTTTTAGAGTTTCACTGCCAGCCACTGTTTCTGTTAGAAATGAGGTGTTTGCAGCAGCATGTGTAAATTGCTCTTCTACCGCTGTTTGCATTCGAGGCGTAAGCCACCAAGCGAGCAATACATAAAGAGGAATGGTTGCAATAAATAACCATGTGAGGGTCGACGAAAGTAAGCTCATTACGTAGAGGAAGACAAACATGAACAAGAACTCGACAGTTAAAGTGAACATAGAGCCTGTCAAAAATTCTCGTACGGTATCGAGCTCACGCACTCGAGTTACGATAGCGCCTACTTGGCGTGTTTTGAAGAACATCAAAGGAAGGCCAAGTAAGTGCTTTACTAATTTAAGCCCCAATTGAATATCAATTCTATTGGCTGTGTGCGCATATTGATATTCGCGCAAGCCGCGAAGTATAACCTCTACAATGCCAGTGATCACAAGCCCTATCACAAGCACGTCAAGGGTTGACCAAGCTTGATGTACAAGCACTTTATCCATCACAACCTGAAAAAATAGCGGTGAGATTAAGGCGAGTATTTGCAATACAAAAGAAAACAAAAAAATTTCCCCGAGTATTCTTTTGTGTTGCAAAAACTCAGGAATGAACCAGGTGATATCAAAACGTGATTGAGGTTGTTTTATTTCAAGCCAATTTTTGTTCCATATCGAGTTTATTTTATCATAGGGAATAACTTCAGGAGATTCTTTATTAGGGTTTTGTATTAAACAAGATTCTTTATTAGCTTTAGCTAAAATAAATGGTAAGCCTTGAGCATCAAATAGAATAACAGGTGTTGTTATATTGTTAATTTTTTTTGTTTTTGAGCGTTTAATTACAACATTAACTTTGTTGTTTATTTGTATTTTCTTTAATTCATCGTTGAAGTTTTTTGATTCTTCAGTTGTGTTCTTTATATTAGTTATGTCTTTTTTTACGCCTAAAATACTTAAGTATAGGTTTATACACTTCAGGGTTAGAACTTCATTTTGTGTCATTATTTAAGCTTCATTACTGATTTTTATGATGTTTAAAAAAGGGCGGCATAGTATCAGCACCTTAGAAACTCTTCAAATTTATATTTACTAATAAGAAAAATAAAACATGCAACATTTTTCTTGGAAAATGCATTGTTTATTTTTTTTATTATGATAATGAGGTTTTTAAGTTTTTCAATTAATAGAATATATACTCTAAAACAAAAATAAAAGTAAGTTGATTCAAGTTTTTTTGAGGTGTAAAATTAATTTATAAAACGCAACTAATTCTTATTTTGTGTTTTTCTATTTTAATAATATTTCTTTCCAAGGCTAATCAAGCCGTTGTATATAATTAATCGGGTTTAATTTATGACAGAAAAGTTTGTTCAAACAGTATCTAGTGTTAATTACAATAAAGGTGTTTTCTCTCTTTATTTCGTAGGTCAAGATCAAAACAATATGGCTAGCGGCGTAATGGCTGAAAATGATGGTGACCTCGAACTTAAACAAGTCGTTCATATGCCAGCTTCTGGTTTTATGTATATGGTCTCAATGGTTAAAAATATGCTCGAAGATCCTCGCATGTCGGCAGAATTTGACAAGCTAGTTGCAGCAGGTTTTTTACCTTCAGACGAGCCTAATGTTGAGCAGACTGAAGAAGTGCAGACAGAAGAAAAACCTGCGCCAAAGAAGAGAGCTTCTAAAGCTAAATAATAGCTGTATTCGGTGATATAGAGCCTATGTCTATTACACATCAATCAGCAAATCTTACCTTAGCTCAAATTAAAAATTTAATTGGTGGGGTGATGTTGTTAAGTCAGCATTCTCCTCTCCACAGCCGATACGTTGTTGCTGAATGGCAGCAGCGCATTATGCCGGCGTTTGAGCTAAACCAGTTTTGCTATTACGAAGATGAACAAGGTCGCCCAATTGCATTTTGTAATTGGGCGTTTTTGTCTGAGCAGAGTCGAGATGCACTGCTATCAGGGAATCGAGAAATCTCTTTATCTGACTGGAGGTCCGGTCAGCATATTTATATTCCAGAGATGATAGCGCCATTCGGGCATGGTCGAGAGGTCGTAAATGACCTTCGACGCCGTGTATTCCTTCCGTGGAAGGGGCAGAAAGTTTGCACTGTCCGCGGCAAGGTCGATGTTCAAAATGATCGCTGTATCAGAAAAGTACAGTGGTTTTCTATTTAACCCAAATTTAGAGTTTTTTTTATGGGAAAACCATTTTGGAGAAGTGTTGAATACTTCTTTACAGGGAACTATTCCGCCGATGAAGGTAACAACAACATTGTTGCTATCGGTTTTGGCGGCGAAATACATGCTCGTGGAGGTGATGATCACGTCACTGTCGGTTCTATTGGGGCGACGGTTTATACGGGTAGCGGAAATGATACGGTAGTAGGTGGTGCGGCATATCTAAGAGTAGAAGACTCTGTTGGCAACCTAAATGTAAAAGGTGCTGCCGGGTACGCGGACATTAACAAAAGTGGCGATGGAAACGTTTCATTCGCTGGCGCTGCTGGCGGAGTTTCTATTGATCATCTAGGTAATCGCGGTGACGTAAACTATGGCGGTGTTGCTGCATATAATGGGATAACCCGTAAAGGCCTAAGTGGTAATGTGACATTTGGTGGTGCTGGTGGCTATAACAGCCTTTGGCATGAAACAAACCAAGGTAACTTATCTTTTACTGGAGCTGGGGCTGGTAACAAACTTGATCGAACTTGGTTCAATCAATACCAAGGCTCTCGCGGTAATGTGACGTTTGATGGTGTTGGCGTTGCTAACAGTATTAGCTCACGAGTAGAAACGGGTAATATCACTTTCCGTGGTGCTGGTGCCGATAACCATCTCGTTCGAAAAGGTAAAGTCGGTGATATAACATTGCAGGGTGCGGGCGCATCAAACCGTATTGAACGTACGCGACAATCGGATGATGTCTATGTGGAAACACGTGGCAACATTCGCTTTGAAGGTGTTGGCGGATACAACAGTATCTATTCTGATGTGGCACACGGTGATATCCATTTCTCTGGAGGCGGGGCTTACAACAAGATTACCCGTAAAGGGTCTGGTAACGATTTCAAAGACGAAGGGTTAGCCAATGCCAATGCCGATGAGATCGTTCTGACTACTGCACAAATGCATGGGTTATCGATTGGTAATGGGAATAAGTTCCATTCTGTTAAGGCAATAAAATCAGAACGAGAGGCAAATACTTACTTGTTTGCTATCGCTGATGGTACTTACACCAAAATTAATAAAATTCGTCTCTATAATGACTCGGAAACTGGAAATCTTAAGTACTACTCAGAAGCTTGGTATAAGCGTGGAAATCATTTAACTAGCCTTGCTCGATCCGATGTTTCTGGTTCAGGTGGATTTGAGTCAAATCCAATCAATGGCGGCTACACCCTATCTAATATCGAACTCGAACATCAACAAGTGTTTACGATTCATGCTATTGAGAAAGACCTGACTGAATATGAATGGGTTACATACGCAAACGGTGCCTTAATCGATGCTGAAGATGTTGTTTTGGCCGATGCAAAAATGGGTGGCCATGCTATTTCTACAAATGGCACAACAGTTGATGTTAAAGGTGTTAAGTCAAATCGCAAATCAAACACGTATGTATATGCGAAAGTGCTTGGCCCTTATACAAAAATTGTGGTGGTTGAATTAGCGAATGATTCAGAAACTGGCGAGTTAAAGTACCAGGCCCGTTCTTGGTACAAAGAAGGTAATTACACCGGAAATTTGGCCAATGAGGATATTTCGTCAGCAAATGGTTATCACTCAATGGGTCGAGGTGGATATTCGCTGAGTGATCTTCAGTACAGTGTAAATGCGGTAAGAAGTACTAGCGAAACGGTCGCAGATATTGACGAGTACAATGAACAAGCATTGATCAAACCTGCTACAGATACCGGTGAAAGCTCAGGAGATGTGCGTTTTAATGGTGTTGGTGGTGGTAACGTCATCAAATCCAATGTTACCCGCGGTGATGTTCATTTTAATGGTGGAGGGATTGCCAACGTTATCCTTCACAGCTCTAAGTTTGGTGATACTGAATTTATTGGTGGTGGCGCGGCTAACGTTATTGTTAAAAGTGGCGATGAAGGCGATCTCACTTTCCGTGGTGCTGGCTTGGCTAACGTATTAGTCCATCAGAGCAAGCAAGGCAAAATGGATGTCTATGCAGGCGGTGCGGTCAATGTATTGGTTCGTATTGGTGATGGCGAATATTTAGCTCACTTACTTGCTTATGGCAATATTTCAGTTCACAAAGGTAACGGTAATAGTCGTTTGACTATGCTAGGCGGCTACAACACGCACACCCAAATTGGTTCTGGCAACGGGCTGTGGTTAGCGGTCGGTGGCTTTAATGTCATGACACAGGTTGGTAAGGGTGACATCGCATCTGTACTTGTCGGTGGCGCGAATGTCATGACTAAAGTGGGTGACGGTGACCTCACGGCAGGTATGCTTGGTGGTGCCAATATCATTACTCATATTAGCGGTGATGATACGGCCTCAAATACGACCGCAGTCGCACTTGGTGGTGCAAATATCCTAACCAAAAAAGGCAATGGCAATGCGCTTGCCGTTATGGGAGGAGGCGCTAACGTACTTACACATATTGGTGATGGCTCGACAACTGGCGTAATGGTTGGTGGGGCGAACATTCTAACCAAGGTGGGCGATGGTGATACCACTGGCATTATGTTGGGTATTGGTAACGTACTGACTCATGTCGGCGATGGCCAAACAATTGGCGTAATGGGTGCTGCGGGTAATATCTTCACCAAAGTAGGCGACGGCACTTCAATAGCCGCTATGATCGGCGTAGGCAATATCTTCACTCACGTTGGTGAAGGCAACGCGTGGGCGCTAATGGGTGGCCTAGGCAATGTATTTACCAAGGTTGGTCATGGTGATGCATTAGCGCTTATGGTCGCGGAAGCCAATGTCTTTACGCATATTGGTGACGGTACAACAGTCGCGTTAATGGTGGCGAAAGGTAATATCGCAACCAAAGTGGGCAATGGTACTTCGATAGCCGCTATGGTAGGTAACGCAAATATATTCACTCAGGTGGGTAACGGCAGCACGTTTGCTGCAATGCTTGGCCAAGCCAATATCATGACTAAAGTGGGTAATGACCTAACTGCTGCATTAATGATCGGTAAAGCGAATATCTATACTCACGTTGGTGATGGCACAAGCTTAGGTTTATTTGCTGGCGAACTAAACGTGATGACGAAAGTGGGTAATGGAACAACCTTAGCCGCGATGTTTGGTAAAGCAAACATTATGACTCACGTAGGAGATGGTCTTACTGGCGTACTAGCCCTTGGTGAAGCGAATATCATAACGAAAGTCGGTGATGACTTCATGGGTGTTGTCGCAGCTGCGAAAGCAAACGTAGTGACCCATGTTGGTGATGCAACAACCGCAGCTGTGTTGGCGGGTAAAGGTAATATCTTAACCAAAGTTGGTGAAGGAACCACCGTTGGTTTACTGATATCAAAAGTGGGTAATGTCATGACCCATGTGGGTGATGGTACGACTATTGGTTTGGCGAAAGGTAAAGCTAACATCATCACAAAAGTGGGCGATGGATTAGGCGTTAACGTGGCCTGGGGACAAGCAAATATCTTCACTCACGTCGGTGACGGTGATCGATACAACTTTGCCAAAGGTGAAGCGAACATCATTACCAAAGTAGGTGATGGCCAAGAAGTTTCTGTGGTTCAAGGTAAGGCGAATGTCATTACTCACGTCGGTAATGGCGATGATTACACGGGAGCTTGGGGCAAAGCGAATATCATTACGAAAGTGGGTGATGGCCGTAATGTTGTTTTAGCGAAAGGTGAAGCGAACATCATTACTCAAGTGGGTGACGGAGATAGCTTCAACGCACTTTGGAGCAAGGGCAATATTGTCACTAAAGTCGGTGATGGTATGCAGGTCACGGCTGCGAAAGGTAAAGCTAACATTACGACAACCGTGGGTAATGGCCTGAGTGTAACGGCGGTCTATGGTGATGCGAATATCAACACCAAAATTGGTGACGGTATTTCAGTTAACGTTGCATGGGGCAAATATAACGTCAACACCAAAGTGGGTGACGGTCTAAATGTTGCGGTGATGAAAGGCAAAGCAAACGTGAATATTCACGTAGGTGATGGCTTAGGGATTAACGCTTCTTATGCCAGAAATAACGTTGCTATCAAAGTGGGTAACGGTGATTTCTATAGCCTAGCCGTCGCGTCAAGTAACACGAGCAGCAATAAGCTTTCCGCACTGTTTGATAATATTAAACAAACTCTTCTTGGAGTGGGTGGCAGCCAAGCGATTAATTACCTAGTTCAAGGTGATGAAGCTTCGTCATCAGGAATTCAGAAAGGGCGAGGTGCTATTTCAACGCCTGAAATCACGAAACTTGATGGTTTCGCTCTGGATGAAATCGAAGAAGTAGGTTCCGAACTAGGAGACGGGCTAAGTGGAAGCGTGACTAACGTTGAAACGCCTGATCTCAGCAGCATGGAAAATGAACTCAACATCGAAGAGTCTTCAGATCAAGCGCAAGCGCCTAACCTGATCGTTAACGGCGATTTTGAACAAGGTGGCGACGGTTGGGAATCTACTCATGGCGTAGAAGCATCATATTCAAGTAGCGCTTATGGCGTAAGTGGCGAAGGCCATGGCTCACGTGTAACAGAGCTAGATACTTATACTAATACAAGTCTTTCTCAAGATTTAACGGATTTAGCGGAAGGTGAAGTCATTGCGGTTAGCTTTGATTTTGCGAAGCGTGCAGGCATTTCAAGCAATGAAGGCATAGAGGTTCTCTGGAACGGTGATGTTGTATTCTCAACCTCTGGCGATGAAGCAGCTTGGCAACAAAAAACACTAAAGTTGACTGCAAATTCTGGCAGCAACCGAATAGAATTCAAAGGCACAGGCCATAATGATGGGTTGGGCTATGTTTTAGATAATGTGGTGGCGAAATCTGAAACGTCACACCAAGCTAATGCTGTTGCCGATAATGCGGAACAAAATCAAGCTGCAAAAAATGCAATGTCTGACAAAGAACGAGCGGAAGCCGATCGCCAGCGTTTAGAGCAAGAAAAGCAGAAACAACTTGAAGCTGTATCAGGTTCTCAGGCTCAATTAGAATCAACCGATCAAGAAGCATTAGAGAGTAATGGTCAAGCGCAGCGCGACGCTGTGAACGAAGAGTCTGAAGCGGTAACTAAAGATTTAACGGCAATGGCTCAAGGCCTTGATGTACTTGACAACAAAGCTGAGTATACGGGAGTGTCTGGTGATCATTGGCGCGATCGTTTTGCTGGTGGTCTTCTAAAGGATGTACAAACCCAATTAGACAATGCCAAAGATGTGTCTGGTGAGCAGATCGCCGATGCGAAACAGGCTCATAAAGACAACCAAAAGAACGTCAACGATTCGGTGGCTAAATCAGAAGCAGGCGTTGCGAAAGGCGAAGATAATCGTTCTAGTGCAGAGCAAGATATTGCGGACGCTAAAGCCGATGCTGATGCACGTAAAGCAGAAGCGACCACGAAAACCAATGAAGCTAAACAAGCTGAATCGAATGCCAATAATTCAGCTAGAGACGCTGAAGAACGTGGTAATAGTGATGCAAGAAATGCTGAAAATAAAGCAAATCAAGCACAAGCGGACGCGAAAGGTTCTAAGCAAAATGAAAGTGACCGTCCTGATCGTCAAGGTGCCTCTGGCAGCGGCTTATCTAATGAAAGTCATTTTACTCAGAGTGAAGAGACAACCAGTAGCGATGGCGACACGGTAAATCCACAGAGTGCCGACGGTCGATTCAGTGAAGGATTAACCGATCAAGAACAAGAAGCGTTAGACGGTGCGGTACAAGCCGTAAATCGACTACAAATCAACGCAGGCATTCGTTCTAAAAATACCGGAAGCTCAGTCACTTCTCTGTTCACTGAGAGCAATGCCGATAGCATTGTGCTGCCGACTACGCACTCTCAGGATGTGGCTCGAAAAGAGATCCGTATTTCAGGGGTTAATCTTTACGGGTTGGGCGAAACGGCTGATGTTTCAGCTTCGATAACGAAAAACGTAGACGGTTTTAAATTCTCATTACTTGGTCCTGACGATGTGAGATTTGTCGACTCGACTAAGAGACATCTTGGCAAACTTTCAACTGATTTACCTAGCAAAGAGCTGAAAGCTGTAAGAAGTCACATTCAGTCAATTCAGCGTATTCCATCTGAAAGTAACCTTGCTGTATTAGAGCTAGCTGTTGAACAATGGCAGCAAAATAATCCGAAAGAATTTGCTCAACGCGGTGAGATGGTTAAGACACTTCAGTTTGAAATTGTGTCGTTGCAAAGCCATATTCAGAAAAACCGTTCGAAGGATGCAGGTATCTTTGGTATTGCAATCGATCCAAAATCTGTCGAAGCGTTTGAGTCTAAGGTCGTGTTTGATGGTGTTGGCCGTGTAATTGGTTTAGTTGAACCTCTAGCTGATGCCCAAATTAATAGCTTAAAGTCTCTTGAAGTGGTTTCTCCGACTCTGACGAATTCAACATCGGACAGAGAAACGGCAAAAACTGAAAGTGAGAGTATTGTTGAGTTTATTTATAAATTAGGTCAGGTAGAGAGTACAGAAACCTCTACGAGTGAAATAAACAAGTTAGCAGATCAAGCTAAGACGCTATGGATGAGCGGTAATGTGACTCAAGACAGCGCCGTTAAGCTGTTTACGGAAGCTAATGACAAGCTTGCTGCGCACCCTAAACTTCAAGTTTTGGCAAGCAAGTTGCTTTTTGATGCAAAGAAAGAAAAAGAAATAGGTCAGTACTTTGATAACTTGTTTGGACGCCGTTTTGATTCTGAAATAGCTCATGAGTTGGTAAAAACACCGACAGATAAAGCGATTAATACTTCAGCTCAAATCGGGAATAGCTTAGTTAATGATTTCGACGAGTGGATGCATAGCCTGTTACCGGACGCGGCGGATGACGCCCTGAGAGCTGAGCGAATCCAGACAAAAATGGAAGAATTTGCCCAAGCGATAGCTCAAGATGAGCGACCATGGTTTAGCCGAGTACCTACCTTAACTCAATTCTTAGATACACCGAGCCATGCCAACTTCAAGACCATGATGACACAGGTTGATGATGGTTTCGGAGTGATTAAAGTTCCTTTCCTTGCTGTAAAAATGGCAATTACCCCTGGCTTGGGGATGGAAATGGCTCCGTGGAAAGCTGAAGGCGATCGTTTTTATCAAAATGTGATCACCAAAGCTCGCTCAACCAATACAGTAATCTCATCAGGGGTTGATGGTGAAAACCAAGTTAACCTTATTGAAAAGAAAACCAGTGATTATGGTACAGCGCTTCATTACCAGCCGAAGGGCGATACTTACGATGACTTTAAAGAAGGTCGTAGTGTTGCGGATGGTCGAATTCTTAACCCGGGCAAAAAGACAACCTTTGAAAGCAATGCGTTGAATAATGGTCTCTCGGTAGTGACGGGCGCGTCGGGTTCAACCAATATCATGACCCACTTGAACCAATATATTGCGAGTAAGAATCCAGGATTCTCTGTTGATCAAGCGTATCTGAATACATTGTCTTTCCTAGTCTTTGACGGCGGTCACTCAGTCAACGAGAGTCTTGCTGTGTACAAGGCTCTTCAGGAAACGGGAGATGATCGCAAAGCTGTACTGGAAAGCTATACCGCTAATTATCAGGATCTGATAGATCTAGTTGATGATAGCTCGAAGGGCACAGTGCGTGATGCGTTGGACAACGCCTTGGGTAAAACTCTTGAGTTCTACAAAGAGCACGCAAACTCCGCATCAAACGAGTTAGAAGCTCTTGGTGGTAAGCGTAAACCTATTTCAGAACGGAACAAAGAAAACGTAGCGATTGAAAATGATGGTACGCCACCGCGCGACAAAGAGTCTGTTAGCCCGTTAACTCGATTCCTAAACAATGAGTTGTTCGGAACTAAAGATGCTCGTCGTAAGGTTGGTGATATCACCGAAACATTGCTAGGGTTTGCTGTCGAAAAAGGCGAGTCTCAAAAAGTGACTCTGAAAGGTGAAGCTGGTCGTTTGTCAGGATACTTCCATAAGGGGGCTAAAGCATCTGAAGGCGAAGAGAGTGTTGGGAACGGTAAAGTAGTGCTGTTCCTACACGGTTCTGGTTCATCCTCAGAAGAACAAGCGAGCGCAATTCGCAGTCATTATCACAAACAAAATATTGATATGTTGGCTGTTAACATGCGTGGTTATGGCGAAAGCGACGGTGGGCCGAGTGAAAAAGGTCTCTATCAAGATGCCCGTACTATGTTCAAGTATCTCGTGAATGATAAGGGTATAGACCCAAGTAACATTATTATTCACGGGTACTCTATGGGCGGTCCGATTGCGGCTGATCTCGCGCGTTTCGCTGCTCAAAATGGTCAGGCTGTTTCGGGCTTGTTATTGGATAGACCAATGCCGAGCATGACCAAAGCGATCACTGCGCATGAAGTGGCGAATCCGGCAGGAATTGTTGGAGCTTTGTCTAAAGCGGTCAATGGCCAGTTTTCCGTAGAGAAAAACTTGAAAGGTTTACCGAAAGATACGCCGGTCATGCTGTTAACTGATAATGAAGGTTTAGGCGGTGAAGGTGAGAAGCTTCGTGCCAAGCTAGCGGTATCTGGCTTTAATGTGACCGGTGAGCAAACCTTCTATGGCCACGAGGCGAGTAATCGCTTGATGAGCCAATACGCTGAGCAAATCGTATCTGGTTTGTTTGACGCAGACCGCGTATCAGCGGATGCAAGCGACGTACTAAAAGGCATCAAAAACGACCTTTCTCGCTACGGTGAAGCACTAAAACCAGACACAACGGTGCCAGGTAAATCAAAAGACATTCGCACTACCAAAGATTTCTTGAATGGTTACAAAATTGACCATGCGAAAGATATTGTGGAAGGTTTTAGACCTGATATGAATATCAAGCAGTTAGTGGACCTATTGGTCGAAGGTAACTGGAGTGCAGAACAGAAAGGTGCGCTTGCTTGGGAAGTCGAAAGCCGAGGTTTGAAGGCAACGTTCCAAGCTAAATCGGAGAAGCATAATCGCTTATTCCGTGACGTGGCGTCTTCAGGAGTCACTGACGCTAAAGCCAGTGAACAACTTGCTCCTCAATTGTTGTTATTGAATTTATCAAACGATGGATTTGGTGGCCGTTGTGATCCGCTATCTAAGCTGATACTTGTCGCTAAACAGCTAGAAAGCGATGGTCAGGTTGGCGTGGCGAGAAAGCTGTTAGAAAAGATGTATTCAACAGCTGCAGTCTTAAGTAACCCTACGCTCTATTCGGAAACGGAGAGGGCAAACGCCAGTAAGCTAATGGATAGCCTTGCAGCGATCCATACTAAAAACCCAATGCATGATACTTCTATGAAAGTATGGCAAGAGAAGCTTGAGGGTAAGAAAGCTCTAACGGTTACGGGTGTAATTAAAAAGATCACAGACGTTTCAGTTGACAACAAGCCTGTCTTATTAGAGCTAGATGCTCCTGGTCATGCAATGGCTGCTTGGGCAAAAGGTGATGGAGAAAATCGTGTTTACGGTTTCTATGATCCGAATGCAGGTGTTGTAGAGTTTTCATCAAAAGACAAGTTTAGCACTTATTTAACTCGCTTCTTTGGTAAGTCTGATTTGGATATGGCTCAACGTTACAGACTACCAAAAAATAATGTTGGAGAAGCTATTTTCAACCGTGTTGTGGTGATGGACGGCAATACGTTAGCTACTTACAAGCCTACATTAGGTGACAAGACGACATTGCAGGGAATTCTTGATTTACCTGTCTTTGACGCAACACCAATTAAGAAGTCAACAGAAGTAAAAGTAACGGACCTTGAATCGTTAGGAAACAAGACAAAATTAGTCGTTGATTTGTCTACCATTATGACGAAGCAAGAGTTGAAAGATGGCGGTAAAGTCTTTGCTAAACCGATTGGTGCTTCTTATCAAGCCATCTTGGATCAAGTTGAATTAGTGCATAGTTCTATTGGTCGAGATCAGGTGGGGGCGAGTTTTGAACTGAACAAGCAGATCAATAATTATTTGGCCGAACATCCAACCTCTGGACGTAACCTTGCGTTGACGACATTGAAAGAGCAAGTAAACACAGCGCTGTTCAGTGGCAAGATGAAAGTAACCCAAGAGAGCATTGATGCTATTGCACAGACGCGAACTGATTTGGCCGCTCGTATTTATGTTGTTGCTATGGAAGAAGCAAATGGCGAGCATGTTGGCCTAACGGACATGATGGTGCGCTGGGCTAATGAAGACCCATACTTATCGCCAAAACAAGGTTATGCAGGAGAAACTCCGAGTGACTTGGGCTTTGACGCGAAGTATCACATCGAGCTTGGTGAACAGTATTCTGACTTTAAACTATGGTTAGAAAAGTCACAGTCTGCTGACTTGCTTAGCAAAGCTGTTTTGGATGAGGCAACAAAAACCGTTCACCTTGGCTATAGCTATCAGGAGCTGCAGGATTTGACGGGGGTTGAGTCGGTACAAATGGCTTTCTACTTCTTGAAAGAAGCCGCTAAAAAGTCTGACTCAACGACCAGTGATTCCGCTGAAATGATATTGCTGAAAAAATTCGCTGATCAAGGCTATATATCTCAGCTTGAGACAGATCGTATGGATCACATTGAGGGTATATATCGCAGCAGTCATGAGACCGACGTTGACAATTGGGATCGCCGTTATTCTGGTGCTGGTTATGATGAGTTAAGCGACAAGCTTGCGGGTGCGAACGGCGGTGTTGAAGAACAATTGTCAGTACTTCTCAACGAGCGCAAAGGCCTCTTAATTGGAGAAGTTCATGGAAGCGATGTGAATGGTCTGCGCTTTGTTAATGAACAAATGGACGCGCTCAAAAAGCAAGGTGTGACAGTCATCGGCTTAGAGCATCTTCGTTCCGACCTTGCCCAACCACTGATCGACAACTATTTGTCCACAGGCATCATGTCTAGTGAGTTGAGTGCAATGATCAAAACTAAGCATTTAGATATTACGTTGTTTGAAAACGCCCGAGCTAACGGGATGCGTATTCTTGCGCTAGATGCAAATAGTACAGCGCGGCCTACAGTTCAAGGTACAGAGCATGGCTTGATGTACCGTGCTGGTGCTGCGAACAACGTTGCCGTCGATGCATTGCAAGCTCTTCCTGATGGCGAAAAGTTTGTCGCTATCTACGGGAAAGCGCACTTGCAGTCACATAAAGGCATCGAAAGCTTTGTTCCAGGTATTACCCATCGTTTAGGGTTGCCTGCACTTAAAGTGAGTGCCTCGGATCAGTTTGTCATCGAGCAAGATGATAAGACTTTACGCACTGTCTACGATGATGTGGCGAACAAACCTAAGATTGAATTCCGAGCAAGCTTAAATGGCTCAGATGACACAGTTAAAAACAAAGACGTTAACAGTTGGGAACGCCTCATAGTATCCCCTCAATCTGACGGCGGTGAAACGCGTTTTGACGGTCAAATCATTATCCAAATGGAGAATGATTCTGCGGTTTCCAAAGCTGCTGAAAATCTAGCTGGCAAACATCCAGATAGCACTGTGGTTGTACAGCTTGATTCAGACGGCAATTATCGTGTGATTTACGGTGACCCATCTAAGCTACCTAAAGATAAGTTAGCTGGACAATTACGTTGGCAACTTGTTGGTCATGGTCGAGATGGATCTGAAAACAATAATACTCATCTAAGCGGTTACAGCGCAGATGAGTTAGCCGTGAAACTAGCAGCGTTCAATCAAGCGTTTAGTGAAGCTGAAAATGTCAAGGCTAGCCCTGATCATATTAGTGTAGTCGGTTGTTCGTTAATCAGTGATGACAAACAAAATGGCTTCGGAAGACTTCTTATTCAATCGATGGGTGACAACGATATCCGTAGCGATGTTTCTGTCCGTAGCTCAGAAGTTGCTGTTGACTCGAATGGTCGTAAACATACCCATGACGAAAATGGTCATTGGGTACAAAAAGAGAAAAGCAACAAAGTGACACTTAGCTGGGATGAACAAGGCGAAGTGACCGAAAAACATGAACGTATAAGAAATGGTATCGCAGAAGGAGACATCGATCTTTCTCGCGTAGGTACCAGCGACGTTGATGAGACCGCTCGCGGCGCAATTGCTGAAAACAGTGATGTGTTCAATGCACCAGAAAAACGCAAGAATGATACAGAGTCCTCATCATCTGGTAGCAGTAAGAGCAAGCTCAGTTATTCTGGCAATATCCAAGTTAATGTCGGTGATGGTGAGTTTACTGCAGTTAACTGGGGCACTTCAAACGTTAGCATTAAAGTCGGCACTGGTGGCTTTAAATCTCTCGCTTTTGGTGACAACAACGTGATGGTTCACGTTGGTGACGGGGAAAGTAAACACAGCTTTGATATTGGCGGATATCAAGCTCTAGAAGGCGCACAGATGTTCATCGGTAATCGTAATGTGAGCTTCAATTTGGGGCAAAGCAACGATCTTATTGTGATGATGGATAAATCAATTCCTACGCCTCCTCTGGTTAATCCGTTTGACGGCGCCTCTCGAATCTCTGGTGTGTTAAAAAGCATAGCGAGTTCAGGTGAAGGTCAAGATTGGTTAGCTGCTCAAGAGCAGCAGTGGACATTATCTGGGGCTAAAAAGTTCGTTAAAGATATGTCTGGCTTAGATCAGAGTAGCAGTGTTGATTACACAAGCTTGGTTGACTTGGATTCTCAAAATGAACGCAGTAGCCGCGGCTTGAAAAATGACGCTGAAGCGACGTTAAACAAGCAATACAACCAGTGGTTAGGCGGAAATGATAACTCTGACTCAAGTAAAATGAGTCGTTCAGATAAGTTCCGTCAAGCGAATGAGAAGCTAGCGTTTAACTTTGCTGTTGGTGGCCAAGGTGCTGATATTCAAATGACGACGGGTAACTGGAACTTTATGTTCGGTGATAATATTCAGTCGATTCTTGATACCAATTTGGGTTCGTTGTTTGGTCTTATGACTCAACAATTTTCCACAACGGGGCAAGCTAAAACAACGTTTACTTACAGCCCCGAGGATCTTCCTCGTCAGTTAAAAAACAAGCTTCTAGGCCAACTTGCCGGTGTAGGTGCAGAGACGACGCTAGGTGATATTTTCGGTGTGGATTACACAGCTGCAGGGCATATTGTGTCTCGTACTGGCGAATCAGTAGATGGTGTCGCAATCCTAAAAGAAATGCTGGAAGTTGTTGGTGAGTTTAGTGGCGATCAATTACAAGCCTTCGTTGACCCAGCTAAGTTGCTAGACAGCCTAGAGTCGGGCGTCAATATGGGTGCTGACGGCATTAAGACGTTCGCAGAAACACACGGCTTGAAAGGAAAAGCACCGGAAGAGGAAGAAGATAATTCATCCGTTTCTGTTAATGGCACTAATGTCGCTGGAGCTCAAGATAACGGCGATGCAATAACGGCAGATAGCTCCGCTAAAGAAGATCGTGCATTTGGTTTTAATTCGCTAAATCTACCTAATTTGTTTGCGACTATTTTCAGTGAAAATAAGCAAACAGAAATGAAGTCGCTGGTGGAAAACTTAAAAGAAAACCTGACGGCTGATCTACTGAATATGAAGGAGAAAACATTTGATTTCCTTCGTAATAGCGGTCACTTGCAAGGTGATGGAGACATCAACGTTTCTTTAGGCAATTACAACTTCAACTGGGGTGGTGATGGTAAAGATCTCGGCGCGTACCTAGGAGATAACAATAACTTCTGGGGTGGTCGAGGTGATGATGTCTACTATGCGACAGGAACATCTAATATCTTTACCGGCGGTGAAGGCAATGATATGGGTGTGCTAATGGGACGTGAAAATATGATGTTCGGTGGCGAAGGCAATGATACAGCCGTCGTTGCTGGACGAATCAATCACGTGTTCTTGGGCGCGGGTGATGATAAGTCGTTTGTCTTTGGCGAAGGTGGCGAAATTGACACTGGAACTGGCCGTGATTATGTCGTCACATCTGGTAACTATAACCGTGTTGATACAGGCGGCGACCAAGACTACTCAGTTACGATTGGTAATAATAACCAAGTTGAGTTGGGGGCTGGTAATGACTTCGCCAATGTCTTTGGCAATTACAACCGTATCAATGCTAGTGGCGGCAATGATGTTGTTAAGTTAATGGGTTATAACGCGGTGCTCAACGGTGGCGAAGGTGATGATCACCTAATTGCTGCTGCGCTTTCTAAGTTCAGCCAGCTCAATGGTGGCGAAGGAAGTGACGTGATGGTACTTGGTGGATTCCAAAATACCTTCAAGGGCGGCACTGGCGTAGATAGCTTTGTTGTAAGTGGTGACGTCATTGACAACCTCGTTGAAGACATTCGCAGCGAAGACAACATTGTTTTCAATGGGATTGACTGGCAGAAATTGTGGTTAGAACGCAGTGGCTATGATCTTAAATTGTCGATACTGCGCGATCCTGAAAGTGATACTGACCAAGCCAAGTTTGAACACATTGGTTCTGTTACTTTCAATGATTACTTCAATGGTAACCGTGCGCAAGTTGTTGTGGCGATGGGAGATCAAGGCACATCCCAAGATCATACTGTGTTGTCCAATAATGCGGTTGATGCATTAGTTCAAGCTATGAGCGCTTTTGAGCCTCAGGCTGGTGATAATGGCTTTATCGATAACCTTGATAGTAAATCTCGCGTTGCGATTACAACAGCATGGTCCGATGTATCTAAAGGGAACAGTGTTATTTCGTAGCAAATAACCTCTACTTTAGGTAAATAATATGAGCCGTCTTCTTTTGAAGACGGCTTTATTAATTCAGTACACTTACTTTCCCTTTCGCTACCAATTGATCTCGAACCGAGTCATACGCCCAGTTGAACGCTATCGCGTAAAGTACAAAGAAAATAACTAGGCCGATGTCCATGATCAGTACGGTTAGGAAGTCGAGTTGTAGAACCCACATCAAGACAGGTAGAGTCACTGTCATTAAGCCAAGCTCAAAACCTAATCCGTGCAGGACACGTGTTTTCGTGGTTCTTTTGCTTCGGTCTGTTCCGTAAACTTTGTCGTATCCATAGTTGTAAACGTAGTTCCACGCCATCGCTATCAATGATATTGCGAGCGCTAAGCCTGCCATTTCACCTGCGCCATTTCCTGTAACATAGGTTGCAAGCCCTGCCATCAAAACCAAAGCAACCAATTCAAATAGCACCATGTGCAACATGCGTTCTTTATGTGACATTTTTCTAACTCTCTTTACGATTAAATAGCCGCCGATGGGCTAGTGACTTGGCTAGATAATATCTACTTAAGTGATAATATAAAGATAGTTAGTATCACATATAGTGATAATAAGTTTTTGGGATAAACCAAATGTACAACATTGAACAACTGAAAATGTTTGTGTATGCCGTTGAATTAGGGTCATTTTCTGCCAGTGCTCGTCATTTGGGTAAGGTGCAGTCGGCGGTGAGCCAAGGCATCAGTAATCTTGAAATAGATTTTAATGTTGAGCTTTTTGATCGTTCGACTCGAAAGCCTTCATTAACCAAAGCAGGCGAGCAGTTATTTAAACAGGTGAAAGCGATCGTGCTTCAGGTTGAAGATCTGAATGTGACGGTTAGTGCGATGGGTAGCGGTGAAGAGGGGCTCATCAAAATTGCATTAGATGATTCATTACTGGTTCCGAACTTATCTAAGATCCTTAGTCAGTTCAGTCAACAATTCCCTGCTACTGAAGTTGAACTGGTTGCGTGTACCACAACAGAGGTCAATCCGTTAATTATCGAAGGGAGAGCCGACATTGGATTGATGTTTACCAACTTGGCTTTTGATGTCGGCTCTGAGCCATGCTTTATCGGTCACTTACCGTTTATTGCTGTGTGTCATCCAAGTCATGCGCTCGCAAAAACAGGTGTGGCGAAACTCACTGACTTACTCCCGCATCGTCAGTTAATGTTGAGGGGAGACAAAGGCAAGGTGATGGATCAGTTTCCGCTGATTGCCGGAAAGGTATGGTGGTCAAACAGCTTTATTGTGATCAAAGAGATGGTACTCGGCAGTGATATTGGCTGGGCATACTTACCTAAGCACCTCGTCGAAGAGGAGTTGAATAAGCAGCGTTTAATGGAGATTAATGTCTCATTCGATCACAAAACATGGTCGCCGCCCGTTGATCTTGTTCTGTCTAAAACACGCTCAAAAGGTCCTGCATTACTTTGGCTTGAACAAGCATTGAAAGGCTTATTAGACGAAACTGAATAAAGAAAAGGCTCACCGTTTAACGTGTGAGCCTTTCTGTTTGACGTGATGCTGCTTTTTATCAGCTCTAGATGTAGACGCTAGACGCTAGGTTTAACCGTCTGACCGTTGTAGTACTTGTCTTTCATCTTAAGCGCCACGTTCACAAGGTAAATCAACACAGGTACTTCAATCAGTGGACCGATAACACCTGCAAACGCTTGGTCTGAGTTGATACCGAATACTGAGATAGCAACGGCAATCGCTAGCTCGAAGTTGTTACCTGTCGCTGTGAATGCAATTGATGCGTTCTTGTCGTATTCAATACCCATCTTCTTACCAATGAAGAAGCTGATGAAGAACATCGCTGTGAAGTAGATAGTCAGTGGAACAGCAATCAACAATACGTCCATTGGCAGTTCTACAATCATCTCGCCTTTTAGGCTGAACATCAGAACGATAGTCGCCAGTAGTGCAATCAGTGTGATTGGAGAGGTACGTGGAATAAACACATCGTTGTACCACTGCTCGCCTTTCATCGACACAAGGATCTTACGGCTTAGGAAGCCCGCTAAGAATGGGATACCTAGGTAAATAAGTACACTGTGTGCAATGTCGATCATCGAGATATCAACCAACATGCCTTCGTAACCAAATACTGGCGGAAGAACGCTGATGAACAACCACGCCATAAAGCTGTAGCTCACCACTTGGAACGCACTGTTTAGAGCAACTAATGCCGCACCGTATTCTTTGTTACCGCCGCCGATGTCGTTCCAAACCAGAACCATCGCCACACAGCGAGCAAGACCAATCAGAATGACGCCGACCATGTAACCTGGGTGGTCGCCTAAGAATGTTAGCGCCAACACAAACATCAGAATTGGGCCAACAAGCCAGTTCATGATCAGAGACAGCTTGATCGCTTTCTTATCTTTTACTACGGTGCCTAGCAGGTTGTAGTTAACCTTAGCCAGAGGTGGGTACATCATTAAGATAAGGCCAATCGCAAGTGGAATGTTGGTGGTACCAACCGACATCGATTCGTTCCACTGTTCGATCTGTGGGAATAGGATGCCAAGCAATACACCAAGGCCCATGGCAATAAAAATCCACAGTGTTAAGTAGCGATCTAGAAAACCTAACTTTGGTTTCATGATAATCTCTCTTTTGTTGATATCGTTAATCGTCGAAAAACGATATTTAAAGGCAAAAAATACGCTTAGTTTATTGTGTTCGACAAACTAAGCGTGGTTAATCTATTTCAAAATGGTGTCGATTAGCGTCTCAAATTGCTGAATATTATCTCTATTAATGCGGTAGCACATCTTCGGTGGTATCGATTCAGCAGTGATGAACCCAGAGGTTTTCAAGATTCTTAGGTGCTCTGATACTGTCGATTGCGCTAAACCTAATTCGCTAACCAAGTCACTGTTCAAACAGCCGCCCGATTTTTCTAGCGTTGAAAGGATACTCAATATACGAACTCTTGCCGGGTGAGCGAGCGCTTTGGCCAGAGCTGCCATTTGCGTTTCAGCTTCGGTATCACCATGTCCGATTGGTAGAGCACAGCCACCAGTTGTAGGGCAAGTTTCGTTCATATTGATGTTTCGCTTTCTATAATCGTTAAAAGACGATTAATAGTAAGCCCATTTTATACAAGGGTCAATGTGATCTTTCAATTTGCTCTTAAGTTGGATACGAAAATCGTTACTTACTATTGAAATTCAACGGACTAAGACTTAGATGAACCAAACCAGTATAACGGCCATTTTTGTTGTGAATCGCTGTTATTCAATAACGCACCAATACCAACCAAAGCGATGCTGCCGATTAATACTGGAGTAAATAAGAACGTCCAATCCACATACGCAGTACCTGCTAAAGCTATCACAATAGGATTAGCGCCAGCAGGTGGGTGAACCGCTCGACAGTATTGCATTAGCATGATGGATGAGCCGACTGCGATTGCCATGGTTAAATAGGCATCCCCAAAACCATATAACGCGATTAGGCCAACAGCAGCCGAAATAAAGTGGCCCGCAATGACGTTTCTAGGTTGAGCTAACGGCGATGTCGGCACAGCAAATAGAAGCACACAAGTGGCGCCAAATGGAGCCATTAGCCACGCAACCCCAGAACTTTCTGCTAATAAGCACAAGATTAAGATACCCAGCGTACCGCCAATAAAACCTTTAATCAGTTGGCTTATGCTTGCTTTCGGAGGAAGAGCTCCTCCACCAGATAGTTTACCGATCATAATCATTTCCTCTTGTTATTTCTTTTTATTGCAAGTGTACAGATCTGTACTGTTTGATTTAAATGATACAGATCTGTACACTTCTTGCAACGAGAAATTGAGCTCTACGATTTCAGAGCGATTTTAAGGTTGATTAACGATGAGTAAAAAAGATTTGATTCTGGATGTAGCGGAATCGCTATTTAATCAGTATGGCTATACCGCTGTTGGGGTAGATATGATTCGTGATGAGACGGCGGTTTCCAAAACCTCCATGTACCGCCATTTTGGTTCAAAAACCAAGCTGATTGAAGCGGTGTTAGAAAGGCGTCATCAGCGTTTCGAGTCGAGTTTAGAGGCGGAACTGTCATCAACCTCAGGATTGCAAAACCAACTGGATGCGCTGTTAGACTGGCACCTTGCGTGGTTTGAACAACCTGATTTCAAAGGTTGTATGTTCATGCACGCGCTCGCCGAATTTAAAGAATCCGAAGATGACATTGCGATGCTTTCGCGACAGCATAAGGTTTGGCTTAAGAACACTATTTACAACGTAGTCAGTAGTGGTGAAGAGGTAGACGCTACAACATTAGAATTACGCAGTGAATCAGTCATGACCTTCATTGAAGGGCTTATCGTGAGAAGTGAGTTTGGTGAGTTAGACGCGAGTGTGCATTCAAATAAAGAAGCTTGTCGAAAAACACTGTATGCATTGGCAGCTTTAGACTTAACTTAGAATTAACTGATGAGGGTAGGTTGTGCCTACCCTCGCTGCACCGTTTCAGCAGCGTCGTGTTGGGTAATCAACTTCATTAAAGTGACTGATAGTTCCTGATGTAATCAAGTGTACGATCAGCGTATGCATGTGAACCCAACATCTCAGACAAACCACGAAGTGTCTTGTAAGGTTGAGATACCGCAACCATATTAATTAACCAAGATGGAATAGACCCTCCTGGGTCACTCAATACTTGATAAGAAATATGAGTTGTATTGTTGTTCAGGGGTGTGAGAATCCATCGCGACTCTAAACGAGCGACTCTGACGATGCGTTTGTCGTTATTAGGCTGATAATTAGGTCTGCCGTGTTGGGTAATCATCACTGTTAGTGTGTCTGGATCTTGCTCGATAAAGTTTTCGACAATGGCTTCACGATCCGAGACGGGCCAAGGCGCTTTTGTATAGGTTTTAGTGACCGTGTGTACTTCACTAAAGTGGTCTATCTCTTCCATTTCATCAATGTTCTCTACCCATTGAGTGCCTACTGAAGTATCAGTAAACAAAGCGATGATTGAAGTAAGATTGGCTTTGATATCAGCTTCCGCACGAAACTCCTTAAAGTCGTTACCTTCAATTTTTCGATTGTAGACTTCGATGCCTTGCTTATTACGTACGAGCTTCCACTCATTGCCATCCAACGCTAACACTGAAAAAGACGTCGCAACCATAATGAAAGTTAGAATCTTACTGATCACGACAGTGCTCGTCCTTTCCAAGTGATTTTATTGTTCTTTGATAAGCGATAACTGTTGAGAATCAACAAGCTTTGCAACGAAATCCCCAAAGGCACGGTTAGCGCATAACGAGCTGGTATAAAGAGCTCTTTGACCAAAATAAGATAAGTGACAATGGAAGCGAACAACATCAGAGCATTGATCGCTAAGGAATAGGCGTTGAATGATGAAGGGTCGCCGATGAAATAGTGAGTTGATACAAGCAGCATCACCGGGGCAGCCCATGCAATGATATTCGTTTTGATGAATGCACCGAGTACTTGGAATCTTGATTGGCAATTTACAATAAGATTCATGTTTTTGGAGAAACCCGCCCAAATCGAACCAAAGTCGGAATACATATGAGTACTCATGAGTTCGTCCGCAAAAGCCCAAAATGCTTTTAAACCGCATATCTTCATGAGCTTTGCTAAAGCGATGTCTTCGGATATCTCGTTGGCTACCGCAGTATGTCCACCTACCGCATCGTATGACTTTCGTGTAAAAAGCATGGCTTGGCCGTTAGCAATGGCGTCTGCTTTTGACTTGTCGTTTGCGTTCTTGAAGTTCATGTAAGACGCGATTGAAAGAAATATGCCGGGTAAGGTGATTTTCTCAACGGTTGATGTGAATGCTTGCCTAGGGTTGAACGACAGCAAATCCGTTTTGTGTCTTGAGGCGAAATGGATAACGCTCTGTAGCATCAAGGGTTTAGACTTTGTATCAGCATCGATAAAATACAAATACTCACCCGTTGCCTGCTGTGAGCCCACCATGCAAGCGTTGCTTTTCCCTAGCCAATTGGGTGGTAACTTCCTTCCCGATATGCAGCGAACGTTAACACTCGATGCGTCGATTAGCGTATCAACAATGGCCCTTGTCGAATCAGTAGAAAAATCATCAACCACGATGATTTCAAACCTGTCTTTTGGGTAGTTTTGCTTCATTAGCGAACTGAGGCTGGTCTCAATATTATCTTCTTCATTTCTCGCAGGGATAATAATGGACACGGTTGGCCACTTGGTTCGGTTCAACGAAATTTTAGGCGTAATGTGAACGCGATGGCGCGCTAAATTGGCAAGTGTGATTAAAAACTTGATGGTAACGATGCAAAACAAAGTCGAAGTGATAGCTAGAATCATGATTACAGTGGTCAACAAATAAAGTGATAGAGATCTATGGAGCGTATAGCCTTGAGGGGTTTCGTTCACCTCTGGTATGTAGGACTCAATCATTCAAAGTGACATGTCGGTTAGCTCAGTTTTGCGTTTGAATCACATTTGAAGCGATTTATTAGAGCTCAGAAATAAGCATTGCATTCACTGGCTACTCTAGCGATATAATCGAAGGCAGAACCGTTACACAAGATAACGAAAAATCATAATTTACACTTTAATCTTTACTTATAGGTAAGCCCTGAAATGCCACAACAGAACATCAAATTTATCGCTGCTGATATGGACGGTACTCTGCTTAATGAACATGGAAAGTTAGACCCAGAATTTTTCAATCTTTATGAGCGCTTAGAAGCTCAAGACATCATTTTTGCTGCGGCGTCGGGTCGTCAGTACTACAGCTTGATGGAAACCTTTTCCCCGCTAAAAGATCGCATGATGTTCGTTGCTGAAAACGGCACATTAGTGATGCACAAAGGCCAAGAGCTCTACAGCTGCTTACTTGATACTGATGCCATCAAAGACATCATCAAAGAAGCGCGTGCCATTGAAGGTGCACATGTAGTGCTTTGTGGTAAGAAGTCTGCATACATTGAAACCAAAGATGAGCGTGCTTTAGCGGAGATCTCTAAGTACTACCATCGCCGTGAGCAAGTAGAAGATTTACTGGCGGTAGAAGACGATTTCATCAAGGTGGCTATCTGTCACTTCGACGGTTCACAAGAGAAAGTGAACCCAACTATTGATGCCAAATTCGGTGAGAACTACCAAGTGGTTGTGAGTGCAAAAATTTGGTTGGATGTGATGAACGCTGAAGCGTCAAAAGGTGCGGCGATTAAACATCTACAAAACACATTAGGTTTCACTTACGAGCAGACCATGAGTTTTGGTGATTATCTAAATGACTTGGAAATGCTTAAAGAGAGCTACCACTCTTACGCGATGGAAAACGCCCACCCTAAGCTGAAAGAGATTGCGCGTTTTGGCGCGCCAAGTAACATGGACGCAGGTGTATTCCAAGTGCTTGAGAAGTTGCTAGCGTAACGCTCTTAAGCTCGATCCGTTTTTTATCAAAGCCAACTCGTGAAAATGAGTTGGCTTTTTTGTTGGCTGCTAGTGAGTTTAGCTGGTTTGAACGATTGTTCAATTTATTGTAGTCTTAGTGATAAAGATGGGTATTCACTTGTATTGAGTACGCCTTATCAACCACATTTGGAATGACGATGAGCAAGAAACTTCAACTTGATATTATTTCTGACGTAATGTGCCCATGGTGCGTGGTCGGCTACAAAAACTTAGAGCAAGCCATTACGGAACTTGGCTTAGCGGAGCAAATTGAACTTGAATGGCAGCCGTTTGAGCTGAATCCCGATATGCCGCAAGAAGGTGAAAACCTGCGTGACCATATCATGAGAAAATACGGCTCTAGCGCAGAAGAGAGTCAAAGTTCACGCGAACAGCTTGCGGTGCGTGGCCAAGCGGTTGGTTTCGATTTCAATTTCTATGACAGCATGAGAATGGTTAATTCCCGTCATCTGCATGTGCTGCTCGATTTTGCACTAGCGCACGGTAAACAGACTGAGTTAAAGCTACGCTTCTTTACCGCTCACTTCACAGAGCAAAAAGACCTGTCTGACCTTGAAGTCATTGCACAAGAACTTGAAGCGGTTGGCTTAGATTCAACGAAAGCGCTGAAACGCCTAAAGAACATCGATAACTTGAAGCAAATTGAAGCGCAAGAGTTTGAATGGCAACGTATGGGGATCTCTGCGGTTCCTACCGTGGTATTCAACCGTAAGAGTGCAGTCACTGGTGCGCAGACGGTAGAAACCTACAAGCAGATTCTTCAAGAGCTTGTTGCTGAGTCATAAACGGATCATTAGTATCAATTAGAGTCTGAATTTCATGGAATCACTGTCACTCGCTCAAGCGCAAAAACTGGTATTGCTTTCGCAAAAGCTGCCGCCTAAAAAGCAACGTAATGGGGGCGCTTTGGCGAATACGCTGTCTGCGATTGAAAACCTTGGATATGTGCAAATTGATACCATCTCTGTGATTCAGCGTGCCCACCATCATACGTTGTGGAATCGCAATCAAGACTACCAACTGAATCATCTGGATAAGCTGTTAGAGCGTCGAGAGGTGTTTGAATATTGGTCGCATGCCGCTGCGTATTTACCCATGCGTGACTTCCGATTCAGCCTACATCGCAAGAATGGCTTTGCGAGCGGTAAGCTCAAGCATTGGTATAAAAAGGATGACGCACTGATGGCTCATGTTCTCAAACGTATTGAGAATGAAGGGCCATTGATGGCGAAAGATTTTGAAGGGGATAGGCCAAACCCCAGCGGATGGGGCGGTAAACCTGCCAAACAGGCACTAGAGACTTTGTTTATGCAAGGTGACTTAATGGTGCCGAGCCGAGTGAACTTCCATAAGGTGTATGACCTAACCGAACGAGTTTTGCCGAGTGGCATTGATACCTCTGAACCGACAGAACAAGAGTACATCGAGCATCTGATAACACGTTATTTAGAGGCTAACGGAGTTGGAATAGCGTCGGAAATGAGTTACCTACTTAAGAACACTAAGCCTCTGATTCAGAAAACACTCCAACAGATGCTTGAAGATAAGCAGGTTCTGAAAGTAGAGATTCAAGGCTCTGATTACTATGTCCAGCCTGATGCGTTTGAGTTGTTGAATCAACCCCTTTCCAGAACCAAGCTAAAGATACTGTCTCCGTTTGATAATCTGTTGATTCAACGAAAGCGAATGCAATCATTGTTCAGCTTTGACTACCTCCTTGAGTGCTATGTGCCAGAGGCCAAGCGTCAGTTTGGTTACTTTAGTTTGCCGATTCTGTGGCAAGGTAAGCTGGTGGCGCGAATGGATTGTAAGGTCGATAGGAAGAGCCGTTCACTCAATATTCGTAACTTGGTTGTTGAAGACAAAGTTAAAAGTCATGAGTCATTGATTCACGCTTTGTGCGAAGAACTAAAGCACTTCATGGTGTTCAACCAATGTGATGAGATGATCGTCCATAACACCACACCTTCTGAGCTTGGTAAACGCTTGATGAGCCATTGGCAAACAGTCTAACGGTCTTTGTTGTTTAGAAAGCGGTTAGTTACTCAGAAAGAGCGGCTAATAAAAATTCGACAAAAGTTCGGTTCTTTAAAGAAAGTTGCTTAGTTTTGTAGAGCAAGTGAATCGGCTTTGGTAACGGCGCCATGCCGGGCAAGATCTCCAATAGCATCCCACGCTCAATTTCTTCGGCAACTAAGATAGTCGGCTGTAACAACACACCTACGCCTTGTAGAGCAGCATATCGCAACACATCACCATTATTCGACATCAAGCGCACACGCTCTTTATTCGGTGTGGCGTGAGGGGCTTGGCTGCTGTAACTGAATCCAAGCGATGGGTGCTGCGCCAAGTCTTCTAGTACTCTGATTTCAGCATGTTGGTTTAGGTAAGCGGGCGCGGCGCAATAACACATCTCATAATCCCCTAAGTATCTGGCGACCAAACTTGAATCGGACAGGTCGCCAATTCGCACAATCAGGTCAATGTCGGATGAATAAGGGTCGACAAGGTCATTATTCAACATCAGCTCAACGTTAATGGTTGGGTGATGTGCGAGAAATTTGGCCACGATAGGGGCGAGCACCTTGTTTCCATAGGTAACTGGGCAGTTAATTTTTACCGTGCCTTGCGGTTGATTTTCCAAGGTTTGAATGAGGTTTTCAGCATTGCTGATGTCTTCGAGAATTCGCTTACATTCTCGGTAATAAAGCTGCCCTGAATCGGTTAACGATTGCTTACGCGTGGTCCGGTGGATCAGCTGAGAATTCAAACTGGTTTCTAAAGAATGGACATGTTTACTGATCATGGTCGCCGACAAGTTGAAGTGGTTTGCGGCACTGCGAAAGCTGCCTTGTTCCACAACATAGACGAAGACTTTCATGCTGGTTAACTTATCCATTAAACACTCTTGGTTGATAAACAATAAACAAAAGGTGAGTTTATCAATTATTAGGGGTTAATTATATTAATGGCAAACCGATAATTAACTAAAATAAGAGCGTGAAATGCCTCAAATGAATGAAATCATCTTTGTTACTGCCGAACTTAAGATCAAAACCAACATAGAGCGAGCTGCTGCGATCGAAGCTATCGAACAGTTTTGTTTAGACATGCAAAGCGAACCGGGCTGCCTACAAGCGATTGCAACCTATGATCAAAACCAAAGCGATCGTGTGATCTTGCTTGAGCAATACGCTAACCGTGAAGCGATCAATCAGCACTTTGTGATGTCTCATACCCAAGCGTTTATTGAGCGTGACATTGCGGAATTAGTGCAAGCATTCGAAACGCAACGTGGACCTATCAAAGCACAAGAGCAGGAGATCTAAGACATGAAATGGGGAATCCTAGGAACCAGCTTTATCTCAGGCGTAATGGCGGATGCGATCAAAGGCGATGCTCAAAGCGAGCTGTATGCCGTTGCTGGTCGTACTGAAAAAACACTAAACGAGTTTGCTGCCCAATACCAACCAACACGAACCTTCAACAGCTATGACGCCTTGATTGAAAATGAGTCAGTCGACATCATCTACATTGCTCTGCCAAACCATGTTCATCATGAGTATGTGATTAAAGCGGCTCAAAAAGGCAAAGCGATCTTGTGTGAAAAGTCTCTGTCGGTTGATATGGAAAAAACCGAGCAAGCTTTGCAAGCGGTGAAAGAAGCGGACGTATTCTTTGCTGAAGGTCTGATGTACTTAAACCATCCACTCATCGCCAAGCTTCATCAAGAACTAGCAACCGGTGAGATTGGCGAAGTGCGATCAATTCAAGGTTCATACGTTGCGGCGATTGATCAGTTCGTTAATCCTGCAAGTAAAGGTGCGTTGTACAACCTTGGCTGCTACCCAATGTCTCTGATTCACTCTGTCGCGCAGCAGCAGTTTGGTGACAGTGTGTTTGATGATGTGCAGATCTCGGCAATCGGCCGACGTGGCCAAGATGGCAATATCTGTGAATCGTCGGCGATGATACGTTTCAACGACCGTTTTACCGCACAAATCCACACTGCTGAAGATCACGGCTTAAAGCATGGTTTTACGATCCTAGGTAGCAAAGGCTGCATCACGCTCGATACCAACCCATGGCTACCGACTGAAGACAACACATTCGCGGTTGAGATCTATGAGACGTCGACACGCGAAGTGAAAGTCGAAGCGCAAGGCGATGGCTTCCATTATCAAGTGCGTAATATCCGCCAAGCGGTTGAGCAAGGTGACACACAACTTGCTGCGCCAATGGCGACTCATCAAGACTCTCGCGTAATCATGAAGTTACTGACTGATTGGGAACAAGCGGCGAGCTAAGATCTTCGTAAATTCTATATTCGCCTCATGTTTGATTGCCCCGTCAGTGATCAACATGAGGTTTTTCCCTATATCTTCTAGTCGACTCTTCCCAATAAATACTTTGCATTTAAAACCGTCACAGTGTCCAATATAAGGTAGTACGAAACTGACCGAAAAACCTTATTTTTTAAGGTGTTAAATAGGACCTTTACCGCATGCGTAAATCAGATAAGAAAATCGAGAATCAAATCAGAGACGTGTTAACTGACGTTTGTGAAGACACGCTGAAAGGCTTCAACGGTTTTTTGTGGGTGACTCACTCGGTCAACTTCTCTTCATTCCCGCAAAGTTTGAAAATCGTCTGCGTATTCGATACCAACCAAGATAGAACGAACTTCTTAAATGGTGAAGGTCAACAGAGTGTCTCTGGCGCTATCCAACAAGCGTTCAATCAGGTTGGTATTCAACTGAAGAACATCGATAAGCACGTTAGCTTCGATACACAAGAAAATTGTGACCGTGACCATCAAGGGAAGTGGAACAAAAGGCTTTAATAAGCGGTAGCGTTAGGTGTAAAGCGATCTAAAGAGACGAAAGCCTACGCGAAGTAGGCTTTGTTATTGTATTTACTCTTGTTACTTAATTGCAGTACAGAAGCTGACGTCTGAATGCTGAGTTTGCGGATCGTAGCTGTGGTAGAGCTCAAACCTAGGTCGGTCTTCGGTTTCAATGCCGGATTCAATGACGTTACTCATTAAATCATCCCATGCTTTTGCATATTGACCGACTTCGGTGATCGTTTGTCTCATCACCGCATATTGCCCACCGGGAAAATCTTTTAATTCGATCCCACTTGGCACTTCAGTGTCGTCTGAAACCATCAAGCAGATGTCTGTTCGGCACTTATCTGTCGGAGTGATTTCTGGATTGTCATGATAGATAAAGATGCAACTATTGCTCGCTAGCCCTTTCATTTCTGCCCGTTGATAAAGACGACCGCTTGGCTCTTCATAGCCTTGTCCATAGGGGCCTGTCACTCGTACATACGCCAGTTTTGATGCTTCAAATTGTTGTGTTTTCATTGTCATACTCCATATTGAAAGTTCGGAGTTAGTATATGAATTGCCGTCAGTTGCATCGTTTCCATTCTTGCGCAATGAGTGTCCAATCTTGCTATTTCGAGTTAGCTCGCTGAACGCTTGGTAATCTTCGCAATCGCGAAATGCACTCGGTGTGACACCGAAATGTTGTTTGAATGCCTTGGCAAAGCTCTGAGACGATGAAAAGCCATAATCCAATGCGACGTTAATAATAGGTTGTTTGGATTTGAAGAGATCATTGGCTGCCGCTTCGAGTCTCAATCGTCTGATGAAATCAGCAAGCGTCTCGCCTTGAACGGCCTTAAAAGTACGATGGAAATGGTAGGGTGAAAAGTTGGCTAACGCCGCTACCTCTGGCAGGTTTAATGGCTCATTAAAGCGTTTTTCTAGATAACGGATAACGGGAATCAGCCGTTTGTGATAGTCAACTTTCATTGTTTTGCTCGCCTGTCTTGGCTTGATTATTGGTATTAGACAGTGAGCCTAACCTATCCAAACAGAGTTTCAATATTCACAGTGTAAAGGTGAGATGGACAAAGGGGATCATGTGATGAACTGGGGGGACAAAAGGCTCTAGAGGTTTTGCATATCGACTGATTGATGATTGAAGCCAATTGATCTTGCAGCATTAAGCAGAGCTTGTTGGGTTTTGAACACTCTTGGTTTCAGCTTTCTGTCAGACTCTAAGAAACTATTTACTCCCCATTTATTGCTTCGAACCATTAGATAATAACCATCATTATTTGGAGAGTTAACGGCGACGGCTGATTCTAGATCACCACGCTTGAAGTGATGTTTAAATTCGCGCAACAACATAAAAATTCCATTTTAGTAGATAAAGAAAAGGGAGCTGATGCTCCCTCTTTGGTTGATTTTCTAATTACAAGAATGCACGGTATGGCAGTTCTGGATCGTTTTTGAAGATATCTGCAAAACCACGGAAGTGTTGGTAGTGCATGCGACCTTTATCTGTTGGGTAAGTGTATCGACCACCGACTTGCCAGAAGAAAGGTGCGAAGCCGTATTGCAGGCGCTCTTTTTTCATGTTCCACAGCATTTCAATTTCACGTGGGTCATTTTGGAAGTTAGCCCAGATATCGTGGTGGAAAGGAACCACGACTTCACAATCCAAAGATTCAGCGGCACGTAAAATGTCTGAAGACGTCATTTTGTCAGTCACGCCACGTGGGTTCTCACCGTAAGAAAGCAGTGCAACGTCGATCTTGTGGTCATTACCGTGCTTAGCGTAGTAGTTTGAGTAGTGAGAATCACCAGAGTGGTAAACTGAACCGCCTGTCGTTTCTACTAGGTAGTTAACTGCACGATCGTCCATGCCACCTAAGATATCAGTGTCTAAAGAAGAAGTGCCTTCAGGAAGTGTCACAAGTGCAGTACGGTCGAATGCATCAAGAACCTTAATATTGACGTCTTTGATCTTAATCTCGTCGCCAACTTTCGCGATAACACAACGATCTTCTGGCACACCCCATTTCATCCATAAATCAACACACGCTTTAGGACCAATGAATTTAACGTGCTCGCCACAGTTTTGTAGAACGGCTGCAGCAACGTTGATGTCAATGTGGTCGCCATGGTCATGAGATGCCATAACCGCATCGATCTCTTTAATAGCGAAAGGGTCCAGTGGGAAGATTGCAGTACGTAGGTTTGGTTGAAGTGCTTCAACACCACCCATACGCATCATTTGGTGCTGGTTTTTCATTTTTTGAACAGCTTGTGTTTTTTTACCAGTACCACACCAGAAGTCCATTGATAGGTTTGCACCACCTTCTGATTTTAGCCAAATACCTGTACAGCCAAGCCACCACATAGAAAATGTATTCGGTTGCACGACAGTTTGCTCGATCTCTTCATTTAACCATGTGCCCCATTCAGGGAATGTATTTAGGATCCAAGACTCGCGAGTAATTTCGTTTACGTTGCTCATGATAATACCTTTTATTTCAATAATTTGATTAATTTTGGATGTAGGGAACCGAGCGCCCTAATTTTGATTAAGGCACTGAGCTAAATTTATTATTATTTGGTGGGCTTGCTCGCCCTGGACTTAAACTAGGATGACTTGCGTCCCTTGTGCTTCAATCCGCTTAACGACGTCTGGGTTGGCTTCTTTACCGGTGATGACTATGTCAATTTGCTTAGCGCTGCAAAATAGCATTCCAGTACGTTGTCCAACTTTTGAGCTGTCGACTACGACGACAAGCTTGTCTACTTGTTCAAGCATTTGCTGTTCTGCGACAGCGGTTAACATGTCTGCTTTATAGAGGCCAGCATCGGTTAAGCCTTTACCTGAGGTAAACATCCAGTTTCCGGCATAGCCTCCCAGTGAATTGGGCGCGGGATTTAAAAAGATGTTCTGTGCTTTGTTGTATTGACCACCAATGATGATGACATCGTCATGATCTTCGTTGATCAAGTAGCTTGCGAGTGGGAAGTAGTTCGTTACGATCTGAACATCTTCTCCACATAACTGTTGCCCAAGTAGGAACGCAGTAGAACCACAGTTGATCACGACTGTATCGCCAGCCTCGCAAAGTCCAGCTGCTGCTTGCGCAATCTCAGCTTTCTCTTCATAGAAATCAGTGCTGTTTATATTGAGTGGTGACCACTTTCTCTTCTGAGTCTCTACTCGTTCTGCACCGTTTCGAATTTTTCTAAGCCTACCAACTTCATCCAGTTTAGCGATGTCGCGTCTTGCTGTAGCTGGTGAAACGCTAAATTTATCAATGATATGTGAGACGTTTATTGTCTGCATATCTTCTAACAGCGACACAATGCCGTTATGTCTTTGTACTTCATTCATATTTATCACTCTTTATGTCGTTGTGACAATTTGATGATTACTTTTGATTTGTTTTGATTCTAATAATCACCGTCATGATTGTCAAACTACATCGCTATAAAAACCAGATCTTAGTCACAATCATTTTTAAGTTATTGATTTTATTCATTTTGTTGTTTTTCGGTGTGATCCGAAGCTCAATTAGACACATTCTGGGTGTGGTTAATTGATATAAATCAAAGTAATCACAAGTGAGCATTGAATGATTACTTTTGATTGGTAAAGTTTAGTTCGTGAGCAAAACTAGACATCATCACATCCTACAAACCATTAAAATTAAAAATTAATCAGGGGTAAAGATATGGAATTCTTATACGATATTTTCTATATTTTTTACAGTCAGGTAATGACCAAAGCACCATTGCTACTCGGTCTTGTTACTTGTCTGGGTTACATTCTACTCAAGCGTGACGCAACAACTATTATCTCCGGCTCTATTAAAACCATCGTTGGTTTCATGATAGTTCAGGTAGGTGCAGGAACATTGGTAGCGGGTTTCAAACCGGTGATTTTGAAAATGAGTGAGATTCATGGATTGACGGGGTCAGTGATAGACCCTTACACAACCATGATGTCTACCATGGAAACCATGGGCGACAATTACTCTTGGGTCGGGTATGCAGTATTGTTGGCACTGGGACTGAACATTCTTCTTGTTGCCTTCCGCCGCATTACTGGTATCAGAACCATCATGCTGACGGGACATATTATGTTCCAACAAGCTGGTCTCATTGCTGTTTTCTACTTCGTGCTTGGCGCAGGTATGTGGGAAACCATCATCTATTCAGCAATATTGATGGCGTTGTACTGGGGTATCTCGTCAAATATCATGTTCAAGCCGACTCAAGAAGTGACTGGCGGGGCGGGTTTCTCTATTGGTCACCAACAACAGTTTGCGTCATGGGTAGCGACAAAGGTTGCTCCTAAGCTTGGCGACAAAAATGACAGTGTTGACCACATCAAACTGCCTAAATGGTTACACATTTTCCACGATAGCATCGCAGCGACAACGTTAGTCATGACTGCTTTCTTCGGCATTATTCTTCTTTCATTTGGTCTTGATAACCTTCAAGACATGGCAGGAAAAACACACTGGTTTATCTATATTTTCGAAACTGGTCTGAAATTCGCAGTCGCTATTCAAGTTATTGTAACGGGCGTCCGTATGTTCGTAGCGGAGTTATCAGAAGCCTTTAACGGTATTTCTCAACGTCTTATTCCTAATGCTGTTTTAGCAATCGATTGTGCAGCTATCTACGCATATTCTCCAAATGCAATGGTATTCGGTTTCATGTGGGGCGCTGTTGGCCAATTCACAGCCGTTCTTGCAATGTTAGCCTTTGATTCTCCTATCATGATTATTCCTGGCTTTATCCCTATGTTCTTCTCGAACGCAACTATCGGTGTGTTTGCTAACCACTTTGGTGGTTGGAAAGCGGTAATGAAGATCTGTTTCGTGATGGGCATCATCGAAGTGGTTGGTTCTGCTTGGGCAATTCATATCTTTGCTCAATCGGGTGCAGAGTTTAATGGCTGGATGGGTATGGCTGACTGGGCGCTTGTCTTCCCACCTATCATGCAAGGTCTCTCGAGCTCTAATATGTTCTTCTTCGGGATTCTGGCTTTAGCTGGTGTCTACATGTACTTCGCTTCTAAGCAACTACGAGCTGAAGAAGACGCAGAAGCTGCTGCTGAAACAATGACCGCAGTGACGCCTGAAGGCATCGAGGTTGAAATCGCAGTACCACAACAATCGACAGCAACCGCTGAAGCACCATCTGCTTCAACAACGGCAGCTTCTACAACGTCAGAAATTCGCGTCTCACCAGCAGCTGACCAGAAACCGGTTCGTGTCTTAGTGTGCTGTGGTTCAGGTCAAGGTTCTTCAATGATGTGTTCTAAGAAAATCAAAGAGTACTTGGACAAGAAAGGCATCCCAAGCTCGACCTTTAACAGCGCCATTACTGATTACAAATCGCACCTTGGTTCATTCGACATCATCGTTACGTCGGTTGCGCTTGCTGCGAAGATCACTGGCCTGCCGGAAGGTAAGCAACAATTAGCGGTTAAGAACATGATTATGGTGAAAACTTTCGGCGACGAACTGGTTTCCATCATTGAGAACAACTTCCACAAATAATGATAAACGGCTCAGTGGTCTCGCACTGCTGAGCCAATAAAAACAATTATATAAGTGAGCAATAACATGAACTTAAAAGAATCTCTTATCAGGAATAACTCTATCCTACTGAACGCAAAAGCATCTGACTGGAAAGCCGCAATTAAGCTTGGTACTGATGCATTGGTTAAAGCTGGCATTACTGAAGAGCGTTACTACGATGCGATTACTAAAGCGATTGGTGAAGAGGGCCCTTACATCTGCATTCATGATGCGTTCGCACTGCCTCATTGCCGTCCTGAAGATGGCGTGATTCGTACCGGCTTTGCGTTAACGGTTCTTGAAACGCCGATCATCTTTGAAGGTGTTGATGAGCCTGTTGATGTGCTGATCACGCTTGCGGGTAAGGATTCAGAAGAGCACATCGAAGGGACGATGCAAGTGGCGAACTTGATTGAATTTGACGAAGATTTCTCGAAACTTCGTGCCTGCAAAAGCCCAGAAGAAGTCGCGCGTTTAATTGATGCTGCTTTGTTGCAAGCGGAAGCGGCTTAAGGAGTCGATATGTCTAAATATAGCCAATTGAAACAACGTGTCTTAGAAGCGAATTTGCAGCTTCCGAAGTACGGTTTGGTGACATTCACTTGGGGAAATGTCTCTGAGTTTGACCGTACTAATGGCGTGATAGCGATTAAACCATCGGGTGTTGAATACAGTGATATGACGGCTGAAGACATGGTGGTCGTCGATCTAGAAGGCAACATTGTTGAAGGGAAACTTAATCCTTCAAGTGATACCGCAACTCACTTAGAGCTTTACAAAGCTTTCCCTGAGGTCAGTGGCATTGTTCACACACATTCACGCAGTGCCACAATTTGGGCGCAAGCGGGTATCGATATTCCAGCATTGGGCACTACTCATGCGGACTATTTCTACGGTGACATCCCATGTACACGTCGATTGTCTCACTCTGAAATTGCTGAAGAGTACGAGAAAAATACTGGCTTGGTGATCATTGAAGAGTTCAAGCAACGCCGAATTGATCCAATGGCCGTTCCCAGCGTGATTGTTGCAGGACATGCGCCTTTCTCTTGGGGCAAAGACGCCAACGATGCGGTTCACAACGCGGTGGTATTAGAAGAAGTTTCTGCAATGGCGTTGGCAACGCGCACCTTGAACAGCGGCATCAAAATTCAGCCAGAACTATCCGACAAACACTACTTACGTAAGCACGGTGAAAATGCTTATTACGGCCAACAGTAAATCGACTGTTCGTTTAAGTAGGCTGTTTGAGTAAGCCGTTTAACGAGCTTCGACTCTAAGTAGTTTCAATATTGATTAGGCCCGACTTCAGGGAACAAGTGAGAGGACTCTATGTATAAAGTGCTGGCGTTAGATCTCGATGGAACCGTGTTAAAGGATGATCACACGATTCATCCAGAACTGAAAAAGGCGATCCAAGAAGCCAAACAAAGTTGTCATGTCGTGATTGTGACTGGTCGACACCACACAGCAGCACGACCTTATTACTACGAATTGGGGTTAGATACGCCAATCATTTGCTGTAACGGCACTTATGTTTATGACTATCAAACTGAAACGGTACTGACTCAAAACGCGATAGATAAAGACAAAGCGCTGACCTTCATCGATATGGCAGATGAGTTTCAGCTCAAAATGGTCATGTACATCACACATGCCATGACGTACTCACACTACAACCCATTTGCCTACATGTTGGCATTGGAAAGTTGGGCAGAAACGGCACCAGAGCAGCATCGCCCTCAAATTTACCAAGTGGAATCATTCATTGAAACGGCTCAGCAAGCCGAACACGTTTGGAAGTTTGTGGTGGAAGGTAGCCAAGATTCAGTCGACCGTTTAATGCAACACCCATGGATAGAAGAGAACTTCAACGGTGAGCGTTCTTGGTCAAACCGAATCGATTTTGCAGCGAAAGGTAACAGTAAGGGCCTACGCCTTGCTGAATACATTGCAGAGCTCGGTTATCAAGCTGATGACGTTATTGCCGTCGGTGATAACCATAACGATATATCCATGCTCAAGTACGCCGGATTAGGTGTAGCGATGCTCAATGCTGATGACATCGTCAAGTCACACGTTCAACGCGTGTGCTCAACAGATAACAACCATGATGGCTTAGCCCGTCTAATACGTGAACAAATTAAAGGATAACAACATGACTAAACCAATGATTCAGATCGCCCTAGACCAAACAAATCTTCCTGCTGCAATTGAAGTGGCAAACAACGTTGAAAGCTTTGTTGATGTGATTGAAGTGGGCACTATTTTGGCTTTTGCTGAAGGGATGACTGCGGTTTCTACCCTTCGTAAAAACCACCCAGACCATATCCTTGTGTGCGATATGAAAACCACCGATGGCGGCGCAATTTTGGCTCGAATGGCATTCGAAGCGGGTGCTGATTGGATTACGGTTTCTGCTGCTGCACACATCGCAACCATTGGTGCATGCAAGAAAGTTGCTGATGAATTTAATGGTGAAATCCAAATCGAAATCTACGGTAATTGGACAATGGACGACGCTCAATCTTGGGTCGATTTAGGTATTTCACAAGCGATTTACCACCGTTCTCGTGACGCTGAATTAGCCGGTGTGGGTTGGACAGAAGAAGATCTCGTGAAGATGCGTGCCTTGTCTGAAATGGGCATCGAGCTTTCTATCACGGGCGGCATCGTGCCTGAAGCCCTTTACCTATTTGAAGGCATTAAAGCGAAAACCTTTATCGCAGGTCGAGCACTTGCGGGTGACAAAGGTAAAGAAACAGCAGAAGCGCTAAAAGCTCAGATCGATCGCTACTGGAACTAGGAGGCGTTATGTATCAAAACCTGTTACGCCACCGTGTAGGGCTTTATGAGAAGGCTCTACCTAACGAACTCAGCTGGGAAGATAAACTTAAGCAAACCAAAGAGCTCGGCTTTGATTTTCTTGAGATATCGGTAGACGAATCAGACGAGCGTCGCAGCCGACTAGATTGGAATGACGAAGAAGTGTATGCCTTGCGTCGTCTTTGTGAAAAGCACGGCGTACCGCTGCAATCCATGTGTTTAAGCGCGCATCGTAAGTTCCCATTTGGATCTGCTGACCCTGCGATTCGAGAACAAGCGGTTATCCATATGGAGAAAGCGATCTCGTTGGCTTATAAGTTGGGTATTCGTACCATCCAACTGGCTGGGTATGACGTTTACTACGAGCCTGCGGATAAGGTGACCCATCAGAGGTTCATTGAAGGCATGAAGCTTTCAGCACGGTTGGCGGAAAGATCGGGCGTAATGCTCGCTGTGGAAATCATGGATACAGATTACTTGAACTCTTTGAGTAAGTTCGAAGTGCTGAGTCGCGAAGTCAATTCACCGTATTTCACGGCGTACCCGGATGTGGGTAATATTTCTGGTTGGAATTACGACATAGTGACTGAGCTAAAACTGAGTAAGCCTCATATCACTCAGATCCACCTCAAAGACACTTATAAAGTGACTGACGAGTACAAAGGGCAGTTTCGAGACTTAGTGATTGGTGATGGTGAAGTTGACTTCAATGCCATTTTTGAAACGTTGAAAGAGACTGAGTGCGTTGTACCACTCGTGATCGAGATGTGGGCTCAAGATGAACGTTGGAAAGAGAACATTCTCACGGCACAAAAACGACTGAATGATGTTTGTGTGCAAACGGGTGTTCCGAGATTGTTTGACCACTAACTCTACCTAGAATTATTAACCAGTTTCTCTTTGCGTTCTTCATGCTCCTAACGAAAAGAGAAAATGCAGCATATTGCCCCCAATATGCTGCATTTTTATATCAACTCGGCACTTTAAGCTATTTAGAGCAGCAGAAGTTATGTCAATTTCGCAATAGCTACAGTGTTTAAACAGCAATCGTCACATGATCACGGCCCACTTCAGCCATCTGAATCAGGTAGTCCGTGTGGTATTTTTTCTTGATGACGATTTGGCTACCGATTTCAGCAACAATCTTTACCACTTCCAACGCATCAGAAGGATGCAATGACGAGTCTTTTGAAATTTCGATATTAACGCCTAAATTTGCCAGTTTGATGATGTCGCTAGAATGCATGGTCGTGTCCAAAGTATTTGATTTTCGTGGACTATATCATCTTCAATTTATGCAACTCTACTTGGTTTAAGTAAAAATGGGTGAGATGTGCTCAAAATATGATTTCAATAGTAAAACAACGGCTTTTATTGCATCAATTCGTTTAATTGTCGGATTGTTGAATAAGATCATATTAAGGCGATCATGAATAGGTTTTATGTATGGTGATTAGTAGTATGAGTCTCAAAACAATATGAGAGATTGACGATGCCAAAGTTAGATAAATATAAAGGAATTATTTTTGATCTCGATGGGACTCTGGTCAATTCTATGGTGGCACATGCTCATGCGTGGGAACAAACTTGTCAGAAGTTTGGTATTCCCTACGACAAAGAGTGGCTCGATCAACTTGGTGGGATGCCATCGCGAAAAGTGACTCAAGAGATCCTTAAGCGTTACGATCTAACTCTTGATGCTCAACAAATTACTTCGGACAAAATCGCTAACTTTGAGGCTATTGAGCACAAAGGGGATGTTATTCCAGAGACATACGCACTCTTACAGCAACAGTATCAGTTGAAAAAGATAGGCATCGGCACTGGTGCTCAAGCCAAGCATGCAAGGGCGATTTTAAAGACGACCGATATCCCATCAATGATACGTACGATTGTGACTTCCGATGACGTAGAAAATCACAAACCTAACCCAGATACTTTTCTGAAAGTCGCTAGCCAGTTAGAGCTTGAACCGAGCGATTGTGTGGTGTTTGAAGATACGATTATAGGCCAGCACGCAGCGACATCGGCAGGCATGGATTGCTACATGGTTGAAAACGGGCAGATAACTAAGTTTGTTCCAGCTAATGGTTTGGAAGTGGGTAGCGGACCTGAGATCTGAAACTAAGCTGCGTTCAATCAGATCGCGCATTAATGAATCAGGTCGAAATATTCGTTTAGAAGTCGACGGTGGTGTGAAAGTTAACAACATAAAAGAGATTGCTGAAGCGGGTGCCGATATGTTCGTTGCGGGCTCTGCTATTTTTGATAGTGAAGATTATCAACAAGCTATCGATTCAATGCGAGCGGAGTTAGCTCAATTGAATTAAGTAGTGTATCTACTGCTGTATAAAGGCTCGAAGTGTTCTGTGTATCAGGCTTCGGGCTTTTTTGTATCTAATAGATGTTGATTTAATGGAAAACTACGTGGAGTCAGGGGAGGTTGCGTTGTTGGAGTTCTCTTCAGTTATATCTTTGTCATTGTGTAATAAAACTACAGTTAATATTGACTTTGGTCACATAATGGCGCAAAATTGACCTCAGATCACATAACGATGAGAACACAGTATGAACGCTACAGTAATCACGAATGAAAACAACGTATCACTAGCAAAACCTTCAGTAATGAATGAAGTTCTATTTTTTGCTAAGTCTACCGTTATCATGGGTGCAATTATCCTACTTGTTGCTTCTGCTTGGGTTTAATTTCTTAAATAACCCGCGTTAAGTGTGATCAGTGGTGGTGATTAGCCACTCACTGATTCAAACTAACGTCAGAAGCACCAAATTCATTTCCTTATCTTTCTCCAGTTCACTTTCTCTATCTTCTAGGCCAATCAGGCCGACTTTTTAGTCATCGACTTAGTTACTGAATCAAGTGATTGACTAAACCAAGTTACTTTTCTAAATCAACGGTTTAAGCACGATGCTTTAAACTAGACCAGTACAAAACTATCATTAATACATACGCTAATGCGGGCGCAATATAACTCGTACTCAGCGAAAGCTCATCAATCAAACTCGCCTGTACGAATGGTAAAACAACCCCTCCAATTGAACACATAATGAGAATTGCTGCCCCTTGTGAGTTTTGCTTACCTGATGCATGTAGCGCTTGTGCGTAAATGATAGGGTAGAGTGCTGAATTACATAACCCTACGACAAGCATCAAATAGCCAATCCAAACATAATTTTGATAAACCGCAACGGCACTAATCAAAGCTGCAATAACGCAAGACAGTGAGAAGAGATAGTGCTTGTTTACAGTGTTTCCAAACTTGGCGAATAACACTCTTCCAACAAACATTAATACCCAATAAAGAGCGATGATCTGTGTTGCGAAGACCAAACCAAGGTCGCCATATTGCTGGTCGGCAAGATACGCAATAGTAAAAGTACCAAAACTGACCTCTACACCGATGTACAGCAACAGTACCAACGCTAACTTCATAAACTGTTGATTTTTAATTAGAAGCCTTAACCCTCGCCAAAAGCCAGTCATCTGTTTTGGTTTGATATCTGGAAGCGTCATTTTGCTAAAAAATACCAGTAAGCCGAAAAAGAACAGGGCGATGAATAAGAACAGATACGAAACTTGATGGGCGGTGTTGTCGACGTTAAAACTTGTAGCCACGAGAATGACAGCGGTAAGCACTAGCGGACCAAGCACAGTGCCAACGGAGTTAGATGCTGTTGCTACACTTTGACGTATAACACTCTTATCGGGTGTCGAGAGAAGTGATACGTAAGGTGAACTCACTACTTGAATTGCTGACACACCTGAGGCCATCAATAAGATCCCGATGAGTGTTTGAACAAGCTCTTCTCCTCGTACTAAATATGCCATCGCTAGACAGCCCAGAAGGCACCAGATCAAGCAGAATTTCAGCGTAGTTCTATAGCCAATTTTTGCCATGACAAATGACGTTGGAAGAGACACCGTAATTCGGGTGATAAAAAAGGCCATGGGAAATAGCATCGCCATTTTATAATCGAGAGAGAAAGCTTCTTTGTAATGTGGAATTAGCGAGTTACTTGAAACGGTAATTAAACCCCAGATAAAAAATATCAGCGACAGTAAGACGAGCGGGGCATCTTTTAGGGGGAATACTTTCATCGTGATTCCTTATTTATAGCGATAAAAAAAGCAGAAGATGATCTTCTGCTTTTCGATTGAGACTTTACGGTGTATTGCCTATTAAGCTGTTAATCACGTACAAAATTGATGTGATGAACATGAATGTTGTATTTCTCAATAATCACTTTGGTCGCATGCATGCTTTTGATTCGTTGTTCAGAATCTAAAGCGGCAGCCATTGCTGATTCGTTCTCGTAGCTATGCTGCATCATAAGCAGTAGGTTTTTATGGCTGTCAGCTTCAATTGCTTCAGGCTTGTTCAGCGTTAGCCCTTGGTTATTCGGAAATGTACGAATAATAGGCGCGACTTCGTTTTCCATGTATTGGTAGAAGTCTTGCTTCTGTTCTTCAGTTAAATCGGCTTCAAAAAAAGCGGTGCGAAAAATAGTCATGGTCGTTTCCTTACAGTTCAAAGCCAGATTGGTTTGCGATAGATTTCAATGTTGCTTTCGCTTGTTTGATATCTTCGAACCAGTTGTCATTTTGAGCCCACATTTCAATCACTAATGGTGCGCTGTAATCAATTTCAGCAAGTGTTTTGAAAATAGCAGGGAAGTCGACTTGGCCTTCACCGATAACAAGATCTCGGAACTGACCTTTACAGGTTTCTGAAACTCGTAGTGTGTCTTTAAGGTGGACTTGTACTAGGTGGTCACGGCTCAGTTTTAGCTCGGTACACACATCGTAATTCCAACCTGAGATGTTGCCCACATCTGGGTAAGCCATGAAGTAAGGCGATGGGATCTCACGCTTTAACACTTCAAATTTGCTCAGTGAGTTCAGGTAAGGCGTATCCATAATCTCAACACCGAGCATGATGCCTGCGCGCTCTGCCATTTTGGTGGCTTGCTGCATACCATCAATGAAGCGAGCGTGAGTTTCAGCCGATTGTGGCTCGTAGTACACATCGTAGCCCGCCATTTGAATACAGCGAATGCCAAGCTTGTAAGCCAATGAAATCGCTTTTTCCATGATGATCAGCGATTCAGTGCGGATACCGTCATCCATTGAGCCAAATGAGAACTTACGGTGCGCGCTCAAACACATCGATTGGAATGGCATTTGATGCTTTTCACATAGGCGGCGAAGTTCATAAATCTCTTCGTCTGACCAATCTAAACGAGCTCGTCGCTCGTCGGTCTCATCGACTGAAATTTCTACAAAGTCGAAGCCAGCTTCTTTGGCGTGAACCAAACGCTCTTCCCATGTAAGGGTGGTTGGCATCGCTTTTTCGTAAATACCTAATCTGAATTTGTTTTTAGAATCAAACATTCTTTTTCCTTAAAAGAGTTGTTGTTCTATACGCGTTGTTATGTCTTGAATTCTGCTAGCAATTTCTTCGTAGCCAAGAGCTTTCATTTTTGGCGTAAGCGAAGAGACGCTAACCGCGTATACAGGAGAATTGTTCTTGTCAAAAATAGGGACAGCAACACAAGAAATACCTGCTTCGTTCTCTTCATCATCGAGCGCATAACCACGGCTCTTAATTTTATCGAGAACACCAAAAAATTGAGACTTGTCGAGAATCGTGTTTTCAGTTAACGGCTTCATTGTGCTGACATTGCGTTTCCAATAGGTTTCTCGAACGCTGTCAGAGCTAAATGCTAAGTAACATTTTCCTGCCGCTGAGCAGTACATTGGAGAATGCAGCCCTACGTAGGTTCGAGTTCTAAAGGAAGAATTAACGGGTTCAAACTTGTCTTTAAAAATGATGTTGTCAGCATCAAAAGAGAGGAAGTTAACCGTTTCATTCACATCGTCGAGTAGCTCAGATAGGTATGGCTTAACGGTGCCAGTGACATCAGAGTTGATAGCAGCGTGTCCAAGCTGAACCAACTTCATCGTTAAGCGATATTCTTTACCTGAACACATTTGAGCAACATAACCAGAGGCTTCAAACGTTGCTAAAATACGATGGACAGATGACTTGTTGAAGCCAGTCCCTTCAGACACTTTTTGTAGCGAAACGCCATTAGGATAATTCCCAAGGAATTCCAATACGGTCAGTGCTTTAGACAACGATTTAATTTGCTCACTCATATATGTGCTACCAGTGTTTACCTATTTCAGTATGGAAGTTTTCTGCGATGTCACGTCCATTGCTACCAGCTAACGCTCGGCCAGCAATAAATGACTTTGCAAACAGATTCTTAAACAAATGCAGATCGTCAGGAACAATACCACCAGTAATGGATAGTTCAATTCCAATATCCGATAATTTCTGCATTTTTATCAAATCTTCTTCGGTCCAGCTCACACCAGCAAGTTCCGCATCACGAGAACGGTGATAAATTGCTTGTTTAATGCCCATGTCGACCCAAGCTTGCGCATCTTCCATTGTCCAGTGTCCATACAGCTCAATTTGCACTTCGCCGTCGAATTCATCCGTTACTTTCTTCGCTGAACGAATAGTTTCGATGTGTGCTGCTGCACTTACTGTTACCCAGTTAGCGCCGGCATCCATCGCCAGACGCGTTAAAATGGCGCTGGCATCGGTGATTTTCATGTCACAGACAATAATGTGATTTGGGTATTTTTCTCGTAGGATTCTTACGCTATCTACGCCGTGGGCGAAGGCTAAAATCGTCCCGATTTCAATTACATCTAACTTATCTGCAACATGCTCTATTGAGGCTAATGCCGTGTCGATATCTGTGGCATCAAGAGCCATTTGTAGCAGTGGTTTAGATGGTTTTAATACAGTGCTAGACATCTATTTCATCCTCAAATTGTTTAAAGAGCTGCACCAGTCTTTGATAGTGCTTATATTTCTTTTGGTATATATCGTAGTGTTCAGGGTTCGGCTCGACACGTGACGCAGAATTAGTGATGGCTTGAGTACATTCTGCTAATGAAGCGAACTCACCTGCGCCGACCATTGCCATCATTGCGGCACCTAATGAGCCGGTTTCATCCACGTCTGATATTTCAACGGTCATGCCGGTAAGGTCAGCCAGCATTTGCATCCATACAGGGCTAGATGCAGGGCCGCCTGTCACTTTTAGTATGTTGGCTTTTGGAAAACGCTGACGCATACGTTCTAGGTGAATGTTGTGGCAGAATAAGATACCTTCCCAAATGGCTTGAATTAGGTGCCCTTTAGTATGGTGCGATTGCAGGCCATAGAAGCCTGACTTTAGGCCAAGCCCTTGGTTAGAACCGTAAAGGAATGGCACAAAGTAGATACTGCTTGATGCCGGATCTAATGCTTCCACTAACGCTTGATTTTGCTGGTGGTTAATCTGGCCATTTTCACCAAGGTAGTCGGCGAACCATTCATAATTACCCGCAGAGGTTGGGCTCGCTTCGTGAATGATGTATTCGTTATCGACGGCGTAATGGCCGTAAACAAAGTTGTGGCTTTCTTGCGTTACTTTCTTTGATATGCCGGACGTTACCGCCCATGTTCCCATCACGTAATTCAGGGTATCTTCTGAAGAGTTGATTCCAGAACAGATCGCGGTAGACACAACATCAAACAAACCGCCGAACACAGGTGTACCTATTGCTAGTCCGGTTTCATTAGCAACGGCCGCAGTGATTTTCCCTGCTTGCTGCTGAGGTTTTACAACGGGTGGTAGCGCATCCCAAATTTCTTCGATGCCAAAGGTTTCCAGAAGGGCTTTGTCATACTCACCAGTGATGGAGTTGAAAAAATTACTTTCTGAAATATTGGTCAGTTCTGCTGCGACTTCGCCCGTTAAGCGATAACGAAGGTAGTCGTGAGACATCATCACTGCGCCAATGTTGTTGTATCGTTCGGCATCGTTCTCTTTGATCCAGCGAATAATCGATACAGGGTGACCCGTCCACAGTGTTTGAAGTGTGGTTGGATAGATCTCTTGTGCTTTACCCTGTTCTAGCCACTCTTTAACGATAGGTAGTGAACGCGAGTCAGAAGACATAATGCTGTGGCCGAGGTTTTGTCCCTCTTTATCAAGAAGGTAAACGCCTTTGCCTTGGGCTGAAATGCTCAAGCCTTTGATAGAGGTCGGTTCTACTTTTGTGGTCTCTAAAAGCTGCTTAATGACATCGACAGCGTTACCCCATAGTGCGTTTAGGTCGCGTTCTACCCAACCTTGTTTTTCGTTGATGACGCTCGCCGATACGCGGGCAAGACCTTGTTGTTCACCTTTTGCGTTAAACAACGCGGCTTTCATAAAAGTGCCGCCAGAATCAATTCCAATGTAGTAATTCATTATTTGGCTTCCAGTAAATCGTTGTGAATTTTCACCACCAGTTTTCTAACGGGTTGGCTGTCATCATTTTCAATATTGGTGATATGCACGACATTTGGTGTGAATAAATAAAATTGATTGCGTTTTGCATGAATGAAGCTGAGTTCAATTCCTAAGTATTCGTAAAACTGAAAGTCACGTTCTTGGTTATAAGGTTGTGCGTTGCTGTGTTCGCCAGTGTCGATCGCCCATGCCATCACTTCAGAACCTTCGAGAATGATCTGCAAGTCAGAATGGTATTTATGGACTTCAGGTTGGAAGTTTCCTAGAGGCTCTTTGTCATATTCCAATACAACAAACCATGCCTGTTTTGAATCAAAACCAGGGAGTTCATGGCGACCTAATGCGAGTTTTTCTTGGTCGAGACTGTTCAAGTACTCAAGCACGTTTTGAATAACGACAGGGTACGACTTACTGATCTGCGTAGGTTGAGTATTTCCGACTAACATAAAAATTCTCTTTAAATATAAACAGCTTAATAAAGCCGATGCTTTAAATTAATGGGCACTAAATAGGTCTTGTAAAAGCGTAGCTAACCCTGTCTTATCGTCATTGTTTTTAGGCGTGATCAGGTTGGCTGAGCTTTTTACGGTGTCATCTGCATTTTGCATTGCGATGCCAAGTCCTGCTGCTTTAAGCATCGAAATGTCGTTGTGGTTATCACCAATCGCGACACACTGCTCTAGGCTGATACCGAGCGGCTCAATGTAGCGAGTCAATGCATTACCTTTGCTATTACCTGTTGCTGCGAAATCGACACGATCAATCCAAGACCGCTCGCCGTTGAAGTTCTCTTTCACAAAAGGAATCTCTGCGAATGTGTTTACTTCACCTTCAACGACAAACTTCCACACATACTCTGAAATTTGTGCTTCATGTTGGAAGTCGTCGACCTTTTGAATGTTTGGTCGCTGGCTTTCTGGAAAGGTTTGAGACCACGTCAGTAGCGCTTCCATGTATTCAATAGGGCGTGCTCTCGAGTAGAGCATTGCATCACGCACATACATCACCATCTTCAGATCATGAGCTTGAGATAGGGTGATAAACTCAGCAGCAATTTCTTTGTCGATTGCGTTTTCTTGAATGACCGTATCGTTCTGGTAATCAAAGATGTAAGTGCCATTGCAACAAATTATTGGCGTCGATAAACCAAGCTGATCGTAATAAGGTTTTGCCGCGACATGATGGCGACCCGTAACGATAACCACATGAGTGTGTTGAGCGACTTGCTTGATGGCTTCGACTAACTCTTGGCTAATCGTGTGCTGCGAACTGAGAACGGTACCATCGAGATCTAACGCCAATAGCTTGTGCTTATCCAATTTATGTTTATAGGGCTTATGCGGTGATGACTTATGCATGTGCGAGGCCTTACTTCTGTCCGTAGTATGAGTTCTTGCCGTGTTTACGGTTGTAGTGTTTATCTAGTAGCTCTGGTTGAATTGCTGCTTCTGGACTGATGGCACGAGTAGCTGTTGCCATGGCTGCAATCTCTTCCATTACCACTGCATTGTGCACGGCGTCTGAACCATCCTTGCCCCATGTAAATGGTGCGTGGCCTGCGATGATGACACCTGGCATTGCCTGTGGATCGATATCGCGTTGGTTGAATTCTTCGATAATCACTAAGCCAGTGTTTTTCTCGTAATCAGATTCGATTTCAGATTTCGTTAGTAGGCGAGTACAAGGCACATCACCGTAGAAGTAATCGGCGTGTGTGGTTCCAAGCGCTGGAATGTCTCGGCCGGCTTGCGCCCAGATTGTTGCATTGCGAGAGTGTGTGTGAACAATGCCGCCAATGGTTGGGAAGGCTTTATAAAGCTCAATGTGCGTTGCTGTGTCGCTCGAAGGATTCAGCTTGCCTTCAATGCGGTTGCCTTCTAAATCGAGAACAACGATGTCATCTGCCGTCATTACATCGTATTCAACACCAGACGGTTTGATTGCAATCACGCCACGTTCGCGGTCGATTTCAGAGACATTGCCCCAAGTGAAAGTCACTAAGCCATATTTAGGAAGTTGCAAGTTTGCTGCGAACACGCGTTCTTTTAATTCTTGGTATGTTTTTTGTTCTTGAGACATTGTGTTTGCCCATGTTGTATTGAGTGAATGACGAGCGGATTGCCTAGCTAAATTTCCTAGCTAAAAAGAGGACTAAGCAATCGCACTCAATTACGTTATTTAGCTGCTAGCTTGATCTTGTTGATCATCACATCGCCATTTTTCTCAATGTAAGCACTCCAAACCGGTTGGATAGCTTGTTGGAAAGCAGCGCCATCAACGTCACGGTTTACTTGCATACCGTTCGCTTCTAGTTGAGCAATCATCTTGTCTTCTTTTTCAATGCTTAGCTCACGTTGCATTGCCACCGCTTCAGCAGAGACTTCTTCAATGATTTTTTGCTCGTCTTCCGTTAGCTTGTCGAACTTACGTAGGTTCATTGTTAAAACTAATGGTGAGTAAGCATGTTGTGTGAGGCTTAGGTACTTTTGTACTTCATCAAATTTGAAAGACAGCGTTACAGAAATTGGGTGGTCTTGAGAGTCAACAACGCCTGTTTCAAGTGCAGTATAAAGCTCAGATACTGGAAGCTGCTGCGGGTTAGCACCTAGCTCGTTGAACATGTCGTTTAGAGCTTTAGAACCATTCACACGCATTTGTAGTCCTTCAACATCAGAAGGAACACGAATAGGTTTTTCATTGTTGGTCATGTTGCGGTAACCATTTTCAGGGAACCCAAGACCTTTAAGACCGAATTTTTCAAAGTTAGCTAACACTTCTTTACCCGGTTCGCCGTCCAGTACTTTGTATGCTGTTTGACGATCTGGGAACATGAACGGCAGAGTGAATGCTGCAGATTCAGGCATTAGGCCGTTGTAGTTGTTCAAACCAACCATCGCTAAATCAACGATGCCAGCACGTGAACCATCGATCATTTGCTTATCACTGCCCAATTGACCTTGTGGGTAGATGTTTACTTTGATTTCGCCGTTTGAGCGAGCTTCTACTTCTTTCTTAAAGAACAAAGATAGGTCTTGTTGCAAATCCGACTCTGGTGCAGCGTGCGCCAGTTTTAGAGTCGTAGCGGCAAAAGCGCTAGAGCTCATTGCGATAGTCGAAGCGAGTAGAGTAAGTTTTAGTAGGGTTTTCATTATTATTTTCTCCGTCGAGGATTAACCAATGACAAACGACATTGGCACAGTGATAATGCTTGGGAAGATGACAAACAGTGTGAGCAGAGCCATGTAAGCTGCGATGAAGGGCAATACACCTTTCACTGCGGTCGACATTGGTACTCTCGCTACACCACACACTACGTTTAGTACGGTGCCTACAGGAGGCGTAATCAAGCCAATTGAACAGTTAATAACGAACAGTAGGCCGAAGTACGTTGGGTCAATTCCAGCCATCTTGATGACAGGCATTAAAAGGGGCACAAGGATTAGAATCGTTGGACTCAAGTCCATAACCATGCCGACACAAAGCACGAGCAACATAATTACTGCCATTAATAGGCGTGGGCTATCCACCAGTGGACCTAACATTTCTGCGAGTTGTTGAGGAAGCTGAGCAACAGTAATTAGCCAAGCTGCAACCATTGCACAACCCACCAAGAACATAACCATTGCGGTCGAGCGACCTGCGTTCAGTACGATGTGGTAGAACTTCTTAATCGAGAGTTCTTTGTACACAAACGTAGAGATGAAGATTGCGTAAGTTGCGGCTACTACAGCGGCTTCTGTTGGCGTAAAGATGCCGAAACGAATACCCACAATAATGATGACTGGCAGCATTAAGGCCCATACACCTTCTCTAAGTGCTGCGCGTTTTTCTGCTTTTGTCGCTTTTTCTGATGTCGCTAGGTTTTCTTTGCGAACTGTCCAGCGCCACACAAACATCAATGTCATACCCATTAACAAGCCAGGAACGATGCCGCCTAGGAATAGGTTTTTGATCGAGATACCGCCAGCAACACCTACAAGGATCAGAGGGATTGAAGGTGGAATAACGGGTGCGATGATACCGCCTGAAGCAAGTAAGCCCATTGAAGGTGCTTCTGGGTATTTCGCTGCTTTCATCATTGGGTAAAGAATACTGACCAAGGCTGCTGCATCTGCTACAGCTGAACCAGAAAGGCCAGCAAGCAGTACCGAAGTCATGATAGCAACATAACCTAAGCCACCTTGACGGTGTCCCACGTAAGTGGTTGCTAGGCGAACAATACGCTGCGACAAACCACCCGACGCCATTACTTCACCCGCAATGAGGAAGAATGGAATGGCAAGCAGAGTGAAGCTGTCGACACCATTAATTAAAGACTGCGCAAGAATGTCTGCACTAAAGAAGTCCATGTGAAGCATCAGCGCCATTGAAGATAATAACAATGCAAACGCAACAGGAAGACCAAGTAAGATTGAGACAATCAATACCGATAAGAAAATGGCTAACGTCATTATTCTTTCTCCTCATCTAAGCTATCTAGCTGCCAGTCGGGCTTGAAGATTCGCATAAAGGCAATCACGCCCATTAACAAACCTGACACCACACCGGCTAAGTAAAACAATGCTGAAGGAAGCCCTGTAAGCTGAGAAATATCTGACCAGTTAGACATCATTTGACGGTATGAACCGACGTAAAGCATGCCTACAGAAATCAGTACTATTACCCAGCAGATGCGTCTTAATACGGGTACTGCTTTTGGGAAAAGTCGTTCAGAAAATTCCGCAACAGCGAGGTGTTCACCTCGGCGCAGCACAACGGCAGCACCGAGCATGACAACCCATACAAGACCAAGGCGAGATAGTTCTACAGAGGGACGAAGACCAGAAGAAAAGCCATAACGTAAAACTACGTTAGTAAATACGAGCGCAACCATACAGGTCAGAATGACCGCCATGATGACATCGATACTTTTCCAAATACTCTTTAATACACTTTGCATAACGCTTTCCCTACCTTTGGCTAATTACAGAGACGTAATTTGTTCCCAAATCCCATCGTTAATTTCAATGCCGCCAGCTGCTTCGTGTTTCTTGATGAAGTTTTCAATTTCAGAACCAGCAATCATCACTGAGCCACTTTCTGCTGGCTCTGACTCAAGCACGTAATCACGGATGCGCTTCATCTCTTGTGCGTAAGTGCTTTGATCCATTGTCTTGCTTAAGTCGATAGCGATAAGGAATTGAGATACACCAAACTCGCCACCCATATCTTCAGTCAGTGCTGGTACTGAGTGGCCGCCAGTGATTGCCGTTAGCATCATGTCTAGTACGATTGCCATTGATGAACCTTTCCAGAAACCCATTGGAAGTAGGCGTTTGTTTTCCCAAAGTACATGTGGGTCTTTAGTGAGTTCACCTTCGTTGTCAAAGCCACCAACAACAGGTAGCTCTTTGTCAGCAAGCACGAAGTTTTGTAGCTGGCCGTAAGAAAATTGGCTCATTGAACAGTCAACAACTACGGGTGGATCGCCCGCAACCGCCATGATGAGAGGGTTTGAACCAATACGGTGATCTTTACCACCCCAAGCAGGCATTACTGCGATTGAGTTTGTTGACGCAATTCCTGCAAAACCTTCACGTGCCATTTTCAATACGTAAGCACCGCCACGCATCCAGTGGTTTGAGTTACGCATACCGACCATGCCAATGCCGTAATCACGAGCCAATTCCATTGCACGTTCTGCACAGATAAGGCCGTTAAGAACGCCAGGACCGTAGTTACAATCCCATTGCTCTAGAGCACCCATGCTGTTAACGCATTCAGGTTCAGCATTTAATTTGATCTGACCTTTATCTACTTGGTCAATGAACACTGGAAAACGGTTGATGCCATGTGAGTAAGTACCCTCGTTTGCCATTTCAACAAAGCCGGCTGCAAGCTTGGTTGCCATCTCTGGTTTCATGTCGCGAGCCAAAAGGATTCGTTCGTATTCTTGTTGTAGTTTTTCTGTTGATACTAAAGGCATCTGTGTTCTCCGATAAGTTGAATTCCATAATACGGAATGAATTATTGTTTTTATTCCGAAAATATTCTGTGAGCAAAGTTACGAAATATTTCCTTATTAAGTTTTTCTCTAATAACTGTTGGCAGGTTAAAAAATGGAACAAAAAGATTCCACAATTCCGCAATGCGAAACAAAAAGCGTGTTCAGGATCTGGTTTCTACGACTAATTAAGTCGGAATTCGATAACTTGGCGGGATTAAACTTGTCAAAATATGGGTTATGAACAAACAGTAACTTTACTGAATATAAAATAGTGGCGTTGAAATCTGAGGGTTTGGTCAAATTCGGAAAGGGAAATGCGCACAATTGACCCCTCTTCTATATAGTGGTTTTGTTGTTTTTAGACTATTTCTTGGTAGATATTTGTGAAGTATTGGAGCCAGCTTCTATGAAAATTGTTATTGCACCAGACTCGTTTAAAGAATCTTTATCTGCTGTATCGGTGGCGGCGTGCATTGAAAAGGGCTTTCGTGAAATCTTCCCTGACGCTGACTACGTGACCTTGCCTTTGGCTGATGGTGGCGAAGGTACGGTAGATGTATTGCTACAAGGTTTAGCAGGACAAAAGCGAATCCATCAAGTGGAAGGGCCATTGGGCGCATTGGTTAATGCTGAATGGGCGATGCTTGAGTCATCAGATAGCAACCCAAACAAAACGGCACTGGTTGAAATTGCTGCGGCGTCAGGTTTGGATTTACTTAAACCAGAACAGCGTAACCCTTTGGTGGCTTCTTCATTTGGTACTGGGCAATTGATTTTGGAAGCGATAGAGCAGGGCGCTCAAACGATTATTCTTGGATTGGGTGGCAGTGCGACTAATGATGGTGGTGCGGGTATTGTTCAAGCTTTGGGTGGTCGTTTGCTAGATCACAAAGAGCAAGAGCTTAACCGAGGAGGCGCTGCACTAGCGGATTTAGCATCAATAGATCTTACCGACTTAGATTCGTGCTACACAGATGTTGAATTGATTGTGGCATGCGATGTCGATAATCCACTGTGTGGTGACAACGGTGCTAGCCACGTATTCGGCCCACAAAAAGGAGCGACACCTGAACAAGTCTTAATGCTTGATAAGGCGCTTGAGAATTTTGCTCAAATCGCTGAATCGCAAGGTTGTGTTGGTGGTGAAACCGTTCAAGAGCATGCTGGTTATGGCGCGGCTGGTGGCACGCCGATGGGACTTGGTTTGCTATTTAATATGCAGATCAAACCGGGTATTGAGATGGTGCTTGATGTTCTTCAAGCCGATGAAGTACTGAAAGGTGCTGACCTTGTGATTACTGGCGAAGGGCAAATGGACAACCAAACTCTGCAAGGCAAAACACCTTACGGAATTGCTAAACGTGCGAGTTTACAAGGCATTCCAACCATAGGTATTGCTGGCTCATTGGGAACTGAGGTAGAAGCGCTTTATGGAGAAATGAGCAGCTTGTTCGGGACGGTTCGTTCTCCTCAGTCACTGGACCAGGTTCTGCAGGAGGCGGAAAAAAATCTAACCAGAACGGCTAGGAATATTGCAGCGACGCTCAAACTAGGAAGGAAAATACTCGATTAGTCAGTGTCTTAGAATATGATTCCTAAATCAGTCGTTTAATAGGTTTTATAGATTATAACGATAAATAGAAACGATTATATTTTATGCCATTAGAGGTCTATTCTATATCCATAGTATTTTAGGGGCTTTTGAAAGAAAGCCAGTATAAATATCAAGGTGCACTCACTATTGCTGCACCTTTGGACCTTAAGGAATAGATCATGAGTAAAAAACTAACTACGGCTGCGGGTTGTCCTGTTGCTCATAACCAGAATGTTCAAACTGCGGGTAAGCGCGGTCCTCAACTTCTTCAAGATGTTTGGTTTTTAGAAAAGATGGCGCATTTTGACCGCGAAGTCATTCCAGAGCGTCGTATGCACGCGAAAGGTTCAGGCGCTTACGGTACATTTACTGTTACGCACGACATTACCAAATACACCAAGGCAAAACTGTTTTCTGAAATAGGCAAAAAGACCGACCTGTTTGCACGTTTTACAACGGTAGCGGGAGAACGTGGTGCTGCTGATGCTGAGCGTGATATCCGCGGCTTTGCATTGAAGTTTTATACTGAAGAAGGTAACTGGGACATGGTGGGTAACAACACCCCAGTATTTTTCCTTCGTGATCCTCTTAAGTTCCCAGATCTAAACCATGCGGTTAAGCGTGACCCTCGCACCAATATGCGCAGCGCGAAAAACAACTGGGATTTCTGGACTTCTCTGCCTGAAGCGCTTCACCAAATTACCATCGTGATGAGTGACCGTGGTATTCCTGCTACTTACCGCCACATGCACGGTTTTGGTAGCCACACGTTCAGCTTTATTAACGCAGGCAACGAGCGTTTCTGGGTGAAATTCCACTTCAAATCTCAGCAAGGTATTAAAAACCTGTCTGATGCAGAAGCTGGACAATTGATCGGTAATGATCGCGAGAGCCACCAACGTGATTTACTAGACAGCATCGACAACCAAGATTTCCCTAAATGGACGTTGAAGGTACAAGTGATGCCAGAAGCGGATGCAGCGAAAGTGTCTTATAACCCGTTCGATTTGACTAAGATCTGGCCACACGCAGATTACCCATTGATTGAAGTGGGTGAGTTTGAATTGAACCGTAACCCACAAAACTTCTTCGCTGAAGTGGAGCAGTCGGCATTCAACCCTGCCAACGTGGTTCCTGGTATCAGCTTCTCGCCAGACAAGATGCTGCAAGGTCGCTTGTTTGCTTACGGTGATGCACAGCGCTACCGTTTGGGTGTTAACCATCAGCATATCCCAGTGAACGCACCTCGTTGTCCTGTCCACAGCTACCACCGTGATGGTGCGATGCGTGTCGATGGTAACTTTGGTAGCACACTTGGCTATGAGCCAAATAACGAAGGCCAATGGGCAGAGCAACCAGACTTTGCAGAACCGGCATTGAACCTAGATGGTGCTGCAGCGCATTGGGATCACCGCGAAGATGAAGATTACTTCTCACAACCGGGTGATCTGTTCCGCCTAATGACGCCAGAGAAACAAGCAATTTTGTTTGATAACACAGCGCGTAACCTAGGCGGCGTGCCTAAAGAGATTCAACTGCGTCACCTAAGACACTGTTACAAAGCCGATCCAGCTTACGGTGAAGGCATTGGTAAACTGCTTGAAATCGATGTAAGCGAATTTAAGTCGTAATCAGTAAGTTTGATTAGTTAAATGAAAGGCCGTTGAGTTAATCACTCAGCGGCCTTTTTTATCATTATATGTATTAGGTGAGTCATGTAAGTAGTACCAATTGCTTGAAAACTAGCACCATTTCGATTGATAGTTTTTGCCTATCGAATTGATAAATACATCCCATTATCTTTATAAAATAGACGGGATTATCCTACAGCTATCAGTTTATAAAGTAATAGAGTTTGAGATGAGTAAAAGCGCATTAATCGTTGAGGGTGGGGCTATGAGAGGCATCTTCGCTGCCGGAGTTTTGGACGCCTTTATGCAAGACGATTTCCGTCCCTATGATTTTGCCATTGGCGTGTCTGCAGGTGTGTCCAATCTGGTTGGCTACTTATCTCAAGCGCCTAAACGCAGCTATAACGTGATCACCACTATGGCGACCGATAAGACGTTCTTTAACCCTGCTCGCTTTGCTAAAGGTGGCAATTTGGTCGACGTCAAGTGGTTGTGGGATGAATCTAACCAACGTTACCCACTCGATTGCGGTCAGCTGTTCTCAAGTGTTCCTTTAATTGCTGCTGTAACTAACGTCGATACTGGCAGTGCCGATTACTATCATATCAAGCCTGAAAACCTTTCTAACGTGGTTGAAGCAACAACGGCTCTACCTATCGCTTACCGTGAAACACCTTGCTTTTCTGGTGGTTGCTATACCGATGGTGGCGTAGCCGACTCTATTCCGGTTCGCGAAGCCTATCGTCGTGGTGCGCGAGACATTACCGTGATTCTTTCTCATCCATTAAGCTACCGAATGAAGCCGCAGAAGTATCAGTGGATGCTGAAAAAACTGTTAAAGAAATTCCCAAACATTGCGGAATCGATGGCGGTACGTGCTGAGAACTACAACCAATCTTTAGAGTTCATTCGTAATCCTCCAAAAGATGCGACCATCAAGGTGATTGCGCCACCGGAAGCGTTCGCGGTTAAGCGACTAACTATGGATCAAACGGTCTTGAATGCAGGTTATGAGATGGGTGTGAAGGCAGGTGCAGAGCATCTGGCCATTCGCAAAGGCGTTTATGGTTTGGATACCGAGGATTGTCATTTCTGCGTTTAGGAACGGTTTATGAATACGGCATAAACGAAAAAGCCACGCTGTTTACTTAGGAATAGCGTGGCTTGGTATTTGTAGAGCTAGTTTGTTTTTAACTGAGTCTGCTATTAACTCAAGTTGTTGTTAAACCAGTTCGTTGCCGCTGGTGTTGCCTGTAAAGAAGGCATCAACACTAGTTAGCGTTGTATTGGCGATGTTGAACAAAGCATCTTTAGTTAAGAAAGCTTGGTGACCAGTGAACAATACGTTGTGACAAGCAGATAGGCGACGGAATACGTCATCGACAATCACATCGTTAGATTTGTCTTGGAAGAACAGCTCTTTCTCGTTGTCGTAAACATCAAGGCCAAGAGCGCCAATCTTACTTTGTTTCAACGCTTCAATTGCAGCGGTTGAATCAAGCAACTCACCACGACTGGTGTTGACGATCATCACGCCATCTTTCATTTTCTCAAATGCCGTTGCATCCAACAGGTGGTAGTTCTCTTTACTCATTGGGCAATGCAGAGAAATCACGTCAGATTCTTGGTAAAGCTCGTCGAGTTCTACGTATTTAGCGCCCAGTTCTTTTGCCAATGGGTTCGGGTATGGGTCGTAGCACAAGATGTTCATGCCTAAACCTTTCAGAATACGCATCGTCGCTAAGCCAATTTTGCCAGAGCCGATCACACCGACGGTTTTTCCGTGGAAGTTAAAGCCAACCAAACCCTCAAGGGAGAAGTTCGCATCGCGAGTACGTTGGTATGCTTTGTGTAGTTTACGGTTCAAACACATCATCATGCCGACCGTGTGTTCTGCTACCGATTCTGGTGAATAAGCCGGAACGCGAACCACTTGCAGGCCAAACTCTTTGGCTGCATCTAAATCGACTTTATCAAAACCGGCACAGCGCATCGCAATCAGCTTAGTGCCGCCTTTCGCTAGAATCTCTAGCACATCTCGCGATAGGTCATCGTTTACAAACGCACAAACGACTTCGTTGTCGTGCGCCATTTTTGCTGTTGTTGTAGTGAGTCGAAAATCGTGAAAATGGAACTCGGCGTTGAGTTCGCCTTTTGCAAGTTCAAATGATTTTTCGTCGTATGATTTTGAGCTAAAAAAAGCAATGTTGAGCATGGCTTCCTCTCTTACCTAAAATATAAATAATCCACTTATTCATTATCTGAAACGGGATTAAAACTAATAACTTTGTCCAGTGTGCTAGAGTTTTTTTGTCTTGTCTATCACCATTAGTCACTGTAATTACTATGGTTATTTGATCTTCTATCATCACTTTTTGAACATCGGAAATCACACTACGAAGTAGCTTGCTTATAAGTTCATCAATATTGAATGGATCTTACTTTCGGGTGTTGAACATCTTCTTGGTCTCTTTTTCTGACCAGAAGTTAATGTTGAATTGCGCGTCGTCACTCAGCTCTACTCGATGCCAATATTGAGGTGGGCTTGTGGCAAATTGCCCAGCTTCGATTGTGATAACACTTTCTGGTTCTGTCGCTTCCGCATCGGCAAAACCGTAGAAGGTGACCGTGCCTTCCATTACACAAATCTGGCCGAATACGCCTTCAGCGGTATTGTGATGATTGAGAAGCGCAGCCGGTATGTTGTCTTTGGTGAAAAATGGCGTTGAACGTTGAATTTTCCAGTGTGACGGAATACGTAAATGACTCATATAAAACCTCTTATCTGTCTGTATTTTGAATATAAGCTTTAGCTTTGATGGAATTGGTGACTGTGATTACCAGTAGTTTTCACTGCTGAATTGGCCGGGTTTTCGGCGTAAGTGCTTCTCGAAACCTAAGCTGGTTAGTGCTTCACTTGTGTCGCGAACCATTTGCGGATTGCCACAAAGGTAGAAAAAACTGCGGGTTTGATTGAAAGCGACAGACGTGGTTCGCTCAAGGTTGCCTCCAAGTAACAAGCTTGGGATTCGTCCGCGCAAAGTTCCGGTGACTGATTCTCTAGAAATAATTGGCACATATTGTAGTTTCCCTTGGAAGTGATTAACGAGTTGAGCGATACGGTCTCGATAAGTCAGGTCTTGTTCTGTTCTTACGGCATGAACCAGTACAAGGTTTTTGAATGACATTACTTTTTCGACATCTGAGCCGTTTTGCTGCTGTATCTGCATGCTTTCGAGCATTGAGATAAAAGGGCCAACGGCAGTCCCGGTTGAAAGCATCCATAGATCGTCGGCGATCTCTGGGATCTCATCTAAGGTCATAAAGCCGCTTGGGTCTTTGCCGACAAAGATGTCATCGCCTACCTTCAACTCATGAAGTTGAGGTGAAAGCTGACCGTTCTGATCCTTAATAATCAAAAACTCCAGGTGTTGGTGACCTTGTTCGTGATCTGGCGCATTCACCATTGAATAAGCCCGTCTTACGAACTCATCCTCTCTGTTAAGCAAGCCAAGTTTCGTGAATTGACCCGCCTGATAGGGAGAGACGGGAGCACTGACTTGCAGCGAGAACAGTTGATCTGTCCACTGTGTTTTATGTAAGACTTTGCCAGTTACCAAACCATGAGGAATATCTGTCATATCATCACCTTTACTTAGAGAAGTTATCTCATTAAGGATACTCAACTATTTACACTTTGGAGTTGCATGTACCATGCCATTAATGAGAATGCTTATCAATACTGACAATTCGGTGAAAATGAACTTGAACGATGTCAAATAGACTTTGTATTTACTGTGTCTAAATGACATCTTTATTGTTTTTTGATGTGATTCCTTGTGATTAAGAACGATGAGTTGCTCTATGGACACAGACCAAAATTGATACAGTGGTTTGACCCCAGGGTATTCAACCAATTACTAAAGAGAATATTTTACAGATGAGTATAATGTCGGCTTTCGATCTCAATATAGCCGTGTTTTATGCTTGATAATCTTCGTATGGTCTTGAACGTATTGTTCGTGACTATCAATACCGCAATGACTGCGTTTACCGTGAGCTTCTTTGGCCTCATCAAACTGATTCTTCCAATCTCTATTGTTCAAAAGTCATGTACTCGTTTAGCGAACTTCACATTTTGGTGTTGGGCTTCGCTTAACCTTTGGATGTTGAATGTGAATAACGATATCGAGTGGCAAGTCGAAGGAGGGGAAGATATCTCGACCAAGCAGTGGTACCTGATGATGTCGAATCACCTGAGCTGGGCGGATATCGTGATCTTGTCTTCAATCTTGAAAGACAAGATGCCGATGACTAAGTTCTTCCTCAAGCACGAACTGTTGTATGTTCCTTTTGTTGGATTGGCCTGCTGGGGCTTGGATATGCCGTTTATGAGACGTCACTCGCGTGAGTTTTTGATTCGTAACCCTGAGCGTCGTAATGATGACTTCGACGCAATCAACAAGGCATGCACTAAGTTCAAATGGGCACCAACAACATTGGTCAACTTTGTCGAAGGGACACGTGCAAATCACGAGAAACTGGCGACAGCGAAAACACCGTATCGACATCTACTCAAGCCAAAAACCGGTGGTGTGGCGTTTGCTCTGTCTGCGATGGGCCCAATCTTAGATGGTATCGTCGATGTTACTCTGGCTTATCCAGAGAATCAGACATCTCCGTTTGAAGACATGCTGAAAGGTAAGATGAAAAAGGTGGTCGTGCGTATTAAATTGCATCCGATGGATGAGAACGTGAACGGCAATTACTTTGAAGACAAAGCGTTTAAGCGCCGTTTCCACAGTTGGTTGAATAACACGTGGAAAGAGAAAGACAAGTATCTCGATACGGTTTATGCTCTTGATACGGTTGATACGGTTGATGCGGTTGATGCGGTTGATGCGGTTGATACGGTTGATACGATTGAAACGATTGATGGGCTTGATACGGTTCATAAGAAGCAAGAGCAGTAAGATCAAACCAAACAAATAGCATCAAAAAAGCCGACAGTTCATTGAACTGTCGGCTTTTTTATTGAATCGGTTTCATCGGCTTGAACAGTGAAGTCAGTGCTTACTATGTTCTTAATTCTTTAAAGTGAAGATACTCAAAGAGAGTGCAAAGCTAAATCGCTTGGTAAGCATTGATGATGTGCTTCACTTGGCTCGGTTTGCCTTGCTTCTCTTGCCCTTGATGGATGCGTAAGTAGTGCTGCAATGTTTTGGCTTTGTATTGCTGTGATACCTTCATTTTCTCATCACAACTTGGTGTCCAGATCTTGTCGCCGACGCTTGATATCTCGTTAACGTTTTGGCTCTTTTCAGCTTCGCCTTGGTTATTGCTGACCAATAAAATTTCGTAATAACGACGGTTTTCTTCGATCAGAACTTCATCAATAAGACCGAACTTGAGCGCTTTTAAATGGCTTCTTAGCTCGAACTGCTGATGGACTGGGCAAAGCAAAAAATCGATATCTTTGTCTGGATGTTGGCGATGAATGTCGTCGACGAGCTTCTGAGTGAGATCGCCACCGACGCCCGCAATAATAACCAGGTGTTTACCAGTATGTTTCTGGAGCGGAATAGCGGCGACATCCATGCAGTAAACTTGCCATTGGCTGGTAACCGTTTGTTGGTCTGAATTATCTTGCGGAAAGTAACGAGTTAGTTTGTCTTCTAGTCCATTCATCAGAGACGGGACAATATCGACAAAATGAATCTGAGGCGCTTTATTATCCGACAACAGTTGAACACCCAAAAATCCATGATCGCAGCAGCAGTCCCAAATATGTTGGTAGTCATTGCTGACAAGGGAGTGGAGAGTTTGCAGTCGGTTACTTAGCTTCATAAGGTTCGTGTCGTTAGAAAGGGAATATTGTCGTGTCGAAGGCGCATTGTAATGACTTTCCATAAAAACAAAAGCACCTAGGGTGTGAATCCTAGGTGCTTTGTGTGCACATACGAATCTGCGGCGTGTTATGAAGCTTGAGCGACAGCCCTTATATGTCCTTCCACTCGGTTCTTTCCGAGCTGTTGAGCGATGAGTTTTGCCTGTTCTGCAAGCGCTAAAGCCGAATCTGTTTCACCTTCTATTTGCGAGAATCCGACGCTGACACCTAATGATAACGTGATATCTGGCGTGGCAACGGCTTGCTCACTAACTCCAATTCGACATTGGTCCAGCTGGAATTTGGCATCCTTCACATCATTTGCTTTGAACAATACAGCGAACTCCTTGCCTCCAATACGTGCTAGACAAAGCCCTTTAGGTTTAGGGAAGTATGAGCGTATCGCTTCTGCAGTCAGCTTGATCATTTTGTCACCGACCGCTTCACCATAGGCGCGATTAACGTGGTCAAAGTTATCGATGTCGAGCAGAGCAACATAGGTATCTGGCTCGTCGGCGTAGTTTTCCAATGCGATATTGAAACTGCTTTTGTTGTCCAACTGAGTCATCAGGTCTTTACTGCTCAATTGATGGTGGAGCAGTAAATTAGACAGCGAGACCTCGGTGTAATCTCTGATCATACGCAGAATACTCTGGCTGATCGGTAAGTTCGCGTTCACATAAAGTACTGCGACCAACTGTTTGCGAGAGTGCAAAGGAATACAGTAGTGACGTTGGTATATTTTGAGTTTACATGCCAGAGGATCGGCGTACTTACCACTTCGATAAGCCATGGTGTCTGGTGTAAACCGTTCTGCAAGGGCTTTGTCACAATGTACCGTTGATTTGTTTCCGTGATAGTCGATGGTACTGAATGCGTGGTTTTCAGGCTGATAGAGACAGAATTGAATGCCTTTTTGGTAAGTAAAGCTAGCCAGTATGGATTTCAACTCTCGTTTAAAGCTTACGAGATCATCGACCTTATTCAGTTGAGACAAAGATACGTTCAAGCGATAAGACAAATAGTTTGCCCCAACCCACAAAAGAATCAGCGAACCAAGTACGACACCAGTTAATGTGAATTGATATGAGCTGGTTAGGATATCGTGACGATCGGTACCCGCGATGAATACCCAGTTCAAGCTGTTGTCAGCATCGAATACCGATATTTTGAAGTTATCTTGATAGTAGTATTCGTGTTTACCGACGGTTTCTCCTTGCGAGAGTTGGTGGCTTATTCCAGCGTGGTAGCTGATAGATTTAGAGCCGATACGTTTTGGATTAGGGTGAAAGACAAGTCGTTCTGTTGCTCGATCAACCACAAACACATAGCCGTGATTAAGCGTTTTTAAGTCTCTTAACCCTTGGGTTGTGTGTAATAGATCAAACTCAATCCATATCTCTTCGTTCAATCTTTCCGCTGTATGTTTCACCGCGAACACCCAACGACCATCGGGCTTTTGATAAATAGAAGATATATAAAAATCGTCAACAACACTGTCTATTGGGTTCCATTTGATGGAGCCAACTTGTTCGTTGGAAAGAGGTAAGCCACGACTTGATATATATTGTTGGGTTTGAGGTTGGTATCGAACAATATCGGAGAAGTTAGGTGTTCTTTTTAGAATGTTATCACTCAGTTCTCTGAATTTTCGATCACCGATTGGGGCCGTTTGAGGTAAGCCTAGACTGGTTTCTAAAAAATAGAGCTTGCCAAATGTGGCTTCGATGTTGGAACGAATCGTGGAGCTTGCGATTCGAATATTTGATGATGATTGTTCGGTTGCTGCTGTTTCTACTTTTTCAAGCTGAGCCACAGCAAGATAGAGCATCCCTCCAGTTAATAAAATAATGTATGGTTTAAAAAGCCGAATTAATGTTTTAGGTAAAGCCATGATATCCAAAGACGTTATAGATTCATTTTTATAGTACGGCCATACTAAACAGTTTTCGTAATCACATCAATGCAAATGATTCCATATAAATGAATGACTTTTGTGATATTCGGCTAACAAAAAAGCCAGTCATAAACATAACTGGCTCCTATGGTTTCTGGTGGTTTATTAAGCCGGCTTAGCTTTTAACTTAACTCAACTCAACTTAAATCAGTCTTGTCTGGCGAATAGTGCAGAATCGCCATTGAAGCTGGAGATAACAGCATTTCACCTTCAGCATGACCTGGTTTTACATTTCGTAGGTTAGTATCGCAGATAGTCACCCAGTTTTGCTCACGGTCACTAGGTAAAGAAAAACGCGCCGGTGCGTTGGTTTGGTTGATCAGATAAATCAACTCGTCACCATCTTTACCAATACCTAAATGCAACGCAACCGAGCTTAAACGGTTCCAATCATCATGTTCCATAAGCGTGCCATCGACACGGCTCCAGAAGATGCGGTTAGAGTTACGCTTTTCGCCACTGAATGCCTTAATAAAAGGCACCATGTATTGCTGACGTGCGGAGATCATCTCAGACAGCCAAGTCTTGAAGTAAGTCTTACGCTCTGAATCTTCCCAGTTCAGCCAGCTGGTTACGCCGTCTTGGCAGTAAGCATTGTTGTTACCCTTTTGAGTATGAGATAACACATCAGCCGTCAGAATATGCGGAATACCAAAGGCGAACAGCAGGCTTGCCATGAAGTTACGCTTCTGCTTTTCACGTGTTGCGACGACCAAGAGGTTCTCGGTTTCGCCTTCAACGCCATAGTTTTCAGAGCGATTGTCGCCGTGTCCATCGCGGTTGTTCTCACCATTCTCTTCGTTGTGCTTATGCTTGTAAGAAACAAGGTCCTGCATGGTGAAGCCATCGTGATAAGTGATGTAGTTGACGGTTAATTTGTACGGCCAGTGCGCTGCACTGTAGATGTCACGCGATCCCATCAAACGAGTCGCAAACTCTTTCAGATAACCTTGATCACCGCGCCAGAAGCTGCGTGTAATGTCTCTGAGCTTGTCATTACACTCATTCCAACCTAACGGAAAATTACCGACTTGGTAGCCATTCGGACCGATGTCCCAAGGTTCTGCAATTAACTTAGTTTCTTTAAGTACAGGATCTTGAGCAACGGCTTTGAAGAAAGCGGCCTCAGGATTGTAATTATCGCCTTCACGGCCTAGCGTTGCTGCTAAATCAAAGCGGAAACCATCAACTTTAAACTCATTAACCCAATAGCGAAGCGTATCCATCACTAAGTTGAGTGCTGGTTGGTGGGTGAGGTCGACTGTATTACCGCAACCAGTAAAGTTCGCGTAATGACAACCATGTTTAATGTAGTAGCGACTATCCAGTGCTTTTAGGTTGAAGGTAGTTCCACCTTCACCGCCTTCAGCCGTGTGGTTGTACACGACGTCTAGAATGACCTCGATGCCATTGCGGTGCAGTTCGCGAATCGCAGTTTTGAGCTCATTCACGGCGTCCTTTTCTGCGTAGCGTGGATCCGGCACCATGAATAAGTATGGGTTGTAACCCCAATAGTTCACTTTCCCCATATCTAATAGGTGAGGCTCATGCATGCACGCAGCAATAGGTAAAAGTTGTAGAGAGTTGATATTTTGCTGTTTGTAGAACGCGAGCATTTCAGGGCTAATTAACCCTAAGTAACGGCCTTTAGTATGGGTCGCGACTTCAGGGTGAAGCTTAGATAGGCCTTTTACATGGGTTTCGAAAAGAACGGTCTCTTCTCGACTAATACGCGGCTTGTCTACATCTTGCCAGTCGAAAGTGTCATCAATAACAACACATTTCGCCATCGAAAAGCTTTTTTCATTGGTATATGGCGTGGCGTAATCGAGCGGTTCGCTGATTGCTTTAGCGTAAGGGTCTGAAAGTAAGATTGGACCATTTTCAGTTTCAGCAATGAAGCCGTATTTTTGTCCTGCTTTTATTCCGTCGATGAACACATATCGAATATCAGCGTATTCATTTTCCAATTTATAAGTGGTGAACTCATCGTTCTCGTCAAAGAGAGCGAGGGAAAGGGATTTACAGTCAGGAGAATAAATTGAGAAGTTGCAGCCAGTGTTACCTAGCGTTGCGCCTAGTGGATAAGGGCGAGCGAGCGTTCTAGTCATTGCTTGATTTCTTGTTCGTTTATCGACATCAGTGAACTATAAGTAAAAAGCTTTGTCACAATAAGGTCAAGCAACTTCACAGATTAATTACGGTTAAAAAAATAATTCATCGATGAAGTTCAAATTATATATTTGAACTAGATCGCACTTATATCGAATAATTAGATCTGTGTGCTGTCTACTCCTCCTAGATTAAGTGATCTACCTCTTTAAAACACCGTTCTGTATATTTTCTACTCCCCTCTAGTCCCCCTTAATTAACTTAGGGGTGGAGGAAGTCAAACTTGTCATCCCCTCTTAATATTGACTCCGTTGAAACGAATCAGGGGCAACCCTAAACCTCTCTATCTTACGTCCGCCATTACTGCCTTTGGTTGTCGCAAGAGAGCAAAAATATAAAAACCTAAAATAAATCGTCCTTAATGGAGTTAAGAATGAAAAAAGTAAGTTTGATTGCTGCTGCAGTGGCAACTACATTAGCTGCTGGCTCTGCGTTCGCTGTAGATTTTAATGGTTACATGCGTGCTGGTACTGGTATTAGCGGTAACGGTAACGGTGATGTATCAGTAAATAAAAACGGTATTGGTCGTCTAGGTAACGAAAATGACAACTATTCTGAGTTTGGTTTAGCTGAAGAGCTGAAAACTGGTGAGCAAACGTGGCGCGTTGAGTCAATGATTGCTTCTGGTGCTCCTGGCGCAAATGGTTGGGAAGATTCTGACTTTAACGTTGCTCAGTTCGCAGTTAAAGCGAAAGGCGTTCTATCTTTTGACCAAGAAGCGACTCTTTGGGCTGGTAAAACATACTACCAACGTAAAGACATCCATATCACTGACTTCTACTACCTAAATACATCAGGTACTGGTGGTGGTGTTGAGAACATCTCTATTGGTGACCAAAAACTTTCTGTAGCGCTTATTCAAGATGGTGACACTGACGATTCAACTGGTTACATCTTTGATGCTCGTCTAGCGAACATTGGTCTATGGCAAGATGCTTCTCTAGAATTTGCACTAGCATACAACTTCGCAACTGATTCAAATGACGCAAGTGAGTCTGCTGATGATGGCCTACTAGCTTCTGCAATTTTACACCAAGGAACGAGCAACGGCTTCCACCAAACTGTACTTCAGTACGGTACTAATGGTTACGGCGTACAAGCTGCAAACTTCTGGGGTTCAGGTTCTTACTACTCTCGTGGTACTGAAGCATTCAACGAAGCATCTGGTTTCCGTCTAATTAACTGGGGTGTAATGAACCTTGGCGAATCTTGGGAAATGGGTCACCAACTAGCTTACCTAGCGGGTAGCGATATCGGTGGTGCTGACAAAGATGGTAACTACACAAACAAAACTTTCGATATCGACCAGTATTCTGCTGTAGTTCGTCCAATGTACAAGTGGAACGACACTATGCGTACAGTATTTGAGGCTGGTTACAACGCTGGTGAGCGCATTGCTGACGGCGGTCTAGCAACAGAAGACTTCGGTAACGCTAAATTCACAGTAGCTCAAGCTTGGGCTATGGGTGACAGCTTCTGGGCTCGTCCTGAAATCCGTGTTTACGGTTCTTACATCCTAGATACTGAAAATAAAGAAGCATTCAACGGTGACGATACTGAATACGTGTTCGGTATCCAAGCTGAAGCTTGGTGGTAAGCCACTTAGCTTAAATCCTAAACTGTCCTAATTCATAGCCGGCTTGCGTCGGCTATTTTTTTAAGGAATGTACGATTAAGTTGATCGTTCCCTAGGTGAATAGTTCTCTTTGTGGTAATTAAAGTTAGTAAATTTCTTAAAAAAATAACAAAAAGGAAGGGTTATGTATTTTAAAGCTCTTATGCTAAGTGGCTGTGTTGCGTTAGCCGGTTGTCAATCTGCGCAAGTAGTCGAGCAAGTGCAAGTTGCGCAAGCTGAACAAGTTAACTCTATTGCTGGTCTTCAATTTGCTTCAATGAAGCTGCCAAGCTCAGCAATTTTTGATGTAACACCAGATAGCCAAATATTAAATTACCAAGGCATCAACAGCCCTGTGGTCGCGATTGAACTCCCTGCAGACCGTGGTGAGTATTCTATTAAGATCACGAGCATGATCGGCGATACAGCATTTGTACCAAATGCCGTCATTTACGATAAAAATGGTCGTGAGCTAGAGCGTTATGGTAAAGAGAGTTTCGAATACGCGAAACCAAGATTGCACTTGGGGAATCGCTTAGTTGCTGACAACGATTTTTACCCACCGACGACGTCTGAATCGGTTTATTTAGTTATCTATACCGAGCAGCAAGATCTGGATGGTTTTACTGATGTCATTCATCCTGCTCGTTTAGATGCAGAAGGCCGCGGTAACTACTTGCCAGAAATGGAAGATATCCCAGTTCCGAACGCAAACGTAGGTAAGATTGAAGTGACTCTTGATAGAGTAAGTTTCTTCTCGTTTGGTTCTAGCAGTAATTCTAACGCTAAGCCAGCGGCGGCAGCGAAGCTTGATACCATTCAACCAGAGACGCAAACTTACTACCACAATGCAATTCAAACGGCAGTAAGTGAAGATAATATTCCGAAAGCTCTGAGCTTATTAGATGAAGCAAAAGCACTCGGTATTGAAGGCGCACAAGAAGTATTTGTAAAATCTGTCAATAAAAAGTAATCAAACGGTTTGTATATACTGAATGATATGAAAAGAAGGGCTCCTAGTTAGGGGCCTTTTTTATTGTTTGTGATAAGTGATCAGGAATATTTATATTCACTGAATACTTGGGTTTTAAATAACCACTGACTTACAAATAATAATTAATGGCTAATATAAATGGGCGTTATTGGTCATTTATGGTTTCTATTTACTAACTACCAATTAAAACACACTCGTCTATTTTACTCTTCTCAAACAGCTGAATACGAACTCTATTGTCGAATCGCCATTTCATTTATCAACCTAAACTCGGCTTCCTAAACTTCTCATACACTTAAATTAGACGCTCACACGAAGTCGTTATGCTTTCTACTACTAAGAACTAAGAACTAAGAACTAAGAACTAAGAACTAATACAGTTTGTACATCGTTTTAGTGAAGAGCATTAATCGATGGGAGGCAAAGGCAAAGGCAATGGTGTGGTGTATTTGGATTGGTATTTGTTGAGGATAAAAAAAGGGAGACTGACGTCTCCCAAAGGCTAGCTTGCGCTGGTTTTATTATCTGTTTATTAGAATCATAAGGTTTAAAATTTAAGGCTTAATTCTTGGTTACTGAGACTACGGCTTTCTCCACATTGTCATCTAACTCATGAATCGCATTCAAAGTGAATGTGTAGCTGCCAGCTTCAGTTATGCTTAGTTGGCAGTTACCATCAGTACCAAGGTTGATAGAGCCATCGGCAAGTTCAACTGAATTACAACCAAGGTCGAGCTGTTCCCAAGTCGCGCCGCTAAACTTGAAGCCATACTCTTTTACTTCCAAAGCCTTTGTAACAGAATAAACACCGTTGCTAATAAAGCTCATCGCCCAATCATCAGTTGCGCCCCAATCATTCATATCACCACGAACATAAACGGTCGTTTGGCCGTATGGTGGGATGCTAGATACATCCTTGTCTGAGTTATCAACTGGCAAACCTGCACCTTGCGCACCGTCTTGAGCTTGTACAAATACAGCGGTGGTTAATGCCGGTACTGTGAAGGTTTCAGCGGCGAAGGTTGCGCCTTTTACAATGTCATCTTCAGAATTTTGTTGAACGGTGTGGAGTGCAAAGCCGGTTGCTCCTGTGATTTTGAACGATTGAGATTTATCCGTTGAGTTTACTACAGCAACAATCGCATCGTTGGCCGGGTCAAGGCTTTTGCCTGCGGACACACCATCATCAATAGACATCACGATCAGTCCTTCGACTTGATCTTCGCCAACATTACGGAAGTCGACACGCTTCATGACTTCTTCTGCAGTGTCTAAGCGGAACAGTTCACTTGAGCTACGGATTTTTAATAACTCGAGGAATTGCTGTTTAGTCAGCTCAATATCGTCTGCGTCTGGTTTAGCCGTACTGTCAGCAGTGATAGTTTTGATCAGATCCCAGTTGGCACCATCTTTGTCTTCACGTGGTAGGCCAACATTCCAGTTGTTGCCCGTACCATCGAAAATTACGCGGTTGTACCAGTCGCCAGAGTCGTAAGAGTCGCGCTGCATAGACTTAGATCGTAGCAGTTCAGAACCCATATGGATGAATGGTATACCTTGACCTAACATCACGGTAGATAGCGATACAGACTGCATACGAGCACGCTCTGCAGAGCTAGTACCAGCGGCGATTTTGTAGGCGTTGTTATCCCAAAGCGTTTGGTTATCGTGTTTTGAAACGTAAGAAATGTTCTCTGAAGGCGTCTTGGTGTAGCCAGCGGGAGCACCGTTGTAGTCGACGTTTTTACCCAGTTTGGTATCGCCTTTGTAATCAATCAGCACGTATTCTGCGAGGTTCCCCGCCATCCCTAAACGAACAAGGTCTTGGTTGTGTAAACGACCGTTGATAGAGTCTTGATCGACTTTCGTTTCTTCGTTGGCAATCGCTGCGTTACCAAAGCCTTGGTTAAAGCGAAGTGGGTGATTACCTTCTGAGTCGACACCGCCATCAAATGGGCTACCACCACGTACGGCGTCACGCAGACGGTCCGAGAAGGTACCGATCTCAGTGCCTGCCATGTTGATTTGGTTCGCTTGATCGAAGCGTGCATTGTCTGCTACTTCGCCAAAGTCCCAACCTTCACCGTAGAACAGGGTGTTTTCGTCGATTTTACGTACTTCAGCAAGAGCTTCTACCATCACATCTTTTGGTTGGTGGCCCATTAAGTCAAAACGGAAACCATCCACTTTATAATCGTCAGCCCACACCTTAAGTGAGTCGACCATCAATTTACCCATCATTAGGTTTTCAGTCGCAGTGTTGTCACAACAGGTTGAGTTTTCGACGCCACCTGTGTTGACGTTAAGACGGTGGTAGTACCCAGGGACAATCTTATCCAGCACTGACTTATCGTTCACGCCAGACGCATTGGTATGGTTGTATACAACGTCCATGATCAGCTTAAGATCCATGTCGTGCGTTGCTTTCACCATTTGACGGAACTCTAGAATACGCTTAGAACCATTAGGATCTGTGGCGTAACTTCCCTCTGGCACCGTGTAATGGAATGGGTCGTAGCCCCAGTTGAAGCTATCAAGCATACGAAGGTCATTCATTAATGCTTGTGCATTGCCTGTTGAAGGTTCATAACCATCGAGCACATCTTCGATGACTTTATTTTCGTCTTCGTTTCCACATAAGGAGGCAGCAGGTTTTACATCACATAGCTTACCAACGGTGTCAGTAATATCGACACGGTTCGCTTCATCTTCATCAACGGTAGCGATATCGAATGCTGGTAAGATATGTAGTGTCGTTAAGCCCGCATCTTTCAATTCTTGAAGGTGTTTAACCGACTCACGATCTGCTTCTGTGAGCGCTAGGTACTTGCCGTTTAGGCTCTTTGTTCCGAGCTTATCGCTGAAGCTAAAATCACGAAGATGTGATTCGTAGAGTACGTGGTCTTCATCTTTCTCTACAGTAGGGCGTTTATATCCAACCCAACCTTCAGGCATTAATGCTGAATCATCAAGATCGATGACTTGAGAGTATGCAGAGTTTTTCGATAAGCTGAGTGAGTAAGGGTCGGTTACTAGGCGAGTCTCAATGTTGCCTGTGGTTGGGTGGTAAACCTTCACTTGGTAGCGATAGTAACTGTTGACAGCGTTAGGTACCGCGTCAGTCGCCCAGATACCCGTCTCAGTGCTTTCTGTCATTGGAAAAACTTGTGAGCTTTTCAGGTCTTCGCTGTAAAGAACTAGCTCTACATCTTGCGCTGTTGGTGCCCAAAGCTTGAAGGTCGCCGCACTGCCTTCAACAATTGCGCCTAGTTCTTCAGCCATTGCATTACCAGCATCTTCGCTAGCAAATACCGCATCAAGCACACCAGGTTTTTGAACCTCAGTTGAAGAGATAACATCGCCACTGGCATTGTAGGCAACAAAAATTATCTGAGATTTTAAAATAGTGCGAAGTGTGCTGTCGTCAACATCGATAGCCAGGGCTGGTAAGCTTGCAAGGTGGCGGAAACGCCCTTTCAATTCAGAGGACAGCTCCCCGTCTTTGCTTAGTTCAATTGCAGTTCCGCCGACAATTTCTTTGTCGTCGTTCATCGTGATGCTGTTATCAAATGCATAGAAGAGTTTTACAGAATCGGCATTACTAGCTGCTTCCCAAGCGATGGTGGTTGCATCTAACCAATGTGCTTTTTGGCCATCAATATTGACTGGTCTTTCTGAGATTGGGTCGTAGTACAACTCGCTGCTGCCATGGAATCCGAATACACCTTGCGAATCACCAAGCTTGGTTAACTCGACTTTCGAATTGGCACTACCAAACGCTTTTTCGTCGCCATTGTGTAAGATGAAGTTCATGCATTTATGCGGGTCAGAAGTATCAGGATCGACTTTCAACACGTAGTAGGCACCGTAGGTATCGCTGATACCATCAAATTCGTAAGGTGCTTCCCAGTTAGTCCCCGTTTCACTTAACCCCATGGCTACTAAGTCTGTGCTGGTACAGCCTTCGCCATTCCAAAGGTGCAATCCCCAGCCATCATAGGTCGAGCTAGACGTGCTAGCAGCCGCGACATCACGTTTGTAGTAAACAACGACTTCGTTTTCGCCAGCTTTGTATAAACCACTGTTGCCAGCATCCGTGTCGCTGTCGTTATCACTACCACAGCCTGCGATAAGGGTGGCGGTGAAGAGAGGTAGAATCGCTTTGGCTAGCGTTGATCGTTTGAAGCTTCTCTTTTTTGTAATGTTGAAGGTGCGTTGTAGAGTGATGTTCTTATTAATATTTATGTTGTTCACGTTTGATATCCATATTTCACTTTTTATGAAGATGAATATCCTAGTCCGAATGATGGCCAACTATTTGTGATGGCTATATGTAAAGTTATTTTTAATACGTTAAAATAGGAAACCTAGTGTCAGTATCACGCTTTGTATTTGGTTTAAGTGAAATTAATTGGATCAATAGCTCATATGTTCGATATTAATAACCCAAGGCGTAGAAGCTAGGAGTAGATAATAAGGATGAGAGCTCATCCTTATTAATGTGAGGAATGTATCGAATTGAGGTGAAGTTAATTTAATGTGGGAATTAAGTTATTTGTCAATTAATTAAAACTCAGATTGTTTGGGAGTTAATAATGATAAATATCCTGTTCAGATAAGGAAAATACCCAAACCAACGAAGCCAGTGGCTTTAGTTCAAGACTAAAACTGCCAATACTTTCCTCAACGTTTAATACCTGTTGTTGAATACCTTCAATATGTTCATCTAACAAGTAACTGTCATCAGCGATTGTGAGCGTTTGTATAAGATCATTTGGAACGGTTAAGTGAATATTCTCTGTGACATGTTGGCTGAAATTCGCAGCAACTATTGTCACCTCTTGGTCGTCATAGCGCAGAAATGCGTAAACCGAATCACTCAGATTATTGCTTTGATGTAAGTCTCGATATTCACCAGTCATTGAAGAGTGCTCAAGCGAAAAGTTCATTACCTTCTGATAGAAGTGACGTAGTTGCTTTTCGTTGTCGTTTAATAATCCGGCATCGAATGCACCGTGATTCATCCATTTTTGGTGTTGTGGGACTCCGACGTAATCGAATATAGAGGTACGAGAGGGCTGTCCAAACCCTGTGTTTTCCGCTCCAGGTTCACCAACTTCTTGTCCAAAATAGATCATGGTTGGTGAACTGCTCAATAACGTACTGACTAGCATTGCAGGTTTCGCGATATTTGGATTGCCAACAAACTCGGGAGAAGCGATGCGTTGCTCATCGTGATTGTCCAAGAAGTGCAGCATGTGGTGTTCAATATCCATCATCTGATGTTGGATTTCGGGGATGATAGCCGTTGAAGCCTTGCCTTGCATGATGTCTTTGAGGCCATCGTATAGATCAACCTTGTCATAGAGGTAGTCCATTTTTCCTAAGTGGATATAGTCGCGATATAAGTCCGGTTGGTACACCTCAGCCATTAAAAAGGCATCTTGGTTTTTCATCTTTATAGATGAATTAAGGTAACTCCAGAACTCAACAGGCACCATCTCAGCCATGTCGTAGCGGAACCCATCAACACCTTTGTCTAACCAAAACAATGTTATATCTCGAAATTTCACCCAAGAGCTAGGCACAGCAGCCGATTCCCAGAAATGATGATGCTCTCGGTAATCTCGCTGGGCATAGTCACTCGGTAGTTCAGGGAAGTCTTTTGAACCGTCTGGTCGCACGCCATAATTGATTTTCGCCGTTTCATACCAATCATCGAAACTAGGCTTGGCTAAACGTGAGCCGTTACCCGTCCATTTGGCGGGCGTCTCTATAAACGGGGAGCTTAGGTTAGGGTGCTTTTTACCACCAAGCGGCGTAAAGGCGGGCTCGATATCTGGCAGTTCAAAAGTGCTGTTGGGGATGTAGTAAAAGTTATTGTCTCTGTGGTATTCCAGCGTTGTGTCATCTTGAGCGCCGAAGTCACTGACGCCTTGTGGGTTGTTTAAGCCTTGATAATGACGCGCAACGTGATTCGGTACGATATCGATGATCACTTTTAAACCGTTGTCGTGGCTTCTTTTTATCAATGCCTCAAACTCTTCTAACCGATGGTCAGGATTATTGGCGAGGTCCGGATTGACGGAGTAGTAATCTTTAATTGCATAAGGGGAGCCTGCTCGGCCTTTTACCACGCTTGGGTGATCGTCTGAAATACCTATGTGTTTGTAATCATTGATGACGGCGTGATGCGGCACTCCTGTATACCAAATATGAGTCATTCCGAGCTTTTGAATTTCAGACAGCGCTTTATCGGTAAAATCACTGAACTTACCGACGCCATTTTGTTCGATTGTGCCCCATGGAACATGTTGGGTGTTCTTATTACCAAATAAACGCGTAAAAACTTGGTAGATGGCGTACTTTTGGTTGTACATATTTATAATTCCTTTAACTTCCATCATGTTATGTAGGGATGAATGGGCTTGTTTATTCTTTGCAGGCTAACCGAATTACAATATGCCTTACTCATCCTTATCAAAATCTACAGGGCGTAATTGCTACAGTATGTGAGCTGTTACCCAAAAGGAGTTGATGTTGTCTTCATCTATTCAAATCGTTATCACTTATCTTGTTCTGGTAGCGGTATCTGTGTTGTTTGCGGAAAGTTCTAAAGCGCTGTTGGTGTGGTATTTGGTTATCGGTGTGGTGACGTTTTTTGTGTATGCGAAGGACAAGCGAGCAGCGATCAATGGCAATTGGCGTGTGCCAGAGAAAACCCTGCATACTTTTTCTATTGCTGGTGGCTGGTTAGGGGCGTTGATAGCTCAAGAGAAGTTGCGTCATAAAACGCAGAAGCAGCCGTTCAGATCTATCTATTGGCTGACAGTGGTAATTAATGTAGCGGCGTTTGCGTGGACGTTAACCCCAAGCGGGCAGGCAACATTTGGGCGTTGGCTTAGCGAGGTTATTGGATACTTGTAATGATATTGATGGCTAGTAATCACTTACTAACCATCATAGAGAAGCTATCTGGTTACAACATCGGAATCGTTGAGGCTAGAAGTAAGCCTGCCATACCGTAGTTGAAGCTCTTGATGCGTACTGGTGTTGTTAACCAGTGTTGCAGTTGTTTGCCTGCTGCCGTCCAGAATGTGACTGACGGTAAGTTCGCTAGCGTGAAGATACCTGCGATGATCGCAAGCTCCCACCATGAACTGCCGCTGCTATACACTGAGAATGCAGTCAGCGCCATTGACCAACCTTTAGGGTTTACCCATTGAAAACTTGCTGCGCCGATGAAGGTCATTGGCTTATAAGCCTCGCTGCTTTTGGCTTTGCCGCTCAATGCTATCTTAATCGCAAGGTACACGAGGTAAGCAAGGCTTAGGTATTTCAAGATTTGGTGCGTCGCAGGGTATGCGTTGAAAACGCCCATCAAGCCGAAACCAACCAGCAGTAACATGGCTGCAAACCCCAGAGCAATACCAAGCATGTGCGGAATAGTGCGGGCGAAGCCAACATTTGCTCCTGATGTCATGAGCATGATGTTATTTGGACCCGGCGTGAAGGTCGAGACAAACGCAAACAAGGCAAGTGCGCTAAGTTGTTCTAAAGGCATTATGGTTCTCCAGCAAAAAAATGAACGAAGTGACTGACCGGTCATGACTTTCACGTGTTGAGAAACATAGTAGGTGGAAAGTGAGGCAATTATGTGCTTTTATTTCCTCTATTATCACTAAATGCACAATAATAAGTACTTATGGATAGATTTGACGAAAGGATATTGCAAGAGCTTAAATTGGACGGCAGAATCTCCAATATTGAGCTTTCTGAACGAATTGGTTTGTCGGCTTCAGCGACCTTAAGGCGAGTACAGGATCTTGAGCGTAAAGGGGTCATTCAAGGTTACCGTGCAGTTCTGGATAATGGCCTGATGGGCGTTGGCTTTATTGCTTACGTTTCGATTGGTTTATCAAGCCACAGCAAAGCGGCTCAACTGGAGTTTGAACAGCACGTCAGTATGGAAAAAGAGGTAGTGGAGTGCCACAACATTACCGGTGCCAACGAATACTTGCTAAGGGTAGAAACCAAAGATCTACCGGGCTATAAGAAGTTTCATGCCGATGTGCTTGGGGAATGTGCTCAGGTTCAATCCATTACCACCATGGTTGTGATGGATACACCCAAAGATGAACGTTAGTCGAGTTTTATTTCAGGAGAGGCGCAGTGCCAAATACTAATCAGTTGTTATTGTTCTTAGATGTGGTTCAACAAGGGTCGTTTACCAAAGCGGCAACCTTGCATGATATGGACAACTCATCACTCTCTAAACAGATCAAAAAGCTTGAACAAGACTTGGGTGTTCAGCTGCTTAACCGTTCTACACGCTCGTTCTCGTTGACGTCGGCAGGGGAAGATATTCTTGCGCAAACCTATGTGCTGAAAGATACTATCAATCAGATACAAGGCATTGCAGATTCATACCAGTCAGAGCCCAAAGGTGTACTGCGAATTACTTCACCGATCTATTTTGGGCAGCAATATCTGCAACCTATCATCACTCAGTTCATGAGAAAGTACCCGGATGTTCAGATCGTACTTTCACTAGACGATAAGATCGCCAACATCATTGCAGGACAGTTTGATATCGCGTTTCGCTTTAGCAAGCTCGTTGAATCGAATTTGATTGCGAAGAAAATTGCCGACAGTAACTTCATGCTCGTTGCATCGAACGACTTTTTGAAAGAGCACGGTGAGCCGAAGACACCACAAGATCTGCTCGCGCTACCTGCTGTGATTTATACCAATGGTGATATGACGGTTGATCATCTACGTATCAGTGAAGAGCCGCATGGCAACACTTTCCAAAGCCTAACGATTCGCGGTAACTATAAGGTGAGTGATGTTCGCACCATGGTGTCTTGCGTGAAAGATGGTCTAGGTTATGGCTTCCTTGATCAATCAAACCTGTATGCCTCAATGAAAGAGCTTGGCTTGGTTACTTTGCTTCCGGATTATCCGATCTCGACGATTGATACCGCAATCTACGCTGTGTATCCGCACCGTAAACAGACCAAACTGGTGAAAGAGTTCATTATGACGGTTCAAGACTATATCGGCTCTCCAACCATTTGGGAGAAGATGCAGCAAGGTTAGCTGGATCTCTAATCGTTCAAACATAAAAAAGGAGCCAGAACGTCGAACGATCTGGCTCCTTTTTATTCCTCGGGCTATAGCTGATTTACAATGTAAAGCTTAGCTATAGCTGACGTGAACGGCTCTTGTGCACTAATGCCTATCAATGCTCATGAATCACTTCTTTACCACTTGGGTACGCTTTTGTACCCAACACATGACCATCAACTTCTTTGCCATAGTAGCCTTGGTGGTTGTGGTAACGCTTAGCATTGCCGGCAACATCACCCTTGTATCGAGGATCTTGTGGGCGTTCATGACTATTCACAAATGCAGCCACATCCCAAGCATCTTGAATCGAAAGCTGCTGGCTTTTTCCAAGCGGCATGTTTTCGTAGATGAAGTACGCGGCGGTGTTCACTCGGTGCATACCAGCGCCCCAGTTGAACGAGTTCTCGCCCCAAAGAGGTGGTAGGTATGAGCGACCATCCGCCCCTTTAATGCCTTCGCCATTTTGGCCATGACAGGTTTGGCAGCTGGTTTGGTAAACCTTTTCACCACGAGCGATTGAGGGTTCTTGTTCAGGGTTTGCAATCTTAGGGTAGCCACGACCGGCAAGTTTACTGCGGTCATCGATTGGGTATTTGCTTAACAGTTCTTCTGGAAGAGGGAAGCTTTCAGCTTTACCACCAACTTGTAAATCAGCATCGCTAATCTCAGGAACAGGCGTGTCTTGCATGCCGTTTTTGTCTAAGATTCCGCCCATCGCCAGCCAGTATGAATAAGCCGTTAGTGCGACCATTTCTTTTGAACCCTCAGCCGGTGGCAGGCCATTCATTGAGTAGGTGAAGCAACCTTGGATACGTTCTGCGTAGCTGTTTACCTTGTCGTTCTTGGAACGATACGCAGGGTAGGCCATGTACGCACCCCAAAGAGGTGCTGCGTTAGGCTTCATGCCCGCTTGCATGTGGCAGTTTACACAGTTTTGTTCATTGCCTACGAACGTACCACGCATCTGTTGTGAATCGACAAACAGCGAATAACCCAATTTTACTTTGTCGCCAAATTCCCCAGTAGGGATATCAACCAAGTCTCGTGGCACCAGATATTTGTTATCTTGAGGCTTCTCAACGGCTGGTAGTTCGGTTTGGCGATCGGGCAACTCAGCTTCGGCATAAGCGATTCCAGAGGCAAGGGTTGCGGTAATTAAAAGTAATGTTTTCATGCGAGCCCTTTAGTATCGGAAAGAGGCGAAGTAGTAAGACAGGTTTTTGATTTCATCGTCAGTCAACTTACCGGCGATGTTGCCCATCATGTTCAAATCATCACCCTTACGAGTGCCATTTATCCAAGCGTTGAGCTGAGTTTGAATGTAGTCGGCATGCTGGCTTGCTAGGCGCGGGAATTTGTCTACGCCCATACCGCTTGGCCCATGACAGGTTGCACAGGCTGGAATGTTTCTATCCCAATCGCCTTGGAATACAAGTTTACGATAGGGGTTATCGATATCAGCCTGTGAGCCGCGCTGCTCTAAATCGGTAAATTCGTATGAAGGTAGTGATGCAAAGTATTCAGCAACTTCCCGACGAATCGCAGGATCAGAGACACCATCAGCCATGCCCTTCATGATCGCGCTTTGACGCTCACCACTTGAGAACAGAACCAGTTGATGTTCTAGATAGTCAGCATTGAGCCCTGCAAGCATAGGGGCAATGTTGGGCATGCCTTTACCGTCGGCTTGATGGCAGCCGCTACAAGTTTCTGCGGCTTCTGGCATTGGATTGGGTGCTGCTTGTGCAAAAGCGGATAAAGAAAGGCTTCCTAGAGCAGCGATGCAAAGCGTTAGAGTTTGAGTTTTAATTGTCAGCTTAGTCATGAGGCGTCGCTATTGGTTGTAATGCACGCATTTTCGACATAATTGGTTGTTCGCGCTATTGTGGATTTCCACATTAATTCACTTGGAACTTGAGGTGAGTCTCACATTAATAACCTCAGTCACCATAATGGTATTGATGTGAACTTCGATAGGTTGATCCAACTGCCGTTTATGAAATGCAAGGGAACTGCCATGTTCGCCTCGGTATAACTGCTTGTTAAGGCTCTTTTATGGCACCGATTGTATAAGCATAGCTGCTTTATGGAGGCGGGCTAAAAAAGTTGTGGTGAAATGAAGATTACCTAATGGCTTTGGGTTGATTACTCTATCTAGAGCGGATTCTTTATGTAGATTGGGTACTTTATGTAGATTGGACGTTTATCCAAATAGAGTGCTTTTCTAGATCAAGGGGACGAAAAAACAGGGTAACCTCGAATGACGAAGTTGCCCTGTTTTGTTCTCATCTGCAAATTAGATAAGGAAGAGTTTTGCCTCAGTGATTAAGTTATAGCTTGCTGAGTTTAAGCTAGACCTTGTAGATCTTAGCCGGAAGCGCTTGTCTGGCTGCTGCGCCCACAACCCAATCCAACATCACGCCTTTTCCTTCTCTCGTCGGATCAATCAAGCCAATATCATTGATGTTAACGCCATCGTTTGATTTCATTTTCACCGGTTGTTGTGTGTCACCAATCCAGTGTGCACGTTCACCGAGTTCTTTGTGGCCAAATCCATGTTCAAAGCCTAATGTGCCCGGCTTGATGCCATCGATCACCATTGCCAACGCATGTGTGGTTGAGCTCGGTGTTTCAATGGCAAATACGTCACCAGTTTTGATGCCTGCAGAAGAGGCGTCTTGTGGGTGAATGTAAACCGGGTTCACGCCTTTGATCGACTCTAAGCGTGGTGACAAGTTAGACACCGCACTGTGAATGTTGGACTTAAAGTTGGTCAGGGTGAACGGCCACTCTTTTGCTAGGAATTGCTCTGCTAATGGCGTGCCGTCTGCTAGCTTTTGTGGATACCATGTCGGGCAACCCATGTACTGCTCGCCACTGATGGTGTTGCGAGAGGTACCAAGCTTTTCATTCCAAATAGCCAGTGGTTTGGTCCATTTGTACTTCATGGTTTCATTGGTGTAGGCATTGGTTGCGTCTTCGAAACGACCGCCACGCGCAAAGATATACGCCACTTTGAGCATCTCTTCTGGTTTAAGCGTTTTGTTCATCACAGGCACTAGGCGTTCTAGACCAGACCAAACGATATCTTCGGCGTCTACATTCGGCACGCCACCTTTTACGAACGCCAAGTTAGCAGCCGAGCGCAGGTAGAAGTCTTCAGCGCTATGAATACCGTGCCAGTTACCTTGGTTGTCTTTGATTACGTTATCGCCAAAGCCACCTAAGCCCAGAGTTTTCGCCACATCAATAAAGAAGTTCTCTAGGTTGATGGCGCGCCCGTCTTGAGTGCGTGAGGTTTTAGGCTCAACAATCGGCCAGCGAGCAGTGATCGCTTTGGTCGCGACGCCATGCCACGGGGTTGCCATGCCCCAGCTTTCGTAGGTCACCGTGTCTGGCACTAGGTAATCCGATAAGGCAGTCGTTTCATTGATGAAGGCATCGATAGAGACGATCAAGCCAAGCTGTTTTGGATCCTTAAGCTTTTCACCCAGCAAGTTGTTTAAACCCGGAACACCATAAAGTGGGTTCGCCATGTGGTTGATCCATGCCTTTGCGCGGTAAGGATAGCCATCAATAGCAGCTGATAAGTGCTCGGTTAACAGCGGCGCTGAGATTGGGTACCACGGAGCGCGTGTCGGGTAAGGTGACTCACCTGCGGCAACGCGACGTTTGTATTCGCTGGTTTTTTGATACGGGAACTTGCTGCGGGACAAGAATACACCTTGAGGCTTAGTCTTACCCTTGAACTTGGTAAAGTCGTAACGTGGACCTGCAACCGAAGTTGGGTAGCCGCCCGCTTTCGCCATCGCGCCACCTTTCGCGTTGATGTTACCGATCAGCGCGTTTAGCATCAGAATAGAGAACGAGTTGTAGAAGCCGTTGGTGTGCATGTTGCCACCGTGAGTATCCACGACTGCTTTTGTACCATAGCTGGTGAAGCGTTTTGCCAACGCAATAATCTGGTCTTGTGGGATTTCACACTGCTCACTGTAGTATGCAAGGTCATATTTGAAGGCTTCTTCCTTCAATCTTTGTAGAGAAGACTTAACACGAACAGTCTGACCATCAACTTCTACGTCTTGATCGACGAACAGCGCCGCTTCATTCACCTGAATATGTGACGCCAATAGTGACGTTGTCACATCTAGGGCGATAAATCCGTCATCGTCAGACATCGGTTCGCCTGTTTCTAGCAAACCCATATCCGATGCGCGAAGCATGCGCCCGTTTTGTGGGTGTGCTTCGTCACTGATCACAAGGTGTGAAGCATTACACCAATGCGTGGTGCCTGCTTTTTGCATCGCTTGCGCACTTGGGCGAGACAAGAAGTCGTGATTGTAGCGTTGGTTTTCGATGATCCATTGGATCATGCCAAGAACTAATGCTGAATCGGTGCCCGGTTTGATCGGTAGCCAGTTATTGCGATCGCCCGCCGCAAGGCTTGACGATCCTGCTGGAAGGCTTGGTGTCACTATGGTGTAGCTGAGTTTTCCGTTGGTACGAGCCTCAGCCAATTGTCTTGCTTGACGCTTGAACGGGTTACCCGCTTGAGCCGGAGACATACCGATGAAAAGAATGAACTCTGCGTTGTTGAAATCTGGTTTTAAGTGCGAGAACTTGTCTAGATCGTTCATGATCGCACCTGAACCCGCACGGAACGCGTAACCACAGTAAGAGCCGTGGTGACCAAAGTTGCGTGTGCCGTAGCTGTTAAATGCAAAGCGCTTCAAGATGTCGTCACGGCCTTCATTACCGGCATTGGTCACAAGCAGTTGGTTGGCTTTTGGTCCGTATTCAGGGTTGTTTGGATCGAGTGGTGTTTCGATGTCACGAATCGATCGTAAGCCCTCAACTTCACCTTCACCGAATAAGTCACCACCCTCGGTGATCTCAGAGATAAGTTGTTCGTAGCTGATTGGTTCCCACTTGCCTTCACCACGCTTACCAACGCGTTTGAGCGGTTGAGTGATTCGGTATGGGCTGTTTTGAATCTCCAACATGCCGTTACCACGGGCACAGGCTGTCGAGCGGTTATTGATGCCTGACTCACCAGACAAGCCAATGTAGGCGTCTTTTACCGGTGTTTTGAACGGGATCTGTTGGTCGCTTGATAGCGGGTGGTACGGGTTGCCCGAGATTCGCAAAATCTCGTCATTGCGATTATCGATACGCACACGTAAGCCACACAGTGTCCAGCAGCCAAAACACATTGAGGGTGCAACGCGTTGGTTTGGATTCGGCGAGATCTTACCTTGTTCATCGACACTGTATTCTGTCTCTAACGAATTACCGTGATGGATGTGATTGGTTTTCTTACCTGCGGTGCCATCGATAGCACCGTGAACCATGTGCTTTGTGGTTGTCGCATAACCTGCAGCAAAAGCTCCAACACCACCGGCAGCAAGGCCTGTTTTCAAAAATTGACGACGTTTGTTATCCATGATGATTCCTCAGACTACAAGCTATGTGAGCGGTTAAGTGGTGACGATGATGTATTTTGGTTTGGTTTCAATACTGTCTTAGGTGTAGAACGAGTTGACACGATCTCAGAGGCGAACAACGCAAGTGCTAACCAAAGACCACACATACCAACAATGCCGAGTAATCCTGCGCTACCCATCGGCAGTTCATAAGGGAATGGGCCAACATCGAAACGTGGAATGGTTTGAACTTCCATCATGGTGACCCAACGTACCGCCCATGCAGAAACTATGGTCGCAAGCGCAACACAGATAATTCCTAGCTTACTTTGCGATAGGCGTTGCAGTGGCAGAACCAAGATCATGCACAGCAAAATGCTGGTGGTCATGATGCCTAAATTGATGCCCCAAGCGTCGTTCTCATACAGGCTGAAGTGACCATGGTTAGATGCCCAAATCGACGTAAGAATGATGGCAAGGCCACCCGTTAAGGTAATGGTTCTTTGTACTAGAGCGAGGTCTGTTGGTTTTAAGCTTGGCTTGCTTGAAGGTAGTAGAGCCCAAATCAATAGGGTTAAACCCGTTGCAGCAAAAAACGCTGTCGTAAACCAAAGCAGCGGAGAAGCCGGTTGATGCCAAAGCGGTCGGCTCGCCAAAATCGCAATCTCTGCACCTGTATAAAGCGCGATGCTTAGCCCTGATAACGCAGTTGCAGCGGCTAATGCAATCATCACTTTTTTCGATACCTGCCAATGGCCCAGTGTTAACCAAGACAGGCGTTTTAGAAGTGGGTTTTCACTCTCTTTGAGCTGTGCGATGTCATCACGCAGGTAAACCCAAGCCGTCGCGACAGCCAGACCAGAGAACAGAGGTAGAAACAAAGAGCCTAATGACATCCATGACCAAGGCGTAATGTGAGCATAGAAGTGCCACGCACGTCCCGGTTGGTGCAAATCACCGGTTAATGCTAATGGCCCAACAATCGCGCCGATGGCCATCACAAGCACAAGGGCAGAACGGAATTGGTGGCTGGTTGAGTTCTTGAATATCAGTGCAATCAAAAACAGAATAGCGGCCGCGTAAGCCGAACCAATGTAGAAGAAATATTGAACCGCCCACGGTAGCCAAGCGATCTCTTGAGCGGGAACTAACACCTCAGTGATATTCATGCTGTCTCTCCTTGTTTGCCTTGTGTCGCGATTGCCAATTCTTGTTTGCTAGAGGATGAGTTATCGATGGCGGCTGGATCATAAATCGCAGGTTGGCCTTCAATGTGGCTAACGAATCGCTCATTCATGCCGATATAGAAAACATGTGGGTTGGTATTCTGCTCTGGTTTAAGCACTTTTATGTCGTCTTGGTTTTCATTGAGCAGGCGGTTAATTTCGCTGTTTGGGTCTTTGAGGTCACCAATGACACGCGCACCACCAACACAGGTTTCTACACAAGCAGGCAGCAAGCCATCTTCAAGGCGCTGTGCGCAGAAGGTGCATTTGTCTGCGGTAAGGGTGTCGTTATTGATGAATCGAGCGTCGTAAGGGCAGGCTTGAACGCAGTAAGCACAGGCTACGCAGCGTTCGTTGTCGACCATGACAATACCGTCTTCGCGTTGGAAGGTCGCTTGAACTGGACAAACCTTGATGCAGGGAGCGTTGTCACAGTGATTACAGAGACGAGGTAACATGAAAGATTTCACGTCTTGTTGAGCAGTAGAACCATCATCAAGGGAGACTTCATACTGTTTTACGGTGGTTCTGAATTGGCCAATTGGTGCTTGGTTTTCAACGCTGCAGCCAACAGTGCATGCCTGACAGCCAACGCACTTACGCAAATCAATCGCCATGGCGTAGCGTTTACCTACTTCGCCCTTGCGGTCAGGCTGGTTGTTATTGCGAATGGCTGTGCTGGCGACTGCGGTGTTGATTCCGGCAATGGGAATGAGCGCAGCGCCGGCGGAAACTTTACCGAATTGGCTGAGAAACCGTCTTTTCAATGAGTCCATAGAGGTACCTATAAATGGGTATTCGATCTGTTAGGCTCATTGTCAGTTTTTGACCGTTCACGGGGTATTGTGGATTTCCACATACCCAGATCAAAGTTGATCTAGAACAAATGTGGTTTTACCAATCTAGCTGTTATGCTTTGTTTTAGAAGCTTATTTAAGGCGCTCAAGCATGAGCTAAGCGCGAAACACGCCGCTGACATAAAATGAATCGAGAATAAATTGAATAAACAGTCCGTTTGGAGAAAGAGATTTCAGTGACAGTCAGAAACCTAATGACAATCGTTGGCCTTTGTTGGTTGAGCCTAACCGCAGGCGCGTGTTTGGCGGCTCAATCGGAGCAAGAGATTGCAACGACAAGCACTGTTGAGTCTGAGCAAATCATAGAAGTTGGCGTGTTGGCGACTCGAGGTAAGCTTTCCGCTCAGCAGCGTTGGCAGCCGACAATGGATTGGCTGTCTGAGCGCATTCCCGGAAAACACTTTGTTCTCAAGCCTTTCAACTTGGAAGAGATGGCCGAAGCGGTAAAAGATGTCACTGTTGATTTTGTTATCACCAACCCCGGTCAGGCGGTTCGATTAGGACGCCAGTATGCGCTTTCTTGGATGGCAACCATGACCAGTCATAACTTTGAAGCTCAAGGCACCAGTAATACACGCAGCATTGGTTCCGCCTTAGTGGTGAGAAGAATGTCGCCCTATATCTCTCTCGAACAACTCAGCGGTAAGCCGATTGTGGCAGTCTCTGAAAATGCTTTTGGTGGTTACCTCACTATGCGTTACCAAGTGATGCAACAAGGGCTCAACCCCAATCACTTTTTCTCTAATACTCAGTTCTTAGGTTTCCCTATTGATGCTAGCTTGTATCAACTGCGTGAAGGGCACATTGAAGCTGCGGTGGTGCCTGCGTGTTTGGTCGAGAGCATGTTCAGCGAAGGTTTGCTGGTGGCGGGTCAATATCGTGTTATCGAGAATCAAGCACCAGAAGGGTTCCGATGTCAGGTGTCTACACCGTTGTACCCTAACTGGTCGTTTGCCAAAACAGAGCGAGCGTCTTCGGCACTGGCTAAACAAATGAGTCAGGTGTTATTTGCTATGCCAAAAAGCAGTGCACCAGCCATTGCAGCGAATGCATCGGGCTGGACTTCACCGACAAGCCTGCTGTCGATCGACAAGCTATACCAACAACTCGACATGCATCCACTGCAACAACCTTGGTGGAAAGAAGCGTTAATCTGGCTCAAGTACAATCAACAGTGGGCATGGGCGTTCTTTATTCTTGTCGTGTCTCTAAATGCTTACCACTTCTGGCTAGAATACAAATTCAGTCGCAGCAAAAAGCAACTAGAAGCGACGCTGTACAAGCTGAAAAGTAAGAGTGAACAGCTAGAGCACTCACAGCGTATCGCGGTAGTTGGTGAACTAGGAAGTAGCTTGGCACACGAGATTAATCAGCCTCTGGCAGCAATTCGGAATTATAGCGAAGGTGGTTTACTGCGGATTTCGAAGAACAAACCGCTGACTGACATAGAGCCTGTATTTGAGAAGATCCAGTCGCAAGTGGACCGTGCTGATGCGATTATCCAACGCTTAAGAAACATGATCAAAAAGCGTTCATCAAATAAATCTCAAATTGATATAGAAGTGCTTCTTACAGATACCATCGAGCTACTGCAATTTCGATTAGAGAAACACAAGATAACCATTGAACGTCATGTCGTGGGTAAACCTATCACGCTACATGTTGACCCTGTCGGATTGCAGCAGGTAGTTGTAAATTTGATCAACAATGCGACTGATGCATGTAATGCTCAGATGCATCGCGAACAAAGCGCTACGTCTGATATTGGTAACAAAAATAACGAACCATCGACAATTAAAGTGATTACCGAGTATCAACCGGATAAAATGATGCTGTCGGTTATCGATAACGGTACGGGCTTAGATTTTACCGAGCAACAAGTCACTCAAGCCTTTGTGAGCAGCAAAGAAAACGGCTTGGGATTAGGGCTTGCGATTTGCCAAGATGTGATTGAAGACCACAGTGGCAAAATGAGCATTACTTCACTGACTCCTCATGGTTGTCATGTCGCGGTGACACTACCTTCCTCTATTTCAAATGATTCATAAGGAATCTTGTTATGTCTGAACTTCATCAAACGTTGCCGGTCTATGTGGTTGATGACGATGAGTCGATGCGTGACTCATTGGTGTTCTTATTGGAAGAGCATGATTTTACGGTGTCAGCCTATGAAGATGGCCCGAGCTTTCTGGACTCAGTGGATTTGAGTGCGCCAGGTTGCGTGGTGTTAGACAGCCGAATGCCTGAAATGAGAGGGCAACAAGTTCATGAGTTGATGGTGAAGGCGCAGAGCCCACTGTCGGTGATTTACCTGACGGGTCACGGTGATGTGCCAATGGCGGTTGAAGCCTTACAAGCCGGCGCGGTGAACTTCTTTCAAAAGCCAGTTAAAGGCGGTGAGTTAGCTGAGGCGATCAAACAAGGTTTGGACGCTTCTGAAAAGCATTTACACATGAATGTTTATCGCCAAGCGTATGCGTCGTTAACTGAGCGAGAAATCGATATTCTTAAGCAGATTATCGACGGCAAACGTAACCAGAAAATTGCCGATGAATTATGTATCGCGATGAGAACGGTGGAAGTGCATCGAGCGAGTTTAATGAAGAAATTTTCTGCTAAAACGGTTGCTGAACTGGCTTACATATACGGCCAACTGAACTAACTACAGCGACATAAAATTGCTGATAGGTATTCATCAATTTCGTTATCGTTTTTTAAGATTATTTTGCTCAAAGGTGGTCTTCATTATCGAACTCTATTGAAGCAAGATCACACCATTTATGGAGTGCATAAGGATAGGTCTTAGTAGACTTTTTATCGCTATGTATTCCTGAGATACTGAACTGAGTTCATTTTAGGGCGGAACGTTTTAATAACGGCGCTTTTCCCTGTAATTAGAAACATACCATTCACTATGGGTTGATCACTTTCCCGATATCGGGGCTAGTATCAGTCGAGTTAGGTTAAAATATTTTATGAGTACAATGGGAATCGCAATTGGTGCGACGGCTCTTTCGTTAATACTTGTCGCCGTGTGGCTGATCTCTTTATCGCTAAGAAAGCAGCGCTTGGAACAAGAACGTAAGGCTCGTGCTGTCGCTTATCGAAAAGCGATTGAAAAAGCGCGCATACAAGAGCAAAAAGAGCGTCACTTCAAAGCCGAAACTGGGCATGTACCGTCGATACTGTATTTGGCAAAAGAAGCTGAACGTAACAATATTAAGGAAGCTCTGTATTGGTACGACAAAGCGGCGCAACTCGATAATATCAATGGCATGTACGGCATTGTGCGCCTAAGCATGAAGCGTAAAGAAGACCTGATTTTAAGAGAAAAAGCCAACTTTTGGCAGCTTGCGATATCCGCATTGGACAATGACGTGTCTGCGAAATTTGAGATGGGCAAAGCGCTTGTCTTTGGTCGTGGAACTGATAAAAACATCCCTAAAGGTTACACCTATATCGAAGAATCTGCGGCTGGTGGTAATACTGAAGCGATGCTGTTCATCGGTGACTGGTGTCTAGATAAAGAAAACCCAGACTACTCGGCCGAAAGCTCTGTCGAGTGGTACCAAAAGGCCGCGGAAAAGAATAGCTTAGACGGCAAGATCAAGCTCGGTATGAGTTACTTGAACGGTGTTGGTGTTGAGCCTAACCATGGTGAGGCTGTTTACTGGTTTGAGACGGCCGCAGAAAAGAACAGTGCAGAAGCCATGTTTAGAGCAGGTGAAGCTTGGATTGACCATGGTGAACACGGCAATGCCATTGCTTATATCTGGTTATTCCTCTCAGCTCATTTTGGCTACGCAGAAGCGAAGCATTTGAGGGATAAAGTCGGCGGGGAACTTGGTGTCGATGCCGTCGTGGGCTTACAGGCCCTAACTAAACCGATAATGACTAAGCTGACACAAGAAGCAATCACTAAGCACTCAATCATTAAGGCGCTCAACAAGCTCTACAAACGCAATGTCCCTGTCCCTAAGAAGGTTAAAGAAGCGTCCGATGAAGAAGGTGAGGAGTTAAATGTCGATGGTAGTCAGTTAGAGACCAAAGCGTCGAGTGAGCAAGATGCTAACGTCGATTACAGTCAGCAGGCGACGCCAAACCATGATAGCGGTGCTGCGAATCAAGGGTCACCCAGCGATCAAGCAACGCATAACAAAGAAGCAAGCCCTAACTCTCTAGACTTCAGTCAGGCAGCAGTGGATCCAAGCTGGAAAAGCAACCACTAAAACGTGTTGGTTAGCTTTGACGAGTTAGACAAGAATGACTAAAGCTGTGAAGCTATAAATCTATAAATCTATATAGCTTCTAACCGTAATCTAGAAAACCAAGACAACAAAAAAGGGAAGCGAATGCTTCCCTTTTTATTTGTGTGCTATTTGCTTTTAGAGCTTAGAGCTAAAGCCTAATACCAAGAGCTGTTAAGCTTTGTTTTGCTCAGCTTTACATACAGCCGCAGTGAACACTACGTCAGTTGAGCTGTTAAGCGCTGTTTCAGCAGAATCTTGAATCACACCAATGATGAAACCAACCGCTACAACCTGCATCGCTACATCGTTTGAGATACCGAATAGGCCACAAGCTAGAGGAATCAGTAGCAGTGAACCACCGGCAACGCCTGATGCGCCACATGCTGAAATTGCAGCAACAAGGCTTAGTAGAATCGCAGTGAAGATATCAATCTCAATACCCATTGTGTGTACAGCTGCAAGCGTTAACACAGTGATGGTGATTGCAGCACCCGCCATGTTGATGGTTGCGCCTAGAGGGATTGATACAGAGTAAGTATCTTCATCTAGCTCTAGCTTCTTACAAAGGTTCATGTTCACTGGGATGTTTGCAGCGCTTGAACGAGTGAAGAATGCCGTTACACCAGATTCACGAATACATTGCAGTACAAGTGGGTATGGGTTCTGTTTTGTCTTTACAAAGACAAGCAGTGGGTTAACGACAAGAGCAATGATCAGCATTGAGCTTAGTAGAACCGCTAGCAGTTGACCGTAGCTTGCTAGTGCATCGAAGCCCGTTGTTGCGAATGTAGTCGAAACAAGGCCGAAGATACCGAATGGCGCAAGACGAATAATGAAGCGAACAATGTGTGAAACACTGTGGCTAAGGTCTTCGAAAACCGCTTTGGTTGTTGCAGATGCGTGGTGCAGTGCAAGACCAAGACCGATAGCCCAAGCAAGAATACCGATGTAGTTAGCGTTCATTAGTGCGCTAACTGGGTTATCTACAAGCTTGAATAGAAGCGTATGAAGAACTTCTGCAATACCTTGAGGAGGGTTAGCACCTTCAGCGCCAGCAACCAGTGTCAAAGTGGTTGGGAACATGAAGCTCAGTACTACAGCAGTCAGTGCTGCAGAGAACGTACCAATCAGGTAAAGCACAATGATTGGACGCATATGAGTATGCTGACCTTTCTTTTGGTTTGCGATAGAAGCTGCAACAAGAATGAATACTAAAATTGGGGCAACAGCTTTCAGAGCACCAACAAACAGACTACCTAATAGGCCTGCATCTTGAGCTGCTGAAGGAGAAACCATGGCGAGAACGACACCGAAAACAATACCAGCAAGGATCTGTAGAACGAGATTTCCACGAGCGATGCGGGCGAGCATGTTGTGATTTTGCATAAAATACCTGCAATTGTTAATTTATTATAGTGATGTATTTTTTTATAAAGTTGTACCAAATCCAACTATACACTAGTGGAATGGGCGGTCATATTAGCGGGATCTAAGAGGGTGTCTAGGAATAGTTTACTTTTAGGGTGATTGTTTGCGCTACGTGGTGTTTTTAGAGCTAAATGTTAAATTTTTGTACTCTTGTTGAGATATAAATCTGCATGATAATACTCATTCGGGTCAATGTTCTGGCTCTGGTGTCGTCAGAGTCGATTAGCAAGATCATTGTGTGCAGAAATGATCTCATCGAATTCCTATTGATATAAAGAAGACCTGTTAATACAAAGAAGCCTCGCTGATACAAAAAAGCCCCAGCCCAATGCATTAAAGAGCTCATGAATTAATGAGCTAATACGCGATAGGGACATAGGGCTTATTTACGTGTTGTAAACCTAATCCAATAATCGGCTATTTAGACGATTTCTTGATATTACGGCTCTCTGACTGCACGGTTTTGTACATTTTAGAAAGCTGTTTACTGTTCGCTCTCTGCTCTGCCAATGAGGCTCCATTTCTTGCTTGCTCTCTGAGTAACTTCTCATAGTTAGAGAATCGTCTTTCAGAAAGCTCACCGCTTTCAATGGCCTTGCGTATTGTGCATCCTGGTTCTGACTCATGGCTGCAATCAGAAAAGCGACAATGCATCGCTAACTCTTCCACATCAGAAAAGGTTTCACTTACTCCTTCAGCACAATCGGCGAGTTGTAACTCTCGCATACCAGGAGTATCGAGCAATAAACCACCCGATGTTAGCAAGTGGAGCGATCGTGACGTGGTTGTATGACGGCCTTTGCTGTCGTCTTCACGAATACCGCCCGTTTCTTGTTGAGTTTCTCCAAGCAGCGAGTTAACCAGCGTCGATTTTCCGACACCAGACGAACCCATCAAAGCCACCGTTTTGCCCGTTTTACACCAAGGCGACAATACTTGAGTAGAGTCTTGATCTAGGCTATTAACGGCTTCGATCATTAGCATAGAATCTAAGCGTTGAACTTGTTGTACTTTGTCTTGGTAGTCGTCGCACAAGTCTTTCTTGGTGAGTACGATAACGGCTTCAACTTGCGCTTCATTGGCGAGAGCGAGATAACGCTCGATGCGGCTTAGATTAAAGTCGTTATTTAACGAAACCACGATAAATACGGTGTCGATATTGGCTGAAATGTACTGTTCTGCCACACGACTGCCTGCTGCTTTACGGCTGAAGAGAGACTGACGCTCAAGTAAGCGGTCGAATTGCAGATCAGAGTTCAACATCACCCAGTCGCCAACGGTCATTGCCGGTTGGTTTTGATGAACGGGTAGAACGATTTCGCCTTGTTCTGACGCAAGCGTATAGCCGCTGCGATGGTGCGCGGTAATGCGAGCAATGACGGAATGATCATAGTCTTCGAGTGTCAGTTGTTGTTGAAATACAGGTTGCCATCCAAGCTGTTGAAGTGACATTGGATGAGAAAATGCGTTTTGTGAATTCATGTCTATTTACCCAGACGTGCGAGCTTTCTTTTCTTGTGAGAGCATTAAAGTCTTATGAGAGCATTAACTTCTTGTGAGATCTCAGGTTGTTAATGAGTTCAATAAGCATTGATGAGATTAAAAAGCGTCGAGACGTCAAAAATGTTTGAGCTTGGGTCGAATTCAAATAGATAGGACCCCGGATTTAGTCATGCGCTATTGGGCATGCAGGTATTGATCACTTACGATCAATAGTAAACCGGGTAAAAGTGTACGGTCGTCACGGGTGACGAGATGTTGGTCGATCGGTATTTAAGTTTGATTAACCAAACAAATTAACGCGCTACTTTTACTGCCAGTTTTAGTGTTTTCATTACAATCATCTTCTATTCTCCTTGGGTTATTTATGTGTTCAGGCTTTGAATAAAAAGCGAACTCAGTTTAACAAAAAGCCACGATGGCGAGAAGTCATCGTGGCTTAAATTATTTTATCAATTGTGAATACGATTAATGATGATCGTGATTCATCTTTTTCATGCCGCTCATTACTTTCTTAACCGGCGCATCGAAGGTCTGTGTTTCACCATTGGCGAAAGTCAGTGTCATCTCGATTTGCTCACCTTCTTTTAGGCTGCTTGTTAGGTCGAACAACATGATGTGTAGGCTGCCAGGTTTAAGTACCGCTTCACCATTCGCTGGGATTGTAATCTCTTGAACTTGGCGCATCTTCATAACATCGCCATCCATGATTACATCATGAAGTTCTACTTTACCTGCTGCAGGTGTTGTTGCAGAAACAATAGCGCGATCTTTATCGCTGTGGTTCATCAGAGTCGTGAATACCGCGCTGTTCACTGCTGAAGGCGGTGTTGCACGAGCGTACGCGTCATGAACCATAATATCGCTACTAGCCTGAGCAAAAGGGGTGAGCAATAAGCCTGCTAGAGCAAGTGCTTTTAACTTCATGTTGTTGTCCTTAATTTTTATGTTTTTGGTCTGGGACCTGACTTTATGTTTGAACTTTATTGGTTAAGTTCTTTGTTTTTACGTTTTACTGCGTCAGCTTGTTGATAGCCTCAACAATTGGCGCTGGCGTCAACGTATGCGGCACTTTGGTAATCAAGGTACCGTCGGGCTTTAAAAAATAAAAATATGAGCTGTGGTCTAGGGTGTATTCCAGCTCTGAACCTTCAAGCTTGGTCTTTCTGAAAATAACGCCGTAGTTATGAGCCAGAGTCGTTGTGACATCCAATGGACCACTTAGTCCTTCCATCATCGGGTGGAAGTATTGCGCGTATTCATACGAGGCTTCAGCGGCATCACGTTCAGGATCGAGAGAAACAAACATTGGGCGAATCTTGGCTTTTGCTTCATCAGAAACTTGGTTAAGTGCTCCGGCCAACATAGCCAAAGAAGTAGGGCATACATCTGGGCAACGTGTGAAACCGAAGTAAACGATGCGAATTCTGTCATCGGTTTGGTCAAAGATTTCCGTTGGTTGGTTGTCTTTGCCGAAAAGAGTCGTTGCGGAGAACTCTTGTTTTGCAGCGTGTTGTTCTTGAACTTCGTTTTGCCCATCAAGATAGCTTTTGACACCAAAGCCAAGTACAAAAGCGACAACCAATGCTAACGACCAATTTCTACTCATCTTGCCATCCTTATTGCAGGGTTTACAGTATCGACACCATCAGTGAGTTCACCGACCCATGTCATTTTATCTAAAGTACATACAGGTAAAATCACTTCACCTTCATAGGTATTATTGCCAATGCTCTTCAATTGAAAACGCGCTGATCCCATTTCCATCTCTAAACCGGTGAGCGATAACATCAGTGTCTCAGATGCAGCACCTTCCCAAACGACCTTTATCTTTGTGGGTAGAAGAGGTTGCGCGGTTTCGCGATCAAGCGACATTGAAATGGATTCCTGCTCACACGATATGGTTGAAAGCATGCAGTAGTCATCCAAGTTGACTTCGGCAGTTGAGTGCTCAATGACCGACTTAAATTTTTGAAATACTTGCGGCCCATAAAAACCTGCCACGAGAGCAATGCCAAGAGCCACCACCTTTAATGCTGGGTGCATGTCGTGTTCTCATCTAATTTTATAAGAGCGGCGATGTTATCATACCCCTTAATACGTGCTTGTATCAAAAAGCAATTTTGTGCGTATGGTAGAACTAAAAAAGCGAAGCCATTGGCTTCGCTTTTTTCTGTTTAATCGAGAGGTGAGCTTAGTATTTCTAAGCATTATCCGTTCTAAACGCTTTCCAGAAGCTGGCTGAATGATTAGTCAGCATTACGCTCTGCAAACTTCTCTAGTCCTAGAACCAACGCAATCGCAACAAACATCATCACAATCGCCATTACCAGCTGAGAAGGCTGAGAAGTTACGGCTTCAAAATCAAACGGTGATAGGTTTTCTTGAATCAGAGGAACTTGTTCACCTTTTGAGTTTGTGCGCCAGCTGATGGTCTCTTTCCACGGCCAAATCTTAGGCAGCGTACCGATCATCAAACCAGTTAAGAACACTAATGTGAAATCGCGGAATGAGCGCAGTAACCAAGAAAGTACGTGCGAGAAAGTCAGTAGGCCAATCACACAGCCACTAAGGAATAGCGCAAGCACATCGATTTGGAACTCTTTAACCGCACCAAGAACCGGACCATACATACCAATCAATAGCAGAATGAAGCTACCCGAGATACCCGGCAAGATCATCGCACAGATCGCAATCGCACCCGCAATGAGGATATTGATACTGGTAGGCTCCATTTGCAGCGGCTTAAGCACGGTAATGCTATAGGCGAAAGCAACGCCAAGCAGCAAAAACACGAATCGAATCATATCGCGCTTCTCTACTTGCTTAAGAATATGGAAAACCGACACCAAGATCAGGCCAAAGAAGAAAGACCACAGTGGAACGGGGTGGGTGACTAATAACCAAGAAATCAGTTTTGCAAATGTCGCAATGCTCGTGAATACGCCTGCGAACAGTGAAATCAGGAAGAAACCATTGATGTGGTTAAACGCGGCTTTGAAGCCTTCGCGTTTCCATAAGCCAAGTACGCTAGGGTTAATCCTGCGAATGCTTTCTAGCAGCGTATCGTAGATACCAGTGATGAATGCGATGGTTCCGCCCGACACGCCAGGAACAACGTCTGCTGCGCCCATTGCCATGCCTTTGAAAAAAGTACTTAAGTAGTTCATTGCTTCATAGAGTTGAGGGTGATTTTGTGCAGTATACAAACTTTAGTGTAAAAAAAGTATGAATATGCCATTGGGGAAGGGCTTTTCTTACTCTCTTAATTGTAAGGCAATAAGTTGAAGTGAACATTTGCCTAACATTTAAAATACAACCACTTAGTAATTTGTCATTAAGAGCAGAGATGAAACTGATCTCTTATCAATATTGCATCTTGGTTGCATTATGCAAATGCACTTTGCAATTCGCATGACAAATTCATGGTTTTTATGCGATGCAGGGCTTATAAAACGCCGAATTAAAGTTGGCACGCTAACTGCATTATATACATTGACCCTTCTTAAGCCGAGGGTCACCTAGCCAACTGACGTTGTTAGTGAACTTATGATTTGTTCACAAATATATAGAGCCAATCGCGATTATTGCGGTTGGCTATTTTTTTGCCTGTCGTTTGGTGATTGTCTTTTTTCTTTTCCAGTTCCTACATTTTTAAGCTCTAAACTTCAGATGAAAAAAAAGCCAGCCACCATTGGTGACTGGCTTAAGCTTTTCTCGAATCAATCTCGAATCAATCTCGAATCAATCTCGAATCAATCTCGAATCCGTTTTAGTAACCCATCAACTGCAGCAAGTTCTCTGCTGTGCTGATTGCTTCTTTGCGGTTAGCAATGTTCAGCTTTTGGTAAAGGTTACGGATGTGAGTTTTGATCGTGGTCCCCGCTACATCGAGCTCTTGAGCTATCTGCTCATTACTGAACCCTGAATAGATAAGACCAAGTACCTGCCATTCACGCTGGGTGAGTGGGCTAGTGCGCACAAGCTCCGGAATATTCGGGTGATTAACCAAGTTCTCAACAAAGTCTTCATCGAAGTGAACCGAGCGGCTGCGCTGGGTGGTGGAAATATCTTTCATGATCTGTTGAGCGCGATGGCGTTCTAAGTCACCTAAGCCTGGCTTGTTGCTCAATTTATCCAAGATATGCCCGATAGTCCCACCGTCGACCAAGAAGTTACCAACCATACCGGTTTGGTTGGTCATATGAAGCGCTTCTTCAAGTAGCACGCGTGCGCTGTCTTCATCGTTAATTTGTGTTCGCAACACCGCTTCAACGATCAAGTTTCGGTTGGTGTCTGTAATCAGATGTGAACGCTGCGCTTCACTCTTAAGGAAGGTCAGCGCTTCTTCGGCTTCTTCGTATTGCTCAAGGATGATATGAGCACGAACGATGTTTCGCCACTGAAGTTGGCAGAAGTGGTTACTTGCCGATTCAGGTCGAACCGCCACGCTTAGCCAATCACGGATTGCCTCTTTATTGCCTTTTACTTGCCAGAAAAGAATCAAAGACAAAGAAGCATTTGCCGTCCAATCCACGTGGTAAGTTGATTGACGTAGCAGGTGTTGAATTTGGTCGATAAACTTCGACGCTTTATCAATCTCGCCGCGGCTCAATGAAATACGAGCCAGCATTGAGTAACTGTGCAGGTGTTTACTTGGTGAGTGGTGACCAAGGATATCTAAGCCCTTGTAGCAACACTCTTCCGCTTCATCTAGTCGGTTCCAGCACCAGAAGATCTGAGCTCTAACACGCAGCAAAAATTCATGTAGAGGCACGTATTGCAGCTGGTGCTCTTCAATTAATTTGAATGCGCTGTCTTGCAACTCAAATGCCGCTTGAACATAACCTTGAGCAATCAAGATTTCGCTTTGTTGCAGAATCGCCCACAGCGCCTGATGGTAAACTTGATACTGGCGAGCAAGCTTCTCTGTTTGCTGCATCATAGGTAGCGCACGGCTCAGGTTGCCCATCACGTGATTCACTTCACCTACAACTGATGTTGCGACAATGCGGCTACGATAAACGGTGGTGTTTAGCTGGCTTAACGAAAGCTCGGCGAGTTCCAGTGCCTTTTCTGGTTCATTGCTGTTGATGGCAACTTGCGCGCGCAAGGCATTGTATTGGCCTTGCTGCTGAGTATCGAGTTCAATGTTTCGAGCTTGATATTGAGTCTCAGCTTCTTCCAACAAAGTACCCACTTGATCATAGCGGTGCTGACTTTGTGCCAGCCAAGCGCGCAGCATTGATAGCTTCGGCTCACTGTATAGTTGATCCGTGGTCAGTTGCTTGATCGCCATCTCTAGAGATGAAAGTTCGCCCTGGTTGAACATCGGCCAACCGTGTTCCGTCAAAATTTGAATGATCAGCTCTGGATCTTCAGCACGTTGTGCATGTCGCAGTGCTTGATGAGGCGTTTTCTGTTTGATCCACGCTTTCGCGGCACTTCGGTGCAACTCGGCTTCTTGCTGTGGAATTCGAGCTTGGCGCTCGTGGGCAAGAAATTCGCCGAATAGATTGTGGAATCGGTACCAGTTCTTCTCGCCTTCAAGAGGGTAGATGAACAAGCCAAATCGGTTGAGTGATTCGATCATACCCAGTGCGTCTTCACGCTGTGTAAGCGCGCAGACTAATTCGTCATTGAAATGATCAAGTACTGAACACTGCATTAAGAACTGTCGGGTTTCTTTATCCAGTAGATCGAATACTTCTTCAACCAAGTAATCCCAAAGGTGGGCATGGTTAAAGTGAGAGAAAGACTCTGCCGATTGCGCAAGGGTGCGTTTTTGATGTTGAGCTTGAAGGGCAATAAGCTGTAACGCTGAAGGCCACCCCTCAACATAAGTACAGATACTGCCAGCGGTCGTGTCATCTACGCCATCGGCGACACGTTGATTGAAGAAGCGCGTCGTCTCTTCAGTATCAAAAGCCAGAGAGTCGTTGCCAATCTCAATCATCAGATCACGAACACGAAGGTTTGCAGTGCCAAGTGGTGGTGTCCCACGGCTAGTCGCAACAAGCGTCAGGTTGTCAGGCATGTGTTTAAGGAAGAAGCGCATTGCTTCGTGGATGTCGTCATTGTTGACCAAGTGATAGTCATCCAGCACCAGGAAACATTCTTGATGGAATTCAGACATCTCAGCAAATACTTCACTTAACAAAGAATGCAACGATGAAAACTGTCGTTTTTCTGCCAGCTTTTGGGCATTAGGGCAGGCATTTTGAGTCGCTTTATTGAGTGATTGCATTAGGTAGTTGATAAAGCGAAAGGCATCGTTGTCACTGTCATCAATGCTGTACCAACCCACATTGGGTTTATCTACCAGCCATTGTGCTGCCATTGTGGTTTTGCCGTACCCCGCTGGAGAGCGGAATAATACAAGCTTATAGCAATCTGCGTGTTGGAGCAGATCGAGAACCCTAGGTCGTAGGATTGCATTATGTAAGCGGCCGGGACGAGTCAGTTTCGAAGGGATCCACATGTCGAAGTTTTTCACCTATTCCGTGGCTTATGTTCTGGATTACCTCAATCTATCGTTGAGTGTAATCGAATGACATCAGCCTAATTACTTAAGTCTTCAATCATATTACGTGAAGCAAAACGGCACCGACTATGATCCTCCTCAGAAACCTTGCACTCCTGCATGTTTTTAGGCTTCTACGCCCTTTATTTGAGACTTTGCTCACATAGCGGGTTGGTTTGTGAATGTGACTTCCTTCATTCCAACACGTGAATCTATGCAAAAGATGAGAGGACGAAATTATTTTCGTGATCTGAATATCAAATTTGATAATGACTTTAATCCGGTTAAATAAAAGTCACATCAATTGAAGGTAAGTTATCGAACGGGAGCTTGTGATCTTAGTCACTCCAAGTTTTTGTTCGAAGTCAGAACATGAGAGTCAGATCACTAACCCTATGTCGGTACGCCCCCTACGCCCTCCCATCTACTCCTAGTTTGTCGCGTTAGCGGGAGGATGTTTAGTTAATGGTGACCATGCACGATATGTCACAGATGAATTAGAACTATTAAAAGCGAGATTTCTGAAATGAAACCAACTCAGCAAAAAACTTTCGATAAAGTGTCGTTCCAAGAAAGCGTTAAGAAGCATTTATCTGCAACCTACGCAACAACGATTGAAAACGCAGATAGCCGCGCATGGTACCTAGCAATGGGGCGTGCGCTAGCAGAACTCACAACATTTGATCTGTTAGAAACTGAAAACGATGAAAAAATTAAGAACGCGAAAAGCGTTAACTACCTTTCATTAGAGTTTTTGATTGGTCGTTTAACAGGTAATAACCTGATCAGCATGGGTCTTTACGAACAGATCACTCATGCAATGGAAGAGCTAGGTCAAAACCTAACTGATCTTCTTGAGGAAGAACGCGACCCATCACTAGGTAATGGTGGTCTTGGTCGTCTAGCCGCTTGTTTCATGGATTCTTGTGCCGCTCAAGAGTATCCAACAGTAGGCTACGGTCTTCACTACGAATACGGTCTATTCAAACAGTCTTTCCAAGACGGTCGTCAACAAGAAGCACCTGACGCATGGCGTGGTGTTGAAGGTTACCCATGGGAAGTGGCTCGTCCAGAACTAGCACAACACATTGGTTTTTACGGTCATGTAGAAGTTGAATACATCGACGGTAAAGAAGTTCGTACTTGGGTTCCGGGTATGGAAGTGAAAGCAATGCCTTGGGATCTACCTATCGTAGGTTACGAGTCAAACACGGTTTACCCACTGCGCCTTTGGGAATGTCAGGCAATCGCACCATTCTCACTAGCAAGCTTTAACAACGGTGACTACTTCGAAGCGCAACACTCGCTAATCGATGCGGGTAACATTACTAAAGTACTTTACCCGAACGACAACCACGAGAAAGGTAAGACACTGCGTCTAATGCAGCAGTACTTCCACTCAGCAGCGTCTGTTCGCGATATTCTACGTCGTCACGAAGCAGCAGGTTTCTCTCTAGAAGATTTGCCTAAGCAAGAAACGATTCAACTGAACGATACGCACCCAACTATTGCTATCCCTGAATTGATGCGCATCCTGATCGATGAGAAAGGTTTAACTTGGGACCAAGCTTGGGAAATCAGTGCTCATACGTTCGCATACACGAACCACACACTACTTCCAGAAGCATTAGAGACTTGGTCTGAATCTTTGATCAACCGTCTTCTTCCACGCCACATGGAAATCATTTTTGAAATCAACCACCGCTTCATGCAAGAAGTTCGCAAGATGTGGCCTGGTGACGGTGAGAAGCAAGCGAAGCTTTCTATCATCCAAGAAGGTTTCCACCGCATGGTTCGCATGGCAAACCTATGTGTGATTGGCTCTTACAAAGTAAACGGTGTAGCTGCGCTTCACTCTCAACTGGTTAAGAAAGACTTGTTCCCAGAGTTCAACGAAATCTTCCCAGGCAAACTGACTAACGTAACGAACGGCATCACGCCACGTCGTTGGTTGAAGTTCTGTAACCCAGGCCTATCTACGCTAATTACTGGCAAGATCGGCACTGAGTGGCCAGCAAAACTAGAGCAGCTTGAAGGCATCGCTAAGTTTGCAACAGACGCGAAATTCCAAAAAGAATTCATGGCTGTTAAGAAAGAAAACAAACAGCGCCTTGCTGATTGGGTTCAAGAGAACATGGGTATCGAGCTAGATACGAACGCTATCTTCGACGTGCAAATCAAGCGTCTTCACGAATACAAGCGTCAGCACCTAGATTTGCTACACATTCTATCTCTGTACCACCGTATTCTTAACGAACCTGGTTTCGAGTGTGAGCCACGCGTATGTTTCTTCGCAGCGAAAGCAGCACCGGGTTACCACCTAGCGAAAGAGATCATTTTCGCGGTTAACAAGATTGCAGAGAAGATCAACAACGACCCTCGCATTGGCAACAAGCTGAAAGTGGTATTCATCCCTGATTACCGTGTAAGCATGGCTGAAATCATTATTCCTGCGGCAGACGTTTCTCAGCAAATCTCACTGGCTGGTAAAGAAGCATCGGGTACGGGCAACATGAAGATGGCGCTAAACGGCGCGCTAACTATCGGTACGATGGATGGTGCAAACGTTGAGATTCGTGAAGAAGTTGGCGATGAAAACATCTACATCTTTGGCCTAGACGTTGATGGTGTAGTGGCATTGCAAGCTCAGGGTTACAACCCATACGATTACTACAACGCAGACCCACTGCTGAAAGCATCTCTAGACCTACTGACTGGCGATGAGTTCTCTCCAGGTCAACTAGGCCTTCTACGTGCAACGTTTGATAGCCTACTAGACGGTGGCGACCCGTACCTATGTCTTGCTGATTTCGCATCTTATGTGAAAGCACATGAAGACATGGGCAAGCAGTACAAAGACCAAGCAGGTTGGGCTAAGAAAGCAATTCTTAACACAGCATTGGTTGGTAAGTTCACATCAGACCGCTCAATCCGCGACTACGTGAACAACATCTGGAAACTTGAAGCGGTTAACCGTTAATACTTCCAAAGTAGCCAAGGCAGTTTCTGCCTTGGCTCAATTAGCTTGTGAGCAAACGAAAGGCTTAAAGGTTTGTCGTTTATAAACAAGCTGCTTACAAACCGATTGTCACAAGCTAATTGATTAGTAAAAAATTAAATTAACAACCCTACAAAATAGAAAGCGTCAGAACGTTTTCGGAGAGAGCGATGAAAGAACAGACCGTATTAAAACAAGTCGCAGAAATGGCAAACATTGCCGACAGTTACGTTAGTGCGTGGGGCGATGAAGCACAAGTATCAGAAGAGACGATTACGTCTCTATTGGCTTCATTGGGCTACGATACAAGCAGCGATGATGCACTGCTTAAATCTGCAGAAAGAAAACACAAAAAAGATGTACTAGACCCAGTTCTTGTCTTGCGTGACGGTGAGCCAGTAGAAGTGGCGCTTAATCTAGGTGTAAGTGCTCGTGAAAGTGAGTTCAGCTGGCGCTTAGAAACCGAGCAAGGAGAGGTACTTGAAGGCTATCTTCAATCTCAAGTCGTTCGTGACGAGCGTGCCGAGGGTGGCCCTTTAGTGTTTGCATTGCCAAGTGATTTGGCATGGGGTTATCACAAGCTGATTGTGAGTCGTAAGCGACGTAAGAAGCCTTACGAGATGACATTGATCATTACGCCAAAAGCGTGTTTCAAGCAGTCACCAATCGAGCAAGGTAAAAAGCTTTGGGGACCAAGTGTTCAACTGTACACACTAAGAACTCAGCACAACTGGGGTATTGGTGATTTTGGTGACCTTAAACAGCTTGTTGCTGATATCGCTTCTCGTGGTGGTGATTTTGTTGGTCTAAACCCAATTCACTCATTGTTCCCAGCGAACCCAGAAGGCGCGAGCCCATACAGCCCGTCGTCACGTCGTTGGTTGAACATCTTATACATTGATGTGAGCTCAGTACCTGAATTCGCATTAAGTGCTGAAGCACAACAAACGGTAGGCAGCGCTGAATTCCAACAGCGTCTACAAAAAGCTCGTGAAGCGCACTGGGTAAACTACACCGAAGTGTCTGAGCTTAAGATGAGCATCTTGCCTCTGTTATACGCAGAATTTAAGACTCGTCATCTAGACAAGAACAGCGACCGTGCACAAGCGTTCTTAGCGTTTGTAGAAGAGGGCGGTGAAAGCCTGATGCATCAAGCGGCGTTTGATGCTCTGCACGGTGAGTTACATACTGAAGATTCAGGTATGTGGGGCTGGCCAGTATTCCCAGAGAAGTACCGTACATTCGAAAGCCCAGCGACACAGAAATACATTAAAGAGAACCTAGAGAATGTTCATCTTTACATGTACCTGCAGTGGTTAGCGGATTGCCAAATCAACGATGCACAGTCTCTTGCTGAAGAGAAAGGCATGGCCGTTGGTTTGTACCGTGACCTAGCTGTTGGTGTTGCGGATTCAGGCAGCGAAACTTGGGCCGATGAAGGCAATCTAGTGATGGATGCGAGCATCGGTGCTCCACCGGATGTGCTTGGTCCTCTAGGTCAAAACTGGGGTTTACCACCACTTAATCCTGAAGTGCTTCAAGAAACAAGCTACGACGCATACATCAAGCTACTCCGTGCCAATATGAAGCACTGTGGTGCACTTCGTATTGACCACGTATTAGGCCTACTGCGTTTGTGGTGGATTCCAAAAGGTGAAAACGCAACCAAGGGTGCGTACATCTACTACCCAGTACAAGACATGCTGTCAATTCTGGCGCTTGAATCTCACCGTTACCAATGTAGCGTTATCGGTGAAGACTTAGGTACGGTGCCGGATGAAATCGTCGATATCCTAGCGGATGCGGGCGTGCATTCTTACAAAGTATTCTTCTTCGAAACATCAGAAGATGACGGTGGCTTTATCTCACCGAAACATTATGCACCACAATCGATGGCGGCACTTTGTACTCATGATATGCCAACGCTTCGCGGCTTCTGGCATTGTGATGACTTGAAAATGGGTCAAGAGATTGGTTTATACCCAGATGCAGAACAGCTAGAAACCTTGTTCGACGACCGTCTGGAGTGCAAACAAGGTATCTTAGATTCAGTAGCATGGCATGGCTTCTTACCTGAAGGTGTTGGTCGTGATGCAAGCCAAGTACCGATGGACTCTTATCTTGCTGAAGCACTTCAACTGCACGTTGCGGCTGGTGGTTCGACACTGCTTAGTGTTCAACTGGAAGATTGGTTAGAGATGGACAAGCCAGTAAACATCCCTGGCACTGTCGATGAATACCCTAACTGGCGTCGTAAACTATCAATGAACTTGGACGAAATATTTGCTCACGAAGGGGTAAATCGTATCGCTTCTAAGCTGACTGACGTTCGAGAAAAAGCAGCTAAGTAATGACGTTGAGTGGCTTGAAAATAGGTGGTTTTTTGCTTACGCCGTACGAAACTACAACCTCGGTCACTCAATAATGAATGCTCATCTGGTAGAATAAACCGTCGTTATATTGCCCGCACTAATAGCGGGCATTTTTGTATTATATTTTTTGGATGTTTGGTTAGGGAGAAGCGTTTTGGAACTAAGTTCGATTTCAAAGCAAAAACGAATATATACCCAACTATCACAGGCTTGTTTCACTGACCCATTTGCGTTTTTAGGGCCATACTTACCTTCTGAGCAAGGTGCATTACGTGTGTGGATTCCTGGGGCAAATAAAGTCGAGTTGATTGTTGGAAAGGAACCTCGTATTGAGTTAGCGCGAGAGGGTGAAAGTGGTTTCATTCTTAAGCAAGAGAGAGATTTACGTTTTACTCACTACAAGCTCGCGGTTGATTGGGCTGGAGTCGAGCAGATCATCGATGATCCATACCAGTACCACGATCTGTACGCGAGTTATGAAAATCTCCATACACCTAAAGATATGTATCATCACATGGGGGCTCAGTTTATTACGCTAGAGCGTGATGGACAGACGATTTCAGGTACGCGTTTCTTGGTGTATGCACCGCATGCAACAGCGGCAAGCTTAGTGGGTAACTTCAACGCTTGGGATGGTCGTCGTCATCCAATGCAACGCTTAGATTATGGCATGTGGGGCCTATTCATTCCTGAACTGGAAGAAGGCGCTCAATACAAGTTTGAATTAAAAGGACCTGATGGCGAAGGCTTACCACACAAAGCTGACCCATGGGGTTTTTACTCTGAGCAATACCCTTCATTTTCTTCTGTGACTTACGATCACGCTCGTTACGAGTGGCAAGATACTCAATGGCAGAATCGCCCTGTAACACAAAAGCGTAAAGAAGCGCTTTCGTTCTATGAACTGCACGCCGGTTCTTGGAAGCGTAACGCTGAAGGTGAGTTCTTAAACTACCGTGAACTTGCTGCTGAACTGATCCCATATTTAACGGATTTGGGTTACACGCATGTAGAGTTGATGCCGGTTTCAGAGCATCCGTTTTACGGTTCTTGGGGCTATCAGCCAATAGGCTTGTTCGCACCAACGAGTCGTTTTGGGTCTCCTGATGACTTCAAATTCTTCGTCGATCAATGTCACCAAGCTGGTTTAGGTGTTGTTCTGGATTGGGTTCCAGCACACTTCCCTAGTGATGATCACGGCTTAGCCAATTTTGATGGAACACCTTTGTTCCATGATCCAGATCCACGTCGCGGTTGGCACCAAGATTGGAATTCGTACATTTATGATTTAGGCAAAGAGCATGTGCGCCGTTTCTTGGTTGCAAACGCACTGTACTGGTTTGAACAATTCCATATCGACGGTATTCGTGTTGATGCGGTTGCTTCGATGTTGTACCTCGATTATTCGCGTAGCCATGATCAATGGATTCCGAACGCAGACGGAGGCAACGAAAACTACGATGCTATCGCAACCCTTAAGTGGATGAACGAAGAAGTTTACAAGCACTTCCCTAATGCGATGACGATTGCTGAAGAATCTACGGCTTTCCCTGGTGTTTCAGCCCCAACCTTTATGGGTGGCTTAGGCTTCGGATTTAAGTGGAACATGGGTTGGATGCACGATAGCTTATCTTACATCCAAGAAGATCCAATCAATCGTAAATATCACCACGATACAATTACCTTCCCATTGGTTTATGCACACAGTGAGAACTATGTATTGTCTCTATCTCACGATGAGGTGGTTTATGGTAAAGGATCTATCCACGAAAAAATGCCTGGTGATGAGTGGCAGCAAACGGCAAATCTACGTGCTTACATGGGTTACATGTACGCGCAGCCGGGTAAGAAGCTGAACTTCATGGGTGCTGAATTTGGTCAGACGGCGGAATGGAACCACGATGATCAACTGCAATGGTTCTTGCTAGATTATGAACGTCATCAAGGTGTTCAGCGCTTAACGAAAGATTTGAACAATCTGTACCGTTCTGAAGCCGCAATGCATGATCTTGATTTCGACCCGAAAGGTTTTGAATGGCGTCTACAGGATTCAGCTGAAGCGAGCATCTTAGCTCATGAGCGTATCAGTGAATCAGGCGAGCGTGTATTGGTGGTTTCTAACTTTACCCCCGTTCCTCATGAGCACTTCCGCTTAGGTGTTCCAGCACAAGGTCAGTACTCTTTGTTATTGAATACAGACTCTGCGGATTATGCAGGCAGTGGCTTTGAAGTGAAGCAGGTTGCTGAGGTTGAACAAGTGGCAAGTGAAGGCTTAGATACATCGATTGAGCTACGCTTACCACCGTTATCGACGGTTTTCTACAAGCTCAACTAAGCTACAAACTCAACTAAGCTATAAGCTGAATGAGTCTGTGAGCCAGTTAATTGATTAATTGAATGCGTTTGTAAACTGATCAATCTATTACAGAACTAAAAAAGGGAGCCTAAGGCTCCCTTTTTATTGCGTTAAAACTAATTTGACCGCGTTCCAAAGTTGGTTAGATAGAACATTGAACGTCCTACTACGGTTTCAAGGATACGAACAGAGTCGGCTCCAAAGCTTTCAAACATCTTCTCACGAAACTGTCCGTCTGAACTGATATTAAATGCTTCTGGACTTTTGATCTGTGAGGCATGGAAAAACATCAATTTAATAACGAATCGGAACTGCTCATCATCTAAAGCATTTTGCCAAGACTGAACAAATACCTCTTCCGAGGCGAAGTCTAGACTCTCTATCACAATCGATAGCATGTGCTTGTGAAGCACTGAGCGGATAGCACGAGTCGATGGATAATAACCCTGAAGCGTCGTTAAACTAATGCCAATTTCTTGAGCAATCCTTGCATAAGTTAGTGCTTCATGTCCTTCAGCCAGAAAAAGGTTTAGTACGATTTCATCGTAGTGCTTTTGATTTTCTAGTTTCTGTACTTGAGTAATTCGAGCCATTACAAATCTCTATTGAGTGCGGCATTCTGTAAGTGTGGATAATAAGAGTTTGTTGATAAAACCTCAAACTAAAGATGTAATAAAACGGTCAATTTTCCGTCAACAATAAACAATGTTAGTTCGTTCGAGTGAATATTGCCCAGATTTGAGTACATACAAAAACACCGCCCTATTGAGCGGTGTGTTATTTTAAGTCGTTGTTTGTATGTGGTAAATGAAAACTTAGAATGGATACCAAAACAATTCAGGTTCAAGAATGCGTTTCGCTATGGCCAACACCACAATAAAAGCAATGACACTCAAACAAACAAAATCGATACGTTTCAAAGGCGCATAGCTATACCAAGTACGTGCCTTGTGTCGGCCAAAACCGCGAAGCGTCATTGCATTTGAAATCTCGTCTGCGCGGTCTAAGCTAGAGAAAATGAGCGGTCCTAGAACCTTAGCCACGTTTTTGATCCGAGTTATTAGGGGCGCTTTCTTCGAGAGTTCTACACCTCGAGCTTGCTGAGCATGCATGATATTGATGAAGTCCTTCTTAACCTCTGGCAAGTAACGCAGCGTTAAGCTTACTGCATAGGCGATCTTGTACGGAACGCCGATACGGTTGAGGCTCGCTGCAAACTCAGTCGGGTGCGTAGTGAAGACGAATATTAACGCTATCGGGAACATACTCATGTACTTGAGCGTGACCGTGACTAAGTAAAACAGAGTCTCTTGGCTCAATGAGTAGTTACCCGGCAATGTCAGTAATAAAGTTTCGCTACCGATGAGCTCAGTGCCTTGCTCCGGAGCAAGCAGGAACATGAATAAAGCATTTAGACTTAAGACACTCGCCGTACCTAATAACAAAGGCTTATACACGCGTATAGGCACATTGGTGAGCTTTAATAGGTATAAACCAGTCATAATAAGCAGCGTAATCAATCTCAGGTCGAACGTAGTCAATACCACGGTTACCCAAGCTAAGAAGAGTGCAAATTTCGTGATGCCATTTAATGCGTGCAGAGGGGATTTGGTATCAATGTAGTTGATGCCGAATTTTACTTTTGATGCGTTCATAGAGAACTTCTCTCGTAGTCGATGAAGTACTGCATAAACGCATTGGTATCGTCGATTTTCATCATAGTCGCGAGTTCATAAATACTGGTGGTACAGAGGTTTGCACGTTCTAGAAGCGATGGCTGACTAAACACTTCTGTCATGGCGGCATTGGCAATCAACTTGCTGTCTGCGATTACGATTGAACGTGTGGTGTACTCTAGAACGAGATGCATGTCGTGTGAGATGATCACCACAGTAATACCCAAATCACGGTTAAGCTTTTGGATGAATGCCAGCATGGATGTGTAGTTACGGTAGTCTTGACCTGCTGTCGGCTCATCCAAGATAAGAAGCTCAGGTTCCAGCACTAAGATAGAAGCGATGGTTACACGTTTTTTCTGGCCGTAGCTCAGAGCTTCGATCGGCCAGTGGCGGAACTTGCTCAGCCCACATAGCTCAAGAACATGCTCTACTTTTTCTGTGATCAGCTCTTCTGCAATATTGCGGTTACGAAGACCAAAAGCAATCTCGTCAAAAATCATATGATGCGAGATCATATGATTTGGGTTCTGCATCACGACACCGACTTTCTGGCTTCTTTCAAAGATAGAAAGCTCAGATAAGTCTTCACCATTTAGATAGGAAGAGCCTGAATCGGCATCGATCACACCCATGATGAGTTTGGTGATGGTAGATTTACCCGAGCCGTTCTTGCCCAGAATCGAAACAAACTCGCCTTTGCCAATCTTGAAGCTCACATCTTCGAGTGCGTTCTTCTCGCCATCGTAAGAATAAGTCAGACCATGAACTTCGAGTAAAGGCTGATACTGCTTTTCTGCAGCTGGGGCAGGGCGGTCAGCAAACCAAGCTTGAACTGCTGGGCGGAACCTTTTGTAATCCAAAGCTTTGAGGTTTGACAGCTTATCTTCGCAGGTTAGTGGGGCTTTCGCCGCTTTAAGCGCGGATAAGTAAAGAGGCTCACGAATACCGTGCGTATCAAGTAACTTAGACGCTAAAATTTCATCGGGAGTCATATCCGCGACGATTTCACCACGCTCCATTAAGATCACACGATCGATATCACGATGTAGGACATCCTCGAGGCGGTGCTCGATAATCACGATGGTTTTGTTGGTTTCTTTATGCAGTTGGTCGATGATCTCGATGGTCGCCTTACCTGTTTTAGGGTCAAGGCTTGCCAGAGGCTCATCAAACAGCAAGATATCAACGTCATCAACTAAGATACCCGCTAACGATACTCGCTGTTTTTGACCACCAGATAGATCATGAGGAGAGCGCTCAAGCATGTCCGCTAGGTCAACCATTTTTGCAGTCGATTGAACTAACGGGTACATGTCAATGTTCGACATCAACTGATTTTCGAGTGCGAAAGCAATATCTTCACCGATACTCAAACCCACAAACTGGCTGTCAGTATCTTGCAATACCGTGCCGACTTGTTCGGTATAATCGTGCATCGAAAATTCAGAGATATTCTTGCCGTTGATCTCTAAAGAGCCAGTTACCTCACCTTTAATTGCATGAGGTATTAGGCCATTGAGACATTGACCTAGGGTAGATTTACCACTGCCACTTGGTCCAATAATGACGATTTTCTCTCCTTTCTCTATCCTTAGATTGATATTTTTTAGCGTCGGTTTATCCAGCGACTCATATCTAAAAGAGAAGTTCGAAAATGCTATAGTCATTATCGCTTATGCCTCAGTCAGGTTGCGGCTTTGTTTGTTGCGTTTAGCGACTGATTTTAGGATCAGGAAGCCCACAACAGCGATCAGAACGGTGTTACCCGCTGCGATGATAGACAGTTGAGTGAAGACTTTAGTAAACGGTTCTGCATATAAGATAGTATCTAGGAACGCAGAGCAGCCATAGCCTACAACGTTACCTGCAAGGGCCAGTATCACGAACAATACAAAATCTTTCATTGGCAGTTCGCCTTGTTGAAGACGGTTCTTAGTCATCATAGGGAATAAGCCGATAACCATACCTACGATACCTGAGCCTAGTACCCAAGTTAACCAAACGCCCCAGCCTGCGAACAGATCCGTTACCCAGTGACCGATAAAGCCAACCAAGAAGCCAACAATTGGGCCGAACAAAACAGAAAACAGTGCTAGGACTGCCATCGCTGGTTTCAATGTCGTGTTCGCAAACACAGGGACACCAAACATAGGTAAACCACCAATGCCGTACAGTGCCGCTCCAATGGCGATAACGACCACTGTTTTAGCTGAAAAGTTCATAGATAACCTCGAATACTGAAAAATAAAGCAAAATAAAGAACAAATATTCGCCATTATTAATATGCGTCTCAATGAGAACGTTTTTTGGGCAAATATAAAAAATAAGGCGCGCATTATACAGTAGAACCCTTCCATAAGGGAAGGTAAGTGTCTAGATGTCTAAAATTCCATCTGAACACCTAAATATCGTGTAAAAAGCGCAATTTTACGGTTAATCAAGCAACAAAAAAGCCAGAGCGAGTCTGGCTTTTCATTCGTCTTAACAATGTGTTAAGCGGGTTCGTGACATATCTACGACCGTTTAGTGGTCTAGATATAGTTAGTGGTCGAGATATAGATAGTTTTGCCAACTCTTCATGCGAATAAGGACCTTACGCATGATAGACACGTGAGTGAAGCTGTCAGAATAAACGGCAACTTCAACCGCGGTACCCATAGGTAAATGGTAGTCAGACAGATCATCAGTGATGCTCAATTTAACAAACACACGACCACTGGTACGCAATGCGTCAGTACCTAGAAGCGCGCCTCTGGCTTGGAATTGGCTCTCACCAATAGCTGGAATCACTTCATCAATACGTCCTTTAAATACTTTTCCTGGCAATGCTCTAAATAGGAACTCAGCTTCGTAACCCGGTTGTAGGCGCTGTAGCGAGTTTTGTCTAAATGCAGCGGTATAGAACTGCTCCTCTGTGTGAACAAACGTCATCACGGGAGCTAAAGGAAGTGGAACTGCCATTACACCTGGGCGTAATGCTAGTTGCGTAACGTATCCGTCAGTAGGAGCTCGAACCACGGTTTGTTCTAAATCAAACTGAGCTTTACGTAATTCAGCCAATAAGCTTAAAACCGCTGTATTCTCGCCACCTATTTCAGAGTCCAAGGCGATCTTTGTTTGTTCTAGGTTTGCATCTGCAACTTTCACGGCCGCTTCCGATGCTTTGTAAGCTTGTCTGCGAGTATCCAATTGCTGCTCGGTAAAAGCGCCACTGTCGTAACCGCGCTTGTAACGAGAAAACTCACGTTGAGCTTTATCTCTTTCCGCGATGGCTTTGATTTTTGCAGCCTCTGCTTCAACCACTTCAGATTCCATTCCAAGCGCACCTTGGCTTGCTTCTTTTACCTTAGCTTCTAACCTTGCGACTTCAGCTTCGAATGGAACTGGGTCGATTTTGAAAAGAATATCCCCTTGCTTCAGAGGTTTGTTTGCTTCTACAGGCACTTCGATAACTTTACCCCTAACGCCTGAAACGACTGGCGTTGTTGAGTAAACTTGGTTACCGATTTGTGTAAATGGATGGTTGTAGTTCATTAGTAGAATTAGGGTACCTACTATGATCACACCTCCAAGTACGGCAGTAGGTACTGTCCATTTATTTAGCGGTATATTGAACACCTTGAAAATGGTGATGCAAAGCGCCGCATAGGTCATTATCAGCAGTAAATCCATTACTTAGCCTCCTGATCTTGAACGTTGTTTGTCTCTTTCTCTGGACTGCTTTGCTCAGCACCTGCTTGCTTGAGCTGTGCGATTTCTTCCTGAAGAGTACTCACTTGATCGATGAGAATATCGACGCGATGATGAATATCGTGTTGTTCTTCTTCTAATTTAGCGAAGCCCCAACCACGATCTTTGCGCCATAATGTTGCCCAAATCCAAAGAAATGGCCAAATAGTATGTAAGGTGAATAGGCTAACCCAGCCTGAGACGTGAATAGCATCTTGATGAGGGTGATTGCGTTCTTTCGCAATTTCATAGGGAATATCGTGAATAACGATGATGCCGTAAAAGATTACTAATGCTACGAAAATAAGTAAGCCGAGCGCAAAGTAGTCTAAAAACATAACAGATCCTTGTAATGTTAGATATTAGTTATAAATATACTACGCTATCATCCAAGTAATTGTTATAAAAATGATTTACCGAGTTGAAAATAATGTGTTGTCGCTTCTAATGCGAATAAAAGCATTGATGAATCTTATAAAATCTCATCGCGTTTGAAGAGGCTATTTCGGCTTTCTGGTTGGTATTTCAGCTGAAATGATGACAGCTACGATTCTAAATGACGTGCATAACCACAAGGGATAAATACGGATGTATATAGGTGAATTGGCGGCCATTGGCGCTGCAATTGTGTGGGCATGTGCGACATGGATCTATGGGCAATTTGGACATCGCTTCTCTGCGATGCAATTGAACATTGTTAAGGGTGTAGTAGCCTCTGGCATGATGCTGTTGGTCATGCCGTTAATACCGATGCCTGAATTTGAATTGAGTACCAACCATTTTCTGATATTGGCCATTTCAGGTGTGATTGGTATTGCGATTGGAGACAGCGCCTATTTTGCGGCGTTGAAAAGAATCGGTGCCAATAAGACGCTGTTACTGGAATCTTTAGCACCACCTCTTTCTGGTGTGCTGGCATTAATGTTCCTTGGCGCTGTATTGACAGTACAAAGTTGGCTCGGTGTCGTGATTACAACATTAGCGGTGACCTTTGTTGTCTTTCAGCCATCAAAATCGGCGAGCGGTGAATCGAATGATAAAGCGCAGTGGGGTGGCATTGGTTATGGGCTTGTGGCGAGTGTTTGTCAGGCATCTGGTGTGGTTATTTCTCATTACGCGTTAGTGGCGGGTGACATTCCACCATTGTTAGGTGCTTTGATTCGCCTGACGATTGGCGTGTTTGCTGTGATGCTTGTTATTCCGTTTGTTGAGAAAAAGCCCTATGCATCAATAAAAAGAGATTTATGGGCGATGACTAAACTCGACAAGCTTTGGTTGTTAGGGGCGATATTTGTCGGAACGTTTCTCGCGTTGTGGCTTCAACAAGTGGCGTTGAAGAATGCGAACCCTGCGATTGCACAAACGTTGATAGCGACCAGCCCGGTCTTTATTTTGGTGATTTATGCGATTAAAGGGGAGAAGGTGTCAAAGCAAAGCGTCATAGGGACGCTTGCTGCCCTTGCTGGAGTATCTCTGTTCTTTTATCAATAAGATGCAGGCTTAGCTACAGAGCTACAGAGCTACAGAGCTACAGATCTATAGAGTCACAGAGTTACATGCCACTACTCTGTACACACTTGATTACGGCCATTGGCTTTAGCTCGGTATAGCGCTTTATCGGCACGGTAGAAGGTACGCTGAGTATTTTCTCCGTCGCGATGTAAAGTGATACCGATACTCACGGTTAAACCGCGTTCTCCGAGTATTTCATGCCATCCGAATTGGAAGATGCGCTCTCGATAATTTTCAGAGTGCATTTCTGCTTTCGCAAGGTCAGTGTTTTCAAGGATGACTAGGAACTCTTCCCCGCCAAACCTGACACATGACGCGCCTCTAAACTTAAAGTATGAACGTAACTCTTGAGAAACGCTGACAATCGCTTTATCACCCACTAAGTGGCTTAATTCATCATTGATAGACTTAAAGTGGTCGATATCAACAACCATTAATGCGAAAGGTGCTTCGTGAAGCAGCAGGTCTTTTAGTTTCACATCTAACCATCGACGGTTGTGTAACCCGGTCAGTGGGTCGGTGAAAACATCTTGCTGTAGTTGAGCAACAGTATTTTTGTGTTGTTCAGTCGTCTCTTTGAGTTCTCTATTTTCTTGTTCAGAGAGAATGAGTTTGAGTTGTAACTCAAAACGCGATAGGCGGCGTAGTTGGCTTGCACCGAGTTCGCTGATCGGGATCTGCTTCATCAGATCCGTTTCAATTCGGTAACCTTTTTTCTCATAGCTTAGAGCTTCTTGAAAACGGCCCTGATTCATACATACGCCACTCAAAGAGTCATAGAAACGCTTTGCAAGCACTGGCGATGAGTAGGCTTTTACACGTTTGTCTGTGCTCGACAAAATCATGCTCGCATAGTCTTGCTTTCCGGTTGCACTTAGGCAATGTGCTAACTCGAGACGAGTCATGGTCGCGAGCCAGCTTGCTTGAGTGGTGTTGGCTGGGTATTGAACTTTTGATAGGCAACGTAAGGCTTCATGGTATTTCTTCTTAGCACGAAGTATTTTCGCCTGGTAAAGCAATATCTGAGCAGTGAGCAGCTTGTCACTTACTAGAATACTTAATTCTTCGCACTCATTCAGTAAATCGCTGGCCGCGGTAATGCGGTTGAGCAGAAGTAGGCTTGCTACCATATGCAGCTTGAATTTGAGGCGAAGTGAGCGACTGCTTATCGCGTGGTCTATACTGCTGATTTTTTGGTAATAGCGAAGAGCTCTGTTGTGATCACCATAGGCATCACACAGGTTCCCCATGCCTAAGATAGCCAATACATATTCATCGATATGGCCGTGTTCAACCGCAATTGTCGATGAGCTGACGAATTCATTCAGTGCCGATGTGTAATCACCAATTTCAACTAAGCGGTCGCTTAGGCTGGTCTTTACTGTGAGAATGTCTTCGATATCTACAGGAAGGTGGAGTAGGTCGAGTGCCAGCCTGAGTTCTTCGATACTGGTTTGATTTTGTTGTAACTCGGCACGGTACTCAGAGCTGATGATATAGCAGTGCGCTTGCTCAGTTTGCGTGGTCGAAACGTGCTGGCGAATGTGGTTCCAGAATATGATCGCTTCTTCACCCGATACCGATGAAGGGTCTAAACCAGCATCTGTGATCTTGCGTAATAGGGTTTCCATTATTCTATTACCTCAGCATCGTCTTCTTCTAATTGTTCAAGAGTGAACGGGAACGTCAAAATATCATTGAGGCTGACGGTAGGTCTCGAACCTTTTAATCCTTTTCTATGCCATGGATATATTTCTAGCATGGTGCTGAGAGTTTGGAAGGTTTGTTCTGCGGCTTCGCCTTTCTCTGAAAGCATCATAGCAACACGCTCTGAACTCAGCCTAGCGATGAAGTCGTTTTGATTACACAAGGTATGAGCAATCTCGGTACAGACATCTAAGTAATCGGTATCGACATGATGGAACATAATGATGCTGTGGTTCGAGCGCTTAAGTTCTGTCTTAAAGAGGACTAGCTTCTCCCACCAAAAGGTTTCAGAGACGACATAAGAGAGGTGCTTTTCAGGATCGTACTCATGCTGGCCACGAATACGGTTAATCAGTTTTCGTGCTCTCTGTTCAAGCTGACGCTTGGAACTGCGCGCTTTGTCTAAACCGACACGATTAGTTTGCTCTTTAAGCATACCGATGGAATATTGACGGTACTTTTTAAAGGCGACCAACGCAGCTTTGAAATCTTGGTTTTCTTCTGCAACCAAGGATTGTTGGTAACAAATCTGGCTAAGCAACTCACCATTATCGAATTCATTTGCAGAGTGTTCAGCGAGTTTCAGCAATTCTGCCGCATGTTCTGGTCTTTTTCTCAGGAGCTCCAATCGAGCTCGACTGATGTAAGAGTGCGCTTTCATCCAAACGAGGTTGTGTTCTACGGCTAGATTGTGCGCTTTGGCTGTCGCGCGTTCTGCATCATCTAGACGTTCAAGCCCAAGCAGAGCAAGGCCTCGAAAGTCCCATACTTCGGCATGCCAAGTGTTATCTTTATGCTCTTTTAATGCTTCTTCTGCACCGTCGAGTACCGACAGCATTTCAACATAGTTGTTAAGCAGATAGTAATCCCAAGCGAGCAGTATTCTTGCTTTGCCCTCTAGCCAACCAATGCGGCTGTTGTTAGCCACTTTAACGGCAAGCTGGTGGGTAGAACGTGCCAGCTTATATTCATGAGTCATTCGCCAGATGTTGCCAAGTCCAATGAGACATTCAATTTGAATCTCGACTTCATCAACCAGTGCAGATTGCTCTAAGGCATTGATCCAGAACTGTTGGGCGGAATAGTACTTGGCTTGTCCCCAGTACTGGAGCGCGTGTAAATGGAGGATTTCAGGGAGGAAAAGGTCGGTATCTAATCGGTTTTGGCGCTTGTAGGCTTCCTTGATGTACTTCAAACCTTTTTGGTAATCCATCAGGTTCCAGCTACACCTTGCCATTAACATTAACGACTGGATAGCACCCTCTTCAAACAGAACTTGCTCCGATCGGACTAGGCACTGTTGGGCAATCTCTAGGATCACCGATGGCTCAGAGTCGACACGAGTTTTGAGTTGTTCTAGTTCTGCTTCAAGAAGGTACTGATTTTTGTCCAAGAGTTAGATCCATAATTATCGAACATATTGATAACACAATCATTATAAGAGTGTGATTTGAGATAAGCACCAATTATCTTTCTTAGGGCCTTAAAGGAACATGTATCTTTTCCAATTATGGGTGTTACCTCATGTTGTTGCTTTAAAATCAATGAGTTCCCGAATAATTATCTAGAGGTCTGTTTCTATGAAAGTAGTTGCTTTAGGGTCAATGGCTGCTCTGCTACACCTAAGCGCTGCGCTGCCGTGAGCCCTTGCTTATCTTGGTAGCACAGATTGTGCCAAGCTCTAAATATGTCGAGCAATGGAAGAATGCCCCCAGGACGAAGCTTACGTCTGGGCTCATTGATGAAGCTATCAAATAACAGCTGGAAGCGTTGTTGATAGAACTTGGTTTGCTGAATTGAGGCAGTGTTAAACCACTGTTTTGGTTCTGGATTGTTACCCGTTAGGTAGCAAATACCTTTCTGGTTATCACCTTGATTTGCGATAGCCCAACGATCGCGCCACCAACTCATGTGAACGATATCGATCTTTTCGAAACTTTGATCGTCTTGCCAGCCGGGATCTTCCTCTACATACATAAGGTCAATATTTTGACTCTGAATGCGCGGCAAACATACACTTAAAGCGGCAGATCTTAGTAATGGATCTTGTGGCATATAGATAGCGACATGCTTGTCTTCATTACACATATCAAGCACATGTAAGAAGTGAGCATAAGAGGTATAAGGCGGTCGAATCAGCGCGCCTTTTGAAGGGTAGCTAAATGTGGTGAGGTTACCCATAGGATCCTCAACGTTACCTCTCGCTAAAATCACTTGGTACTGCTGTTCAATACGCTCTTTCAACTTGTCAGATGGCTGAGGTTGTTCGAGGTTCGCTTCTGATGAGTGATCTTTGGATACAAAACGCGCAACGTCATCGTAAGGATTGTGATCAACATTCCCTGAAGGCTCTTCATTTTGAGAATAGTTGACGTGTTGGCAAAGGATATAGCCAGAATGCGCCTCACCCGTCGCTATCCAAACCACACCATTGTTGCTTTGCGGTTGTAGACGTTGATAGTGAGAAGCGAACTCGTAATCTTTCGCATGGTTAACCCATCGTGCATCGATCATCGCTAATTTACGACGGCAACGGCTCGCGATGTGGTCAACATGATCATAGAAAGTCTTTGGGTTGATCTCTAGTTTTCTGCAGATTTCACGTACGGAATAGCCCATGAACAACAAGCCCATGAGGTTCTCTTGAAACTGAAGTTTTTTATTGGATCCAGACCATTTATCAACGAAGGTTGATTGGCAGTCTTTGCATCGATAACGCTGCCTGTCGCCACTGTAGCCGAAGGCATGATAAAGATGTTTGTGGGTATGAACCGATAAGCCGAAGTTATCGCAATCATCATTACGACAAGCAGGGAGCCCATCGCTGTGAAGTTGTCTTAGGCGATGAAGTTCGCTTAACACTTCACGATTGTTAAGTAAGGGGGGGAAAGCTCCACATTCACGACAAACCATCGCCGGACGCTTAGGGTTTGCGTGTTGCAAAACATACCGTTTTGCATCGCTCAAGCCAAAGTTGTCACACGCCAATGTTTTACAAAAGTTGAGTTGCAAACCATCCGCATCTTTTGGCAGCTTGTCGTTAGACACGATCTCCCCCTCGGGATTATTTGAGCAGCCAAGTGAGCTTGGCTGCGGGGTAACGCTTTTCAATGTATCTTATTCAAGTCGTTAGATGTTGATTGCAGTCTCTAGAGCAACTTTCATCATGTCGTTGAAAGATTTTTGACGATCTTCAGAGCTTAATTTCTCACCACGGATGATGTGGTCAGACACTGTTAGGATGGTTAGTGCTTTAGCACCAAGATCCGCAGCAACACCGTAGATACCAGCCGCTTCCATATCAACACCAAGGATGCCTAGCTTTTCCATTTTCTCGAAAAGGTCAGCTTCTGGAGTGTAGAAAAGGTCTGCAGAGAATACGTTACCAACTTTAACTGGAACTTCTTGTGCACGTGCTTGGTTTACAGCTTCTTCTAGAAGACCGAAATCAGCAATTGCAGCGAAGTCGTGGTTGTTGAAACGAATGCGGTTTACTTTTGAGTCTGTAGAAGCACCCATACCGATAACAACGTCCATTAGTTTAACGTCGTCACGTACCGCACCACAGCTACCTACGCGAATAACGTTTTTCACGCCGTATTCAGCGATAAGCTCGTGTACGTAGATGCAGCATGATGGGATACCCATACCGTGGCCCATTACAGAAACTTTCTTACCTTTGTAAGTGCCTGTGTAACCAAACATGTTGCGAACGTCACAAACTTGCTTCACGTCATCAAGGAATGTTTCTGCAATGTATTTTGCGCGAAGCGGGTCGCCCGGCATAAGTACTGTTTCTGCGAAATCACCAGCTTGAGCATTAATATGAGGTGTAGCCATGGTCGTTCTCCAAAGTTTAAACGGTAATGATAGGAACAGGATTTAATCAATTACCGATTCTGTTGAATTGAATTCGTTTTGTTGAGGCAATATTAGCGAGTTAAAACGAGGCTCCATGAGACTTTAGTCACAAAACCGCTTTGCCATTATAGTTTTATTAATATTGATAACCAAATATGTTGAAAGCGTAAAGGCAATCGATTTTGTATGGGTAAATTGCTCGATATTTAAAGATAAAGCTCGAAATTTAAATCTGTTGCATATTGCCTTGGAGGCAACAATACGTTGTAGAGACATTTGATCAGCGATAATCTAAACTTTGATAAAGAGACAAACCAAGGAATTGTATGTCGTATTGCGCTAACTCGACGCCTTCGCACTCGATGAAAACACAGTTACAGACGAAAACAAGGTTACATAAGCTAGCGTTGGTCGCTGTTAAATCCACATTGATTGCTGTTAAGTCCACATTGATTACTGTTAAGTCCGCATTGATTACAGCTAGAACGACTTTGTTTGCTGTGAGAACTGCTTTACTTGCTGGGGTAATCATTTTGCTTGCTGGCGCGATGACTTCGTCGTGGGTGTCTGCTGCAACTTTTGAGTTGCCACCAACAGAAAGCCGTATCGTGGGCAGAATACAGCAACACGAAGTTGCGGCGGGTGAAACCTTGGCGATCATTGCAAAGCAATACGATATTGGCTTTCTCTCTTTAATGGCGGCAAACAAAGGGGTCGATCCTTTTCTTCCTGCTGAAGGCTATGTGTTAAGCATTCCTAGCCGTTTGATTCTGCCGGATACTCCGAGAAAAGGTATTGTGATTAACCTTGCCGAGTTGAGGTTGTACTACTTTGAGCCTGAGAAAAATCAGGTGCATGTCTTCCCTGTCGGTATCGGTCGAGTAGGGCGTGATACTCCCGAGATGATCACAAAGATAAGCCAAAAACGTCCAAACCCGACTTGGACTCCTCCAAACTCAATTCGCAAAGAGTACTTAGAAAAAGGGATTGAGCTACCAAGAGTGGTTCCCGCAGGGCCTGAAAACCCTTTGGGAGAGTATGCACTGCGACTTGCTTATGGTGCAGGTGACTACCTGATACACGGTACTAATAAGGATTTCGGGATAGGTTTGAGAGTCAGTTCTGGGTGTATCCGTATGGAACCTAAAGATATCGAGTGGCTTTTTGAACAGGTGAGTCGTGGTGAACAAGTCACAATAATTGATGAGCCGATTAAAGTGTCTCTGGAGCCAGATAGAAGTGTATTTGTTGAAGCTCACGAACCATTGACGCGAAGTGACGGCTCTAAGAAATTACTGCAAATCCCTGTTGAATTAAAATGGTGGCTTGAAGACGCTGATCTTCCTAATTCAAAAGCCAAAGCAGTCATCTTTGCTCAAAATGGTGTGCCTGTTGAAATTGCACCGCCTGTGATTGAGTTCTAATTTGATCGGTTGTGAGTAAAGCCCCATAGCCTTCTTTCTCTTTTCCCTAAATAAAAAAACACCACCTCGAAAGAGGTGGTGTTGTCAATTTACTGCATGTATATACGTCTTTTGAAATCTACAGCTTCATTGAGCTTCTATCTCAATTACTTAGTGTAAGACTCAGCAATGTTGTCGATACGGTCGTTAGCACGATCCGCTTCTTCTTTTGCTGCCATAGCCGCAGCTGATGCTTCTTGAGCTTTCATTTCAGCAGCCGCTTTGTCACTCTTAAGTGCTTCTACTTCGCTGCTTAGCTCAGCAACTTGGTTAGTTAGTTGGTCCATTTCTGATACCGCTGCTTCTTCAGGCTCTGAAGAACAACCAGCTAAAATAAATACTGAGGCTGCAGCTGCGATTAACGTCTTATTCATAAGAACTCCTTGCTTATTTATCATCAAAAGATGCGCTATACATTCTTTATCATATAGTCGCTTCATTAATGATTGTAGCGACTAATTTTTTAACTGCAAAAACAATAACTAAAGAAATTGCTAAATTTTTGAGGTAATTAGCTAAGCATCACGTTCTGTCTCATTTCTGAGATGAGGGGTTTCGAGGTCGTTTTGATACTACTTTGGAGAGTGGTCCCTTTGTTAGCAACGCATACAATGTTCTAGTTAACATCAGATAAAAGGATAAATTTACTGTGATCTCTATCCTTATAAAGTACTTTCGCGGTATCATGTCACGTTAAATTAATTTTATTCAATACCATCATGACTGGAGAGTCCTTTGCACTTTAAAGATTTAGGCTTAGATAACCGCTTACTGAAGAACTTAAAACATTACGACTTCAAGAAGGCGACAGAGATCCAATCAAAAGCGATCCCTGTTGCTATTGCTGGTAAGGATCTATTGGCTTCATCAAAAACGGGATCAGGTAAAACATTGGCGTTTGTGTTGCCGATGATACATAAAGCATTAAAAACAAAAGCGTTTTCTGCTAAAGATCCTCGTGGTGTAATTTTGGCTCCTACTCGTGAGCTAGCAAAACAAGTTTACGGCGAGCTGCGTAGCATGCTTGGCGGTCTGTCTTACGAAGCCACACTTATCTTGGGTGGTGAAAACTTTAACGACCAAGTTAAAGCCCTGCGTAAGTACCCTCGTTTTATTGTTGCGACTCCAGGTCGTCTGGCCGATCACCTTGAGCACCGCTCACTGTTTTTAGATGGTGTTGAAACGCTAATCCTTGATGAAGCTGACCGTATGTTGGATTTAGGTTTCGCACCTGAATTACGTCGCATTGCGAATGCAGCTAAGCACCGTCGTCGTCAAACGTTGATGTTCTCTGCGACGCTTGATCACGCGGAAGTGAATGGCATTGCAAATGAAATGCTAGACGCACCTAAGCGTATCTCTGTTGGTGTTTCTAACGAGCAGCACCTTGATATCACTCAGAAGTTCTACCTGTGTGACCATCTCGATCATAAAGAAGCGATTTTGGATCGTGTGATTGAAGAAGCTGAATACCGTCAGGTGATGATCTTCACTGCAACTCGTGCCGATACTGATCGTTTAACGGATAAGTTAAACGAGAAGAAGCTTAAAGCCGTTGCATTGAGTGGCAACCTAAACCAAACGCAACGTAACGCGATCATGAGTCAATTTGAGCGTGCGGTTTACAAGATCTTGGTAACAACCGATGTTGCTTCGCGTGGTATCGATATTCCAAACGTAAGCCACGTTATCAACTTTGATATGCCTAAGCATACAGAAGAGTACGTGCACCGCGTCGGTCGTACTGGTCGTGCGGGTAACAAAGGTGATGCAATCTCTTTGGTTGGTCCAAAAGACTGGGACAGCTTTAAGCGTGTTGAGCTTTACCTTCAACAAGATCTTACTTTCTCTGTGCTTGAAGGTCTAAAAGGTAAATTCAAAGGTATTAAGCCTCGTAAACCTGCTTTTGCTAAAGGCGGACCTGCGAAGAAGAAGACCAGCACCCAAGTTAAGAAAACGCCGAAGAAACCGGTTAAGCGCGATAAGAGCTTCCACCAAAATGTGGCTGTGGGTGATACCGTGTTTATCCCTAAGAAGAAAGTCGCACCAAAAGTGGACGACGAGTAATCAACTTGCGTGACCTAAAAGCTTAACTTTGAAAGGTTGATACAAATAAAAAACCGCCGATGATGGCGGTTTTTTTGTACCTGTACTTCGTGTAAGCCCTTAGCTTCTGGTACTTACAGACGGTATTTGATGATACTCGACAAGGTTTCCCTCGTTAGAAATCAAAGGTAGAGAACGAGTACGCCAAAATATGATCGGCAATATATTTGTGAGTAGCCGTCGTTGGGTGTGTCACGCCCCAGAATACATAGCTGTCTGAACCATAGGTTGCGCAATCATTAGTCAAGCTATGGCTTCGTAAGTAGTCTGCTGCTGAGCTTCTATTGATATCAAGACAGGCGTCACTCGCGTTTCGAAAGCCATGTTGTTCTGGGTCATCGGTAATGCTGGCGAACAATGCACTTGCATCGAACAACACCATGTTTTTCCCCTGGCTTTGGTAATACTCGGCCTGCGCTTTGATGAATTGGTTGAACTCTAAGATCTTGCCACGAACTTTAATGATCTCTTGCTCAGTCGAGTATTTGAATTGCGGCGCTTTGGTCGCATCGGGCAATGTAAACAGTAGAATATTACTCGCACCAGATTCCGTTAATCGGATTAAAGCGCTACTGAAATCAGCTTTAACATCAGCGACTTCTCGGTCGTAATTCATAAAGTCATTGAGGCCAAATTCTAGAGTAAATAGTGAATTTTCTGGGCGGTAGTTTTTAGCGACTTTCATGTAAGTTAGGTAAGAGGTGACTTGATCATAGACGCCAGTCAGTGCCACGTATTGATTGGTACCTGCTGCGCCACCGACGGCCCAGTTATAAAGAGGAACGTCTTTGGCTTTTGCTAAATATTCGGTCCAAACCAAACCGTTTGAAAAGTGCCCTAGAAACCATGAGTTTGCATTTGGGAAAACCCATTGAGAGCCATTAAATAGGTTCCCAGTGTCAGAGAGGCTATCACCAAAAGTGACAATGCGATTAATGGTATTGGCTTGCACAGCGTTATCGTTGGTCCAGATGGAGTGATTGTAAGAGAAGCGGTTGTCTGCGGCAAAGTAGGTAATGTCAGCGGCGTCATGTTGGATGCCGAGAGTCTGTTCGCAACGCTGTTTGATTTCAGACTGTGGGGTATCACTGTAGAACATGTTCTTGAAAGAAACAGAAGACCACCAATATCCGTTGATCGTGTAATCGTCGCCGTTTTCTTTTTTCGCCCACTTCCAGTCGGTGGCTGCAGAGTCGTGCGATGCATCGGTTCGATACCAACATCGAACATAAGAATAGGTCTCAGAACCTTGTGTACTGAGCACTTGTGCGGATGTCATCGATTCTGGTGTCGGTATGGAGTCATCTGCAGCATAAGCCCCAAATGGTATGGTTAACGCGAGTATTAAAGCCGTATTTTTCATCACTGTATTCTCTTTTGTATTTAGTGAGCCAAACAAAACGTTGTTGCTTGTTGTCTATTTCTTGTTGCCTCTTGCTTGTTGCCTCTTGCTTGTTGCCTATTGTTTATTGATAACTGGATAAGTAAATAACTGGTACGACCTATATCTAGGATCAATAATTCCCGTCAATACATTCAGGTTGTTGGCGTTTCATAATTGGTATAAGTATCAAATTTCCAACGACTTTCTGGTTGAAAAACAATCAGGTTGAAGCGAGGGATTTATCATTAATATTCGATTTTAGTGGGCAATGACTTGCCAGTTTGTCGCCGCAGATCTAAACGAGATAAATTACTTTGGGAATGTTGGTTTTTATTTGGTCAAGATAATTGAAGTTACAGCTTCATGGTTTTTTTAAATATCAATTTAATCAATAGCTTATTGTGGTTCGGCGTCTGGTCTGATTCTATTTTTCTAATGTTCATCACAACTGTTTAATTCAAGTTCAACATCACAAATATCAAGTTGCTATTTTCTGTTTTATAAAATCATCAACTACGGTTCTTTTACTCATCAGAGGTCTAATCTGTTTAAGGAAAGAGCATTGAAAAAGATATTAATTTGGACGATAGCCTGTCTATCCAGTTTTGGCGCTTATGCCGGAACAAGCGCATCTGCATTAGAGGTCAGTGGATACACACAAACGAAATACCCCATTATGTTGGTACATGGTCTGTTTGGTTTCGATACATTAGCGGGTGTCGATTACTTCTATGGCGTACCTGAATCCCTAACCAAAGATGGTGCGAGCGTCTATGTAGCGCAAGTCTCAGCGACCAATAGCTCTGAAGTACGTGGCGAGCAATTGTTGGCTCAAGTTGAAACACTGTTAGCCGCGACAGGGGCAAGTAAGGTGAACCTAGTTGGTCACAGCCACGGCGGACCAACAGCGCGCTATGTGGCATCAGTACGTCCTGATTTGGTTGCTTCGGTGACGAGCATTGGTGGTGTTCATAAAGGCTCGAAAGTCGCCGACCTCGTGCGTGGAACCGTATCAGAAGGCTCAGCCGCGGAAGGTATCGCTGTTAAATTGGCCGGTGGATTGACGACGCTTATCAACCTATTATCTGGCGGAACGGATCTTGATCAAGATGGCCTTGCTTCTCTTGAAGCGTTGACCACCGAAGGTTCGCTTGCATTCAATCAGTTTTACCCTGAAGGCGTTCCGACGTCTGAGTGTGGCGATGGTGAATGGCAAGCCAATAACGGTGTTTATTATTATTCATGGACAGGATCCTCCACTTTCACCAATCTTCTCGATCCTACCGACGGAGCGATGACAATCCTTGGCTTAGCATTCAATGAACCTAATGATGGTTTAGTGGGAGCATGCAGCGCGCATTTGGGCAAAGTGATTGGTGATGATTACAAAATGAATCACCTAGACGAGATTAATGGTTTGTTGGGTATCCACCACCTCTTTGAGACCGATCCAGTGACGTTATATCGTCAACACGCCAATCGATTGAAGTTGGCTGGCCTGTAGTCGCACTGCCCAAAAGTTAAGATCATAAGGAAAATATAATGAAAAAGACCGCCATTTTGTCGATAACTACGATAGCCCTGATGAGCACAGCGGCGGTCTTTTTATATGTAACCTTTTTGCCCGAACAAACAGACAATCTAAATTTAAACAACAAACAACAGAACGCCTCCTCACTAAAGGTTACCTCTCAACAAGATACCGAAATCGATAATGCATCAGCCAAAGACATGATGGAATATTTCGTGTCAGGCAATACCGAATTAACCCTCGAAGATATTCGCGACAATGTGGCAAAACACCATGAGCAATCACAAGCCGCGGTGGTCGATGAAGCATTGTTCGCAAAGTACCTAGAGTACAAGTCGGCACTGACAGCATTGGATGTTCAATTCGACACCACCTCAATATCCGCAGAGGACTTACGCGCACTGAATCAAGCGTTGCTCGATCTCCAATCTCAATTTTTCAGTGAGAGCGAGATAAGTATTCTATTTACCCATGACAACAGAATGAGGGAAATCGCTTTAGAAAAGTTACTTCTGAAACAAGAAGGGGTAGAGGAAAAAGAATATCAGCAAAGGCTCGAATCTTATCTATCTGAACAACCAGATTACGTTCAAGCCAGTCATCAAAATCAGGTGTTATTACAGCAACTATCCAGCTCACAAGGCCTAGGTGAACAAGGAAAATACTTGAAGAGAAGCGAACTGGTTGGTGAAGAAGCGACGCAGAGGCTCGAAGCGCTTGATCAACAAAGGGCGGACTTTGATGGAGCTTTAGAGATTTACTTTGTTGAACGAAATGGCATTTTGAATGATTCAGCACTCTCAGAAATTGAACAAAAAGAGACGATCGCCCAGCTTAGAGAAGCTCATTTCCAGCCACAACAGCTAAGAAGGGTAGAAGCGATTGAAAGAATCAGAGCCGCGGAGAACGATCAGTAAGATTTTCTGAGCTAACGACGTTAGCCAAATTTTCAAAATTGCCTTAGTGGAGATAGTCGCTTCACAAACTTAGTAAACGTTTGCTTATTCTGTAAATGGTCAGTTTTCTGATTGAACTAAACACTATCGACTGATTTATCAGGCTTATCTAAATATAAATTCCTTCCATGATTACAATAGTAATCCATCATTAATTGATGCCCTTCTCGTGATTAATCTCACATAATTATGTAAATGATAATTGATCTCATTATCGTTTGGGTGCAGTATACGCGAAATTTATTAAATTAGCGTATGGATTTGTTGTATTTATGAAAGCGTGTGTGTTGTTAGCTTTTGCGCTCTTACTGACGGGAGCGGTTAGCGTATCTGATCAGTTCTCTTGGCTCAGAGATGATTCTCGTAGTGCAAGTAAAGTACTCAATTATCTTAATCAACAGAATGATAAAACTCAGTTATATCAAGAACGTATTCGATCTCTGAGCGAATCCCTACAACAGAAATGGCAAGACAATCGCCCTGAACGCGCCGATAAACCATGGCAGGAAATCGGTGGTTACGAGTATGCGATCCTAAATCGCAAGGGCAAAAGAGCCTTGTTGTCCCGATTAGTTGGGAGTGAGGATTTGACCGAGTTGCTTAACATTGATGCTCGTTCTGCCGAACATGATTACTATCAGTTAGGTGATTGGGCGCTCGACTCAACTAAAACCAAGCTCGCGATAGCAGAAGATATTACGGGCACTGAACAGTATCGAGTGAGTGTTGTTGATCTTAAAACTCAGCAAGTCACATCAGTAGCTCAAAATGTAGACAGTTCGCTTGCGTGGTCGAAAGACGGTCAATCCCTATATTTGATTCAACTTGAACAAAAAACTTCGAGACCATATGCGTTAACAAAATACTTCTTAAATGAGTCAAAGCCGATTCAATTAATGGAAGAGCTGGATTCCGCTTGGTTGCTTTCGTATTACCTTTCTAGTGATACGCAATTTGCTGTGGTTCAGGCAAACAGTGAAAACTCGAGCGAGCAACGTTTGTTAAACCTTGATAGCGGCGAAGTTTCTGAACCACTTTTACCACGCAAAGCGGGAGTGGAATACTACGTTGATGTTGCGGGTTCTATGTTGTTTGCCAACAGTAATCACGAGCGCAATGATTTTGCTTTTTACTCTGCACCACTTACTCAGGCTACACATATCAACCTTTGGCGAACGGTTTTTGAACCAACGGACGAATCTAGAATCAGTAACTTCTATTTGTTTGAGTCTGGCGCTGTTGTTGTGAGTCAGAGTGGCGCGTCTCAATCTTTGCACTTCTTCGATAATGACAATCGCTATCGTTCAAGCCAGTTATTGGCTGACGCAGGCCAAGTTGCTTGGGTAAGCCAAGTTGGCGACTATCAAAGTAACAAATTGCACATTCGCAGCATGTCTTTGACTCAGCCTGCGAAGTGGGACCGGTTGAATACTGATACTTTACAACGAGAACGCTTTTCTCAAGACGATTACCCTCAATACCAACAATCAGCGTATCAAACCGAGCAGGTCATGGTGAATTCTGGTGGGGTATCCATCCCTGTCACTTTGGCTTATCGCAAGGATAAACTTACAAAGACCTCTCCAGTGTTTTTGTATGGATATGGTGCTTATGGCATGACGATGAAGCCCTACTTTATGCCCCAAATCATTAGCCTACTTGATGAGGGTGTAATTTATGCGATTGCACATGTTCGAGGTGGTGGCTTCTATGGTGACGCTTGGTATCAAGCAGGTAAGGGAATTAAAAAAGAAAATGCCATCTTGGATTTCATCGCCGCTGCTCGTGATTTGACTGCATACAATCTCGGTAAGCGCCCTATTTATGCGATGGGTGGCAGTGCTGGTGGCACTCTTGTTGCTGCAGCTTTAAATCAGGCTCCTGACTTGTTTGACGGTGCTGTCCTTAAAGTGCCCTTTGTCGATGTTGTGAACAGCATGTCTGATTCTGCATTACCTCTAACGGCTCAGCAGTACGGTGAGTGGGGCAACCCAAATATCGCCGATGAATTGAAGGTAATGCAGCAATATGACCCTTATCTGAATCTTAGCGAACAAAACTACCCACCAATATTGATTCAGATTGGACTGAATGACCGCCGCGTACCTTATTGGGAAGGGGCTAAGTATTACGCAAAACTCAGTGAACTTACGACTGGAAGCGGCCCTTACCTATTATCGACAAATTTTACTCAAGGACACTCGACAGACAGGCGACAGTCCCAATCGCAACAAGCGTTTGAGTACGCATTTCTTTTATCACTTACCCTGAAAGACATTAAAGCGGAGCAGTAAATGAAGCTTTCCCCCCTATCAGCGGCAGTACTGAGTGTACTTGCTGCCAACCTCGTGCACGCCGAATCTGAGGTTTACCACTTTGAAGAAGTGATTGTAACAGCCAATAAAATAGAGCAACCATTATCTGAAGTCGCGGGCTCAGTTGCCGTGATCACGGGTGAAGATCTAGAAAGAAAAGGCGCAACGGAGCTTTATGACGCAATAAAGAGTGAGCCTGGAGTCAGTGTTTCTGGGGGAGCTGGTCGACCTCAAAACATTACGATCCGTGGGATGACAGGCAACCGAATTTTGATTGTGAAAGACGGAATAAAGTCTGCTGATGGCTTTGGTGCCAACGACATCAATGACAAGGTAGGGCGTAACTCGTTTGATATGTCTAACTTGGAAAGTATTGAGGTTATAAAAGGGGCGAGTTCATCCGTATATGGTTCAGGCGCTATTGGTGGCGTGGTGGTTGTTAGGACGAAAAAACCGGGAGATTACCTCGGAGATAAAGATTTCTACAGCGACGTATCTGCAACCTATACCGGTATCAGTAATAAATACAAAGGTGCGACAAACCTTGCTTTCCGTTCAGGAAAATTCGAAAGCTTAGTCAACCTTTCTTATTGGGAAGGTGAAGAAACACGTAACTTTGATGAGGACCTCTATAACCGAGACATAGATGGCGTCGGTGGTGGTTACACTCTAAATTATTGGTCAAGTGATGCCTTGATGCTCAAAGGCAATGTTGAGTACTACAAAGATAATCTAAGTCGAAAAGAAGGATCCTCTAAGATCCAAAAAGACGGTAAATGGGACACTGAAGATTTTGACCAACAGTCTTATACCGAGACATTTTCTGCATATGCGGGGTTTGAATACCTACCTGCCAATACTTGGTTTGAAGAATTAGATGCCAAGATCTATTGGCGTGATATGACTAATGAAGATACCACTAATCGTTTGATGTCTCGAACCAACAACAACGTTTCCGAGTTACGCAGAACGATTGATGTTCGTGGTTTCACCGATCAGCTTCTTGGTGCAAACGCCGATTTTATTAGTGCGTTTCAACATAAAAATATGAGCCATACCTTGTCATATGGTGTGAATATGGAAACCAACCTCCATGAGCGCCCAAGTCAATCTTCTGTTTTAGACTGGAACGGAGTGTCACTTAACGCGGATGTCCCTTTTGCTCCAGCTCGCTCGTACAATTTTGCTGCTTTTATTCGTGACGCGATTGAAATTGACCATTGGACTGTGACGGCAGGAGCCCGTTTTGATTTACACCAATTGAAACCTGAGTCACAGAGCACAATCAATGGCTATGAAGTGAAGGAACAAGACTCGAGTGAGTTCTCTCCGAGCTTATCGGTGAGTTATCAGTTAACAGACTCGCTAAATACATACCTTTCGTACAACCACGGCTTTAGAGCACCGGGTTATGACAAAATTTATGGTTATCAGAACCATGATTTTGTTCCAATTACCCCATTTGTCATTGTGCCGAATATGGACCTAGAGGCCGAAACCAGTGATTCGTTTGAATTAGGCAGTAAGTTTGATAACGGACAAACACAGCTATATGCGGCCGTTTTCTATCAGAAGTTCGATAATTTTATCGACGTTAAACAGATCACATTTGTGCCGGACTCAAATACAGGTAACTACTACAAGCAGTATCAAAACGTAAATGGAGTCGAGACGTACGGCATTGAAGCTTCAATTGCGCATCGTTTGAGTGATTTTTGGAGTGTGAGTACTAAAGTCGGCTACGTTGATGGAGAAGATGAGGATGGAGAAAAAGTTCGTACGCTAACACCTTGGGAAGGCAATGCCGAGGTGACTTATGACGACAACGCCTTCTCCGCTTATGCGCAGGTTAATTGGGCGCAAGCGATGGATAACGTCCCTCAATGTGAAGATGATTTAGGTATCGTTACTGACTGTGCGACCACCTCTGGCTGGGCGAGTGTCGACTTGGGGGTAAGTTACTCTTGGAACTTTGGCTTGGATGTCAGTGCCAATGTGATGAATCTATTTGACAAAGAATACATCCGATACCAAGACGTTGCGGGTATTGCGAACAGCAATAAAATCTACTCCACAGAACCTGGCCGCTACTTCACCGTTAACGCCAAGTATGCGTTTTAAGGAGGACATATGAAAAAGAGTCCTCTATTCCTCGCTTTGTTCTTGGTTTCAGCAACAAGCAGTGCTGCCGAGTGGGATTACCCAATTGGTAACACCGTTGTGACAACGCAGCAAGAAGCTAAGACTTATCTAGAAGAAGCTTATCCTGAGGTTGGTACGTTAAGGTTTCGCTATGAAACACAGTCTAAGTTGGGGCGCCACTACAACTTCGATGTATTGATTGAAGGTGGGTACCAACAACAGAAATCTGTGGTTCTATCCACTAACTCTGACGAGCAGGTTTCACGCGTTTTCAGAAGCTTAGAAAATACCGTGTTACTCAACGGAAATCCGACAACGGCTGCTGAGCTGGAAGTTCCTCGTTTATTAGAAGCAGAGCGAGCGCCGAGCTTAAGCAGTGGTCAAGTCGTTGCGACGCATGTGAACGTATTCAGTCCAGATTTGAGAACCATGGACAGAGCTGCACCACCAGAAACTTTATTAACCGATGTCAGCCAATACCCGAGTCTTCCACATTATGTACAAACTGATGTGGAGGTGTTGAACCACAGCGATGGTATCTACCTTACAAATGATCGTGTCTCACAGGTTGATGCAACGGCTCTATATTCGATCGACCCTGATTCCGGCGCGACAACGAACCGTGACACTTCAAACTTTCTCACAGCTGAAGGAGTTACAAAGTTTGCCGATCTGAACGAGCTGCAAAATGTGGATTGGCAAGACGTGCGATTCCCGCAATTGATGGTATTTGCTCATCTAGATCAGTCTTTAAGCTATATCAGCAGCTTGGGCTTTGATTTGTTTGATGCCCCTCTTGAGTTCGATGGCAGAGGCTTATCTGCAGATAACTCGACGTATTATTATGGTCCCAAAGCGGTTTTGTTTGGTATCGGCGGTGGCTCTCCAGATGCGTTAGATGGTGACGTGATTCTGCATGAGCTTGGACACGGGATTCATTATCACATAGTAAAAGATTGGGCTTACGGTCATACAGGTGCAATCGGTGAAGGGTTTGGTGATTACTGGGCGGGCAGCTTTAGTTTTCGTACTCAATATGAAAATGCACAGACTCGTGGACAAGAGTTCGAGATAGATACTGTCTTTAACTGGGATGGTTACTTCGGGGTAAGGAATACCACGCGTAGCCTATGGAATCAAAGAGCACGTTACTTTAGACAAGCGGAATATCGCCCTCATGAAAGTGTTGCTGGTGAGTTAGGTGATGAGCTTTGGTCAACGCCTTTGTTCCAAGCTCTGAAAGCATCGGTTGAACAATATGGTGAGCTCGCTTTTAAAGAGTTTGACTCCATCATACTTGAGTCTATGTACGGGCTAGGTCGTGGCTTGAAAATGCACGATTTAGCCGAGAGCACACTGTTTGTGGCTCAACAGCTGTATCCAAATCGAGCTTATGTCGAAATATTGAAGCAAAAATTTGATGTGCATGGATTGATCATCGAGCCATTTAAAGTAGAGGTTCCTGATCGTTATGTTAATCCAAAGAAGCCGTTGACGATTGAGTTGTACCCGACATTAAGACAGGCTCAAGTGGATGGCCAAATCAATATTTCTGAATTAGTTAAGCCGTTCGTTAGTCCTCCGGCTAATCAACTAACGATTGAGGCGACACTTCCGACAGGCGAGATGTGTGGTTCTTCAGTCACCATGAATACGAGTGTTGACTATCGATACAGCGACGAACTGAAATTACAAAATTGGCAGCATGATTTGTCCCTTGTATATGGCTTACCTGTACTTGAATCCGATATCAAAGAAGTAAACAGTTATCTTCCCGATAGCCGGTTTAGCTCGACCAATCAACCGATCGTTGGCTTTAAGACATTCAATTTCACTCTAAATGGAACGGCTCAAACTGCAGACGACAATTTCGGAGTGTACCTAGAGATCGAGCATCCTCGATTGAGTGATTTAGTGGTCACCCTGATTTCACCGAAGGGAACTCGAGTTGATTTACTTAACCATAAGTCGACGCGATTTTCTGGCTTTAATGGTTACTTCACACTTAAGCATGACTCGATTCTCGATTCGTTTAAGGGTGAGCCTATTAACGGGTCATGGCGTTTGGAAATCGCTGATTATGTGAATGGTGAAACTGGGCACTTAAAGCGGTGGGGGCTTGGCTCGATTTCGAAATATGAATGTGGAGAAACAACGACTTCACCTCAAGAACCCACCGTTACCAGTGGCTCTTCCGGTGGCTCAGCTTCACCCATATTGATTCTATTCATGTTCTTGCTCTCGTTCAGCAGATCATTTAGTACGCGTTACTTGTCTCTAATGGCAAGGCTCTTTAAAAACAAAACAAGAAGATAACTCTATGAAACCTCAATTGACAATTTTGGCCATCTCTTTGGCTCTTGCTGGCTGCGGTGGTTCGGGCGGTTCCGATACCTCTGCATCTGCAGCACCAACCTATACCGTGTCAGGTACAGTGACAGCACAGAATGTAGATCTACAAAGTAAGGTCTGTGCAGACATAAATCAAAACTACATGTGTGATAGTGGAGAACCAAGCTCGACGGCTAACGCGAATGGCGAATTTAGTATCACCAGCACTAAGAAGTCGATTTTATCGGTTCCATTATTAGCTCAGGTGGATACGGGGATTAAAGCCAATAGCACGAGCAGCTCTGCCTCTTCTTATGCTTATATTGCCGCTCCCGGTCTTCAAAAAAATACGGGAAATGAGATTAATGGTATCAGTTCACTATTGGCGGGTTATGTCGCAGATGGATTGACGATTGCCGAAGCTAACAACAAATTAAAAGCGCAGTTGGCGAAAAGTGGCATCACGATCTCTGGCAATATCCAAGACGATTTATCTGCGTCTGAACTCGCGAGTCTGGAACAAAATGTCGTATCAACAATTAAGGCGTTTAAGCACTCTAATCGTGCGTTCATGCTGGCTCAATTGAGTGCGAAATTTGATAAGAGTGCGGCCGATTATGTGGGTGGAGTACTAGATAATGATCAAGTTACTGCTTTTGCAAATTTCCTTGAAGGAGAGCTAAAAGCTGCGACAGCATTGAATGATACGGGTGTTTTACGCTATTTCTCAGATATTGATGACACACAAAATGTCGTTGAACCACAGAGTTCATTCCCAGGTCAAGATGCAGAATACGGCTTTGATAAAACAGAGCTGAATGCCAATACCGGTAATGGTTTCCAGTTCGCAAAGTTAGATTCAAATGGCCAGGTGCTTGCTGATGATGCAGCGGAGTGGTCTTGTGTTTTGGATCAACGCAGTGGCTTGATTTGGGAATCGAAAACGGATGATGAAAGCTCTATTCAACATAAAGATCGCATATTAGCGCTTGAGCTACCTGGACTAGTAACGCCTTACGATCAAGATGTTGATTTAGCGACTTGTAAAACGAAAGGTGATGCGGTATGTACCACTCAAGATTACGTTGAACATATCAATGCAATGAACTTATGCGGCAAGTCAGATTGGCGCTTGCCAACGTTCAATGAATTCTACAACGTGCTCGACTTCGGTGAGACCGAAACCAACTCGGATGGTGAAGTTTATGGTTTAACTTACAAGTACTTCCCACATCAAACCCTTGGTATTGACTATACGACTTACACTGGCTCGGTATGGACACAATCCATTACTTATAGTCAATATACAAACACTGCTGTTGAAGGTGGCTTCTATTATAACGAGATTGGAACCCAGGGCTCAGATAGAGGGGTTGTTGGTTCTATAGAGATCTATTCAGGTGATGTCGATTCTTCAGATAATTATGACTCGTACCAATTCCCAGTTCGCTTAGTTTCACTACAAGGTAAATAGACATGAAAAATTTACTCTCCATCACTTTAATGGCTCTGTTTTCTGCGGGTGCAATGGCACAAGAGTGCAGTTTAGATATGGAAAAATCGGCTCCGAGCACGCGTTATGTTGCGAATGATAATGGGACGTTTAGCGATGAGCTGACAGGGTTAACTTGGATGCGTTGCCAACTGGGTAAAACTTGGGATACGAAGACATTAGCTTGTAGTGGGCCTGCTGAAACGTATCACTGGCAGAGTGCTCTCTCTATGGTTGAATCAATCAATGATCAAAGTGGCAGTCATGCGTTGCATCAGTTCGGTGGTGAAAAAGAGTGGCGCATGCCAAACATCAAAGAGTTAGTGTCACTAAAAGAAGTGGCTTGCCACTCTCCAGCAATGAGTCACAAGGTGTTTGGTGATACTTTTAACGTTGAAGCTGGAAACTTAGCCGTTTATATATGGAGTTCAACTCCTGTAAGTGATGGACAGAGCGTGATGACGTTTGATTCGATTAATGGCGAGGTTTACCAGTACAACGCCGCACAATATAAATTTAGCGTCTTATTAGTTGCAGAATGATTTAGTTCTTAATGCGTAAATAAAAAGGCCGTGGTTTTCCACGGCCTTTTAGGTTCTGGTATATAGGTCTTAACTTAAGTCTTAGACCTTAGACCTTAGACCTTGAAGCCTACACCTTAAACTCTATACCTTAAAGTAGTCCAACTGCTGCTTTTGCTGCTCGGCTAAGTTAGATAGCTCGTGGCTTGCTGCTGCAGCTTGGGTAATGCCGGTTACGTTTTGGCTTACTAGGCTGTATATGTTGGAGATATTGCGGTTGATGTCTGCAGTCACTTGGCTTTGCTCTTCTGCGGCAGAGGCGACTTGAGTATTGATTTCTGTCATGTCGGTTACTGAATTAGCAATACCAGAAAGGGCTGCGCTGACCTCTCCCGAGAGCGTTTGGTTGTGCTCTAACATAGACAGTGAACTGCTCATACTTTCATTGGCGTTACCCGATTGAACCTGCAAACCTTCGATAATTGCTTGGATCTCTTTGGTTGAATCTTGGGTACGTGCCGCCAGCATTCGAACTTCATCGGCAACAACGGCGAAACCACGGCCACTTTCCCCAGCTCGTGCGGCTTCGATTGCTGCATTAAGTGCAAGAAGGTTAGTTTGTTCAGAGATGCTTTGAATTACTTCAATTACCTTACCAATCTGCTCGGAGTGCTCTTTTAACGTGCCTACAACGTTTGCCGCTTCGCTCAGCTGAATCGCCATTTGCTCATTAGCTTGGTTGCTCTCGTTAAACAAGCTCATGCTGTGTGTTGCCATTTCGTCGGCTTGCTTGGAAGCTGAGTCGGCTTGTACTGCATTCTCGTTGACGTGTGATGCTGTGCTCTCAAGTTGATTTACAGCAGAAGCAACCTGTTCAACCTCTTGCTTCTCTTGATCAGAGTTAGCGCTTGATTGCGTCATTACTGCCGCCAGTTCTGTAGACGCAGACGCCACTTCGATACTGATTCGAGATAGTGAACTTACTGTGTCGCGCAATTGCTCAACAGATTTGTTTACGTCTTGGGCAAGGCGAGATATTTCGTTGTCACCATGTTCTTCGGCTTTTACTAGCAGGTTACCTTTTGCCACTTCGCGCATGGTTTCTTGGATATTGCTAAGCGGCTTAACAATGATGCCAGCCAGCGTCCAGCTGATGACTAATGCAATTGAAAGAATCACTAACAGTGCGATGGTTGCGGTATTGAGTGTGCTGGTGTGTTGCTGGCCATTGATGTCCACTTCTTGAGTGGCAATACGGTTTAGTTGCTTTGAAAGGAGGTTGATAGCCTGCACCATTTCATTACCCGCGTGACGGTATTGGTCGATTGCAATCTGGTAGCGGTTATCAAAATCTGAGGAGATTGATGCATCGCCGTGTTTCGCTCTTAATAGAGGAAGCATGGTGGTGCGAGAAAAGTCGACGTAGTGATTCATCGCCTTGCTCATTGCGGCTACTTCATCTTGCATGCCTGGTACGGTATCAAGCGAGTTCAGTAGACGAGTATTTTGGTCACGTTTTTGATTTAGCGTTTCGACAAGCGTTTTGACGTCGTCAGGATTAAATAAGCTATAGATCGCCTTGATGCGCATACCGTAGCTGTTGTCGACGATCTCGCTAAGTTCTTCTTTATGTAGAATCAGTTGATCTGTTGCTGTTGATACATCTTTAAAAGCATTTTCCAGTTTGTCACCACCGATAATGACACCCGTCAAAAGTAGTACGACGGAAAAGAGTACTGGAATCAGAATTTGTATTTTGATTGATAAGCCACTGAGAAGTTGGCGCATGTATTGTCCTTCTTTGAATAAGTAAATGAGCAGAAGCAATTGTTATTATTGTTATTAACCAGTGATTCTAACTATTGAGAATGACAATTCAATCAGTAATAGATGCTATTTTTATATATGCGATAGATATTTCATAAATTCTGATTATTTATCGTACAAACAAGGCTTTAGCCATTTTTAAGATAGGGTTATTTAACGAGGAACCTTGTGCGGTATTAGGTAATGACAGGGGGCGAGATATTGAGCGGTTTGGCTTAAGTAGGTTGGAATGAATATTCAGCGCCTATGAATGAGGCCAATTTATTACTTCAAGGCTATTTGGTAGGGGGAAAACAAGAAAATAAATTGTAGTTGTCATATAGGCTTCAATTAAGTGAAACACAACTGTCACATTCGGATTCTAAAGTAGGCCTCGTTCAAGCAAAACATTACGGCAATAACGCCACTAAAGGAAATTTGTGATGAAAAAGACAGTTATCGGTGCAATCGCACTACTAGGCGCTCTAACAGTGAATACAGCTTCAGCTAAAGAAACTATCTCTGTAGTTGGCTCTAACAGTGCTTCTCCACTGGTTGAAGTTTTTGCAGAAACCTACATGAATAAGGGCGAACCAGTGTTCATCGAAATTCAAGCACCAGGTTCTTCTGCAGGCATCAAAGCAGCAAAAAATGGAAGTGCTGACCTTGGTATCTCTTCTCGTGACCTAAAAGAAGAAGAGAAAACAGCTGACCTGAAAGAGCTCGTTATCGCTCGTGACGGTATCGCAGTTGTTGTTAACCCAAATAACGAAGTATCTGCTCTTACAGCTGAGCAAATCACTTCAATCTACAAAGGCGACATCACTAACTGGAAAGATGTTGGTGGTGCTGACAAGCCAATCGTAGCAATCACTCGTGATACTGCATCTGGTACACGTGGTGCATTCGAAGACATCATGAAGCTTAAGAAGAAGATTGGCGACAAGAAAGTATCGGCTATCTCTCAACGTGCACAAGTTGCAAACGGTAACGGCGCACTTAAAGTTTCTGTAGCAAGCAACCCATACGCTATCGGCTTCATCTCTCTTGGTACTGTAGATAACACAGTTCAAGCTCTAACTATCGATGGCGCAGCAGCATCAGTTGAGAACGTAAAGAACGGTTCTTACAAAGTTGCTCGTCCTTTCCTAGTTCTTTACAAAGCCGGCGCTCCAACAGCTGAAACTCAACAATTCCTAGATTGGATGGTTGCAGATGAAGCTCAAGCTATCGCTGACAAGAAAGGCTACATCACAGTTAACTAATCTTAACTGACCAACACTTAATTATTGCTCAGCCTAACTTAGGCTGAGCCTTTTCTTTCAACTTTGTCTATTTCGAGCTCTTGTTGAGCCACAAAGTTTGAGATTTTATATATGACCATCGCAAATAGTGAAAAGCTTATGAATACTGAAGCGACTCAAATCAACAAGCCAAGTCTACGTGCTAAGAAGCGCATCGACTGGAGAGAAAGAATCTTCCACGGCTTGTTCTTATCGAGTGCTGTAATCGGCATCGTATCACTAGCCGTTATCGCTTACTTTATCGTTGCAGAGAGTATCCCTGCATTCCAAGAGGCTGGTGTTTCTGGCATCGTTCTGGGTGTGGATTGGTTACCGCCAGCTCTATTCGGCGTTGCAACCATGATTGTTGCATCGATTGTCTCGACGCTTGGCGCTGTAGTTGTTGGTGTCCCCGTCGGTGTATTAACTGCTATTTTTATTGCTGAGATTGCACCCAAGCGTCTTGCCGATATTATTCGACCAGCAGTTGAGCTTCTAGCGGGTATCCCGTCGGTAGTTTACGGCTTCTTTGGTCTAGTAATCATCGTTCCTATGATTCAGAACATCTTCCAAGTACCAGCGGGTAACACTATCTTCGCGGGTATCATTGTTCTGGGTATCATGATTCTTCCTACCGTTATTACGGTTTCTGAAACTTCGATCCGCGCTGTACCTCGTACGTACAAAGAAGGTTCACTTGCACTGGGTGCTTCGAAAATCTACACGATTTTTAAGTTACTCGTTCCTGCTGCACGTTCAGGCATTATGACGGGTGTGATTCTGGGTATCGGTCGTGCACTTGGCGAAACGATGGCAATCATCATGGTGATGGGTAATGCGCCAGCAATGCCAGAAGGTATTTTGGATTCGGCTCGTACGCTAACCGCAAACATTGCTATTGAAATGTCTTACGCAAGTGGTATTCACGCGAGTGCACTGTACGCAACCGGCGTTGTGCTTCTGGTATTCATCATGATGTTGAATGGTGCTCTGCTTTATCTTAATCGTGAAAAAACGAAGTAGGCGAGGATAAGTAATATGGATCGCGTAAAACTAAAACAAGCACGTCAAATGAAAGATAATGTCTTGAAAGGCTTTATCTGGGCGGCAGCAGCAGTCACCGTTGGTTTCTTATTCTGGATCATTTGGTACATCCTATCGAATGGCCTGCAATACGTAGACTGGAACTTCATCACCGACGACTACACTCGAACCGGTGAAGAACGTGGTATTTTCCCAATGATCATTGCCACGATCTACATGGTAATCGCATCGATTGCAGTGGCGGCGCCACTCGGCATTATGACGGCAATATACCTAACCGAATACGCAAAAGTGGGCAGTAAACTGGTTAAAGTGATTCGTTTCTGTACCGAATCTTTAGCTGGTATTCCGTCGATTATCTTTGGTCTGTTCGGTATGACCTTCTTTGTTTCGATTCTTGGTCTTGGCTTCTCGATTCTGTCGGGTGCACTAACACTAAGTATCCTGATTCTTCCTGTAATCATTCGAACTACAGAAGAAGCATTGATGTCAGTACCACAAACTTATCGTGAAGGTTCATACGGCCTTGGCGCTTCAAAAATCTACACTATCTGGCGTTTGATCTTACCAAGCGCAATGCCAGGTATCTTAACTTCGGTCATTCTTAGTATTGGTCGTGTAATTGGCGAATCAGCACCTGTATTTTTAACAGCAGGTATGGTGGCACGTGTTCCTGAGTCGGTATTCGATTCTGGCCGTACACTAACGGTTCACCTTTATAAGCTGACAACAGAGCTATTTACTATCGATGAGTGGAACCAAGCCTACGGCACGGCGACAGTCCTAATCGTATTGGTTCTCTTGATCAACATGGTTACAAAACTGATTGCGAGACGCTTCAACACGGCAACTTACTAAGCTCATTAGCTGGCTCAACAATAAAGAGAGCCACCGTGATAAAGAAAGCATCAAGTTAGACACGAATTTAAGAATTTAGAGATTACGAATATGAACAAATTTGACATTGAGAACCTAGATCTGTTTTACGGCGACAACCAAGCGCTTAAATCTATCAACCTGCCGATTCCAACGCGTCAAGTTACGGCACTGATTGGCCCATCGGGTTGTGGTAAGTCAACGCTGCTGCGTTGCTTGAACCGCATGAATGACCTAATTGAAGGCGTTACTATCAAAGGTAAGCTGGATATGGATGGCACAAACATCTACGGCAATATTGATGTGGCTGACCTACGTATTCGTGTAGGCATGGTATTCCAAAAGCCAAACCCATTCCCAATGAGCATCTACGAGAACGTCGCTTACGGCTTACGCGCTCAAGGTATCAAAGACAAGAAACACATTGATGAAGTAGTAGAAAGTTCACTACGCAGTGCGGCACTTTGGGATGAAGTGAAAGACCGTCTTAAAGCACACGCATTTGGTTTGTCTGGTGGTCAGCAACAACGTCTATGTATCGCTCGTACGATTGCTATGGAACCGGATGTAATCCTGATGGATGAGCCTACATCGGCACTTGATCCAATCGCGACACACAAGATTGAAGAATTGATGGAAGACCTGAAGAAAGACTTCACTATCGTTATCGTAACGCACTCAATGCAGCAAGCGCGTCGTATCTCAGACCGCACGGCTTTCTTCCTAATGGGAGAGCTTGTAGAGCACAACGAAACGAGTGTTATCTTCAGCGAACCAAAAGATGATCGTACTAAAGGTTACGTAAACGGTGACTTTGGTTAATTCGATTAACTCAGTGCTGTTTTAGTTTTTTTAAAGGACAGCACGCTAACTGAAACGCAGGTTAGATAATCGAATAGATCGACAGAATTATCACTATAACTATAAGCGATGGAAGTTTTGCCCCACTCTAATGTGGGGCTTTTTTATGTCGCTAAAAAAGTATTAATGTCGATGAAATTTTGGGCAGGAAATCCCATTTTTGTCGTCCTTCTCATGCTTGTGATAATGTAAAAAGTGAAATTGCGACCCGCTTAACATCTCATTTTTAGTTACATTGATTGCATATCAAGGCTTCGGTATTTTTGCTTCAATCTCATTAGCCAATGGACGGAAGCTGTGCCTGTTAAAGCCTTTGCAAAACAAATATCTGCTACTCGCGACCACCGTCTGTTGGCAGAATCTCTTTTTGGTTACCTTGTTGAGGTGCTCGCGCCAAAAGGGATCGGAGTATTTGCCGAGCCAACACCAGAAGGCGATTCGTTACCCTTGTTTTCTTGCGGTGAGCTAACCTCCCTCGACAAGTATCCTTCAACCTTTTGGCCTTGGGTTTCCCAGTTTGATACCGCAGATGGTGTGCTTCCAATGTCTATCAATACTTGTAAGTGGGAACACATGGAGGTGCTGGGTGGTGAGTCGTTCATCATGATGCTAGACAACGCGCTTGCCTGCAGAACTTATTTAATTGTTCAAAATTGCAATGCTCAGCAGATCAACCAAACGTTCGACCAAGATCTTGATGTCCTTCAACTAGCCGCAGCTCGCTGGCAGTGTATTCGTGCGGAAAAGAACGCGGCACTTGAGATCAAACACAGAGACACACGTGAAGCGCAGTACCTTGATGAAATTAAGCTGCGAGAGCTATTTGTTGAGAACATGAAACTAGTCCATCAGGTCGCGTTAGAGCTTTCTAATCCTGACTCTTTGGATGCTTTGTATAAGGCTTCTGTTGAGGCAGTGCGCGACCGTCTAGGCTTTGACCGTGCGATCTTCATGTTACTCGATATGAAAAAGCGCTGCTTTAGTGGCACTTACGGCACCGATGAGCGGGGAAAAACTAACAGCGAGCATCATACTCAGTACGATTTACATCAACTTGAAGCCGAATACATTGAGGCGTTGTCTGACAATCACATCAACCTAGTTATTATTGAGAAAGCGCCGCTATACACCGAAGGCAAGGTCGTAGGGCATGGTTGGAATGGCATGTTGATCTTACGTGAAGGGGATAAACCCGTCGGTTGGATCGCAATGGACAATTACATTCACCGTTCACCCATCACTAATTATCAAAAGCAGATGCTTGAATCCTTTGGTTCTCTGCTTTCTCAGATCTACATCCGCAAACGGCAAGAACAGAACATCCGCATGTTGCACTCAAGCATGGTGGAGTTGTCTCGCTGCGATAGCGTCAGTGAAGTGTGTAAATCGGCGGTGAGCTTTGCGATTCAGCATTTAGGCATCGACCGACTGGCCGTTTTCCTCACCGATAAAAATTGCAGTTACATGCAAGGCACGTGGGGCACTGACATAAAAGGCGACATTGTCGATGAATCTTATTATCGCTCAGAGCTGGTGGAGCGTGACATTGTAGCCGCAGCTCGCGCTTGCCCTAATCAAGTTGCCTTTGAAGAATCGGTGCCTATCTATCACGATTTCAATATTGTGGGTGTCGGTTGGACGGCAATGACAATGCTCACCACCAATACGGGTGAGCCGATTGCGTTTATTGCCGCGGATAATTTGCTAACTCGCAGCCCTTTAACCTCACAACTGCGTGAAGTGATACGTATCTTCGCTTCGAGTTTAGCGGAGGTGCTACAGAGAACTATGGCGCAAGAGGAGCTCAAAAAGCTCAATGAAACGCTTGAGCAAGAGGTCAGTAAGCGCACTCAAGAGCTTGAACGAGCCAATGAGCAGTTGGATATCATCTCTAAATTAGACCCGCTGACACGTCTTGGAAATCGGCGTATGTTGTCGCAGGTTTTAGATGATCTCAATTGTGATGATCAAGGGGCATTTGCCACAGAGCACGAAGTCACGTTTGGACTCATTCTTGTTGACCTTGATCACTTTGGTTTGTACAACACGGTTTACGGGCATACAGAAGGTGACGCTGCTCTGCGCACCATCGGCAAGATACTTAATGCTCATGTTCATAGCGATAAGGAAACCTTCTGCCGTATTGGTGGTGAAGAGTTTATGTTGTTGATGATCGGCACTCATCACTCTGAAACTAAACAGCGTGCAGAGTCGATCAGAAAATGCATTGAAGAGGCAAAGATCCTTCATTGTGAAAGCAGCACCAGCCAGTATTTAACCGCATCTGTCGGCTATGCCTCGATAACCTCAGACCAACATCAATTCGATTTCGATCTGCTGTATGGCAAGGCAGACAAAGCCTTGTATCAAGCTAAAGACTCAGGGCGAAATCGAATTGTATCTGCTTTAAAGCGAAGAAAGGTCGCGACGCCACTGATTTAGTTTGGCGTTTATTTTTGCTGATCTCAAAACGATTGAAGCCGTGATGATCACAATGTGGTCATCACGGCTTCGTTCTTTTTTGTTTACTTAGATTTTCTGTTTAACTAGCTTTCTGCTTACTTAGAACGCTGGTTAATTAAAGCCTTTCTAATGTGCTCTTGTGTGTTTTGTTCGAGATGCGTTTTGGTTTCTTAACCGCTTTGATTGCTAGAGCTGGATCCCATGACTGACTTGGTGAACCCGCTTCAGCGTAGAGACTCTGATTTAGCTTGGTGAGCTCAGCTTCGATTGTTTCTAACGTCTCATCACTCAAGTCTGAATTTTCTGTTTTCCACTGTTCGAACAAAGTTCTCGTCTTCACACCATCTTTCACTTTCAGCGCGGTAATCAACGCTTCTGCTGTGTCGGATTGACGTTCATCTTTTTGCTTTGGTTTTACTGCTGTACCGCGGCGTGACCAGAAGTAAAAAGCAACCGCAGAGCTAATTACCCATAACGCAGCAAACAGCGCCGTTAGATAAGGCCATATTCCTGGTTTTTCAACGGTAACAATTGTCGGGCTGGCTTGCTGAGTTGGTGTTTCAATAACAGGAGGCGGCGTGCTTGAGGTTACGCGAGCACTTGCCTGAACTGACAACTCAAGCCCAAGAGCCTTACTGGTTTTTTGTGATTGCGAATCGGTGTTAAACCAAGTTTGAGAAACACCAGGCAGGGAGATGCTTCCAGATTCCTTAGGGATTAGAACCTGCTTATAAACAACGACAGCATTACCGGATTGGGTAGTGCCAAATTGCGGTTTCTCTTCATACACACGCACCGATTTAGGGTAGGTGATATTCAGTTTTGGTAACTGGTGTTGGGTCAAGTTGCTGGCTGTCATTGTGATGGTACGAGTTAACGAATCACCGGCTTCCATTTCAATATTCTGCTTGTCGCCACCTAAAGTATTACTACCTGTCAGCTCATTGCCTTGGCTATCTGACCATTTCTGAATCAACTTGAAGTCCGATGTTGGTAACCACTCACCTTGATAGCCTTTTGGTACAGGTTTCACTGTGACATCTAAGGTTTCAACGGGCGTGTCGAGCTGGAAAAGGCGCGTTGTGCTTGAGTTGTTGTTTGAGTAAACAACGGCACCGGTTAACTTTGGCCCTTGAAGCTGAAATTGCCCTGCTTGTTGTGACGATATATGGAAAGATTGCTGAACAACTGTGACTTCTTGTCCGTTGATAACATCTTGAAATTGCTTAGACTCTCCAATAGGTTCTACGTCTAATTTCGCTGAACTTGGTGGCGCAATTTTAGGATCTTGCAGTCTTCTAGGATCAGCCTTAATGATGAGTTTTACATCAAGTTCTGCGACCTCTTGAGGGTACAGCGAATCTTTACTCAGATTAAGTTGAAACTCGGCCATATCACTCTGCTTTGGAGCGGCTTTATTAACCGCAACGTTGATGGTGATCGGTTGGGTTTTTGCGCCTTCAATATCAAAGCTAGGAATATCTAATCGGCCTAATCGAAGTGGGGCAAGGGTAATATTCCATTCGCTAGACACGGTGCGGCTGCCATTGACGATTCGCATCGACGACCCAAATCTTGGGGTACTGACGTAGAAATCCTTCTGAAGAGGGGTTAGGTCTAAAGCACCGGACGATACTTTTTCATTGGTCGCCACTCTAAGTAGGAAGACTTCATCTTTGGTCACACTGTTTTGGGAAACGCTCGCAACAGCGGTCGCTGCTAATACAGAATGTGACGAGAAAACACCGATTAGCAGTGTCAGTAGCATTGATAAAAATGGCTTGGTTAAAAATCGCATGGTTACCACTTTTTGTTTTGGTTATTAGGAGCACTTTTTTGTCGTGCTTGTAGAATCATTTGCGCTTTCAGCAGTTGGCTCGGGTCGCGAGCACTCTCGACTTGCTCAAGCTTACGCATATCAGGATCGCTCGACATAGGTTTACCTGATACTTGTGCTGCAGCTTGTTGATCGTTGTTATCAGTGTCTTCCTTTGCAGCTTCTTGTGCTTGGGCTGCCTGAGATACTGAGTCACCCTTGTCCTGTGGCTGTTTATCTGCTTGATCCGCTTTGTTTTGTTGCACAGCTTGCTTGTCGTTTTCTTCATCCGCCTTGGAATCAGGGCGGCTATCAGCTTGGCTTTGGTCAGTATTCTGAGATTGGCTGCCGCTTTGACTTTGCGACTTGCCATTGTCAGTAGAGTCTTGTTGTTGATCCTGCGGGCTTTGCGAAGAATCATTTTGCTGACCTTGCTGACCTTGCTGACCTTGCTGACCTTGCTGACCTTGCTGACCTTGCTGACCTTGCTGACCTTGCTGGTCTTGTTCGTTTTGGTCTTTGGACTCAGAATCGTCTTGCTGTTGCTGTTGCTGTTGCTGTTGCTGTTGCTGTTGCTGTTGCTGTTGCTGTTGCTGTTGCTGTTGCTGTTGCTGTTGCTGTTGCTGTTGCTGTTGCTGTTGCTGTTGCTGTTGCTTCTGAGCTTGTTCGACAATCTCTAGGTTCTTCTTCGCATAAGCATGTTCAGGGTTGCTTTCGAGAATACGTTGATACTCTTCAATCGCTTGGTCGTACTTGCCTTGCTTTGCTTGTGCATTGGCGAGGTTGTAGCGAGCATCTTCACCAGAAAGACCTTGTAGCGTCTGCTCGGCCGCTTCGAAATCACCGGCTTTGTATTGCGCAATGCCTTTCCATTCTTGCTGCTCGAATTGCTCTGCGGCTTGTTGAAAGTCCTCATCTTGATACAACTGATAACCTACTTGGTCATCGGTTTTCCAAGGATTTGCAAACGCATTATTTGGTTGGCTGAATGAGACAAGCACAGCTAGGCCACACCAAATGACCCCTTTTCGAAATAGCCCAAGGGCAGGAAGTAACAGAAACGGCAATAGCCAGAAGCCGTTGTTTACTCTGGTGTTGAGTGAGTTGTTGGTTTTAGTCACTTCTGATGTTGTCGCAACTCGGTCGAGATAACTTGCGATGTGTTCAACGTCTGAGTTATCAAATTGCAATTCAGTGAACGTGCCGCCAGAGCGACGAGTCAGGTCGCGCATATTGTCTAAGTTGGTTTTCGCGACCACGGTTTGTCCTGAATCGGTTTGCAGCATCGACCCGCTTGGTAGAGAGATTGGCGCGCCACTTTCCGTGCCTACAGCCAAGACTGATAACGTCCAATTACTACCAGAGAGTAGCGAGTCGATCTCTTTCTTTTCTTGATCATCGATATCATCGCCAATCAGTACCAGATCGCCTTGATAGATATGAGCACGAGTCATCATCTCAATCGCAAGCTTAACTGCCGATGCTGCATTGCCTCCTTGGAAGGGCATGATATCTGGTGATAGGTTGGGTACCAGGTTCTTGATGGTGTTGATGTCAGACGTTAGTGGACTGATGGTGTAAGCATCTCCGGCGTATGCCACCATTCCAGTTAGGCCTTCTTTCCATAACGAAAGCAGATCCAGAGCCTTGTATCGCGCCTGTGTTAAACGGTTTGGTTTAATGTCAGTGGCATACATAGACATCGACATATCCATGATCACAACTCGCGCCTGTGTTTTTTCAAAGCTTGGTTGTTCATTTTTTTCAAAGCTTGGGCCGGCCAATGCGATGACACCGACCAACCACCAAACACCGAAATAAGTGCCGCGGTTTTTCGATGGCTTGCTCGATTCAGGAGCCAAATAACGGGCGATATGTGACGCCAATAACCCTTGCTTGGATTGTCTCTTGCTAAGCCACCAAATAGCGGGCAGCACGGCAAGAGCCAAGAACCAATATGGGTAGATAAAAGTAAAGTTAGACATTGTTTCTCCTAATGGCTAACAGCATAAATGCAAAGAACATTGCCGCAGACAGAGGCCAGACAAACCACTCTTGTTGTGGTCGCCATATCTTAGTGGCATTCGTCACGGGCTCTAACTGGTTGATGGTGTCGTAAATCGTTGCCAGCTCTTTGCTGTCTCGCGCTCGGAAGTACTGACCACCAGTGCGTTTGGCGATTTCCATTAGTGTGCGTTCATCAAGGTCTTGAGCGGTATTGACCTTACGAGTCATGAAGAACTCTTTGACCATCATTTCACCCGCACCGACACCCACGGTGTAAATCGTCGCGTTGTACTTCTTAGCAATATCCGCGGCTTCAAGTGGATCTAATACGCCCGCGGTATTGCTGCCGTCACTGAGTAGAATCATTACACGCTGAGGGGCATCGCTGTCGACGAAGGTTTTGGTTGCAAGGCCAATACCATCACCAATCGCGGTTTGAGTACCAATCAGCTTTAACACAGCCTGATTGAGTTGTTGTGAAAGCGTGTCTCTGTCTAAAGTCAGTGGCGTCTGCAGATAGGCGTGATCAGCAAATAACACCAGTCCGACTCGGTCACCTTTGCGTCGCTCAATAAAGTCACTCAATACATGTTTTACCGCAGATAAGCGGTCGATGTATTCACCATTGAATTGCATGTCCTCTTGGCTCATCGAGCCGGAGAGGTCGACAACCAACATCAAATCACGGTGTTTTGGCTGAAACTCAACCGGTTCACCGTACCAAACTGGGCGTGCCATGGCTGTTACCAATAAAAGCCAGATGATGACCGACAACGCCTTGGGTAAGCGACTGCTCGGCGTTTTGGTATTGCTGTCCTCGGGCAGAAATGGAAGCCTTAGGGCATTGTTCGATTCCGCCTTAGGAGAGAACAAGTAAACGAGAACCGGCAGTGGCGCGAGGAAAAACATCCACCACCAAACGAATTCAATATTTAGTAAGCTCGTGTTTAAAAGATCAGTCATAACGACCTCGCTTTGGAGGAAGGGCTTTACGAAGCCAGGTTTCGCAGTCATCAACCAACTGCTGTTGAGCCTTTTTCTGTTCGTCGCTCATTAAGGTTGTATCTTGGTAGAGTGCTTGTTGCCATTGCGATTGTTTTGTGGCGAACAACGGCTTCGCCAATTGCGCATCTAAGAACGCCAACCAATCATCACCAGATAAGCCTGCCACTTTGTTGCGTGGAAAATAGCTCAGTGCAGCCTGACGAACGATGTCTTGAGCTGCGCTCGGAGACAAGGTATTTGAAGGCTGACTATTACGAAAGCAAGCAAGTGCTTCGTTCTTCGCGTATTGGTTCTTTTGTCTGCGTTTTATAATGAAAAATACTAAGGTGATCAGAACGATGGCCGTGATAATGACTAGCCACCAACCCCATGCCAAAGGCCACCATGACGGTGCGCTTGGCGTAATAGTAGGGCTCAAGTCGAGAGGTTGATTCATGACTGAACTCCTGATACTTGGCTCATTAACGATTGCGCACAAGACAATGAACTGTATGGGATCGCCAAAGAAAGGCTCATTTGCATAAGCTGTTGTTGCTTCTGATCAAATGCGTGACTGAGCTTTTCCTTTTCCTTGCTTGATGAAAAGTTAAACCATTGGGTTTTATTGCCGTCGGTGATCTGTTTTGAACCTTTGAAAGCAGTGACACCTTGCTCTAAAGGATCGTAAAAATGCACCAAGCGAACTCGATTATGTCGACGTATTTGATTGATAAGTGAGTAATTACTTTCGTTATAACGGACGAAATCACTGAGCATAATGATATCGCTTCCTTTCGGGCAAAGCTGGTGAAGAGACTTCAGCCCATGCTCTAAGGTTGTGCCGCTGTGATTGTCTGGATTGGTCAGCGCTGCGTTATTGATTTCTATGACTTTTTGCAAAATACGCAACGGAGCGTGGTTGCTAGCACTGGGTTTAATCTCAATGATCTCTTGGCCAGTATCTATCACTGCGCCAATACGGTCTTTTTGAGCGACGGTTAACCAGCAAAGTTGGCTGGCAAAGTGCGCGAGTTGAACCGATTTAAGCAACAAGGTTGAGCCGAAAATCATACTGCTCGACAGATCTAAGAACAAAATCACAGGCTGTTCTCTTTCTTCAGAAAACAGTTTGGTGTGTGCTTTGCCTGTTCTCGCCGTGACGCGCCAATCAATGCTGCGGATATCGTCACCCGCCTGATATTGACGAACCTCAGAGAAATTCATGCCGCGACCTTTACGATTGCTCTCGTGTTGCCCGTTTAGTTGCGACCACAGGCTCTTGGCTGGAGGCAACCAGCGAACAGACTGCGCTTTGTATTGCAGCAGTTCGTCTAGATTCAACGTGACACCGTCACTATGGTTAGGTAATTGATTATTCATGCGCGTAGCCCTATGCGCTACCAACCAACGAGATAAGGTGTGCGATCACTTGGTTTGCAGTGACCCCTTCAGCTTGTGCGTGGTAGCTGCGAAGCAGGCGGTGGCGCAATACAGGGAATGCCATCGCTTGAACATCTTGTGGAGTAACATAATCGCGGCCAGCAAGCCAAGCGTGAGCGCGGGCACATCTGTCTAGGGCAATGGTTGCACGCGGGCTAACACCCATGTCTAACCATTGATCAAGCTGGTCGCTATATTGCTTAGGTTGGCGAGTCGCCATTACTAGTCTGATTATGTACTGCTCAATGGTGTCTGCCATGTGAATGTTGAGCACTTCTTGGCGAGCTTCGAAGATAGTTTGCTGAGAAATAGGCTCTGGTTGAACAGGTTGATTGCCTTGAGCTTCGCCTCTGTTTAGGCGCAAGATCTCCAGCTCACTTTCCATGTCTGGATAAGCCACTTCCAAATGCAGCAAGAAACGGTCTAATTGAGCTTCTGGCAGCGGGTAAGTGCCTTCTTGCTCAATTGGGTTTTGCGTTGCCATTACCAAAAACAGGTCCGGTAGAGCATAGGTTTTGCGACCTGCAGTCACCTGTTTTTCCGCCATCGCTTCTAACATAGCGGCTTGTACTTTCGCCGGAGCACGGTTGATCTCATCCGCTAGAATTAACGAGTTAAAAATCGGGCCAGATTGGAAGGTGAACTCCCCCGTTTCTGGACGGAAGATATCGGTACCAGTTAGGTCGGCAGGCAATAGATCGGGGGTAAATTGAATGCGGTGAAAATCTCCCTCGACACAGTCAGCCAGCGATTTAACTGCGCGGGTTTTTGCCAACCCTGGAGGCCCTTCAACAAGGATATGACCATCTGCCAGTAAGGCGATCATCAGTTGCTTAACGAGCTCTTGCTGACCAATGATTTGAGACTCTAAGTAGTTTTGAAGGATTTCGAAGTTATTTTTATGCATTTTTGGACTCTCTGGGGGCCATTTGATTCTTATTTTGAGTATTGGTCACTTATTAATAGGAAAAAGTTCCAGTACATTTGCGGAATTTATTTTTTCAAAATTGGAAAGATTTACAAGTGTTTAGCTAAAAACATCGTTAGGGTGTGATTATTACCATATCAATTGGTTTTTATATACAAAAGCTCGGGGGCAGGTCGTTGTTTGAGTTCGGTTAGATATCAGGGCTGAGAGCCAAAATCGATTCTCGACAGTACGATATTTGCTCAGTTAATTCATATTCAATCTGAATGGTTTTGATTGTTACATCATATTTGCAGTTTTTTTGAGAGAAAAGTCTCTAGTTTTACTGGTTTTGGCCGATACATCACTCAGATTGTGCATTGCTTGTTGGAGTGCACTAAAAAAGTCCTGTTCAGGGTATACCAATAACGAGCGATTCTTTTAAAGGTCCAAATATGTTTAAAACTAACTCTCTGAGTATCAAACAAAAAGTTGTACTTGGAATTACCTTTGCGGTTCTTGCATCGACAGTGATTGTCGGTGCGATGGCACAACAGCAAGCAAGAGATGTATTGAGTCACCGTTTGGTTGATATTGAGCTTCCCGGTATGTTGGAGCGAATCAATGGTGAAATTGACCGTGAAGTCTCTCAGTTATTGTTAGCTGCGGAGCAAATTGCTTCAAATGAATTCATTTCTGATGCTATCGAATCGACCGAGCGCGATGCCGCGCTAGAGAATAAGCTGGTTAAACAACTGAACAATGTTCGCAACCAATATCAGTTGAACGATGCCTCGGTAGCGAACCGTCAAACAGCTTACTACTGGAACCAAGATGGTTTCTTACGCCAGCTAAACCAACAACAAGACGGTTGGTTCTTTGGCTTTACGCAATCTGGACAGCCGACCATGGTGAGCATGTTCCAAGAAGCGAATGGCGAAGTGAAGATGTTTGCTAACTATCAGCAGCCTTCTGGTTTGGCGATGTCTGGTCTATCAAAATCGATGGATGACATGGTTAACCTACTCAATGGCTTTAAGATTGAAAATACAGGCTTCGTATTCTTAACCGATAGCCAAGGTGATGTTCAAATTCACCGTGAGCGTTCTCGCAGTGATTCATCACTTCAACAACTTTACGGTCCTCAATCAAGCCAACTATTGAACAAGTCGGGCTTTAACCTGATTACCACTGAAAGCCAGGGCCAAGAGCTGTTTGTGGCGAGCTTGTATGTGTCTTCCATGGACTGGTTTGTTATTGGTGTAGTTCCGACTGGAGAAGTGTTTGCAGAGTTAGATGCGACAGCGCAAAAGATGCTGATCATGACTGCTATCGTGGCTTTAGTCTTTATCCTAATGGGCGTAGTGCTAGCAAACAGCATTACTCAACCAATTAAACTTTTGGCTAAGCGATTCGGTGACCTTGGCGAAGGTGATGGCGATCTGGCGCAACGTATCGAAGTGAAAGGCAACGATGAAATTGCACAGCTTTCAAAAGGCTTTAATGGATTCATTGAAAAGATTCATGAGTCGATGAAAGAGGTGTGTTCGACAAGCCAAGCGCTTCAAGTGGCAGCAGAGAGTGTTTCGAATAAAGCACACATCACCCACGACAATAGCCAAGAACAGCGCGACCAAACGCTTCAAGTGGTTGCTGCAATTAACCAAATGGGTATGACCATCAGCGAGATTGCATCGAACGCGGCAACAGCAGCAGAAACGGCAACACAAGCGTCAGGCAATACGGAAGTCGGTCGCTCTGTGGTGAACAAAGCAAAAGACGCGATCAGCCGTTTAGCGCAAGATATCGAAAGCACGGGTCAAGTGGTTGAACAACTTGCTTCAACAACACAAGATATCGGCTCCATTCTGGGTGTTATTCGTGATATTTCAGAGCAAACCAATTTACTTGCATTGAACGCAGCGATTGAAGCCGCGCGTGCCGGTGAGCAAGGCCGTGGCTTTGCCGTGGTAGCCGATGAAGTACGAAATCTAGCAAGTCGCACGGCAGACTCAACGGAAGAGATTCAGAAGATGATCAACCAACTGCAAAGCGATGCTAAAGATGCAGTAGCAGCAATGAGTACAGGTAAAGTTATTACCCTTGAAGGTGTAGCTGCATCGGATGAAGCCGTAGATGTACTGGGTGGCATTTCAGACCGCATCGTAGACATCACCGATCGTAACACGCAAGTCGCAACGGCAACGGAAGAGCAATCAACCGTAGTTCACACCATCAACCAGAACATTGAAGAGATTAACGCAATCAATGAAGTGACGACGGGTACCGCTGAGCAGCTTGCTGAAGCGAGCCAAGAGCTTCGCGACCTTTCTTCTCGCCTAGATAAGATGGTTGGTTCATTTAAGCTTTAATCTCTTTGAGCTTTAATTCCTTTAAGCTGTAGCATGGCTTAGAAAGGGACACAGACGAAGAGGTGGATTCATTTAATCGTGAATCCAGCTCTTTTTATTTAGGGGGTTGTTTTCTTCTAACTGGCCTTAGCTTGATCTGGTTTCGGGCTTTGCACTTAATCGCTCTAGCATCACAGAGCGTAAATGAGTAAAATCTGATTAGGTTTAATATTTAGGTAAGTATCATGAGCGATTTTGAAAAAGAACTAGAGCAGATGACTCAAGAGATGGGCGATGAGCCAGAAGTAAAACTGCCATCAATTGAAGAGCAAAAAGCGATCGTTGCTGAATTTAAGCGACTAGAAGCGGAAGGCAAACTAACACCAGAAGTGTTAGAAAAGCATTTTGGCCAGTTCAACAAAACAAGTGATACGCCAATCCACTAAGTTTCTGCAGGACCAACCTATATCGTTTAGGTAGGGTGGCTTTGAGCTCAAACAGATAAAGGTCTAGCATCCGCTAGGCCTTTTTTATTGCCGCGCGAAAAGCTAACTGAGCGGTGCGCAAAATTAAACAATCAAAGCGAAAGTAGTTGGCGTCTTTAAACAAAAAAATCCCTCTTACTTGGTAAGAGGGATTCGATATGGGCAAGTTATATCTTAAAAAGGCGAACCGATTAGTCGGTGCCGTACTCTTTGTACAAGCGACGACATGCGCGACCATCGCTATGGAACAAGTGACAACGGTGCGCAGGAATACCAATCGCCAGCTTGTCACCAGACTCAATCGTCAACGTGTCTGGTTGGCGATAAATAACGTCAGCATCAGCACTTTCGAGGTTTAGGTAAACTTGTGTTTCGTTACCTAGTTTCTCGACCATCATCACTTCAGCTTCAATCGTCGCATCACCTGTTTCAGCAGACAACAAGTGTTCAGGACGAACACCTAGAGACATACGGTCACCAGCATTGACAGTCGTACCATCAACTGGGATCCAGAAAGTCATACCGTTAGAAAGTTGAACTTGTACGCGTTCTGCTTCAGCTTGCTCGATGTGAACCGACATAAAGTTCATCTTCGGCGAGCCAATAAAGCCTGCCACGAAACGGTTTTTAGGGTAGTGGTAAAGATCAAGAGGTTTACCCACTTGAGAAACATAACCGCCATCAAGAACAACAATCTTATCGGCCATTGTCATCGCTTCCACTTGGTCGTGGGTAACGTAGATCATGGTGCAACCAAGTTGACGTTGTAGTTTAGTGATTTGCGAACGCATTTGAACACGCAACGCAGCATCTAGGTTAGATAGAGGCTCATCAAGTAAGAATACGTTTGGCTGAGAAACCAGAGTACGACCGATAGCAACACGTTGACGTTGACCACCAGATAGGGCTTTAGGCTGACGCTCAAGAAGGTGACCAAGCTGAAGGATTTCTGCAGCATGTTCAACACGCTTATCAATTTCAGCTTTGTTAGCGTTCGCTAGTTTCAGGCCGAAAGACATGTTGTCGTAAAGGTTAAGGTGAGGGTAAAGCGCGTAAGATTGGAATACCATACCTACTCCACGCTTTGAAGGCTCAACGTCATTCATGCGTTGGTCGCCAATGTACAAATCACCAGACGTAATGTCCTCTAGACCTGCGATACAGCGTAATAGCGTCGATTTACCACAACCTGATGGTCCAACGAATACTACGAACTCACCTTCGTTGATGTCTAAGGTTACGTCCTTAGAAATCTGTACATCACCATATGATTTATAAACGTTTTTTAACGTGACACTCGCCATCTAGCTAGTCCTCGATCGATCAAATTTTAAGTTTTACTGCTTATCATTATAAGAAATTTTTGGGTCAGCAGTAACTGTAGGAATTGGTAAGTATTGAATGAGTAAGAAAAAAGTGGGTGAGACTTGGATTCTTTAACCAAGCCCACCCGTCATAGCCAAACTGGTGCCTATTTCCCCCACATCCAGCTAAATCTCCCCCGTGATTCAATCACAGATTTAGCTCGATGCTTAATAAAGACAACAGCGGGCAGTGAAGCCAACTAAATGCACAGTGCAGTTACACACGACATTCGCTGGTAAAGGGTTCTTACTATCCACTCTTGGATGAATGCAGTTTCGGTGAATTGGCGCAATGGTACATCCTCCCAATGAAAATTTAACGAGGGGGAGTAGTAGGGGAGGAGTAGATAAATGGGGTTATTAATAATTGGCGATCCAGTTCAAATAAATCCACCCCATAACGGTGATGTTGATCACGATGAGTATGGATTTTGTGATTTCAGTCTCTAATCTGACCAGATGGCGATCACGAAATTAAGCCATAATAGCTAGGGCGTAGTGGCTAGGATGATGAGTTAGAGTCTATTTTCTCAGATCATAAGCCCTGAAAACTGGCTCGTCTTGGTAGATGTGCCCTACGTATAAATATAAAAAGGATATTCACATGAAAAACGCTCTAAGCGCTGTAGCTCTAGGAACATTAGTTGCTCTGGGTTCTTTTGGTGCAAATGCTGCTATCGAAGAAGGACAACTAACTATCTGGGTAGGTGGTGACAAAGCTTATGAAGGCATGGCTGAAGTAGGTAAACGCTTCGAAGAAGACACTGGTGTTAAAGTAACAGTGGCTTTCCCTGACAAACTAGAAGAGAAGTTCTCTCAAGTTGCAGCGGCTGGCGATGGCCCAGACATGATCTTCTACGCACACGACCGTTTTGGCGGCTATGCAGAAGCGGGGCTTCTTGTTGATATCAAACCTTCTAAAGAAATTAAAGAAGGTATCGTAGACTTCGCATGGGACGCTGTTTCATACGAAGGTAAAACAATCGCTTACCCAGTAGCGGTTGAGTCAGTTTCTCTAATTTATAACAAAGCGCTTGTTCCTAACCCACCTAAGTCTTGGGAAGAAATCCCAGCACTTGATGCTGAACTTAAAAAAGATGGCAAAAAAGCGATCATGTGGCCTCTACGTGGCGGCGCTTACTTCACATGGCCTCTACTTGCAGCTGACGGCGGTTACGCATTCAAACAGACTGCAGAAGGTTACGACATTAAAGATGCGGGCGTAGCGACTGAAGGTGTTCAGAAGTCTCTAGGTTTCATCGAGAAGATGGTACAAGACAAAGTTATCTCTGCAGACATGGATTACTCAGTTGCTGAGTCTGAATTTGTTGCAGGTAACGTTGCAATGACAATCAACGGCCCTTGGGGTTGGGAAAACATCAAGAAAGCTGGCATCGATTACGGCGTAGCAACTTTACCTAAGTTCAACGGTAAAGCATCTAAGCCTTTCGTTGGTGTATGGGCTGGTGGTATCAGCACTGCTTCTCCAAACCGCGACCTAGCTGTTGAGTTCATGGAAAACTACCTACTAACTGATGAAGGTATGAAGAGCCTGAATGACGACAAGCCACTAGGCGCTGTTGCTCTTAACTCTTTCCAACGTCAACTAGACAGCGACACTCGTATTGCAGCAACCATGGACAACGCGATGAATGGCGAAATCATGCCTAACATCCCTCAGTTCACAACGTTCTGGTACAGCATGGAAGAAGCGATCGGTAACGTAGTTGATGGTCGTCAAACAGTAGACCAAGCACTAAAAGTTGCTGAAGGTCGTATGACTAAGTAACAACCAAGCACTACCTTTTAAGGAGAGGGTAACCTCTCCTTACTTTTCTATTTTTTATCTATATCGCTAGCAGGTTCCTCTATGCAGTCAGTTCAAGGTACAGATGCTATCCCAGCACCATCAAGCCTTCTAGGCAGTAAAAGCGTCTTCATCAAATGGGGGTTGCTTGGTAGTGTTGGCTTAATTAACGGCTACGCTACAATTCTAATGTATTCACGCGGTGAGCTCGCTTTTGCGTTGCTTACTGTGATTTTAACGGCTTTGGCACTTTACATTTTTGGCAGTAAAAAAACTTACGCCCACCGTTATATTTACCCGGGTATTGCCGGAATGATCTTGTTCATTCTTTTCCCACTGGCTTATACCGTCGGGCTTGCGTTCACTAACTACAGCGCAAAAAATCAACTGTCTTTAGAGCGTACTCAAACCGTTCTTTTAGATCGCTCATTCCAAAGTGGTGAGAGTTACCCATTTACTTTGTACAAGACTGATGACGGTCACCAGATCGTTGTTAAAGATGGCGACCAGCTGTTAGCAACAGACGTATTTTCTTTTGAAGATATGAGTGCAACAGAGATGGACCTATCTGCAATTGAGTCTGCACAAGGTGAGAAAGAGAAGATCAAAGCGATCATCCAAAACCGTTCAGCGATTAATGCGGTTGATTTCCATCTGCCTAACGGTGACGACATCCGCATGAGTGGCTTACGTAAGTTTGCTTCTGTTGCTCCGCTTTACACGCTACAAGACGATGAACAAACGTTAATCAACAATGAAACGGGTGAAGTTCTCAAGCCAAATATGGAAGAGGGTTTCTATCAACCTGTTGATGCCAATGGTGAGTTTACTGGTAACACAATCTCCCCGGGCTTTGTGGTTAATATTGGTACACATAACTTTGAACGTGTTTGGAAAGATGATGGTATTAAAGAACCATTCATCAGCATCTTTATTTGGACGGTGATCTTCTCGGTATGTACCGTAGCGTTCACACTTGTTATCGGGCTTGTACTTGCGAATATCGTGCAATGGGAAGAGCTAAAAGGTCGTTCAATCTATCGTGTTCTACTGATTCTGCCTTACGCAGTACCCGCGTTCATCTCGATTCTTATCTTTAAAGGTCTATTCAACCAGAGCTTTGGTGAGATCAACATGGTGCTTGAGAATATCTTTGGCTTAAGCCCGAACTGGTTCTCTGACCCAATTCTTGCGAAAACCATGGTGTTGATGGTTAACACTTGGCTAGGCTTTCCTTACATGATGATTTTATGTATGGGCCTATTAAAAGCGATTCCTGAAGATTTGTACGAAGCGTCAGCCATTGATGGTGCGAACTTCCTTGATAACTTCAAGCGTATTACATTCCCATTGATGATTAAGCCGCTTACACCGCTATTGATTGCAGCGTTTGCCTTTAACTTCAATAACTTTGTAATGATTCAACTATTGACGAACGGTGGCCCGAACATGATTGGCACCTCAGAGCCAGCGGGTTACACAGACTTGCTTGTAAGCTACACCTACCGAATTGCATTCGAAGGCGGCGGCGGTCAAGACTTTGGTCTAGCAAGTGCAATCGCAACGCTTATTTTCCTATTGGTTGGTGGACTTGCGTTACTAAACCTTCGTTTCACTAAACTGTCTCAAGATTAAGGAGCACGACAATGGCTATGGTACAAGGTAAAGGCCTTAAATACCGAGTGTGGGCAACGCATGCAGTGTTGTGGTGCTTCTTGGCAATGATTATCTTCCCACTACTGATGATCATCGCTATCTCGTTCCGTGAAGGTAACTTCGCAACAGGTAGTTTGATTCCCGATAACCCATCACTGGAGCACTGGAAACTGGCTCTTGGTATGTCGGTAACGAATGCTGACGGCTCGGTGACACCACCTCCATTCCCAGTACTAACGTGGTTATGGAACTCAATTAAAGTCGCGGGTGTGACGTCGCTTCTTATTGTGGCACTGTCTACAACATCGGCTTATGCATTTGCTCGTATGCGCTTCAAAGGTAAAGAAACTATCTTGAAAGCGATGATGATTTTCCAAATGTTCCCAGCAGTACTGGCTCTAGTCGCTATTTACGCGCTGTTCGACAAGCTTGGTCAATACATCCCGTTCTTAGGCTTGAACACGCACGGTGGTCTAATCTTCTCGTACTTAGGCGGTATCGCACTGCACGTTTGGACGATTAAAGGTTACTTTGAAACGATTGATAACTCGTTGGAAGAGGCTGCAGCACTGGATGGTGCAACGCCTTGGCAAGCATTCAGATTGGTTCTATTACCGCTGTCTGTACCAATTCTAGCGGTTGTGTTTATTCTTTCGTTCATCGCAACAGTAGGTGAAGTGCCTGTAGCATCTATCCTTCTAACCGATGTGAACTCTTACACGCTAGCGGTAGGTATGCAGCAATACCTATATCCTCAGAACTACCTATGGGGTGACTTTGCGGCAGCGGCTGTACTTTCAGCACTTCCGATTACTATCGTGTTCTTACTTGCTCAACGTTGGTTAGTTGGCGGTTTGACGGCAGGTGGTGTAAAAGGATAAGCTGTACCCTATAAGAAAGACAAAGAGCGACCTTATAGGTCGCTCTGTATTGGCATTTTTATTACATCATTTGGTTTGGCCGCCGATCAGTAATAAAAATAACCCTCAGGTTACGCATAGCTGGCTACTAATCAGGTTCCTTACGCTATTAATGATTAGTGGTTTTTGTAACTCTAACCCAGGTATTTACTTGGGTTTTTTTATGCCTGCTACTTTTTGCTTTCTACTTTGTCTCGATGTTCGTTTTACCTGTCAGTTTTTGTGCTCATAGCTGCTTTAGCCATTAAAGTTTCGAGTCACTTCTCTCCCGAATCTCTCCTGCCTCATTCCTCTTACAGGAAGACATGAACGAGTCTCACAAATCAGACACTCAGTATAAGGGGCAGTTGCTCTATTGATATATTGCTAATATTTCAATGCGTGATACTTCAATGATTTGTATGCAACGATTAGTCGGATTGCACAGAAAATGTCTATAACGGCAGGCTACTGTTGATGCATCGTGAATAGCTATCACTCGTAGTTATTGGTTTGCTTGGAAGTATCTTTCGATTCAAAGATTAGGGGGAATCGGGTGTTGAGGTTAGAATTCTCTACTAGAAGGAGCACAGCCAAGATGCTGCAACAGCACATAGATGCTTTCTTGATCGAGTGCCACACGACGAAATAGATCCGCAAACGTCTGGTCACCACCAAAACAAGTTTGGATGTAGTGGTTAATTTCGTTGCTGTCGTAGCCTTCGACGTACAAAGTTCTAACCCATTGGTACTCAACCGCCTTTAAATTGTTGAGTGTAGATTCGCTAAGAGTGGGGCGTGTGACGCTCAAGAGTGGCTCCAGGAAATTCAAATACATCCATTATGATTGGCGGTATTTAAACAGAGCAAAATGACGACTTTATTACAGTCAAAATAAATCCGCGAACAAGTGCCGGTTCATTTCAACCTTTGGCTGGGCATCACGCTCTCATAGGTCGTATTAGATCTACTGAGGCTTTGCTTGCAAAGATCGAGGGTATTAGATCAACCAATGCCAAGCAGGTGCTTGGCATTGTAATATGGTTTTGTAGCGTAGCGTGGTTGGTAAAGTTTACTTAAGGTACTTAACGTGTGCTTCCATCTCTTCACCGATCTGTTTTCGCATGTTCATTAGGCGAATAGCCGAATCTCTTAATTCGATGTCTTCTGGTGTTTCTGGCACCCACTCTGGCACCTTAGTCGGGTTACCATTTTCATCAACAGCGACCATAATAACGATACAGTGAGTCGTTAGGCGGTTGTTGAGTTCTTTAGGGTCGCTGGCTTGAACGTCGATAGCGATGTGCATAGAAGATGAACCGGTATAGATGACCTTCGCACTTACCTCAACAAGGTTGCCAACATGGATCGGAGCTACGAATCGAATCCCCCCTGCGTAAGCGGTAATACAATATTTACCACTCCACCCAGCAGAACAAGCGTAGGCTGCTAAATCGATCCACTTCATTGCTGCACCACCATGAACTTTACCACCAAAGTTCACATCCCCAGGTTCAGCTAAAAAACGCAGAGTAACGTCTCGTTTACCATCTGGTCGGTTATTGTTACTGCTCATCTATCTTCCTTCATTATTATTGTGCTGTATAACATGCTTGTTACTTGCTAATAACAATATACTTAAGATGACATAAATTAAAGCGGTGTTTCTCACGATTAAGACTATTTTTTCAAACGGGTGACGAACGGATGAATATTGATGTTTAAAGGCGGTAGAGGCGAGTGGCAAACGCGGATGAAGCAATATTGAGCAGGTGCCTAGCCATATTGAGTAAGAACCAATAAATGTTGAGCTGACAGCTAGAAAGGTCGATTGCAAAAAAAAAACACCTAGCGTAATGCTAGGTGTTTCTAAGCCGTTTGGTACTCATTGCGGTACCTTATTTTGTTTTCGCCAACTAACCGCTGTTTATCTGGTTTAGTTAAATTATTTTAGTCTTTTTACCACTAAAGTGGTAGTTAAAAATATTTATTATTCAGCTCATTTTTACTCTTGAATAAAGTATAGATCCTTCGCGTAGATATTTCCTTTCGGATTATTGTTAGGGAAGCCTTTGAGAGTATTTCGCACTAATCGGGTGTGATTGTAATGATATAAAGGCATAACTGCTGCAGATTCGTTAAGTAGCGATTCAGCATGCTGGTATAAAGTAAAGCGTTTAGACTGATCTTCCGTTTTACTCGCTTGCTGTAAGAGCTCATCGTAATCGGGATTGCAGTAGCCACTTTCGTTTGCCGTGTGACCACAAGTGAACGCCTCTAACAGTGCAGAAGGCTCTGGGTAGTCTCCAAATGCCCATGAGCGTGCGACTTGATAGTCACCAGCGCCTTTTGCCGCAACATACGCTTTCCACTCCATGTTTTCCAATTCTACCTTCACACCCAGCGGCTTCCACATCGATGAAATCGCTATTGCTATCTTTTTGTGATTTTCACTGGTGTTATAAGTCAGTGTGAATTTGAGTGGGTTGCTCTCGTTGTATCCAGCGTCAGCAAGTAGTGTTTTGGCTTTTGTTAAACGCTGCGTGCTGTCTAAAGAGTTGAATTCGGATAAAGGCGCTGTGTAGTCAGGAATATTATTCGGCGTCACGCTGTATGCTTCTGGCTCACCTTGACCTGTAACTTTCTCGACCAGAATCTCACGATTGACGGCCATGCTCAGTGCTTGGCGTACTCTTACGTCATCAAAGGGCGCTTGACGTGTATTGAATGAATAAACGTAAGAGCCCAATAGAGCTTGCGCTTTGATTTGCTCAGGGCTTTCTTGGATTAATTTTTGGTAGTACTCAAGCTGGACACGATTGGTCATATCAATCTCACCAGCTTGGTAACGAATCAGCTCGGCATTTTGAGAAGATAGACCGAGATAGGTTACCTTATTGATGACTGTCGATGTGTCATCCCAATAGTTTGGGCTTCTCTCGACCTCAACGTATTCATTGGGTACCCATTTGCTCAAAGTGTAAGCACCGTTGGTCGCGATATTTTCTGCGCGAGTCCATTGGTCGCCTTTCTCTTGAACCAACTTAGCAGGCAGAGGGAAAAAGGTCTTGATGCTCATTAAACTCATAAAGTAGGGCGTAGGTTTTGAAAGTGAGATCTCAACCGTGTGCTCATCTAATGCTTTGATGCCAAGCTCAGAGGGAGCTTTGTCTCCTGATAGAATCTCGCTAGCGTTCACGATGTTAGCCGTCGAAAAAACAAAACCCGTGTTGTTACCTGTTTTAGGAGACACAGCTCGCTGCCAACCAAAGACAAAATCGGATGCTGTGACTGGCTCGCCATTCGACCACTTGAGATTCTCTTTCAACACAAACGTCACGGTTTTGCCGTCTTTGCTGATAGACCACTCTTTGGCTTGCCCTGGGATTATTTGCCCGTCACTGTTCTCAATCACGAAGCCTTCAAACATATCATTGACGATAATGTCACCGGGCATGCCTGAGTTTACGTAACTAGGATCTAGAGTGTTGGGCTCCGCGCCATTGCCACGCACAAAATGTTGTTCCTCAGCTAATAGTTCTTCAGCTAATGGCACATCAGCAGGAACAGTGGCAGAAAAACTTGAAGCAGATGACAAAGCAAGCAGGGACGAGATGATCACAGGGAGCGTTGGTTGAGTCATTGTAATTCCTTTTACAACTTAAACAGTACTTAATACATTAAACCTGAGTCGGTAACATGTTGCAACCACAATGAACGCGTATTAAAAGCATTTGAAAGGCTTGTGAATAAAACAACAGTGCCTACTTCGGAAGTAGGCACTGTAAGAAAAGTGAGTTTGAATATTTACCCTAATGTGAGCGTTGGGTAATGCGTTTAGCTTTGTTGAGGGAGAGGTGCCTCAAGCCTTGGTTTTCTTTTGATTTGAGCAAGGATGACACCGGAAATCACCATCACACCACCAATGATGTGGAACTGGTTAATTTCTTCGCCAAGCCATGTCGCGGCTAATACGATCGCAACAACCGGAAGCAAGTTCATGAACATCGCGCTTGAGCCAGCACCAATCGTGTCAATCGCCTTCACCCACATCCAAGGCGCTAAAATTGAAGCGGCAACTGCGGCGTAAGCTATCAATGGGATCGCTTGTTGCGGTGGTAAAAGCTGTTCGCTGGTAAGCCAAAGTGGCGTAAGCATCGCGACAGCAAACAGACCCTGAATGTAAATCACCACCCAGCTACTGATGGGCATTTTCCAGCGTTTCAATAACACACAGTAAGACGCATAAACAAAGGCCGCAATCAGCATATAACCATCGCCTTGAGTCAATTCTTGATGCATGAAGAACAAAGGGTCGCCTTTGCCTAACATCAGAGCTAAGCCTGACAGTGACAACACACCGCCAACAATACTTAAACTAGAAATGGACTTGTGCAACAAAGGAACGCTTAGAAACACGCTGATCAATGGGACTAAAGACGTGATCAAGGCCATGTTGGAAGCGGTTGTGGTTAAGCCTGCGTAGTAACCTAGAGATTGGTTCAACACCATGCCCAAAAAGCCGAGGAACGCTAATTTCGAGAGGTTTGGCTTAATGACAGCCCACTGTTTCATGACTGGGCGAATACAGAAAGGCGTGAGAATTAACATCGCAAAAAACCAGCGGTAAAAACTCATCGCGCTAGGTTCTATGGTGCTTGCAGCAAGCTTGTTGACGATTGCATTGGCGCCCCAGATACAGACTGTAAAAAATGGTAAGAGATAATGCATGTGAATTCCGTCGCAAATGAGTTGATGCGGCTAGTTTGACAGGTCGTTATACTTACAAGTATCTTTAGAAAGACATCAGGCGCGATAGGAAGACAAGTTTGAAAAAACACTCCAGAAACCTTCATCCATCTTTATCAATTGATAAGGCACCATCCAACGTATTTATGAATTTTGAAGCGTTTCTTTCGAACACTGAAACCCGAGTTCACAGCCACTCATGGGGACAGGTTCAATTGATCAGTGGCGGTATATTAGAGATGGAAGCGGAAAGCACCCGGTTTCTAGCGCCACCACATCTAGCGATTTGGGTACCGGCCGGGGTGATGCATTGCAGTTATAACCGTAAGCCTTTGGACTACTGTTCGCTAAATATCGCCCCAGAACTCACGCAACACCTGCCAGATAAAACCAGCCTTATAAAGATCACGCCGATTGTGTCTTCTATTATCGATGATTTTCGCGATCGTGGGATAAATGTTGCGGAAACAGAGCAAGATCAAAGGCTCGTTCAGGTACTGCTTGACCAACTTGCGCAGCGTGAGGTTGAACACCACTTCTTGCCTTCAACCGACAATAAGTACCTAGCACCAATATTGGCTTCTGTTGAAGAAAACCCAACCGACGAAGTGACGTTGAAAGATTGGGCTGAACGTGTTCACACCACGGAAAGAACTCTTTCTCGCCATTGCCAGACGGAGCTCGGAATGAGCTTTACAGAGTGGCGATTGCGTGTCCGCTATCTGTACTCGATGGACTTGTTAAGAAACGGCCAATCGGTCAAAGAGGTCGCTCTTACATTGGGCTATAACCAAGCAAGCCCATTTATCACCATGTTCAAACGTTACGCGAACCAAACGCCAGAACAGTATAAGAACCGTTTGTTGTAGCTCGATCTTATTCCCAAAAGAACGGATGTTTTCACTAGTTAGTGAGTAGATAGACCATAAGTGAATAAGTGAATAAGTGCGGTAGGAGCTTATGGAATCGCCCCTAATAGCCCATATATTTCGCTCTGTTGTTCGGTGACATCCTCATAATGTTGGTTCAATAGAGCACTGTTGCTGCCGACCTTGAACAGTATGTACGTTTCTCCATCGACCTCGAACCAATTGAAGGTTCCATGCTGGTTATACGTGGTCATTGTTTTGTTTATCCTCATGAAATATACATCAGCAGCGCAAGACATGCAGACGTACATAAGCCAAAGAAAGAAAAGAAAAACCACGAGCCTAATACTGTTTTTTCTTTTCCTACCTCTTCATTGCTTTGCTGCCAACCAAGTTCACGAACCTGAGCCTTTGTAAGGTTTAAGTCTAGTCTTTCTATGTATCTGTTGAGTTCGCCATTGTGTACTGAGCTAATCATGTTCTATCTCCCCTAATCATTTGATTGGTATTTTAGGGGAGCTCAGTGTTTGGTTAAATTAGATATTTCGTAACAAGCGTTTAGACAAATAGAACATGATGAATAGCAAAAAGCCTCCGTCGTGGAGGCTTTGATTAAAAGTGGTTTAGTTGATGGTTATCGCGATGTATTTGTTGTCAGATTCCACCTTTATTAATACACGACTTAATACCCAGTCAACTCCATATAGCCAGATCCAGAATGCGAACCTTTAATTATGATTGGCCCCTCCCAATAGGGAACCGACAGCGGCATTTTGGCATTTGGATTGAGTGCTGAGACGGTCAGTTCTATTTGCTGGCTTGGAATCGAAACTTGCCACTCTGTTGGGTAGTCACGCCCGTCGATTTTAGTTTGCTTGATGGCGGTTAAGCTGATGTCTTGCTGCTTAATCGTTATGCCGGAGCCATCTTGATTCATCAACCTCGCATGGGAATAACTGGCTTTGCCTGATGTTGAGTTTCGAAGCTGAAATACCACTAAGCTGGTTTCATCACTCAGCCTTAGCGCAAACCAATCCCAGCCTTGTTGTGAGTCGAGTAAGAACTGCGAGCTCCACTCTCTGTCTATCCAACCTTTACCAGACACCTGATGCGTGACTCCATCAATGGTTACCTCGCCCGATACATTAATGAATGGTTGGCTGTAGTAGTAGGAAGCCACTTTGCCATCGCTACTTTTAGTGCTGTAGCCTTGTTCGCCTTGCTTTTGGTAAGGCGCGTTGTTGGTTAATTTAAGCGAGTATCCAAATTGACCCGAGTTGGCGACCAATGTAGCTGGGAACAGGTCATCGGTCGTCGACGTCCATTGCCAGTCATCAAGATAGACACGAAACGGCGAATCGCTTACACCCGCCAGTTCAGCTTGGTCACGTGACCATTTTTCATCGGCATAGTGTTTGTCTTCGGTGGTGACAGCGCTGTGTGCCATGTAGATTTGCTGACTTTGCCACGTAGTTTCCTTGGTGCTATTGCCACTTTCCTGTGGTGCAGCCGCAAAGCGGAATTGTGTCCATTGTACGCCCAGAGCATTACCATTCTCATCAATCAAGTTTGCGGTTAAATACCACCATTCATGACGAAAATTAGGGTGTGCTTGATGGTCGGCAGGGAAGGTGATCTCCACGCCTTTTAATACCGGCGTGAATTGCTCAGTCTCTTTTTGTGTTTCATCGTCGGTTTGTGTTTCTGCGCCAAGTATCGAACCCATATTTTGAGCTGATGGTTGAGTGGACTCCTCACACCCTAAAAGGAGCAAGATGCCAAGTGTGAGAACGAAAACTCTCATTGATCGATTCATCACAACACCTCACTTTGCAAACTGGATACCACGGGTTTACTGACCAAACGCCACAGTGGAATCAAGGTCGCAATCACAGCCACTAAAATGGTGATGGCTGCGATGCTGAGTGCATCACTCCAATCCCACACATAATTTAAGCTCCAACCAAAGGCACGTAGGGTAACGATGTCCGTCAACACATAGCCGACCATAGCGCCGAGTGGTAAGGCGATAACCAGAGTGAAGGCGACCAGAACAACGATTTGCCCGACCACCATTGCCATCAATTTTCTCTGACTTACACCGAGCGCATACAGCCTTGCAATGGCGGCTTTGCGTGCATCGAGCAACATGAAACAGGCGCAGAACAACCCAATCACCGCCACCATTAATGTGACGCCATTAAGCGCCCGAGTGATGGCGAAGGTTTGTGAAAAGATATCCAAAGCGAGGGATTTGATCTGCGCTTGATCGTAGAGCTGGCTTGGATGCAAATTCAGTTGTTGGCGAAGTTGCTCGTATACCACTTGTGGGTCGCCAGACACTTTAATACCTAGGCTGGTAGGCAAATCCGTAAAGCCGCTTTCGAGCCATAAATTAGGTGCAAGCAACACTTCGCCATTCGGTGAGCCGTAATCGTGGAAAATCGCCCCGACGATGAGTGTTTTGTCTTGGATCGCGTCGAGCTTGAGTCGGCTTCCAAGGGACAAGCCGAGCTTCACTGCCGTAGGTTCGCTGATTGCCACGAATTCACCTTGGTAAAAGCGCGTCCAGAAATCATCAAGGTGGGATTGGAACACCATGGTTTGCTCAAGTGTGTCTTTGTCTTTAGTGCCGAGCAAAGTCGGTAAACCCTGCAAGTTATCGTCGACATAATATTGTTTATAAACGGTTTCAACATTATCAAACTGCTCTAACGCACGTTCCACATTCGCGATTTCACCTTGGGCAGGGCTAACGTAAATATCGGCATGTAAGCGCTGTTCAAGCCATTGCTTTAAGGTGAATTCAAAGCTGCCGACTAAGGTGTTCATCCCCACATTGGCGGTGACGGCGAGAAGCAACGCCATCATGGCAAGGGAGAGAGGGGAGATAAGTTCACGCAGCTCAGCGAACAGATATTGTATTAACCCCGATTGGGTACGTTTTTCGCTCCAGTTCGCTAGCACGCTGAGTGTTTTGGGCAAATACAAAGGAATCGACACCACTAACACACCGAGCCATGCCATGGTGAAGCGATGATGTTCGCTAAGCCATAACCCTGCTAACGCGACAATGGTTAATACTGACCCGATAACAAACAGCTGATTTTCGTTAGACGTTTCCGGCGCTTGATAGAAACCGCCATGGGAAGAGAGGGGTTGTCGCACGCGCTGTTTAAAGTGCTGCCAACACGCGACAAGCGTTGCGGCCAGCGTGAGTAGCAGTGCCTGCACTAACCATTGCCACTGCCATGTGCCGGGAAGCAGTGTTGCACCATAAAGTTGTTCAAGCGTTATCGCGACGGTTGGGTGTAGCCAATGGCTGAGTTGAATGCCGAGAATGAAACCAAGCGACGCGCCCAATGTGACTAAAACAGTCAGCTCGACTAACAGAGCTGAAAATACGATGCTTGGCGCAATCCCAGCTTGTTGAATTTGCACCAACAGCCGATTACGTTTCAATAAACTGTACTTCACACCGTTGTAAGCGATGAACAGTCCAACCAAAAACGCCAACAAACTCATGGCGGTGAGATTGAGGTGAAAGCTATCGGTAATTGAACCGAGATCCGTGCTTTGGTTGTTGGAAATCCATTGCCCTTGCTCGCCAATAAGGCTTTGCCATTTATCCTGAGTATTGCTGTTCGTGTCGCTCTTAGTGTCAAAAATAGCGATATAGCTCAATTGCCCTTGCTTGTTAAGCAGTTGCTGAGCGAACCCAATATCCATCAACATTCGGCTACCTAGCTGCCATTCATCTGGTAGCACTACCACTTGAGTGAGCACTTCATCCAAAGTGAGTGTGTCTACTCCTCCCAAGTTCTGGTGTTGCGACTGGCTCATCATCACAATGGGTTCACCCGCTAAGAGTTGCGGCAAAGGTAAGGCATTGTCGAACAGGGAAATGTTTGGTTCTTTGGTTTGAGTGTTGCTTTGTTCGTCGACGCGAGCGTGACGAGATCTTGAAGTGAGGGCGGCGATCAACTCACTGCCTTGAACTGACCAACGTCGACCTTGCTCGTCTCTTACTCGCCCTTCTATAACAGGTAGCGCTGTGCTTAATCCACTTTGTCTTAAGCTGAAGTAGAGCGATTCCGGCAAATAGTTTTGCCCTGCTGGTGGAATGATAAGGTTCTGCGCTTGAGCGCTAAGTTGCTCGGTCGATTCTGCATAACTGCGCTTGGCATTGAGGTTGATGGCTTGCACTGCGACAAACAAGGTGACCGCTAACACAATGCCGATCAGAATCGCTGCGGCTTGCAATGGTGATTGACGATAGTGCGCCGCGAATAGATTCAGAGTCAGTTTGGTATGGGTGAGCTGGTTCTGAGCAAAGCCAGTTTGCTTCATTGAATGACTCACAACGTTGCTGCTCTTGGGGTTAGATCTACGTTCCTTAAACAACCATCGTCTAACACCAATTTTGTCTGCATAAAGCTGGCGCATTCTGGGCTGTGCGTAACCAAAAGCACGGCAGTGTTGCCTTGTGTAGTGATTTCACTCAGCAGCTTCATTACCTCAATGCCTGCTTTGTGGTCGAGGTTGCCTGTGGGTTCATCGGCAAGCAGTAGTTTGGGTTTATGGGCTAACGCGCGCGCAATAGCGACTCGTTGTTGCTGACCGCCAGAGAGTGCGGATACATGTCTTTCGAGTAGCTCGCTGATGCCCAATGCATCAACTAAATAATCGCACCAGTCGCTCCATTTTTGTTGATTTAAATGGAGCGGGAAGGCGATGTTTTGTTTTACGTTGAGTGGGGTTAGCAAGTTGAACTGTTGAAAGATAACGCCTAGTTTTTGATGGCGGAATCGGCTCCACTGTGGATCTTTCCAATCTAATGAGTTCTCGCCATCGAGCCACAATTCTCCACCAGATAGTTCGCCACCGGATAGAGGTTCAAACCCCGCAATGATGTTAAGCAGAGTACTCTTTCCACTGCCACTCGCCCCTGTCAAAGCCACGCTTGCCCTTGTCGCCAAAGCGAAGTCGACATTTTCCAGCACGTGATGGGTATCTTTACCATCAACAAAACTTTTTCTGGCATGTGTGAGTGAGACAATTGGGCTTTCCATTTCCTTTCCTTATAACCAAAACTAACCATCAAAAGGTGTCGTTACTTGTGGCAATTATTGAAGCGACAAGCTCTATAAAACTGTAGACAAAAATCTCAAACAATAGAGCGATTTATATCGAATTATTAATAACTTGTACTGCAAAAAGAGGGAAATAGATCAGTGTGAGGAGGAATACAGGTGTTAGTGGGAGCTTAGAGTCACCTAGGAGGCTTTGAATTTATCGTCAGACGGTTCGTGATCTCGTTTAAGTGCAATAAATCATGGCTTAACGTGTTAAACGTTTTATTTATGAAAGTGGGGTAGGGTTGGTGTTGTTTTGCTAACTTGTTTTTGCCCCATTTCTTTTCAGCGCGAATATCTACTCAAAATCTTAGACTGTACGTTTGCCTTACCTTTAGTTATTCGATGAAGTGCCGAATCAAGCTTTTTCAAAATTATGCGTTATTTGGCGGTCTAATACTCAACAACTCTCATTAACCTATTGATTATTAATTGAGCTTTGATTGGAAAGGCTGCATTATAGGACGATAAAAGACGGCCAAAAGCCGTATAGAAAGCTTTATGTTTATCGGAGGTAAAGTTGAACATCTGCCTTTCAATTAGCGAGATTAATTGGTCAATTACGAAAGATATCGTTTCCATTTTGGGGACGCTCGGCGCTTTAGTAATTGGATATTTAGGGCTGTTAACGTGGAAAAAACAGCTAAAAGGTACACATTACTTCGATTTGTCGAAGCGAACACTGATTCTGCTTTATAAATATAGGGCGGCGATCAAAAGTGTTAGGCAGCCATTTTATTTACCTAACGAAACTAGAACTGAGCACTGTGAACATCAACTCTCACTATTTGAGCGCCATTGTAATGCCTACAATTATCGCTGGCAGCAAGTCAATTCTGTCAGGAATCTTCTCGACGCGGAATTGCTGGAGTGCTCGGCAATCTGGGATGATTTACCAACACAAGTAATTAATCAGTTATATGAAAGTGAAGCTACCCTAACGTCATGTACAAGGCATCACCTTGAGCACTTAGATCCACAATCTAGCCTTGATGTAGTAAAATACGCTTTAGAAAATAGAGATGTAAATGTGTTGTATGAAACCAAAGGTGCTAATGAATTTAGCGAAAACCTAAACACATTAGTTAATAGACTCGAAGTTTATTTTAAAGGGAAGTTGGCAAAATAAACATAACAAACGTTTAAGGTCTCAAGATACTTTTTCTAATCTGATTGAAACCGTTTAAAGCAAAGTACCTAAACGGTTTCTGTCCAACTATGAGTTAGCCTTTACGGCTCATTCATCCAATATCAACCGTTTTACTCAGTACAGATGTGGTGTTGTAGGGCGGGAACGATAACGACCTAACCACGCGCTAAGCGTCGTTAAGTCGTTATCGGTTTGAGGTCAGGGATTAATTGAGCGCTTTGATCAGAGTGATTTCGCGTTTGATTTGCTTACTCTCTTGCTCAGTCGCCTGCGCCAGTTTCTTTTCGCGTGTGGTTATGGCTACTTGTTTGGCTTCGTCAGATTTGAACATCAGTTCTTTTACGTTGATAGAAGCGATGTTTGTGTAGCGGCCATCGTCACTGGTCGGGATTGATATGGTTTCATCATTAATCAATGACTTCACTATCTCACGCTGTTCATTGTAGCGGTTCTCTAACCCCGAAAGTGCCCATCGCTGCTGAGTTTTACCTTCATACTGACCGTTCTTTTCTTCTTTAAGATACTTGATTGTCATATTACGGATTGTGCCTGCTTCTTCTCCATACTCTGCTTCCGTATCAAAGAGTACAGGGAACGATTCACCTTCTAGCACGCCGCCTTTCTTGGTTAGATGACCCATTCGATAGCTATTCATACCAATACGGATTTCTGTTTCATCTGTAACTGGAGTGCCATCTGCAAACGCGAGGTTGGTGATGCGTGTACCTGCAGGTTGAGTGAGGTCGATGGTATAAGTCACGCCCGCGAAGAAGTCATTGGTCGAGTATTTTGAAGCTCTGCGATCAGGGTTAAAGCTGTAGGTTACATCGCCAGGTTGCACTGAGTTGAAGTAGCCCGCAGACCATTCCATGTAGGTTCTTAACTCTTTGCCTGTCATCTGGTAGACAGAGATTTCGCCACCTGCGTATTGGTAGTTGTACGCGATGTCTTTGGCTTTGATTGGGCCAACATCGAGCTCTGCATTGTCGTTGTCTATTTGAAGTGCGATGACATTGGCTTTGGGGGCATAAAAGAAGCTCGCTTCTTGGTATAGCGCACTGATGCCTGTGTCTTGAACGTGGACTTGAGGGATACCGCGGATTTCGTTTTCTGGGACTAAATCAACGCCGGTAAGCTGAGCGACAGGTCGATTCGCCATTTCTCGGAGTTGTTTGTGATAAGGCTGGTATAACTCGTCCATATTCTCATCAGAATCTATACCTTTAATTTTATAGGTGAAACTGTCTTTGTTAACGAGAGTGAATGTGCCATCGCGCTCTTCAAATTGAAGATCGATACGAGATAGGGCGCGGCCATATTTGTCGGGTTCAGTAATAATAACGCCATTCACAACGGCTTTATCGATGCGAGTGTGCATGTGGCCAGCGACGATGGCATCAAGCTCTGGGTTTGCATTGGCAATGTCGGTGACACCGGTGTCGGCAATGTCATTCTCGTTTTCAATCCCCATATGGGCAACCAATACGATGGCATCCACTTTATCATCAATTTCTTTGACGATTTTCTTCACTTCCAAGGTTGGGTTAGTGAAAGTGACGCCTTCTAAACGGTTGGTGCCTTGCGCAAAAACCTCCGTCATTGGGGTATCCATTCCGATCACGCCGATCTTAATGCCACCGCGTTCTAGAATGGTGTAACCCGGTAAGAATGGATTTCCGTATTTGTTCTTGATGTTGCCGCCGAGAGACTGCCCTTTAAATTGGGTAACGGCTCTGTTGAGCGTTTTAAGGCCAAAGTCGAATTCGTGGTTACCTAAAACCCATACATCGTATTTCATGTGATTAAAGCCAAGCATCATTGGATCAACAGGCTCGTCTTTGAAGGTTTCTACGAAGTTGCCTTGGATGGTGTCGCCAGCATCGACAAGGATAATGTTAGATTGCTCTTTGCGGATCTCACCAACCTTGGTCGCGATTTGGCTCAAGCTACCACGAGTGTTGAGTTTATCTGCCGCGTAATCCCACGCCATAAAATGACCGTGGATATCTGAAGTACCCAGTATCGTGACATCGTGTATGTCGCCATCATCTGCAAAGGTGGGAAAGGCTAGAGAGAGTAGGATGGCGCTTGATAGTATGTGTCTTTTCATAAGTATGTTCACATCGTGGTTTTAAGTATGACGCTACCATATAGAATCGAGATTACCTTATGGGTGATCAGTGTCATATTTATAGTGATATAACTTACTGATGTTTCAAATAAATGTGATTCATGACCATCTCGTAACCACTTAAATTATGGAGAAACGCATTACAACTCTTTACTGCGTTCTCAATACTCAATTCCTTGAATCAAACTTTCTCAGTGAATCAATTTCCGTAAGCACTTCTGTCTTTGTTTAAGGTGATTGGGTTATCCCGCCATTTCCAATGCTTCTTAGCGCGGTCTTAATATTTCTATTATTAACTATGCCTTTAATTTATTGTTATGTTATAACGTAACAATAAATGTTGTTTTTGGATGTTCGGTGGGAATTTGAATAAACCTGTATTGTCTGTGCGCGGGCTCTGCGCTAATGGCTTGGCTAACTGGAGAGCCGTCTCCGACGTGACATTTGATGTGAACGACGGTGAATGCGTTGCCATCATTGGGCCTAGTGGAAGTGGAAAGTCCAGTTTGCTGAAAGGCATTACAGGCGAATACAAAACCGTCGCGGGTGAGTTGATGTTGTCTGGCATTGCACTTGGAAGCCTTGAGCGGCAGCAGATAGCCAAGCAAGTCGCGGTGGTTACTCAGCATGAGCATGTTGATCCTCGTTTGAGCGTTGCTGAGTATGTTGGCTTAGGCCGCACTCCTCATACGTTTTGTTGTAGTGCAAAAGAGCACAAACGAGCGGTTCAGCAGGCGATGCAAGATGTTGGTCTTGTTCACAAAAGCCAACGGTGCTTTGGTGAGCTATCCGGTGGTGAACAGCAACGTGCAAGTATTGCTCGCGCCTTCGCACAAGAGCCGCGACTTTTACTCTTAGATGAGCCTACAAACCACCTTGATCCTCTCGCTCGTCTTGAACTTCTGAGCCTAATTAAACAACGTGGCATTGCGTCTGTCGTGGTGCTGCACGATTTACCTTTGGTAGCGCCATTCGCCGACAAAGTCTTGTTGATGTCACACCAAAAGATGGTGGCGTTCTCAGCCCCAGATACCGTGATGCAAGACCGATACATGATCCCTGTTTTTGGATTGCGCGTTCTCACGTTCAATCATCCTAATCTATGCAGCACCATCCATCATTTTGAAGCTGCATCAACTTACTCAACTCACTTAACTCTCTCTAATCACTCTTTAATAGGAGCAGCCCAATGAAGTGGCCTGTAATTTCCAGTCTTTTGTTTCTTTTACCTTTCTCTTTTGCGCATGCGACAAGCACTCAATACCCAGTGACGGTTGATAACTGTGGGAGCCCACTGACCATTGAAAAGCGGCCCTCGCGTGTGGTTGTACACGACATCAATATGACCGAGATGGCGTTTGCTCTTGGTCTTCAAAAGGAGATGGTGGGCGTTACGGGCATTTCTGGGTGGTACAAGATGTCGAGTTCGTTTGAAGAACGTTTAGGTGATATTCCTGAGCTCGCACCTAAGTATCCTTCATTAGAAACATTGATTGCTGCTGATGCTGACTTCTTTTTCGCTGGCTGGAATTATGGAATGAAAGTGGGCGGTGAAGTGACGCCTCAAACACTGAAGCCATACGGGATTGATACCTTGGTACTTTCTGAAAGCTGTATTCATACCCAGAGTCAAAAGGAAGGCGCGACAATGGATCTGCTTTATGGCGACATGCAAAAGCTAGGCGTTATTTTCGACAAGCAAGCAGAAGCCGAGGCTTTGGTGAAAAACTGGAAAGAGAGAGTTGAAAAAGTAGCAGAAAAGCAGAAAGCATCAGGTAAGCCGAGCCCAAAAGTGTTCTTGTTTGATTCGGGTGAAGATAAGCCTTTTACCGCCGGTAAGTATGGAATGCCAAACGCAATGATTGAAGCTGCTGGTGGCCAAAATATCACTGGCAACATGGAAGCAAGCTGGGCAAGAACCTCTTGGGAGAATGTCGCTCGTGAAAACCCAGATGTGATTATTCTTCTGGATTACCAATCGGCAAGTGGTGCCGATTCGTTGCAACGTTTCCTAGAAGCCCATCCGTTAATGAAATACACCAATGCAGTCACTTCTGGTCGTTATGTCAAACTGCGTTATGAACAACTCACCCCTGGGCCTGCCAATATCGATGCCATTGAGAAACTTGCAGAGGCGTTCGTTTCTGAGTGATCGGGAAGGTTGTCATATGAAACCTTGTTATTGATAAGAGTAGTAGTCCTTTGATTTTATTTGATAAATATCGGGCAGCATGGCTAACAGGTATTACTGCCATGCTGCTCGCCTTCATGATGAGTTTACAATTTGGCTCAGTCCCTTTGTCTTTTAAGGAAGTGATTGTAGGGCTGAGCTCTTTCACTGATCCAACGCCGGATATGACTAGTCGAATACTGATCGATCTAAGGTTACCTAGAGCATTGTTAGCGGTTATCGCGGGTGCAGGGTTGGCGATGGTTGGCGCGTTGCTTCAAACCTCGACACGAAATGATCTGGCGGATCCGTTTCTGTTTGGCTTGTCATCTGGCGCGTCTGCTGGTGCGGTGTTGGTGATCACCAAAGTGGGAGATGCTCTGGGTGTTTGGTCACTGCCACTGGCTGCATTCTCGGGTGGTATTGTGTCGGCGACCGCCGTTCTGATTCTGTTTTCGATGCAGAAGAAAAAGGGCAATGACAACTTGATCTTGTGTGGCTTGGCGATCTCATTTCTATTCGGAGCCATCACGAGTTTTTTGATTTATTCAGGCGACCAGAGAGCGGCGAGTTCGATTTTGTTCTGGACGATGGGAGGCTTAGGGCTCGCGCGTTGGGATAATTTGATTTTTGCCTTGGCGGGCGTGTTGTGTCTTATTGTGTTGATTTTCAAACGTTATCGCGAGCTCGATACTTTGTTGGTGAGTGAACAGACGACAAGCTCATTGGGGATCAATGTACACCGCCTACAAAGCGAGATTTTTCTCTGTTGTGCGTTTTGCACAGCGTCGATTGTATCGATGACCGGAGTGGTCGGTTTTATTGGCTTGATGGTACCCCACTTAGTTCGACCATTTTCAGGTGTCACTCACAAGCGAGCTCTGCCTTTGGTTGCCTTATGGGGCGCGGTGCTTTTACTGTTTGGGGATGTGATTAGCCGAACCATATTAGCGCCACAAGAACTGCCAGTAGGTATTGTGACAGCAGCGCTTGGCGGGTTATTCGTTCTGTATCTTGTTTGGTGTAAATAGTGTGTGCTCAATTCCACCAAATTATACAGGCAGCAAGATGATCTTGCCGTTCAAGCGTGTGGTTTTCGATTCAATGAGATCAATCGCGGTTTGCACTTCATCGAATGGCAGATAGCGGTCAACGTCGAGCTGAATATCGTTTGTGATGAAGTGATCTAGCATAGTCGTGAACTTTTCACGGCGAACATCTTTACCTTCCGCTTCTTCCCAATAACGTAAGAAGAAGGTGCTGAAATCGATGTGTTGGCTTTTCGCGTACTCAAAGAAGCGTGGCTCGTAAAAATCCAACGACAGCGTCCCATAGTTGATAAAGCGCCCGTTGTTGCCAAGGGTGTGGATAAGATCGGTTCCGGGTGAGCCGCCAATCGCATCAAAGGCAACGGTTGGCATAGGCAAGTCTAACGCCTTAATTTGAGAAACTAGATCAGCGTTCGCATCTAATATCCAGTTGGTGGTAGTTGGGTATCGTTTCGGTTGTGATGTAACGATAATGATTTTGAAGCCGAGTGATACTGATAATTGCGAAAAGATCTTACCTATGGCTGAACTGCCAGCGTTGATGATCAACACATCTTCTTGGTTCAGCTTGGTTACCTCTGTCGTTAGCACCCATGCGGTTAGCGCATTAATGTACAACTGACAGGCGTAACCATTTTCTAGATGCTGAGGAATTTGGAACAGATCATCTGGTGATACATCGACATAGTTCTGCCATGTTCCACTGGTTGCCACAAGCACACGCTGGTTTACTGCAAACTCAGCATTGCTGGATTCTATAACCCTTCCTACCGCTTCAAATCCCGGTACTCTCGGCGGCTGGTGGCTATGTTTGTATTGGCCCACACCATAAATCGACAACAGATCACTAGGGTTGATGTTAGTGGCTTCAATGTGTACGCGAACTTTATCTTTGTCTAGTGCCCCTAAGGCGACATGTTCTAACTTGAGAGATTCTTTTGGCTGACCGAAACGGAACTGGCTAATTCGGGTATTTTGCTTAGTGTCAGTCATAGTTCGGATACCTTTATGGGTTATGAGTACTGCATTGATTTTAAGTGTAGCGTGTTCATAAACAATCTTGGGTCGGTAATATTGTTCAACATTGATGGAGTTGGTAAGCAATCGTCATCGACGTAGTCGACATAATCGGCCGCAGAATCAAAGATCAAGATATCCAAGGCCAAACGATCCAATCCGTATCTACCTCGATGGATCATATCCGCTGAAAAAACCAATAAGTCACCGGCGGCTAATGGTATCGGCTTACCACCAGAGATGTCATCGCTGCTCACTTTGCCGTTTTCTTCTTGGCGAACATTGTATTCTTCTTCGTTGTCCCAGCGTTTGTGAGTGCCGGGGATAAGCTCCATACCGGGCTCATCAAAAATGGGCACTCGCAGGTGCAATACTTGGGTTTCCATGATGACTTTCATTTGGTCATCAACGTCGTAGTCGTATTGACAGTCACGATGCCAGAAGTCTTTTTGTTGCGGATTTACCGGGTTGAAGAACAGCTGTGTATTCATGAATGCTGGTTTGTTTGGAATTACCGCATCAACCACATCCATCACTTGTTTTGAGCTGATGAAGTCAAAAAGCACACTTCTATCGTCGGCAGGCAAATACTCGCTTCCCGTAATTAAAGACGAGTTAAATGCTTCTTCTTTATAGAATTCTTCGTTGTCTGCTTTCCATGATTCATGGAATTTCAGCACGACTTTTCTAAGCGATGCAATTTGAGCTTCATCGAAATAATTTCTGATAACAAAGTAACCATGTTCGTCGTAACGGTCACTTAATTGTTGGCTGTTTTCTACCACTGATTACCTTCGTTCATTCTTTTCTGTGTAATAACCACAGATTTCTTGGGCGCATAATGCCAGACAGTCGTCATTCAACCAAGTAACGTGTGCAGAAGCTTGTAGATTCCGTGATGCTATGAAGCCATATGGGGGACGACTTTTACATGTCTATCCATGTCATGGACTCATGCGATACAGATCTCCCCATATGTGACACATCCCCTATTTTACAAAGTGTAATGATTCATATAGTGAATAAATTTATTGTTTAGATAATTATTGACCATATTGTGATTTAATTGGCTTAGGGAAGAGAGTAAATCATGGATGGTTTTTCGCTGGATATGAGAACACTTAATTTTATTATTATTTTGTTCTCTTTCATTTACTGCATTGGCTTGTTGCTGTTCAAATTTACCCAACAGTCCATTAAAGGGCTTTCAATTTTTTCCATTTCAATATTTGTTATCGGAAGTGGGCCGTTGATGTTGAGCCTAAGAGGGGAACTCCCTGATTGGATCACTGATATTGGCGCTAACATGGTCATTGCGCTTGGCTTTCATCTCGCTTTGTATAGCTTATGCTTATTCCGAGAATACTCACTAAAATGCACCTACCTCAGCACTCTGATGATGTTGGCTCTTTTGCCATGTTTTATTTATTTCACGTACTACGAACCTTCCATCAAGGCTCGAATTATCCTCATTAGTTTCTATTTGGCCTTTGTGACTATTTGCACTGCCTTTGCGGTATTGAAGGGTCAACGTGATGACTTGACCTTAGCAACTCGGATGATGGCCTTGTCATTTTTGATATATGGCGGGTTTATGGCTTTCCGAGTAATGGTGACGCTATTTTCAGCTGAGCTACAGGATTTCATGGCGGCTGCACTCATTCATCAGCTTGCCTTTTTGGTGAGTATTGTTCTTATCGTATCGATGAGCTTTACAATGCTTTGGTTGATCAATGCAAGGTTGCTTAGGTCTATTCATGACCTGTCTTACAGTGACCCTTTAACGGCACTTGGAAATCGCAGAGCATTAGATGAAATGGTTCCAGTCATCATGAAGCAGGCGGGGACTGCACCTGTCAGTGCCATTATGATGGATATTGATAATTTTAAGTCGATCAATGACCAACACGGACACATTGTGGGTGATCTCGTGATCAAGTCTTTTGCTGAAATGGTTCAAAGTGCGATAAAAACATCGCCAACAGCCAGCGCGTTCCGTTTTGGCGGAGACGAGATAATGATTTTATTGCCCAATGTTAATTTCCTACAAGCACAGGCTATTGCTTGTAAGCTGCGATTGTCTATTTCAGAGATCTCAGCAGTGCAAGGAAATGAGATGTTTCTGACGTCGAGTTTTGGTGTTGCTCAGCTTCACCCACATGAGAGTTGGAATGGGTTTATTAGCCGAGCCGACAAAGCGTTATATCAAGCGAAAACAAACGGTCGCAATATGACTTCAATTTGTCCTAGTCATATTAACCAACTCGCCACTGCTTGATGATGACAGATCTCTAAGCGTTAGTTTGATGCGGTCCACTGTTTTGACACGGCCATTATATTGTTGGCTGTGGCGCTGAGTCTGTTTTTTGGCTTTGCGTTAACTTCTGAGGAGGAGTGGCTTCAGATTCTTCTGCAGACGTAAAATGCTTATCTGTTAGCGTCACGGTCATTGCTTCATGTTTCACCGTTATGGTTGCCGTTTCTGACTTAGCTTGGTTTGTAGTTACGGGTTCAGCGAATGCCATCATTGAGGTTGTAAAAATGATTGTTGCCAGTGCGATTTGAGCGAGTTTTTTCATTGGGTTGTATCCTATTGGGTAAGAGGGAATTACTAATAGCTGATACGTGCACTATAAAAATTATCTGGAGGTCGTTCTTATCATTTTATGCCACCGTAAAAATTATACGGTGGATGAATGTTTTGCTTGGCATGATTTGCCCGTTCTTATTTGCCAACGCCCAAGCATGACGACGTTCAACTTACTGCCACATAACCAAGACCGCTGCGATAGAAAGCAAAATGAGCGCAAGAATGTCTTTGCGCGCGATGCTTTGCCCTAACCAGAAATAGGATATCAACACCATGAAGATCACTTCGACTTGCCCGAGTGTCTTTACGTACGGCACGGCTTGAAGCGACATCGCGCTAAACCAACCCAGAGAACCGATAACACTCGCTAAGCTTGTCATGATGACCAGTTTAGATTTCTTGAATATCTGGCGCAGCGTGTCTCGCTCTCTGAAAAAGAGATACGTACAGATAATCACTGTCTGAAAGGAAATGACGAGGAACAGCACCCATGCAGCGCTATGAGGGAAGGGTAACCCGATACTCAAGCTTGCTTCACGTACCCAAAGAGACGTTAAAGCAAAAGCGGTACTACACGCCATACCTAACAAAAACACTTTCGGAGACAAGCTTCGCCAACCAGAAGAACTACTCATGATTAGTACGCCTAACGTGCCAATAAGCACGCCGACCCAACCTGTTAGTGTCAAAGCAGTACCAAAAAACAGTACGGATAGCACAGCAGACACGGGGGCTTCACACTTGGCTAAGCCTGCTCCTATCGCATAGTTTTCGAGCTTAAATAACATCACCATTAAGCCCGTCGCGAGGATCTGCATAATGGCTGCTGCAATAATGTAGAAAACAAACTCACCCGAAAAATCAGGTGTGGATACTGGCTTCCATTGATAGAGGGCGCACAGATAAATTAAGGCAATTGGGCCTGCCCAGATAAAACGCGCCAGCGTCACACCAGCAACACTCATGGTGCCACTTAACTTGCTTTGAAAGGCATTGCGCCAAGATTGGCTGAAGGCTGCGAGAAGAGTAAAGGCTATCCAACTAAATGACATGACGCTTCCGTGTGTTATATAAAATTATGATTATATTAACAAATTTAACCAATAGAAGAAGGGGCTTGTTTGTTTATTGAGCGTCTATTTTCAGGCGATAGTCTATTTGGGTAAATCAGAACTTTGTGCGAGCTAACCTTTGAAGAGTCAGCTCATTGAACTTCAACACAATATAGCTAGCTGCCTCAAAAAATGGGCTCTTTTCGGTTCTTGAAATAGAACAGTGCGCTGATCGTAATGAACAACAGAGTGAAGTAATAGAAAAACGAAGACAGTGAGGTCAAGAAGGCAAGATTCTGCTCTATCTCTTGTTCGGTGTAGCCCTGAGACACCAACTTATAGTAGTAAGCGTACAAGATCCCGATCAGGCCGTATCCGAGGTTAAACATCAGGCCTTTAAAGCTGAGCACAGTGGCTCGGTTGTGCGATTCGGTTTTTTTATTCAGGTGGTAGCTGATGAAAATGTTCATCGTCATGATGATAAAGATTAATACCAGTGCCGGAATGACTCCGTAAATCGACCATCCTAAACTGATCCAGTAATAAGTCGCCATGCTTGCCAATCCCATAACTACAATGAAGGTTTTAGCCTCCATACTCTCTGCTAATCTTCGGCTTTGTCCTGCCAATATAATCTTAAGCAAGCTGATACCCGCACCAATAAAACCAAAGTAGATAATTGGAATATCAATGGCCAGATAGTATTGGCTGTTCATGGTTAAGAACATGCGTGAGGTGTGTTCGAATAGGCTGTAGTAGAGCAAAATGAACAGCACGTAAGGCGTAGCGAATACCCATTTACCCGCATCGATCGTCAATTTGAGACTTGAGATGGTGGTTGCTAATTTGGTTTGGTCGCTCGGCATCACCTTTTTCTCTTCGCGCATATTAATCGCGGCATAGATGGCGATCATCGCTACAAATAGGGTGGCGAACACAGGAATACGCATCAGATCTTTAGTGCTTTCTGGTTCGGTTAGTCCAAGGAAATGAAAGATGTTGGCCATAAAGTTCACATCGTACATCGCCGCACCAATCAATGTGACAAAGATACCGACGGTTGAGGCGACACGAAGCTGGATTTGCAGCACTCGCGGCCACAACTCTTCATTGCCTTGTTCTTTTAAGGTGTCGTAAGCCAATGCCTCGTCGGCGCCGCTGGCCAGTGCCATTGCTAAGCCACTGAGAATCCGGTTAATCAGAAAAACAATGAACACCAAGTCGGGGTTTCCGGTTGGTACTAGCGCTATCATGGCGATCTCAACAAACATCACAATCGAAGACAGCACCACCAGTTTCTTGCGACCTAAGGTATCAGCGAACGCGCCCGACGGTACTTCAGCAAGCACAATGGTGGCTGCCCACACTACGTTGAGCATCGCGAATTGAGAAAGAGTTAGCCCGTAATCTAAATAGAGTAGGGTGAATATAGGGTAGTAAAAACGCGCAAAGTAGCTGCTTCGAAACATTAAGAAGTAGCGGACATTGGGAATGTTAAGGATCTCTTTGAGCGTCATGATAATTTCAGTAATTTAGATAACACATCATTATGTATAACCCTTTTACTCTTTTAAATCATGGAATTGTTGCCAAATCCCTAAAATATCTGGTTTGGGTGATCTTCGAGATCATGGTTCATAGTCGGTTATAGGCTTCTGTTCTTCAAATCACTTCCCCCCATTCATTTAGTTTGTGGTGCTCGTTTCAACTTGCTTGACTGATTTTGGTGCAAGATCGAACTTCTACAACGTCGCTCTCGCATTTACATCTTATTGTATGATTTAATTATTGGTAGTAATGATACGCAATGAATCCAATGTAATTGAGGAAGCGAGCATGATCTTAGAGTCATTCAGTCTGGAAGGTAAAGTAGCGATAGTGACGGGCTGCAACACGGGGCTTGGGCAAGGTATTGCATTAGGCCTAGCGGAAGCTGGTTGTAAAGTTGTCGGTGTTAACCGAACAGAACCTGAAGAGACTATTGAGAAAATGAGTGCGGCAGGTCATTCGTTCTTAAACGTGAGTGCTGATCTTCTCGATCAAGCGTGCATTCCAGGGGTTATAGAGCGCACTTTGGCTGAGTTTGGCCAAGTCGACATTCTCGTGAACAATGCAGGAATTATTCGCCGCCAAGATGCTATTGAGTTCTCAGAGCAAGATTGGGATGACGTAATGAACGTGAACACCAAGACTGTGTTCTTTATGTCTCAGGCTGTTGCAAAGCAGTTTAAGGCTCAAGGCACTGGCGGAAAGATCATTAATATTGCATCGATGCTCTCATTCCAAGGTGGCATTCGAGTTCCTTCCTATACGGCTTCAAAAAGCGCTGTGATGGGAGTGACACGTGCGATGGCGAACGAATGGGCGCGCGACAATATCAATGTGAATGCGATAGCACCCGGTTATATGGAAACGAACAATACTCAAGCTCTGCGTGAAGATGCTGTGCGCAATCAAGCGATTCTTGAGCGTATTCCGGCTGAACGTTGGGGTAAACCGCAAGATATCGCAGGTCCTTGTGTGTTCTTAGCCTCATCAGCATCGGATTACATTAACGGCTATACCATTGCTGTTGACGGTGGTTGGTTAGCTCGTTAACTGACCTTGTAACAAACACGGTTAAGAATTTTAAATTTGCAGCAATCTTGCAGGAGAACATAAATGAAAATCGCACTAATGATGGAAAACAGTCAGGCAGGTAAAAATGCTATGGTTGCAGCTGAGCTAGAGTCAGTGGCGGGTGGCATTGGTCATGATGTTTTTAATCTAGGTATGACCGACGAGAATGATCACCACTTAACGTATATCCACTTAGGTATCATGGCTAGTATTCTCATCAACTCAAAGGCTGTAGACTTTGTTGTGACGGGATGTGGAACAGGGCAAGGTGCTTTGATGTCACTGAACCTGCATCCGGGTGTGGTTTGTGGTTACTGCCTAGAGCCATCAGATGCTTTCTTGTTTAACCAAATCAATAACGGTAATGCTCTCGCTCTCGCTTTTGCTAAAGGCTTTGGCTGGGCAGGTGAACTCAACATTCGTTATATCTTTGAAAAAGCGTTCACAGGCGAGCGTGGTAATGGGTATCCACTAGAACGTGCAGAACCACAGCAACGTAATGCAGCACTGTTAAATGAGGTGAAAGCGGCAGTGGTCAAAGATAACTTTATTGATTCTCTGAGAGCTATCGACCAAGATCTAGTGAAAACAGCGGTTGGCAGTGAGCGTTTCCAACAATGCTTGTTTGATCATTGCCAAGACCCAGACATTGCAGACTACGTTCGCTCGCTTTTAGATTAAACCTATCAAGGTCTTACCCGGTTATTAGTGAAGATAGAAAAGAAAAAGAGGAGCTCTGAGGCTCCTCTTTTGTTTTGCTCTATGAGCCTGTTAGTTTTTAGCCGCATAGATAAATGATCTGTGATTCGCTCTAGATGATCAGTCCACACGCTTAAAGTTAGGCAACAAGGTTTCAGGCTGCTGCTCTACAAACGCTTTACTTGGTGAGTAAGCGCGGAAGTAAACAAACCAGTTTTCATCTTCTCGGGTTTGCACCCAATTCGCTTCATTAACGCCCGCTGGCTTAGTTGGCGAGAAGTGGAAGGTGTAATTACCTTGCGCATCTTTAACTGTTCCTTCGATATTTGAACCCACGTCGGCACGCTCAATATCGTTGTCGATGATGGCGCGGTTCTCTACGTTGTAGACAGTAATTGTCCAGAATAAATCGGCGAAATTTACATCTCCATTCAGTGTTAGAGTGTAGTGATTGCTGCCATTAAGCCCATTTGCATTGTCATCACGGTAGTTGTCTAGGTAGATCTGTCCCCAACCGCCGTTCTCAAATCCATGCATTGCGATGTCGTTAGTGACGGCTTCATAAAACCAAGCTGCACGTCCATCGAGGTCCATACCATAGTGACGGTCTTGGTTTGGTGTTGAAGCCGTTGCGATTTCCCACGAATTCCCTTCTTTACCGTAAGCCGCGTGTGGTAGACGTTCGGTCTTGTTGAAATCGATGTTTTTGACCATAGCTTCACCCATGATTACAGCTTGTTCTAAGATGTCACGCTGCTGAGCTGATGGAGTAAATGCTTTGCCTTTTTCAATACCTAGTGGGCGTAACATGTCGTGCATCATGCGGTCGCGCTCTGCTACAGGTTCGGCTTGGATCGCTTCATTCAACGTTTCCCAAAATGCCATACCACGTGGGTGCTTAGCATCGTCACCACGTTCAGGGAAGTTTACGCCTTTGCTACTGAGCGGCTTGCCGTTAAGGTCAGTAATTTTTAATGCTTCTAAGTCTTTCATACGTTGCTGATCTGACTTAGCCATTAAGCGAACACCCAAGAAAACATTATTGGTATCAGACTCAAATACTTTTGCGCCTTTTGGCAGGTTACTCGGCGTTTCAGAACCTTTGGCTTTTACCACGTAGACGCCCGGCTCAGTCATCTGAGAAATACCGATTTGCCACATGGTGTGTACCGCGCCACGCAGTTCATTTGTGGGGATTTCTATAACAACGGGCTCTTTCTCTACGTTAAACCAAGTAATCGCGTAAGGCGTAGAGGTGTTGTAAGTTAAGCCTCCTAGCTTAGATTCATGAGACTCAACATAAGTAATTTGACCATCCTCTGCACCCATGTCGGCATAGGCTTGTTTCCATGCGTAGTTTGACACCAAAGGCACGGACCAAATGTACGCTTGTGACGCGCGTTGATAGTCCATCAGTTCAAACAGTTTTGCTGAGCTTTCTTGTGTTGGAATGCCATGAAGAAAGTCGGTTTCGAAAGTAAAGTCACCTGCACGCGTTTGGATCGTTTCTGTCGCATCACCGTTGCCTGCTATCGCTGTGGCTGAAAACAAGGCTGTTACAGAAACTAGCATGGCAGCAGAGCGTAATGGGCAAGTGAAACTACCAACAAAGGCTTTAGATATCATATTCATAATGTGTCCTCAAAAACTCAAAATTATTCGTCAAAACGGGAATGGCTCGTCGAACCGAAATCATTGGTTCAAACTGAAAGAGCTCATCCAAGCAGAAAGTGACTGCTTAAAACTGATAGTTAAATTCGATGCGGTGATCACCGTCTTCGATACTGGTGTTTTCTGTCCAGTTTGCAAAATAACGAACGTTCGCCCTTGGGTTAATCTGGTAGCTCGCAGCAAACTCATGTGCGAGTACAGAATCACTGCCCTCGAATCCATAATCTTTGAACGTTGATGAACCAGACATCGTGCCTAAATACATAGGGTTATAGTTCAACCAAATCTTGTCGGTAAGTTGCATTTTTGCGTACATACCCGCCACGTAAAAAGTACCGTGCATGTTGTAGCGATCACGAAGTTGATCCGCGTCGAGGTTGCCTCCAGAGCCTTCTACCAACTCTTCACCTGCAGCAACACCGACACCCGCAAGCGGATAGAAATTAAACATGCCCATTTGTGGAAGAGCCTGTATAAAGCTGTATGATGCACTACCTTGATTACTATCGAAATCCCAAGACATATCGACTTGTGTGCCTCGACCATTGGTTAAGTCTACGCCGAAGTTTCTGAAACGAATCGAATCGATACTGTCATCTGCGCCTCGGTTATTCCAACCAATGGCTTCACCAGCGATGCCTTTGACTTCGAAGACATTCATACCCATGGTCGTATCGCTACCAGTGTCATAGGTTTGCCCGATTTTCAGGTTTAAGCCTTTGTCTGTGTAACCGAAGCCACCTTGTGTATAGACGGCTAACGGGTCTGACATATCTTGAATTTCGGCTTCTTCCGCGAAAGCGACACTTGCCAGAAACAAAGGAGTTAGAGAAAGGATTGAACGTTGTAATAACATAGATGCCTCATAAATTTATCTCACTACATCCGTGTACTGCGTGAAGGTGAGGTAACTATACAAAGTGGACATCGTTAAGTTAATTCATATAAACTTAACCATTCGTTAAGTAGTGGTTTATGGTTTGGGTATGAAACTGAATAATGTCGATTTGAACTTATTGAAAGTGTTTGTGGTGGTGTATCAGGAAAAAAGCTTGCGCAAAGCAGCTGAAAAGCTGTTTGTCTCGACACCAGCGGTAAGCCAAAGCGTCAAAAAGCTTAAGGAATCGTTAGGTGAAGAGCTATTTGTTTTGTCCAATAAGCAGTTTCTCCCGACGCCTTATTCTGATGAACTGTATCGACGTGTTTTTCCACTATTGGACGGGTTGGTCACGGCGATAGAAGAGGGTAAACAGTTTACTCCTGCCGAACTAAGCGAAGATTTTAAGATAGAGGCGAACCCGCACCTTTTGCCTTGGTTAACACCCTCTCTGTTTCATCAACTCTCAGATGAAAGTCCACTTTCGAGGTTGATTAGTCATACTAGCTCCCAAGATTCACTGGAAAGACTTAAGAGTGACGAGATTGATTTTGTTATTCACTTTGAAGCTGAAAACCTGCCCGCCGAGATCATTGCTGTGCCTCTCGTGACCCTAAAATTTGTATTGGCAGTAAGAGTCGACCATCCTTTTAAAGAGGATGTAGCACAGATCGATGATTTGTTGTCCTTTCCATTTGCGCATGTTGACCTTGCTTACTTCGATCAAAACAAACACTCGCGATTGGAAGAAGAAGTTTTAAGCCAAGGTAAATCGATTAATATGGCGCTTCGAACGACGTCAGTTGTTGGGTTAATAGAAACGATTAAGCATTCCAATATGATCGCACCCTGCATGCCTCCGGTGATCGAACAGCACAAAGGAGTATTGCGCTCGATTGTGATTGAAGGATTAGAAGAAGATGCAGAGAAAATGGAGGTATTTGCCTATCTTCATAAGAAAAACCAACACTCTGCCAAATATAAATGGTTACTGGATTTGATAGAAACGGCGATGGTTGAAGCCAACCATCAGTAAGCTTTAACTGTGATTTTTTAATTAATTCAATTAGTTAACCAAAAAAATGCCCTCAATACATCTCTTGAGGGCATTTTTTATTAACCATTTAACCATTTAACCATTTAACTATTTAACTATTTAACCATTGATTTGTTTAACCATTGCTCCGCTTTACTGTAGCCAGCTATTCACTTTCTGTTTCTTTAGAGGCGTTTGACGCCCAGCCTTTCTCTAGCCAGTTGTCCAGTACGTGTTGCAGTGCCTTCAAAGAGGTTGGCTTCTCTAGGCGACCATCCATCAACTTGCTGATCATATCTAACTCGTGTTGTCCTGATTCGCCAGACAAAGCAATGATTGGCGTTTGAGGAGAGCGTGCCTTGATGATCTGGCTTGCGTCAAAACCATTCATTATCGGCATTTGTACGTCCATTAAGATCAAATCGACCTTGTGTGTTTTGAACAGTTCGACGGCATTCTCACCGTTTTTGGCTTGCAAGCTATTGACGCCAAGTCGGCTCAGGTACATCTGAACAAGCGTGCGTTGTACTTCTTTATCATCGACGATCAGTACGGTTGGAGCCAAATGATTCCCTGGGATTAGCGTGCTTGTTGGTTCTGAATGTTGCGTTGCCGCTTGGTTATCTGGCTTCGCTTCTACGTTGGCTGTGCTTTCAGTTGCGGTTTGATTACTTTTCCAATCATTGAAGTAAGGCGTACGAAGCGCGTCTGCTTTGGGTGCATTGGGCACAACAGGGAAGTACAGGTGGAACTCAGTAAACTCGCCAAGTTTGGAATGGCATTCAACTTTGCCACCAAATGAACGCATTACACGTTGGCAGTAGCCCAAACCTAAACCACTACCACCGCTTTTTTGGTAAGAGAAGAAGTCATCAAAGATCTTATGAACGATGGCTTCGTCAATGCCGGGGCCGGTATCACGGAATGTGAGGACGTTCTCGTAAGCCCCAGTTTTGGTGCTGATCTCAATTTGGCTGTCTGGATAAGAGTCAAAGTAGTAGATCGCGTTACGTATCAGGTTGAAAATAACGAAGTTGAATAGGGTTTCATTCAGTTTTGCCACAAAATCAGCATGTTGTGGTAAACGAATTCGCTCAATGATCTTCTCGTTCTCAAAGCCATAATGGCTGACGGCTTGATCCACGGCCTTGTGGATAGAGGTCATGGTGATTGGTCCATGCTCGGGTGAGCTATCACTGACTTCTCGCAAGATGATATCAATCAGCTGTCGACCACGTTGAATCGCAGCTTGGCCGTTCTCAATATCAAGTAAGATCTGTTTCGCTGGTGCTTGATTATCAATGTGCTGTTTTAGTAGTTCAAATTGCAATTGCACTTGAGCCAGTGGATTACGCATTTCATGAGCGATTGAGTTAGCAAGGGCACGACTTTGGCGGATGCGTCTATCGGCTTCGATAGTGCTTTGTACTCGAGTTAACAAGGTTTGCAGGGCAGAGATCTCTTCGTTAGAGAACATCTGATCGTTGCTCTTGTGTGACGATACTAACAAGTGCGTGACCGATTTCCCCTGACCAAACAGAGGCATCACCAAGGCGGTATCGTTGGAGCTCATCTTGTCATACAGGGCTTTGATTGATCGCTTGGCTGGTGCAGTGTAATCAAGCTCCTGAGACAACTCATCGAACACTAAAACGGACTTGTTAGTAGACAGATAATCTTCGTAGAAGGTTTCGTTGTAGTTGCTATTCACTAGACGTAGCTTATCTTCTGGAATTTGCAGTAGGCTACCCAAACGACGCATTGCATCATCAATTGATAGCTTGAAATCCTCTTCTAGCGCGAGGATCTGTTGTACTGGCGTTTTCTTGTTTCCGTAGATAAAGAAGGAGGCGTAGTCGCTCACACGTTTGTAGAGTAAATGCCAAGTGATGCCGATAACCGCGCAGATCGGGATAGCAATGAGCCATTGGTTATCGTCTGTCAGTGGGATAAATATCGCGCCAAAAGGTATCACCAAAATTGCACACACCAACAACGTATTTAAGCTCATGTACGCAAGGTATTTCACGCTATAGAAGCGAGAGGTCAGTAGAGCATAGCCAACGAACAACATCTCACTGATCGACAAGGCTGGTGGCAGCCAAGTGAGTGAGAAGTCACGCAAGAAGTAGGTCATACCTAGATGGATTGTCGCAGTAGACAGCATGAACACTAAGATGCCCGCGATCATGTAGTTGGTTTTGGCTAAGGTAAGCTTGCTGCTGTTGGCGCGCATGGCCACGAGGTTGAATAGCGTCAGGACAACGAAGCTGATCATCCCGATAAAGAAGTACGGTGTGTGTGTGCCAAACTCGATCACGAACTGGCTTGGGCCAGCAATCGTGACATGTTCAACGGTTAACCCCGGACTTAAATTGATAAAGAAAGAGTAGACAGTCAGTGTGACAAAAATGGCTTGCTGCCACGCATGAACTTTACCATTACGTTGTTCGGCTGCGAGTTTACACGAGAAGTAATAGGCAAAGGCAAACGCAAAGAAAGAGGCGAGGTTGGCAAACTTTGCCGCGAACACAGCGGCCGAGGCCCCAAGTTCTGGCAATAAATCGGTATGGAAGTAGGCGTTGCTGCTGATCCACGCAACAATACAGATCGAATAGGCGATGTAAGGGGCATGGTGTGTCCCCGCAATGACTTCGTTCTTTTGTTTTAGGCGGTAGCAATAATAGAGCAACCACATAACAACCACAGCCACGGTTGCAAGCAGCGTGATTGCTTTTGCATAGATGATCGCTTCTAGGCCGAAATCAAACATGTTCATCCTTTCTTACCGAACTCGGTTTTAATACCGCCCTTGCTTTATTTTCTGAGATCATTTTTGCTGAGATCGTTTTTTCCGCAGAACTCAATTTTTCTAGTGAGCTTAGCTTTCTGCTCTCACGCACTGCGCTTTTGTAGCTGCGAAAATCGACGTCATTGAATGCTTTTACCATCATCTCGAAATTCCAGAACCCGCGATAAATTGTTGTGCCGTCGTCATTTAATTCGCAATACCCTGAGTGGAAGTACGCATTGGGTTCAATAGTTTGATAAAACTGAAGCATGAAAGGTTGCTCGATAATGGTGAAGCCGATCTTATACCCAATTTGATGTAAGACACTCATCAGCTCTTTTTGAGCAAGATAGAGGAAATAGAGCTTTTGTTGAGTCTTGCCACTGACTGTCAGACGCAGTACTTCACATAAGGCGTATTTAGCAGACAATTGTAACTGGAATTGCTGGTCAAATTCTGGCAGAGAGTAACACTTTGACAGTGTAGGCGGTGTGAAAAGTTGTAGCTTCGCCAGTTCGTCGTAACCGTGATTGGGTAAACAGTAGTTCCATTGCTCATTACTGAACGGGGGCGCGTAACTTAACCACGTATCACTCTTTGACCAATCTTGAATCAGCGCAGAGGAAACCAGTGTCGGAAAGGCTTCATCAACTGGATGTTTGAGTAGAATAAAATGCTTACCTGCCTGAGAAAGGTGTAATAAAGGCAGCATCTCAAACCATTTCTCGCCCTTGATGAACACCTCAAGATTGCTTAAAGCAATGGCATCGCTGATTGACATTCCTTGTGGGTGACAGGGCGTTTGCACTACAAGTTGAGCATCTTCGATGTGTTCAACGATTGCACCGTAGTAGGCACTATCTTTAATGGGCAGATCGACAGGAGAAGGAGACTTGGTGTTCAATGGCGATTTTGCTTTGATCGCAGCAATTTCGCACTCACACCAGAAATCTAGCCAATGCATATAGCACTGGCCTACGGCCTGCTCTAGAAGATCAACCTCTGCAGATAGTGTGTTTGGATAGCGCAGAATCAGATCGCGGTAGTCTATCACCTCAAACAATACCGAATAGCTTTTGTTTTGATGCTCAGGGAAAAGCAATTCTAATTGGCTTCTACGATATTCAGTCACGCTTTGGAAAAGAGCAGTGCGCTCTTGTGGCTGATAAGTATTGATGACGAGCTCTATCAGCGCTCGCTGTTTTATTTCGATAGACAGACTGCTAGCCAACAGTGAGCCTAAAGACGACGTTATTTTCATTTGATTAACCGAACCTAGCCTAGGTTTATATAATTATTTTTATTCGATCTGCACTGTCTACAGGACACAAATTTTTTTAGTGTTTTTTTGAGTCATGTAACTTGGAGCGAGTCTGCCGTAACTTTACTTGAGCCTATTACTTGAGGGATAAGTTGCATAATCGGGCGAGATTCTACTACTTGCATGGCCCCTTAACAACATAGGCTTGTCATATATTGACTAAATCATGTAAGAATAAAATACATTACTATCAACAGTTTGTGATGGTTATTCCTGTATTTGATCCAAGTGTAGTTAAGTCGAGCATAAACTTTTGAATTTATAAAATAACGTGAAATATCTATTTTTTGAACCAATCTCATAAATCATATGCAAGTAAATTCACCTTGTTAGTTGTAAGGAATATAACGGCGACCCTAAATATACAATTAACTAATGAGTGCCGTATGTCTCATCCCCGTTTATTCCCACGTCATCGTTTGGCGCTTGCTTGCATGATCGCCAGTGTTTCTAGTTTTTCTTTTGCCGAAAATCAATGTGATGTTACTGATCTTCAACAGGCATCTGATCTTGCTTCTTCAGTTTCAGCAGCAGACAACGCTTGTTATAGCGCTTGGTTCTCGGCAGATGAAAGTTCATTGAACAATATCTACAGCGAAGCGAGCTTAAGCCGCATTCAATTGACGCTGAACCTAGAAATAGCCCGTTATCGAGGCGAACCTGAACAAGCTCGTAGGCTAGAAAACCTTGGTGAGTTTGTTCGCGCGGCCTATTACGTTCGCTATAACGCGCAAGCACAAGACTTCAGTGAAGTGTTGAGCCAGCGGTTTGCTCAGTCAACCATTGCCTTCCTTACTAATCCTAATGCGCTAGGCCAAGGTCGTGAACAAGTTGGCGCAATGAAAAGCCTGACGCTAATGGTTGATAACGTAAAGCAACTGCCACTCACAATGGATGCACAACTTGCGGCACTGGGTCACTTCAATAGAGAGACCGCGCAAGACTCACAATGGGTCGACGGGCTAAACAATCTGTTTCGAGCAATGGCTGGTCACGCGGCTAGAGATGATTTTTACGATTATATGGCGAGTCATACTCAGCATATTGATACACTTGCAGCGTTCGCTCGTGATAACTCATGGGCACTGGATACTGATGCCGGCTTTCTTGTTTATAACGCAGTCCGTGAAACAGGTCGCTTGCTTGCAAGCCCAAACAAAGAAACTAAAGATAAAGCGTTGCGAGTTATGCAGCAAGTGATGGCACAAAACCCGCTTGGCAGTGAGCACGACAAACTTTGGTTAGCTGCGGTTGAGATGATGGGGTATTACGCTCCTTTAGGCTTAAACGGATTGGATCTTGAGCAAGCAAAACGTGATTTAGCGATGCGTGTTCTACCTAATCGTCATGAATGCCAAGGGCCTGCCATTATTCGATCTCAAGATTTGAGTGCGTCACAAGCCATTGAAGCGTGTGATGTGTTGGCGGCCAAAGAAGCACAGTTTCATCAAGTGGCGAATACGGGCCAACAACCTGTCGCCGACGATAGTAACGAGCGAGTTGAAGTCGCGGTGTTTGGCAGTAAAGGTAGCTACACCGATTACTCTGCATTCTTGTTTGGAAACACCACCGACAACGGCGGTCAGTATTTAGAAGGTAACCCTGCAAAAGTGGGTAACGTGGCGCGTTTCGTAGCTTACCGTTACGCTAACGGCGATGACCTTTCAATTCTCAATTTAGAGCATGAGTACACTCACTATCTGGATGCGCGTTTTAACCAGTATGGTTCCTTTAGTGACAATTTGGCTCATGGTTATGTGGTGTGGTGGCTAGAAGGTTTTGCCGAGTTCATGCATTACCAGAAAGGCTACGATGCCGCGATTAATTTGATTGCTAGTGGAAAAATGAGTCTGCCGGATGTGTTTGCAACCACTTACTCCCACGATTCTAATCGTATCTACCGATGGGGTTACTTAGCGGTGCGCTTTATGATGGAAGAACACCCGCAAGACGTGGAAAGCTTATTGGCATTGTCTCGTTCTGGTCAGTTTGCCGAATGGGCGCAGCAAGTGAAAGTGTTTGGGCAACAATACAATGGTGAGTTTGAACGTTGGTTAGAATCTGTCTCAACCGAGCCTGAAATACCAAACCCGGATCCGAACCCAGGAGAGCCTACTGATCCCACCGAGAAGTTCACTGTGCTTGTCGCGAACCAAAGCGTGGTGCTGAACGGAGAGGCGTATAGCGAGCAGTTGTTTTATGTTGATGTGCCAGAGAACACCAAGCATTTCGAGGTTTCTATTGAAGGTCATGTTCTAGGACAAAGCCAAGGTGATGCTGACCTCTACGTGAGTTACAACAAACAGGCGCATTACTATGATTTTGAATTCAGCCAATATGGTAACGGCAGCAATGAGCATGTGACGTTTGAACCAGAGGCATCAGGTTATATCAAACCGGGACGCTACTACATGAGTATTGCGGGGCGTACCGATTTCAATGATGTGGCACTGTTGGCTTCGCTAGAAACAGAAACGCCAACACCACCAACACAAGAACAAGATGATTTAACGCCTGTAGTATTGGAATCCGGTCAGGCTCAAGTATTGACTGTGCACCAACGACGTTATGCAGCAGTCTATGTACCACAGGGCGTACAAGAGGTTCGAGTGTGGTTGAACGATAAGAATACTGAGCAACCAAATCGAGGCAACGTTGATCTGTTCGCCAGTCACTCATATTGGCCAACGGCAGGGCAACATGACTATGCGTCTGATTACCGTGGTAGCAATGAGTACCTACAAATCCCTGTAACAGAAGAAGGCTATGTGCACTTCTTACTTAGTGCTGAGCAACAAGGAGATGATGTCGAGATGTTGGTGTACTTTCATTAAGACACTAACCTCAATGGCTTTTTATCATCAATGATATTTAAGCCATTGAGATAAAAAGCTGAGCATGAGTGCTCGGCTTTGTTTTTCTGACAGTGTTCTGTGTTTAGGGGAGCGCTACAGCATAATTTCTGATGAAGTGATGACATTCGAGGTTTAAGCTTGTCTGCATATGAAACATCATTGCGGGTAACGCCTCGTGAATGACAGAGGTAAAGAGAATTTATGAAGAAAGTACGATTAACATCATTACTTGGAGTAGCAACCTTGTTTAGTGTCGCTGTGTTAGCAGGATGCAGTCAGAAATCTGAGGTTCCAGTTCAATCACAAGAGAATCCGAATCCGATTTGTAGCACTAAAAATCTGACGGGTGGTTGGTCGCAAAGTGATATCACACCACAAGCTAAGCAAGCGTTAGACGTTGTTCTTGGCCAAATGAACACCTCTGCTAAGCTCAAACAGATCTTGAGTGTTCGAACTCAGGTTGTCGCGGGTTTGAACTATGCTATCGAGTTTGAAATGGATAATGGTGAAGTGTGGAATACCGTTGTGTATCGCTCGCTACAAGGTGACATCGAAATGACGCAACCTGCACAGCAAGGTCGTCTGTGTCCATAGATTAACTGGTCCAGAAATTAACTGGTCTATTGATTAACTAGCATGTAAATAACTTCGCACATAAAAAATGGCTCCTATTTAGGAGCCATTTTTATTCTACTTAGAGGCGTTTTTAAACGTCACTAGTTTGCCAGTGCGGGTTCCGATAACTTTTGAACACAAGCTCGGCTGATGTCTTCATCAATGTAGGCCATCCCAAGTTTATTCAGATAGTCCATGCGATCGGCTGTGCGAAGCTCAATGTCGGGGCCTGCAATGTCGTTCTCTTGATAGATCTCGGTGAGGTGAGACATGAATTGCTCTCCAACACTCATCATCAACAGGCTCATTGCGCCTACATCCGGTCTTACTTTTGCTTGTTGTTTGTCAGATAGATTGACGGCTAACACGATAGGTTGCTCTTCACCCTCAAAACGAGTGCTGCGCTCGCGAATGGTTTGCTGAGCCCAGTAATACGCCAGTTCTTTGCTCTGGGTGAGAAACACTGGTTCAACCGATTCGGTGTAGTTGTTACCGATGGTCGCCATGGTTTTTGAGGCGGCCTCGTTGAGCGCTTTGTCTCCAGAGCGCTTAAGCCCTTGACCTTGAATAGACGCGAGTAAAGCTGAAGATGTGCCGTGATACCAAGTATCACCCGTTGCGAAACCATTTTTTGATAATAGTGTTTTTGCATCTTGTAGGTGTGTCGGTATTGAAGTCATAGGCACTCTCAATCAAAAGGAATATCAACAAATAGGAATCTCAACAAATATGGATACAGTTAGCTTAAACAGAAGTTGTTCGGTTAACCGTGGTGTGGAACACAAATCTGAGGCTTTGAGATAAAGCTGGCAGTAGTAGCTTTATCTCAAAGCCTTCCCCCGGATCTTACCTAAGTAAGAGAGAAGGGCGGGGGAGGCTTTAGTGTTAGCGATTAATCAAAAGTCTTAGCGACTAATCAAAAGTGTTAGCGATTAATCAAATTGATTCGATGTATTTGCTTCACCTGCTGCTTTTAGTGCATTCTCACCAGCAAAGTACTCTTTGTGGTCATCACCCATGTCTGAACCAGACATGTTTTGGTGTTTAACACATGCAATACCTTGACGGATTTCTTTACGTTGAACATTCGCAACGTAGCCCAACATGCCTTGGTCACCGAAGTACTCTTTTGCAAGGTTGTCAGTAGACAGCGCTGCAGTGTGGTATGTAGGTAGTGTAATCAAGTGGTGGAAAATACCCGCTTCACGTGATGCATCGGCTTGGAATGTACGAATTTTTTCGTCAGCGCTTGCAGACAGTTCGGTTTCGTCGTATTCCGCACTCATTAGGTTTGCACGGTCGTAAGCTGATACATCTTTACCTTCTGCTGCCAGTGCATCGTATGCTTGTTGACGGAAGTTTAGTGTCCAGTTGAATGATGGAGAGTTGTTGTATACCAGCTTAGCGTTAGGGTGAACTTCACGTACGCCGTCCATCATCTCTTTGATTTGACCGATGTGTGGTTTCTCCGTCTCAATCCAAAGAAGGTCAGCACCCGCGTTGATTGCTTCAATACAGTCGAATACACAGCGGTCTTCACCTGTACCTTCGCGGAATTGGTATAAGCCTGAAGGCAAACGCTTAGGTCGAACTAGCTTGCCGTCACGGTTGAAGCAAACATCGCCTTCAGCCATATCAGCAACATCGATCTCTTCAACATCTAGGTATGAGTTGTAGATATCACCTTGGTCGCCAGGTTCTTTCACTACTGCGATTTCTTTTGTTAGACCAGCACCTTGTGAATCGGTACGAGCAACAATAACGCCGTTGTCGATGCCTAGTTCAAGGAAAGCGTAACGAAGTGCGCGAAGTTTTGCGTGGAAGTCAGCATGCGGAACCGTTACTTTGCCGTCTTGGTGACCACATTGCTTCTCATCGGCTACTTGGTTTTCGATTTGTAGACAACATGCGCCCGCTTCAATCATCTGCTTAGCCATTAGGTAAGTCGCTTCTGCGTTACCGAAACCAGCATCGATATCAGCAATGATTGGCACTACGTGTGTTACGTGGTTGTCGATTTTGTCTTGGATTCGGTCTTGTAGATTCACATCGCCAGCTTCACGTGCCGCGTCTAGCTGACGGAACAAACCACCTAACTCACGAGCATCTGCTTGGCGTAGGAAGGTGTATAGCTCTTCTACTAGGCCTGCAACCGAGGTTTTCTCATGCATTGATTGGTCTGGAAGTGGACCAAAATCAGAGCGAAGTGCCGCGACCATCCAACCTGAAAGGTATAGGTAACGACGGTCTGTCTTGCCATCAAAGTGCTTTTTAATCGAAATCAGCTTTTGTTGGCCGATGAAGCCATGCCAGCAACCCAGAGACTGAGTGTATTGAGAGCTGTCTTCGTCGTAAGCCGCCATGTCTGCACGCATAATATCTGCCGTGTATTGCGCAATATCCAGACCTGTTTTGAATTTGTTTTGAGCTCGCATACGGGCTGCAGATTCAGGGTTAATTGCATCCCATGGAGCACCAGCAGCGCTTTTTGCAACTTCAATCTTTTCGATATCTTGTGTAATTTGCGACATAACTATTCCTTAGTTTCACGTGGACATGTTGGCCAATTTGGCGAGGTCATTTGATTTGGATTAAATCTAACCATGGACAAAGAATAACCATGTATGTGATAATTTTGTTAATTTATAGTTATTATGTTCGGTATTTTTCTTATGAATATTACTCGTGTAGACCTTAATTTACTTGTGTATTTAGACATGTTGCTACGTGAAAGAAACGTAACGCGTGCAGCAAATCAACTGGGTATCACTCAGCCAGCCATGAGTAATGGCCTACGCCGATTGCGTGATCTATTTGAAGATCCGCTATTGGTGAGAACCAGTGAAGGGATGATACCGACTGAACGAGCACATAAGTTGCAGCCACTGATTCGAAACATCTTGGTTAATGTAGAGAAGACACTGCAGCCGACCACGGAATTTAATGCAGAAGACAGTGAACGTGTGTTTCGTATCATGGCGAGTGACTATGCTGAGTCGACTATTATTCAACCTCTTCTGAAAAGGCTAAGCGAGATCGCGCCGAAAATACGACTGGATATCATGACGCCAAGTGACGTGAGTTATCAGGATGTAGAGCAAGGTACCGTTGATATAATTATCAATCGATTTGACGATATTCCACAGTCGTTCCACCAGATGAGCCTTTGGCACGACGGGTTTTCTTGCCTATTTAGTTGTGATAACCCAATAGCCGACAATTTCGATATTTTGTCTTATCTAAAGGCGCAACATATCTGGGTAAGTAAGACCGGAATGGGAACCGGAGTTGGGATCAACCCAAGCGAAGCGCAAAAGCTAGGTTGGATAGATGAAGCATTAATGCGCATTGGTAAAACGCGCAATATCACGGTGTTTACTCGACACTACTTATCGGCGATTCTCTTCGCACAACAAAAGAATCTGATCCTGACCATTCCAACCAAAGCGGCTCAACTGCAGCGCAATAACCCTAGATTGTTGATCAAGCCTGCGCCATTTGCGATTGAACCCTTTGAGGTGAAGATGGCATGGAGTCCATTGTTGCAAACCAATCCTGACCATCAGTGGATGCGTCGCTTGATTAAAAGTGTCGCTAATGAAATCGAGAGTGGCGTTACGGAATAACACAGTTTGTAGGGTATTTTTTTTGTGAATATCCAGTATAACTGGCATAAATTAGCTAAATTTATGTCCGTTGCGTAAGTTTAATCTAGTAACGTAAATTTGAGCTAGTAACGTGAATTTAAGCCAGTTACGTAGATTTAATGAGTAGTCATCAGTTAGCTTGAGAGAGATTTTATGAGCAGTCGTATTCAACAGGGAAGCTTGAACATTGATAGCACCCTCTACCAATTAATTAATGAGCAGGTCATTCCTGGAACAGGCATTGTCGCTGAAGACTTTTGGCAATCATTTGCAACTATCCTTGAAGACTTGGCTCCCAAGAACCGCGCACTGCTTATCAAGCGTGAAGATCTTCAACATCAAATTGACGTTTGGCACCAAGAGCGTGCGGGACAAACGCTAGATGCTGCCGAGTACAAACAGTTCTTACAGCAGATTGGCTACCTAGTTCCTGAGGGCGATGACTTTCAAGTAACGACCGCCAGCGTTGAGCCTGAAATTGCAACACAAGCGGGTCCGCAGCTTGTTGTACCTATTATGAATGCACGTTTTGCACTTAACGCGGCCAACGCACGTTGGGGCAGTTTATACGATGCGCTCTACGGAACCGATGTCATCAGTGAAAGTGACGGCGCGGAAAAGGGCGGAAGCTTTAACCCGGTACGCGGTGCTAAAGTGGTGAGCTACGCTCGAGGTTTTCTTGATGACGCTGCACCGTTAAACGGTGTCTCTCATAAAGACGTCACCAAATACAGCATCAGCAACGTCAGTATTGGCAATACACTGACAGCGACCTTAGACAACGGCGAAGAAGTCACTCTGATTGATCGCAACCAGTTCATTGGTTATCAAGGTGATGCGAGTGCACCTTCAAGCATTCTGCTTAAGCACAATAATCTCCATATCGAAATTCAAATTGACCCGAGTGCGCCAATTGGCAGCGTTGATGTGGCTGGTATTAAAGATGTGCTGGTGGAATCGGCACTGACCACCATTATGGATTGCGAAGACTCGGTCGCTGCGGTTGATGGTGAAGATAAAGCACTGGCTTACCGTAACTGGTTAGGCTTGATGAAGGGTGACCTGCAAGAGTCGCTAGAGAAAAACGGCAAAACCATCGTTCGTAACCTTAATCCAGACCGCCAATACACTAGCGTGACGGGCGGTGAGATCTCGCTGAAAGGTCGCAGCATGTTGTTCATACGCAATGTGGGCCACCTGATGACCAACCCTGCCATTATTGATGCAGACGGTAACGAAGTCCCTGAAGGCATTATGGATGGCATGGTCACCTCGTTAATCGCAATGCACGATTTAAAAGGGAACAGTGCTTACCAAAACTCGACCGCGAACAGTATCAATATTGTAAAACCTAAGATGCATGGTCCTGAAGAAGTCGCGTTCACCAATGAGCTGTTTGGCCGCATTGAAGATGCATTAGGGCTAGATCGATTCACGATCAAAGTTGGCATCATGGACGAAGAGCGTCGTACTTCGGTTAACCTTAAAGAATGTATTCGAGCGGCTAAAGATCGTGTTGTGTTCATCAACACAGGTTTCTTAGACCGAACGGGTGATGAGATTCACACCAGTATGGAAGCAGGACCATTCGCTCCTAAAACACAGCTGAAAACCATGACTTGGATTGGCGCATACGAAGATCAGAACGTTGACCTTGGCTTAGCTTGTGGCCTGCAAGGTAAAGCCCAGATTGGTAAAGGTATGTGGCCAGAGCCAGACAATATGGCGAAGATGATGGACGCGAAAATCGGACACCCACAAGCGGGCGCAAATACTGCTTGGGTTCCTTCTCCAACTGCCGCGACTTTGCATGCCTTGCACTATCACAAGGTGAGTGTACCAAGCCGCCAGAAAGAGCTTCGTGAGCGAGTGAGAGCGAACGTTGATGATATTCTGACTATTCCGCTATTAGGTAATCAAAAGCTGACTGCGAAAGATATCCAAAACGAATTGGACAACAATACGCAAGGTATTCTTGGTTATGTAGTGCGTTGGATTGACCAAGGCGTCGGGTGTTCTAAGGTGCCAGATATTAACGATGTAGGTTTGATGGAAGACCGCGCTACGCTGCGTATTTCGAGCCAACACATTGCGAACTGGTTACGTCATGGGATTTGTAATGAAGCCCAAGTAATGAACACCATGAAGCGCATGGCCGCTGTGGTGGACGAGCAAAACGCTGGCGACCCGAGCTACCGTAATATGGCACCTGACTTTGAAAACAGCATTGCATTTTCAGCAGCGTGTCAGTTGGTATTCGAAGGCTGCGCTCAACCTAGTGGTTACACCGAGCCAGTGCTGCATGCTATGCGTCTAAAATTGAAAGCGCAGGAATAGCGAAGCAACCCAATAACAAAAACAGAGAATGTAAAATACTAAAAAAGAAACCCCCTTTAACCGAGCCCAAGGTGCCGCGCTTTTATAGCGCGGCTTTTTTTTGCTGTTTTTTGTGTGTGTGTGGGAATCTTAGAAGAGAGGTGGTAGTAGGGCTATTCGATGTTTAAGCTTGCTGATGTCTAAGAGTCAGGCTTAGTTACGACCAAGCCTAACTACTTCCGAGACCTAGTTACTACCAAAACACAGATACTTAATATCCATGTACTCATCGATGCCTTCTTTTGCGCCTTCACGGCCAATACCTGATTGCTTAACACCGCCGAAGGGCGCGACCTCGGTTGAGATGAGGCCATCATTAATACCGACCATACCGTACTCAAGTGCCTCTGCGATATTCCATACTCGATGAATGTTCTGACTGTAGAAGTACGACGCTAATCCATAAATGGTGTCGTTTGCCATCTCAATAAGCTCTTCGTCTGTCTCGAATTGCATCACAGGAGCGACAGGGCCAAAGATCTCTTGCTGAACAATGTCCATGCTGTGTTTCACATTTTTAAGAATGACAGGCTGAAGGAAAAGCCCATCAAGCTCTTGAGTTGGCGTCACAGGTGTCGCGCCTTGTTCTACCGCTCTGTCTATTAATGCTTGGATGTTGTTCTTCGCATTCTGACTGACAACAGGACCAATGGTGACACCTTCATCTAAGCCGTTACCAATCTTAAGCTGTTGAACCGCTTGATCGAATTTAGCCACGAACTCATCGTATACCTTACTGTGAACGTAGAATCGGTTTGCACAGACACATGTTTGTCCCGCATTACGGAATTTTGACGCCATTGCGCCTTGAACGGCCGAGTCGATGTCGGCATCGTCAAACACAATAAAAGGTGCGTTGCCACCGAGCTCCATTGAGGTGCGCTTGATGCCTTGTGCGGCTTGAGCCATCAAGATACTGCCCACTCGAGTCGAGCCTGTGAAAGAGATTTTTTTGATCAGTGGATGAGAAGTGAATAGGGTGCCAACTTGCTCAGGGCTTTCACCAAGAACGACTTGAAGTAGATCTTTCGGGATACCCGCTTGATAAGCCAGTTCAACCACAGCAAACGCAGAAAGCGGTGTTTCATCTGAAGGTTTTACGATAAAGCTACAACCAGCAGCTAGGGCAGGAGCTGCTTTACGAGTGATCATTGCAATAGGGAAGTTCCATGGCGTAATTGCACACGCGACTCCAATAGGCTGCTTGATGGTCACCAAGCGTTTGCCAGCGACTGTGCTAGGAATAGAATCACCATAAGTACGCTTGGCTTCTTCTGCAAACCACTCAATAAAGCTCGCGCCATACACGACTTCGCCTGTCGCTTCTGCTAACGGTTTACCCTGCTCAATCGTCATGATTCGAGCCAGATCTTCTTTGTTTTCAAGGATCAGTTGGTGCCAACGGTGCAGTGATGCAGCACGAGATTTAGCTGGAACCTTGGCCCACTCTTTCTGTGCAACATGAGCACGTTCAATCGCGTTTGCTAACTCTGCTTGTGATGAAATAGGTGCGTGTCCGACGAGTTCACCTGTCGCTGGATTTGTGACTGCAACTGCGTTGTTCGCTTCTGTCACCATAAAAGAGAGTAAGTGCTGGTTCTTAATGTTTAGCATCGTGATTCCTTTGTTGTGATTACTTTAGACGTGTTGCTTATATGCGGGTTGGCGAGTGTTAAATGACTTCGACCAACCGTTGATTGGTCGAAGATTGTGGTCGTTAGTTCGTTAGTTTGCTAGTTCGTCCGTGCTTAAGTTGTTGCTTTCGAAGCGATAGCCACTCGAAGCGGTCTAAGAAAATGACCTATTGTTGACTCCAATTATCAGACTCTATCTTAGCGAGCGCTTTTGCTGCTTTTTGAAGAGCGGGTAGGTACTTGATCGCTTCATCAGGTTTGACTCGAATTACAGGCGCTTGTATCGCTAGGCCCAGGTTTGATTGACCCGTAGATGACGGGATCAGCACGGCGATACAGACTAAGCCCGGTAAAAATTCTTCGTCATCAATCGCAAAGCCTTGGATTTTCGCTTCTTCGATGTCTTTCTCTAACATTGAATAGTCGGTAATGGTGTTTACGGTGTATTGAGTCAGTGGCACATTTTCAATTAATCGTCTGCGCTGTGACTTAGACATGTGCGCCAAAAACAGTTTTCCGCTTGCTGAGCAATGCACCGGGACGCGAGAACCTGGGTGTAGATGAAAACGAAGGGGTGCTTCAGTTTCTGCGCGATCAAGATAGATGATCTCGCCACTTGATAGCGCCGTTAGGTTACAGCTTTCACCAACTTCTGCTCTCAGGTTTTCAAGAATAGTGCGTCGGGCACTGTGCATGGTGCTATTCAACAATAGGTTTTCGGCAAGCTTTCTGAGTCGAATACCTGAGCTGTAGTGCTTCTCATCGCCGTCTCTTTGAATAATGCCTGCCGCTTCTAACTGCTGAAGCATTCGGTGCAGCGTAGGTTTTGGCAGTCCAGTTTCTTCGACTAATCCTTGAAGAGAAATAAACTCGTCTTTTTGCGCTATCACCTCTAATAGTGCAAAAAGTCGGAGAGTCGGTGTATCCCCTTGAACTGGTGGTGTTTCTGTTTGCATATAATGATCCATCCTTGCGATATGTCTATGCTTAAGAGTGTACATACCAAATCATTATTCTTCAATTATCTGAATAAAATTTGACCTTTTTTATTATTCCAATAATATAAATATAAATTATGGAACAATTAATCTCAATAAATGGAATTTAAGATGAAGGCGATTGAACGGATTATTGACAAGGCTCACTTAGATCGTAAGCGAGTGGTTTTGAGTGAAGCTGAGGACCCGCGAGTACTAGCAGCCGCAAGAATGGCGATAGACAAACAGCTCGCTCACATCACCCTAGTAGGGGATGAACCAGCGATCATCGCTGCTGCAGAATTACATCACATTGATCTTGTGGGCATTCACATTGTCTCCCCACAAGCGTCATCACTCAAAGAAGTCCTCGCTGAGCGGTTGTATACATTAAGAAAAGCGAAAGGTATGACTTACGATGATGCGCTAGAGCTGGTTCTAGACCCACTCGTTTTTGCCAATTTGATGGTCAGAGAGGGGCTGGTGGATGGCACCGTTAATGGTGCGGTTTATACCACGTCTGATGTGGTGCGAGCTGCGCTTCAGATTATCGGCCCTGCGCCAGACAGTGAATTGGTGTCCAGTTTCTTTCTGATGATGCTGTGTGAGCCTTTCCATAACCTTAAAGGCGGCATGATTTTCAGTGACTGTGGTTTGGTGATTAACCCCAATGAAACCGAGCTAGCATCGATTGCCGTAGCCGCATCAAACAGTGCTCAAACGCTGTTGATGGAAGAACCGAAAGTGGCAATGCTGTCGTTCTCTACCAACGGCAGTGCGAAACACGAATCAGTCGATAAGGTTCGTAATGCCGCTCAGTTAGTGAAACAACGTTGTCCCGGTATAGCGGTTGATCAGGACGTTCAACTCGATGCCGCGATTGTCACTGAAATTGCCGCGAAAAAGCTGCCTGATTCAGAAGTGAAAGGCCAATCTAATGTATTGATTTTCCCCAATTTAGAAGCGGGGAATATAGGCTATAAGCTCGCAGAAAGGTTAGGTGGCGCGGTCGCGATTGGCCCGTTACTGCAAGGATTGAATCAACCTGCCAATGATTTATCCAGAGGGTGTAGCGCGGAAGATATCTTCAATGTAATTGCGGTGACCGCGGTACAAGCACAGCAAGGAAAAACAGCAAATTCAAAGACTGACGTGGCGGCTGATTCTGAAAAAAGAGATGAATCGACATTTGATTTTAGATACTAAAATCTAGCTCCTGAAGCTGATACTCACATTCAAATCAACCCCCAAAAACAACCTAACTAGGACTGCTGATGGAGTTACCTGTTTTACTCGCTATTCTTGCCACCATCGCGGTGGGTACCTATTTTCAAACTGTCACCGGATTTGGCCTCGGTATCATCGTGATTGGTTTAACGGTTAGCCTTGATCTGGTTTCCTTACCCGTTATAGCCGCTGTGGTCAGTATTGTGACCTTGTTCAATTGCTTGGTCGCATTGATGGGTAAGCCACTGCTTGGGGAACTCAAGATTCTGGTGGTGTTGGTCATCGGTATTATTCCCGGCGTTTCGATGGGGGTGTACTTGCTGGACGAGTTAAGCGATTCGGCAACGCATATTCTCCGAGGACTATTGGGTGCGATGGTGCTATTCGCAGGTTTGAGTTTCATGTTCAAACCTAAAACCAGAAAGGATCGCTCGGCAACCGTATCTTTCCTTGTCTCAGGCTTTAGCTCTGGGTTAGCGGGTGGGTTGTTTGGGATGGCAGGTCCACCGATTGTTTATCATCTTTATCGGCAACCTTTTACGCTCGATCTGGTGCGAAGCACACTGCTGATGGTTTTCGCTTGTACGTCGATGTCGCGTACTGTCAATGTCTACGCTGCAGGCGACATGGAACAGAGCATACTGTGGTTATCTGCTATTGCTGTTCCCTTGGTAGCGCTTGTCACGATGTTTGCTCGGCGCTTTCCACCGCCGCTGTCTAATGATCAACTCAGAAAGTTAGTGTTTATTGTATTGATGTTGATTGGTGGGTACTTGATGGCGGTCTCTGCATGGTCGTTGTTTTTGGCTTAGAACGTTTTCTTTATCAAAATTATCTTTGAAGGAGGAGGGCTTGATTCTCGTTTAATGCTTGATGACACCCTCCTCACTGACACGTCAGCGCTTTAGCATCTCAAAGATGCTCCTACATAGCCCGAACAAGCAGCTCTCTTGTACGTCCAAGGTAATGTTGTTGCGGTAATATGGGCTCAAATCCACTCCCATCCCCACGCCATGAATCTCAATTCCGTTTTTGATCGACTCACGTTCAATCACTTGTTTGAGGTGGTTATCCAAATAGAACTGATCGTTGGCGGTGCTGGTGGCGGTATCCATCGGGCAGCCGTCTGAGAACACGATTAAAACCTTTCTTTGTGCACTGTGCTGTTGCAACCGCTGACTAGCGAACTGCACCGCTTCGCCATCAATCCCCTCTTTAAAGATGTCTGCTTTACGAAGACTCGCAATGCCAAGGCGAGATCGTCTCCAATGCGTATCAAAATCCTTAAACACGATGTGCCGAACTTCGTTCAAGCGGCCTGGGTGCTTTGGTTGGCCTTGTTTAAGCCACTGTCGATAGACCTTGCCACCATTCCAGTTGTTGGTAGTGAAGCCAATGATCTCAAATGGGATATCAGCCAATCCTACAGATTTGAGAATGGTGTCCATCAACAAACTTAGCCTGTGACTGTGCTTTTGCATTGAGCCTGAGCAGTCCATCAAAAACGTGATGGCACATTGATGAGATGCACCGATATCAGGTTGATAAAAGACAGTGCGATCCAATGGCGAAGTGATGAGCTTGGTTATGGTGGTGGCGTTAACAATGCCTTCTTCTAAATGATCCTGACGTCGGTTCCTTTGTGGCGTGGCGACAAAGCTGGTGAGCATAGCGGCCAAACGGCGAGTGTTTACTTGTCTCGCCATGATGTCATCGGTGAGCTTTTGTCTCAGTTCGAGTAATAGGGCGCGCCTGACGAGTTTGTCTGCGGCGATGACTTGATCAAATTCTGAATTAAAGACCCGATAATTGGCGCCCGACAACTCGAATACCTTGCTACTGCCTGTGATGTCGGTATCGATGTCTTCATCTTGAATGTCGCCATCAACGATAAGGGCAAGCTGCGCAAGGATTTTTATATCTTCTTCAACCGTTGGCGTAGCCGAGCTATCGCTCTCTTGCTCTTGGTTGATGAGCTCTTGTGCAAGGGCTGCCAACTCGTTGGCGCAGTGTGCAAACAGTTGTTGGTCGGCTCGATGTTGCTTTAAACGTTTTAGGCTGTGCCCAAAAGTAGGCACGATGCCGGCGCGAGTCGATTCAATGGTCTCAGCGATAGGTTCCGAAACTGGGACACCGGTTAAGCGGGTGTGGACGACTTGCATCAGAGTAAACAGCAACATGCCTATTCGTGATTCGGTAAAGCCATTTTGATGATATTGGTCGCTCCAATACGCAAAGTTGAATTGGATACTGGTGGTCACGCCTTTTAGATAAGGCGGGACTTGAGATTCAATTCGGACCTGTTCGCAGAAGTCGTAAAGCAGACGTTCTATTTCGTTTTGAGGGCGTAGTGAATAGTGGAGGTCAGCGTCTGAAAGCAATAATCGCAGTGCCGATGAATCGATCTTGCCCTGCATCGATAGCTTGCTGTTTTTTAGCTCGTGGCGAGACACAAAGGTGAGATCGTTAGTATGTGCGGACTGGTAATAACAGGGCCTATTGCCTTTATAGAGACGTTCTCCTCGATAGTTCAGATTGAGTTCGCCACTGATTGCTCTGGCGACAGACACACCAATATCGAGGATCTTTTTCTGCTGAGAAGAAACATTGGCCATGGTTTACGACTCCGAGTGGGAATAGTTTTGAGTGGGTGTTTCTAAATCCTCACCAAAGCAACGGAAATAGTATTCGCTAACCAGTTCTTTTTCTTCGTCTTCACAGCGATTCAAGAATGACAACCTAAATGCGGTGGCTACATCATCGAATATTTGGATGTTTTCGGCCCAAGTGAGCACCGTTCGCGGAGACATCACAGTCGAAAGGTCGCCAGCCCGAAACCCGTTACGCGTTAATCCTGCGGTTGCGATCATTTTCTCGACCAGTTGTCGGCCACTTTCATTATTCAGCTCTGGAAGCTTAGATAACACGATTTTGGCTTCATGTTGTGGGTCTAAATAGTTGAGCGTAGCGATGATGTTCCATCTATCTAACTGACTGTGGTTAAGCACTTGAGTGCCAGAATACAAACCTGAGAAGTTACCCAAGCCAAGCGTGTTGCAGGTAGCAAACAGGCGGAAAGAAGGGTGAGGTGTGATCACTCGGTTTTGTTCTAAAGAGGTGTACTTTCCGTCTTGCTCTAACAACTGCTGAATCACAAACATCACGTCAGGACGACCAGCGTCGTACTCATCTAACACCAGTGCGATGGGTTGTTGAATGCTCTGTGGAAGAATGCCTTCTTTAAACTCAGTCACCTGCATTCCGTCTTTAATGACGATGCTGTCTTTACCTATGAAATCCAATCGACTCAGGTGTCCGTCTAGGTTGATCCTCAAACACGGCCAATTCAATCTCGCGGCAATTTGCTCAATGTGAGAAGACTTGCCCGTTCCGTGCGTGCCTTGTATCAATGTGCGACGATTGGAGGTGAACCCTGCCAATATAGCCAGCGTCACTTCGGGGTCAAAACAGTAATTAGGATCGACTCTCGGCACATATTCACCCGGATGTTCAAATGCCATCACGGTTAGGTTACTGTCGATGCCAAAGCGTTCTCTCACGCTTACCGGCTGCGTTGGTACCAATTCCGCCTCTTTCATCATATTTCCCTCTATATAGCTCATCACTTGTCGCTGCTATCGCGATATGTCATCGATTATTAACAGCTCCAGTTAAGTTAACGGCACTTTTTGTACGAAAAACTACCAATAATGTGATCCAGTTTTATTAATTAGAATGAATTGTTCCAATTTAATATAAAAAGTTGACGCGCAAAAATTCTACTACTAAGGTGAAAATGAATTCGAAAAAGAGACAATTCATTCCGAAAAATGAAATTTTGGTTAACTCAAGGAGAATGGAAGAATGAGCGAGCAAGAAAAACGTACGGTTGTTTCCGGCACAGTAACAATGACACCATCAGAAGCGTTCGTTGAAACTATGGTTGCTAATGATGTTACCGATATGTTCGGCATCATGGGGTCGGCATTTATGGACGCAATGGATATCTTTGCTCCTGCTGGCATTCGATTGGTCCCAGTAGTACACGAGCAAGGCGCTGCCCACATGGCAGATGGTTACTCTCGTGTATCTGGTCGCCATGGCGTGGTTATCGGGCAAAATGGCCCAGGTATCAGTAACTGTGTAACAGCAATTGCAGCTGCGTTCTGGGCACATAGCCCGGTCGTAATTGTGACGCCAGAGACAGGCACTAAAACAATGGGCTTAGGTGGTTTCCAAGAATGTAACCAGCTTCCAATGTTCCAAGAGTTTACTAAGTATCAAGGACACGTAACGCACCCAGATCGTATGGCGGAATACACAGGCCGATGCTTCGACCGTGCGATGAGCGAAATGGGTCCAACTCAGCTAAATATTCCTCGTGACTACTTCTACGGTGAAACTCAAACTGAAATCCCTAAACCCGCGCGTTTAGATCGTGGTCCAGGTGGCGAGAAGTCTCTGAATGAAGCAGCTGACCTGATTGCTGAAGCGAAATTCCCAGTCATCATTTCTGGTGGCGGTGTGGTCATGGCAGATGCAGTTCAAGAGTGTGCGGCATTAGCAGAAAGACTAGGTGCACCTGTAGTGAACAGCTACCTACACAATGACTCTTTCCCTGCTAGTCACCCATTATGGTGTGGTCCTTTAGGCTACCAAGGTTCGAAAGCAGCAATGAAATTGATGGCTCAAGCGGATGTGGTTATCGCTTTGGGTACACGTCTTGGTCCATTTGGTACCTTGCCTCAACATGGCATGGACTACTGGCCGAAGAACGCGAAAATCATTCAGATTGATGCAGACAACAAGATGCTTGGTCTGGTTAAGAAGATTTCGGTTGGTATCTGTGGTGATGCAAAAGCAGCAGCGGTTGCTCTATCTGAAAGATTGGAAGGTCGTGCACTGTTGTGTGATGACAACAAAGGCGCTCGCCAAGATACCGTCGCTACAGAAAAAGCACTTTGGGAAAAAGAGCTTGATGAGTGGACACACGAACGTGACTCTTTCAGCTTGGATATGATTGAGGAAAACTCACACGAGACTCCGTTCTCTGGTGGCGAATACTTACACCCACGCCAAGTATTGCGTGAGCTAGAAAAAGCGATGCCAGAAGACGTAATGGTCTCGACGGATATCGGTAACATCAACTCAGTGGCAAACAGCTACTTACGCTTTGAAAAACCACGTAGCTTCTTTGCTGCAATGAGTTTCGGTAACTGTGGTTACGCATTCCCGACCATCATTGGTGCGAAAGCAGCGGCACCTCATCGCCCCGCTATTTCATATGCAGGCGACGGTGCGTGGGGCATGAGCTTGATGGAAACCATGACATGTGTTCGCCATAACATTCCAGTGACAGCCGTGGTATTCCACAACCGTCAATGGGGTGCGGAGAAGAAGAACCAAGTCGACTTCTACAACCGACGCTTTGTTGCCGGTGAACTTGAAAACCAAAGCTTTGCAGAAATCGCACGAGCTATGGGCGCTGAAGGTATCACGGTTGATAAGCTAGAAGATGTAGGTCCAACCCTGCAAAAAGCCATCGACATGCAGATGAACGAAGGCAAAACAACCATCATTGAAATCATGTGTACTCAGGAATTGGGTGACCCGTTCCGCCGAGATGCACTATCAACACCGGTTCGTTTCCTAGATAAATACAAAGATTACGTGTAAGTCATAGGAAATTTGTCCGGCCGCAGATATCTCGAGAGTGTTAGAGAAAGTGCTATCGAGAATGTGGTCGGGCAATACCAACGGGTATTGGCAAAGGACTTAGGTGAAGAACGTAAACGCTTAGTTCAATAATTTCCAGTTAAACATTAGAACACTAATTAAATGTTCATTGGGAAAATAAGTGGTTATTGCTATATAAACTTTGTTACTCGTTATTATTAATCGACCATTAACTCATAGCTACTTAGTGAATGGTTCTAATACTGATACTTGTTTATGAAGATATATACTTATTATTATTTTAGAAAAAATAAAATAACGACACTAGTTGACTATTGGTCAATCGTTATTATTGGTTGACTTTTATCATCGATTGATAGGGTTGTTGATATTTGGATCTTACCGAATTTAAATTAAGTGAATCGTAGTATGCATGTTGTGAAAAATAAACATTATATAAGCTCACTCGACGAGCTGTATAAAATAATCGATTCACTCATTACAGAGTGTAATGGGCATCGTGGTTTGATTTATAACGTGTGTGATTATGAAAATAATAACTTGATGCCAAGCTTAGGTCGCTCAAATCGAAAGAATATTCGCCGTGTCGAACAAGAGCTTCTTTCGACCGTGAGAGTTTATGGCGGGCATTCGTTGAATGCACACCAGATAAACGATTGGTTATTGATGTGTTTAGCCAAGAAACAGGGGTTTCCAACCCGTTTACTTGAGTGGACAGATAACCTGGTCAATGCGTTGTGGTCTGTGTGTCATAGCCAAAGCAAAGACTGTATCAATATTATTAAAGCCATTGATTATCATAAGGTTAGTGTTTTTAACTCACCATGTGACCTGAATAGAACTCAGATATTCAATGTGGCTGATTGTGATCAGCAAGAGCAACGAAAAGATAAGTGGTATTCCATTCACCCATTTAAGGAAGGTGGCAATGATGCCATTCAGCCTTTGTACGATGAGAAAGAATATTCAAACGGTCTAGTGTCCGTTCATATTCTTCCATCAGCGAAAGTAAACCTGATAAAGGAATTAACCTCCATGAATGTTTTAAATGAACCGACAGAATATATTGAAGAGAAACTGGCTGATTTGAAAAATGAAGCCCATATAGATGGTAATCAAGCAATGAATAAAGGTGAGGGTAATATCGAATTACAAGTTAATACTCATGATCGCCAGCTTGAGCAGTATGGCCGAAAGTACCATCAAGATTTTGACTTCGACTAAAGTCTAATATTTCTAATTATTTTATTTAGACCTCGTATAAATCTAGTGAGTGACTGTGTAAATAAAATTAGAACACTAATTAATTTATAAAAAGATGAAATCTGTGAGCTTAAAGATTGTTTATAAAGTAACTCGAAGTTAGAGTGGCGAAGCTTGTTATCAAGTTGTTAAATTTCACAGATCTAGTTTAAACACTCTAATAAAAAAGTGGCGCAAAGCTACTGAAATTTAAACCAATAACGAAAACATAAAGGATTCTGGAATATGAATATGCAAACCAATGCAGCGACATTCGTGCTGGAAAACCAAGTCGACACCGCCTTTTTACAGTCTTTTAGTGATGCATGGAATAATCATGATATTGAAGCGCTAATGTCGTTTATGACTGAAGACTGTGTCTTCCACACCGTGGCAGGAGAAGGCGTACTTGGAAACACTATCGAAGGGTACGAAGCCGTTCGCAATAGCTTTGAATTGGTTTGGCAGAACTTTCCAGATGCAGCCTGGAGTGACCCTGTCCACTTTGTGTGTGGTGACCGCGCAGTAAGCGAATCAACGTTCTCTGCGACTAACCCTGATGGCACTGTCATCGAAGCTCGTATGGTTGATGTGTTTACCCTGAAAGAGGGAAAAATCAGCGTAAAAAATGCCTTCCGTAAAACACGACCTCTTTTGACTCCTAACAACACTCCCAAGAGCTAGACACGAAACCAAAATCAGTCCACGTGTTATGACTAGGAGAGTCGAATTATGAGTTTAGTAATGGAACAACCGGCAGCCGATGTGCCGCCAAAGGTGACAAGCACCCAAGCACAAGAAAGTACCCAAGCAAAAGAAAGATACGACCCAAAATATGATCCACTTAAAGACAAGAGCCCAGGTCACGGCAAGGAATACGCCCCGACTTATTGGGTAGATACCGCAGGCGCGCCACCTGAAGATGATGGTCCAATTACATCGGATATGGATGTGGATGTAGCGATAATCGGTTCAGGCTACACAGGCCTAAGCACCGCGATACACCTTGCTGAAATGTACGGCATTAAAGCGACTGTGATTGAAGCTAACCGTATGAGTTGGGGCTGCAGTACCCGAAATGGTGGCCAGGCTCAGTGTGCGTCAGGACGTTTGAAGCGTTCTCAGTGGATTGAACGCTGGGGACTAGAAACCGCGCTAAAAATGCACCGCGAATGCATCGATGGCATGAACACGTTTAAGTCTCTAATCAAAGACATTGATTGTGACCCGCAGCCGGGTGGCCACTTATACGTTGCTCACCGTCCAAAAGTGATGGCAACACTCGAGAAAGAAGCCAAGTTGCTGCGTGACACGTTCGATTACGATGCGCAGATCTTAGATGCGAAAACCGTAAAACGTGATTACGTTGGTGATCAAGAAGCGGCAGGCGCAATGCATGAGCCAGAAGGTATTGGTATCCATGCAGGGAAACTGGCGTTTGGTTATCTAAGAAAGGCGAGAGCACTCGGCGTAAAAGTTCACCCCGCAAGCCCTGTGATGGGTTGGGAAACACGTAATGGTGTGCATTACCTAAAAACACCAGGTGGTGTGGTTAAGGCTCGCTCTGTTGGTGTTTGTACCGGTGGTTACACAAGCCAAGGTTTGCATTCAGAGCTTAAGAATCGCCTATTACCTGTACTTTCTAACTCGATGGTGACACGTCCGTTAACTCAAGACGAAATTGCCGCGTGTAACTTCAAAACCAATCAGGTGATTACTGACACCAGAATTTTGCGTCATTACTACCGTTTGTTACCCGATAACCGAGTGCAGATCGGTACACGCAGTGCCATCAGTGGCAAGAATGCACCTGAAAAGAAATACGAAGACATGTTGAGAGCGGATTTAACCCGAAAATTCCCTTCTCTCGATCAGATCAAAATCGATTATTCATGGTGGGGGTGGGTAGATGTTAGCCACGACATGATGCCAAGAATCTATCAGCCGAATCCAAAGCAATCCATATTCTACGCACTAGGGTATGGCGGCAATGGTGTGATGTACTCCGCCCAAGCAGGCAAGCGCCTTGCCCAGTGGATCGCAGGTGAAGGTCATAAGCTTGACTTGCCAATATTTGAATCAAAACTTCCGTTCCCCAACGTGAGGGAAGTGGTGGAATCTGAGATGTTTGCACCATTTCGAAGAGTAGGGCAACAGTTCCTTTATCAGTGGTATTCGTTAAAGGATGAAGTGCTTTAACTACTCGAACATTGTTTCCAAAATAGGGAAATAGAACTACGACCAGGAAAGTTGTACCAGGTCACCTTGTGAGCAAAGTACAGGCAGGACGTCTGTATGATATTAAAGGTTAAGACTATGAAATTGATTAAAAATAAAATTATTGCTGGCGTCACAATTGTAGCAACAGCGATGTTATCTCATACCGCGGCGGCAGCAAATTTCAAAATGGCTATCGGCGATGCTGCTGGTGGTACTCAGTGGGAATTAGCGACATCATTTTCTGAATTGATGGAGCAAAAAACAGACGGTAAAGTCAAAATTGACCTGTTCCCGAATGGTCAATTGGGCAATGAGCAAGATACCGTGAACGACGCGGCAATCGGCCTTCTCGACTTCTCTGTATTGGCGATCAACAACGTGACGCCTTTCTCTCCAACGGTTGGTCTATTGACCATGCCTTACGTCATTCAAAGTGCAGAAGAAGCGGTGCTATTAACTCAAGGCCAAGTAGGTCAAGACCTTGTTGATAACACGATTCGTGACGCAGGTGTTCGCATCGTAGGTTGGGCTTATTCTGGTTTTAGGGTTCTAACCAACTCTAAAAAATCAGTGGCTTCGCCAGCAGACCTAAAAGGGTTAGTGATTCGCGTCCCTCGTAACGAAATTATGATTGCTTCGTACCAAGCATGGGGTGTAAACCCAACACCAATGGCATGGTCAGAGACATTTACTGGCCTGCAGCAAGGTGTGGTTGATGGTCAAGATAACCCATACATCACTGTTCATGCGATGAAGTTCAATGAAGTACAAAAGTACGTAACAAACCTGCGTTACATCTTCTCACTTGAGCCGTTAATCGTCAGTGAAACAGTCTTCCAACAACAGACACCTGAGATGCAAAAGATCATTCTTGAAGCGGGTCAGGAAGCAACAGAACACAGCTTTGCTTATCTAGAGAATACTGAAAGCAAGATCCGTGAAGAGCTACAAGCAAAAGGCATGGTATTCACAGACCCTGCAGACAATGAGAAAGAGTGGATTAGCAAGGTAACGAAATCAGTTTGGCCTAAGTTCTATTCAAGCATTGGTGGTAAAGACAAGCTAGACGACGTTCTTGAGTTGCTCGGTAGAAAGTAACGATTAGATACGCCCTATCTGCTGTTCTCCGCTACTTAATCACCTAGCGATAGAACAGTGAGATAGGGCATTTACATGGCTTTACTCGTTGATCTGTTTAGTACCTGATCTGCTCAGTACCGCGAGCGACTGGTTGTCATGTGGAAATCAACATTGGAGGTTATATGTCAGTCGCTAAAACTATAAAAAAGCATCTTAACAACATCGAGGAATATACTTGTTGTCTGTTGCTAGCAAGCTTTGTCTTATTACTGTTCACTCAAATCCTTACTCGTCAGCTTTTCGATTACTCCATACCTTGGGGTGATGAAGTCGCGACTTACATGTTCGTTTGGTTTGCCTATCTAGGCGCCGTTGTGGCGGCCAAAATGTCGGCGCATAACCGAGTCAGTTTTCACTTCAAGTTCTTCCCTCCGATTGTTCAGACCGTCTGTGAAACCATCGCTGACTTCTTATGGTTGCTGTTCAACGGTTACTTTGTCTATCTCAGTTACGATTTCGTGTTCAACAAAATGAACCTGTTCTGGAAATCTCAAACGACAGGCATCCCAATGAAGTACTTCTATATGATTTTGCCTATCGCGTTTTCGTTGATGATGATTCGAATTATCTGGAACAACTATGAGCGTTTGTTCAAAGGCGCTAAGAACGAAGATCCAGAAGTCAAAGAACTGCGAAAAATGACGGCACAAAAGTCATCACAGTAGTCGTCACAGAGAATAGCCGTAATAGAGAGATGTAATAATGGAATCCTATTTAACTCTAATTTTATTTGGTGGCTTCTTAACCCTGTTAATTCTGGGTGCACCAATCACAGTATCACTGGCCGGCGCTTCAATGGCGGCCTATATGTTGCTCGACAAAAATCCCATCGCTTTAGTACAAATCGCGTTTACTTCGGTGGGTAACTTCCCGTTAATGGCGCTGCCGGCCTTTGTTCTTGCTGGCGCATTAATGGAGGCGGCGGGTATCTCCAAACGTCTGGTGGATATTGCAGAGAGCTTAGCCGGACCCGTGACGGGTGGCCTTGGCGCTGCAACGGTAATGGCCTGCCTTTTCTTCGGAGCTATATCAGGTTCAGGCCCAGCCACGACCGCTGCGGTTGGTATGTTGATGGTACCAGCAATGGTTAAGCGAGATTACGATAAGAGCTACGCCTCCGCGGTGACTGCCGCTTCAGGGGGATTGGGTATCATTATCCCGCCATCCATCCCGTTAGTTATTTTCGGCATCTCAGCAATGGGATTAATGGCACCGCCTGAAGCCATCGCTCAACACGGGCAATTTGCTTCTTTATCTATTCCTAAATTGTTTGTTGCTGGGGTTGTGCCGGGTTTCATTATGGCGTCGACGCTAGTGGTCACTAACTACTTTATTGCTAAACGTGAAGGTTACAAAGGGCTGACTGAAAACTGGTCATTTGGCGAAGTAAGACACTCTTTGCGTCGTGGTATTTGGTCGATACTGGCTCCGTTTTTGATTCTCGGGGGCATCTACAGTGGCATGTTCACACCAACAGAGTCGGCGGTTGTGGCTATCTTCTATTCACTGTTTGTCGGGGTGTTTATTCACCGAGAGTTATCGTTCAAAAGCACGATTAAATCATTGTCGACAACGACATGGATCACTGGACGTGTGTTGCTGATTCTATTCGCGGCAACGGTATTTGGTCGCTTGTTAATCGAACAAAAAATTCCAGTAGTGGTGGCGGAGTCACTGTTAGGGTTCACTGACAATATGTACATGGTGTGGGCACTGACTATTGTGTTACTGCTTTTCGTTGGCATGTTCATGGAAACGTTAGCCGCGATCATGATTATCGTACCGGTCTTGCTGCCAATTATGTACATGCTCGGCGCCGATCCTACTCACGTTGGTATTGTGGTGGTATGTACGCTCTCGATAGGATTTGCTACGCCGCCACTCGGTGAAAATATCTTTGTCGCCTCGGGGATAGGCGGAGCCACGGTCGAACAGATCACCGCGAAGATCCATCCCTTTGTGCTTGCATCCGTCATTGGCGTTTTCGTTATCGCTTTCTTCCCGCAAATTACGCTTTGGCTACCGTCCTTAGTGGGCTATTAGGAGAAGTTACTATGAATATATCAAGAATTATCCTTATTGGTTGTGCCGTATTTGCAGTGATCAGTGGCATTGGACTACGTGCCGAACATTCAGAAACAGCAAAAGAAAACGAGCCAGTTAATGTGCTCGATATTTCAGAGCCACATGTCGTCAGCGATGCTGAAAGAAGAGCCAAAACCCTGCTTGCTAAAGCGGTTGTCCATGTACAAAAGGATGGCGATGAGAGTGTCAAAGACTTCATGAGTGATGCCGAATATATAGACGGTGAGCTCTATGTGTTTGCTCTTGGTATTGATGGCCAATTCCTTGCCAGTGGAGGCTCTTCAATGGTGTTGGTGGGCGACAGTGTTTTGGATACTCAAGACGTTTACGGTAATCCCTTTTTCCGTGAAATGATCACTAAGGCTGTGCACAACGGGTTTGGCGAAGTTCAGTACCATTGGACTAATCCGACTGACCGCATGGGCGAGCCTAAAACCACTTTCTTTGAACGTGTGGGTGATGTGATTGTTGCCGTGGGGTATTACCCAGAACGCTCTAGTGCAACAGAAGCTAAGCGATTATTGGCGAGAGCGATGGCCGCGATAGTGAAATCAGAGCAGGACAGTCTCGCCGAGTTCAATGATACCGAAGGCAGATTTGTTGAGGGAGACTTGTATGTGTTCGTGATGGATATGAGCTCTGGAAAGCTGCTCGCGCACGGTGTATCCCCTGAGCTTGTTGGGCGTTCACACAACGAAATCCTAAGCCCTGACGATAAGCCAATTCTCACTGAGATGTTAAACCTAGCGAAAGAAAATGGTCGAGGCGTTTATACCTATCAATGGTTAAACCCGCTGTCGAGCAAAGTGGAAACCAAGCACACTTACTATCGAGTGATCGACAATAAGCTGGTTGGTGTTGGTTATTACACAAATTCAAACAACACGTAAAAGTGTTTCTACTGAGCCCTCAACCCAGTTAGATAAAGGGCTGGGGGCTCAAAATACCGGTTTGTGTAAAAAAGCAATTTAGTAAAATTAACACTGTGAAATTTTTGTTGTGAAATTGTTTCTAAAATACAAGTAGTATGAAATACATGGAAGCAACACAGTAAAGAACAATTTTGAAAAGGGTCAATCAGGATTTTTGACCTACATGAAATTCAAAGCCGTAAGAGGGAAAGACTATGAATATGCTGACACTAGACAGAACAGAACTTCACAGAAACCATTCAACATTTATTGCTGAAGCTGTCTTTGCCGTAGAAATGGTGAAAGCAGACAAGCAGCTCGAAAAACAAAAAATGGCGAAACAGTTGCTTGATACTCTATTTCCTCTTGAGGCTGGTTCACACGAAGACGCAGTGAGCTATGAGATTGACTACCGACATGTTCAGGTTTACTTCAAAAATGGCGAACATACTGGCCTAAAACGAGCGAAGCACTTTGTTGCTTTCACCGGCGATAAGTCTAAGCCTTCAGCAATCCTATTTCGTGATGAAAGCGGTACACATGTTGAAGTGACAATCGGTGCTCGTAAAGGCACTGGCTACTTAGAATTGGTTGATATTCAAGATATCCAGTTAGAGACATGCACCACGTTTGGCCAAACTGAGGCGAGCCGTTCTTCTGGCATCCGTCACTGGGTGAGCTTAGTGAAAGGCGATGAAAGCGGTCGACCGAACGCTTCAAGTGAAGATAAAGAGTTCACGGCAAAAAATGGCGAAGACTATAACCTAGGTTTTTGCTTCGCCATCTAATGTGCTGTCTTTGAAATGTACTGTCTTTGAAATGTACAGTGCTGCTCTGCTAGACGTAGCACTGACATTTGAATACTGATTTCTCTTTTACCTTTGGTAATTTCCCCGCCCCTATAGCGGGGCTTTTTTGTTAGAGCTATAAATAAATTAGGCTGTTGTTGATTTTATCTTTAGAAAGTTTGAATGAGATTTTACAGTGCGTTATTTTAATTTAAAGTGCTGTATTTAAAGATTTTTATTTGTTTATTTTATTCTGTTTTTATTGGTTTAACTATCACTATTGACGGTGATTTGGGTGACTATTGAGCTAAAACTCAGTCAAAATGCTTTGAGCTGTGCTATAATCCGCGCCTTGGGATTGAGCCAATAAGTCCATTTGTCACCAATCATTGTGATTTTTATCGCCTTTTTATTTAGGTGGTGCGGCGAGCCAATCAAGTAGTAATTGGATATGGAGAGCGTCCTTATATTCGTTGATTCGGATATGCGAACATCATAATTTATGAGTTTTAAATCAAAAAAATACAGTATTGATTCTACTGACTATCAAGTTGGTCAAGACAACGTCAGTAAATGGGGCATGGATGTCCATAACACAGTCTTCGTAGCCTCAGTAGGCTTATCTCTTCTCTTCATCATCACTCTTCTTGCTCTTCCTCCTGCAGATGCTAAAGCTGCTATTGATTCTATCAAGGGTGCTGTTTTATCAAAGTTTGACTTCCTCTTTATGTGGGGAGCTAACATCATGCTAGCGTTTGCCGTTGTTCTCGCGTTTTCACCTTTGGGTAAAATTCGTCTAGGTGGCGAAGACGCGACGGCGGACTACTCCATGTCATCTTGGATAGCAATGCTATTCGCAGCGGGTATGGGTATAGGACTTATTTTTTGGGGTGTTGCAGAGCCAACCGCGTTCTTCACGAACTGGTTCGGAACGCCACTCGGTGCAGAACCTTTTACAGAAGCAGGCCGTGAACTCGCTCTTGGCGCGACACTGTTCCACTGGGGTTTTCATGCATGGGCTATCTATGGCATGACGGCGCTTTGTCTAGCGTACTTTGTTTACAACAAAGGCTTACCGCTATCAATGCGTTCTGTGTTTTACCCAATACTGGGTGAACGAGTTTGGGGTAAAACAGGTGATGTGATCGACGTACTAACGGTACTGGTTACTCTGTTTGGCCTTGCGACTTCATTAGGCCTAGGTGGTACGCAGGCAGCAAGTGGTATTAGCCACGTGTTTGGCTTGGAAAACAACATCTACCTTCAGCAATCTATTATCGTTTTGATTATGGGCTTGGCGATCATCTCTGTTATGCGTGGCATGGACGGTGGTGTTAAGTTCCTAAGTAACCTGAACATGGTTATTGCGTTCGTATTCCTTGGTCTTATCGCTGTTCTGAACTTCACAACCGTGCTTGATTCTGTGGCAACGGCGGTGACGGGTTATGCGAATAACATCGTAGCGTTGAGCCAAAGCTCTGGTCGTGAAGACACAACATGGCTGCATGGCTGGACTGTGTTCTACTGGGCATGGTGGGTTGCGTATGCACCTTTCTTCGGCATGTTTGTAGCGCGTATTTCTAAAGGCCGTACGGTTCGTGAGTTTTTACTTTGCGTACTGATTATCCCAACATTGGTAACGTCGGCTTGGATGGCTATTTTCGGTGGCGTGGCTATCGAGCAGGTGATTAATCATGTAGGGCAACTTGGTCTCGACCAAGGCATCACAGACGTGTCTCTAAGCTTGTTCTACATGCTAGATGCTTACTCGTTCGGTAGTATTCTGTCGGTTCTCGCAGTCGCACTGATCATCGTGTTCTTCGTTACAACACTAGACTCAGGTTCTATTGTTATCGATGGTATGACTGCGGGTGGTAAGCTTGAAGTTCCAGTGAAGCAGAAAGTGGTTTGGGCGGTTATCTCAGGCGCTATTGCAATGGTGATGCTGTGGATTGGTGGTACTCAATCTATCCAAGCTCTGCAATCGATCACTATCATTGCTGCACTGCCGTTTACGATCATTCTTCTGATTGGTTGTTTCAGCTTGTTGAAAGGTCTACTGACTGAAGTAGATAAAGGACAAGAAAACGTTAGCGAAACCGCTAAATAAAGTAATTAAGTATGGGGAGTAGATAGTTCTCTAGTTACTCCTTATTAAGTATTATTTCAAAGCTCTCTTGTATTGTGTGCAAGGGAGCTTTTTTATGCCCAAGAAGAAATCAAAGACAAGCAGATAAGACAACAAAAGAGCCACAAGTGAATCGTCACTTGTGGCTCTTTTTAGTTTTAGGGAGCAGCTTTAGCTAATAGCTTACGCGTTCAATTCATGTTGAATTACGTAATCCAAAGCACCGACTACCGCTGCAACCTGAGCGTCATTACACTCTTCGTCTGTCACTTTGTCGCTGTCTGGGTAAACCTCAGTGGTTGTGCCGTACTTACAATCAGTCACACCACCACACAAGCCTAGCTTCTTCATAGGGTAGTTGATCACGCCATGTTGTGTAACTTCAGAACCAATGATCTTGCCGTCTGCATCTGCTGGTGCAATGTGGGTCACTTTTTCGACCGAAGCAATAACCGCTGCTTGGAATTCTGGTTGTGGATTTTCAGTATCACCAACTGTGTAGAAACCGTCTGGGATCATACCTTCGATGTACTCAATACCATCACGCGCTGCGAGTGCTGGTCGGAATTCAGTTTCATCAGAATCTGTCGTCTCATGCAGATCAACGTGAACCAATACTTCTGGCAAAGAGGCCACTAAAGCTCGTAGGTTTGCTGATTCTTCTGCTGGCGTACCGTCGTAGAAAGAGCGGTTTGGATCGACAGCATTTGGATTCCAGCGGTTGATCACTTCGTAACCCCAAGGGCTTACACAAGGTGCTACTACAATGTTGAAGTGCGCTGCGTATTGTTCTGCTTGAGTCGCGGCGAACTTGATCGCGCCGTGCACACCACTGGTTTCGTAACCGTGGACACCACCCGTTACAAGGATCGTCGGTTTTGATGCGTCCCAGTTTTTGCTCTTGATTGCAAAAAGCGGGAAGCGAGCTTCGTCGTAGCTCAGTGCACCGTATTGTTCGATGTCGAAGCGGTCTGCGAGTGCTTGGATTTTTGGCACAACTTCTTGTTGATATTCACGCTTAACCGTTCTTTGAGCGAACCATGCTTGACGTTCTGCTTGTTGCCATTTTTTTCCAGGCTCACCGATTGGGTAGGAGTATTCACTTTTCATCTATACTTCTTCTTTTATGTTCGCGAAAGATGAAGACAGACTAGTCCTGTCTAGCAGAGACGGCAATAGAAAACACAACTTGTCACTCTATTTTTTACAGACTCATAACTTTGATGAGTGGATTGATGGTGTTACATTTTATCAATTGTTTAATCCCTTAAAAGAGACCATAAAATGGCTGGAGCAAGTTTATTAACGCTACTGGATGACATTGCAACCGTGTTGGATGATGTCGCACTGATGTCTAAGGTGGCAGCGAAAAAAACCGCTGGTGTGTTGGGGGATGATTTAGCGCTGAACGCTCAGCAGGTATCCGGTGTTTCTGCTGAACGAGAGATTCCTGTGGTATGGGCGGTTGCCAAAGGCTCATTTAAAAACAAGTTGATTTTGGTGCCCGCGGCATTATTGATCAGTGCCTTTATTCCTTGGCTGATCATGCCTTTGCTTTTAATTGGTGGTCTGTTTCTTTGTTTTGAAGGCGCAGAGAAAATCTTAGAGAAGCTATTTCCTCATTCTCATCAAGATGATGAAAAGGGGGAGGACACAAATACTGGTGAATCCATAGAAGAATATGAGAAGAGAAAGGTCGCAGGCGCGATTCGTACTGATTTCATATTATCTGCGGAAATCATCGTGATAGCTCTGGGTACCGTGACGGGTACAAGTATCGTTACTCAGATTCTTGTCGTGAGTTTGATTGCAGTTGTGATGACGATTGGTGTTTATGGCTTAGTTGCTGGGATCGTGAAGTTGGACGATTTAGGTTTCTATCTCCAGCGAACATCGAATGGGAGTACCATTAAAACTCAATTGGGTAATGGGCTAGTCGCGTTTGCGCCCAAGTTAATGAAGACGCTTGCTGTGGTCGGTACTGCGGCGATGTTCTTGGTTGGCGGCGGTATTGTGGTTCACAACGTCCCTGCGATTCATCATTTAATTGAACCGATTATTATGGACTTCAGTGGACATTCGATTGCAACCGCGGTGGTACCAACGCTGTTGAATGGTGTTATTGGTGTCTTAGCTGGGCTGAGTGTTGTTGCTGTTTGGACTGTGATTGGAAAAATTCGCGATAAGTAATCGCTCATTGTTGGTCTTAATAAAACCCTCTCTCCACGAAACGAAAAAGGGGCACCATAATCATTATGGTGCCCCTTTTAATCTAATGGGTCGTGTTTATTTCACAGACCAAGCAATCGTCTCGCCGCCACGGATTGGCACAACGATGTCTGAACCGAAAGGCATCGTTTCAGCAACGTTCCACTCTTCTTTAACAAGAGTGATGGTGTCTGAATTACGTGGCATGCCATAGAAGTCTGGGCCATTGTGGCTTGCAAACGCTTCTAGGTTCTCAATCTTACCTTCTAAGTCGAACACTTCTGCGTACAGTTCAACGGCAGCGTGCGCTGTGTAAGAACCCGCACAACCACATGTTGACTCTTTTGCGCCTTTTGCGTGTGGTGCAGAGTCTGTACCCAAGAAGAACTTCTTGCTGCCGCTTGTTGCAGCTTCGATAAGCGCTAATTGGTGAGTGTTACGCTTCAGGATAGGAAGGCAGTAGAAGTGTGGCTTAATGCCGCCAACCAACATGTGGTTGCGGTTGTAAAGCAGGTGGTGAGCGGTGATGGTTGCTGCCACGTTCTCGTTAGCGTTCTTAACGAAAGTCGCTGCGTCTGCAGTTGTGATGTGCTCAAGAACAATCTTCAGGTTAGGGAAGTCGTTCACAATCGGTGCTAGAACCGTGTCTAAGAACTCTTTTTCACGGTCAAAGATATCAACATCGTGAGCCGTTACTTCACCGTGTACCAGCAGCAACATACCCACTTCTTGCATCGCTTCTAGTACGTGGTAAATCTTTTGAGCTGACGTTACGCCTGAATCCGAGTTAGTCGTCGCGCCTGCTGGGTAAAGCTTTGCAGCGACTACTGCACCAGACTCTTTCGCTTTGCGAATTTCGTCAGGTGTTGTGTTGTCTGTTAGGTAAAGTGCCATCAGAGGCTGGAACTGTTCACTTGGCTGCTCTGCCATGATGCGTTCACGGTAAGCTAAAGCCATTTCGGTATCGGTTACCGGTGGGATGGTGTTTGGCATGATTAACGCTCGACCATTGTAGCGGCTGATATCGCGCACTGTATCTTTTAATACTTCGCCATCGCGTAGATGAACGTGCCAGTCGTCAGGACGAGTAATCGTAAGTTGTGTCATTGAAGGCTCCCACCATTTGAAGTGTTATGTAGTTGGAGCCTAAACTCAGCGAAATCTGTGAAAGCAATCGCTTACGTTTAGGCGACAGGATGATAGTGGAAAAGTACTTTCATTTCATCCTATTTTTAACTCTTCAGGGCTAGGAGCTTGTTTATCTGAGTATTTTATTAGGTATTAATTCTCGGAGATGGTAGGAGGCGGGTTAACGAGTCGCCACCCAGAGTCCGTGAATCATTCCTGGCACCCAGAAGAAGAAAGTCAGGATGATGTTAATCAATAGGTCTTTACCTGCACCACGAGCGAAGAACACGCCAACAGGCGGAAGTAGTACACATAAGATGATAATGACGAGTTTGTTCATGATAAATCCTTTTTATTCAATGAAAGTTCAATGCGGTAATCGTGTTCAAAGTATAGAACGTATGGAGAGTGTTACGGCATTGCTGCCTTAATGTATCAAAACAGAAAGCTAAACATCTCAAGATAATAGCTTAGTATCAAGTGTTTAATGCCTGCCAGTTTATCTATTTATAACCATTTGTTAGCATTGGGACAAATAACAAAACATTGGAATCGTTATGTCGCAGCTACCTTTAGATAAAAAAGCTCAAGATCAAAAGGCTTCACAGCAAGTGCCTTCTCTATCTCAAATCAATGTGTTTCCGGTTAAGTCAGTAGGCGGGATTGCGCTCTCTTCTGCTTGGGTCGAAAAACAAGGTCTTACTTTCGACAGACGTTTTATGTTGGCGTTGGCTGACGGTTCAATGGTGACGGCGCGTAAGTACTCTAAAATGGTCAAGGTATCTTCTAGTTTGCAACCAGATGGTTTGATCTTCACTTATGAAGGTAAAGAAGCGCTGCGCCTAAAGTATGCGAGCTTCAAGATGCAAGAAGCACCAGCAACGGTGTGGAAAGACAGCTTCACGGCATACACGACATGTGATGAAGCCGATGATTGGTTCAGTGATGTGTTGGGCGTGCGCGTTGAGCTACTGTTTTCTGGCGAGCAATCGAATCGTGTTCGAGAAAAGCTCGGTCATAATGTGAGCTTTGCTGACGGTTACCCAATGTTAGTGATCAGCCAAGCCTCTCTTGATGAACTCAATCGCCGCAGCCCTGAAACCCATTCAATGGATCAGTTCCGCACCAACTTTGTTGTTTCCAACACAGAACCTTTTGCTGAAGATAGCTGGAAGCGTATCCGAATTGGTGAGGTTGAATTTGAATCCGTTAAGCCTTGTGAACGATGTATCCTAACCACGGTTGATGTCGAGAGTGGCGAGCTTAGAGCGACAAAAGAGCCGCTTAACACCTTTTCATCATTCAGAGCCAACGAGCGCGGTGGCGTTTTCTTTGGCCAAAACCTTGTGGCTAAAAATGAAGGCTTAGTCAAAGCCGGTGATGTTGTTGAAGTATTAGAAACTAAAGAAAAAGAGCACTACGAAGATACATGGGTAGAATCGCTACACTTAACTTGCGTTGAGCGTGAAGAGATCGCCCGAGACTTTACGACGTTCTGGCTAGAGCCAGCGAAAGAGAACCACGCATTACCAAGCTATCAGCCAGGGCAACATCTACCGATTGAAATGGTAATTAATGGCGAAAAAGTGTCTCGTCGTTACACATTATCTTCGAGCCCATCACGCGCAGGGCGTTTAGCGATTTCTGTAAAGCGAGTGGACGATGGTCAAATCTCAAACTGGCTCAATGATCACTTCCAAGTGGGGGATACTCTTGTTGCTCAAAACCCAGATGGTGCTTTCTATCTAGAACAAAATCCAACGCACCCGTTACTACTATTATCCGCAGGTAGTGGCATTACGCCAATGTTGTCGATGCTTCGCTACTTGGCAGACCATGGTCAAATTAATGATGTGGTTTTCTATCATCAATGCAGCAGCGAAGAAGACATCCCTTATCAAGCAGAGATTGATAAGATCGCTAGTGAGCATGCCGGTCTACGTGTGATTTATTCATTAAGCCAACCAACCAAAGAGTGGGATGGTTTATCAGGACGTTTGAGCGTGTCTCATGTCGCTAAAGTTGAAGAGTTACACAAACGCCAAGCTTTCGTGTGTGGCCCTGACGGCTTTATGGACAATGCAAAGAAACTACTGATTCAAATGGGGCTTAATCCTCAGCATTACCACCAAGAAGCGTTTGGCGTGGCTCAATCGACTGAGGAAGCTGTGAAGCAACTTCAGTTGAGTGTCAATGGCTACTTGTTCGAAGGTAATAATCAGTCAACCTTGCTAGAGCAAGCAGAGTCGGCGGGTGTGTCTATTGCTTCAAGTTGTCGCGCGGGTTTCTGTGGCGCTTGTAAAGTGACCCTCGAGTCTGGGCAAGTTCATCAACCTGATGTGCCTGCATTGCAAGAGCATGAACGCAATATGGGTCAGATATTGGCGTGTTGCAGTGTGCCTCAAACCGATATCGAAGTTGTGGATTAACGACACGTTCGGTCAAAAGGAAAAACACTAAATAGAAAAGGCCGGAAGTTCGTAAATGAGCTTCCGGCCTTTTTGATTCTGAGACTAATTTAAAAATTAATCGTAGATCGTTGGGATTGGTTGACGCTTGTGCTGTGTTGCTTTGTAGATGCCAACTAAGCGATCTGATACGTCTTGAGAGACTTCTTTGCCTTCAAGGAAATCATCGATTTGATCGTAAGAAAGGTTCAATGCTGCTTCATCGGCTTTCTGAGGGTCAAGCTCTTCTAGATCAGCAGTTGGTACTTTCTTAACAAGTTGCTCTGGAGCGCCCAGCGTTGCTGCAAGCTCACGAACTTGGCGTTTGTTCAGGCCGAACAAAGGTGCTAAATCACATGCGCCGTCACCGTGCTTAGTGTAGAAGCCAGTAATGTTTTCCGCTGAGTGGTCGGTACCGATGACAAGACCACCAACGTAACCTGCGATTTCGTATTGTGCGATCATGCGAGCACGAGCTTTCACATTCCCTTTCACAAAGTCGATTTTTGCTGAATCTGTTGGTAGCAGGCCTGTGCCTTCAAGAGCAACATGAGATGCAGCGTGAAGCCCATCAACACCGGCTTTAATGTTTACAGAAACGGATTGAGAAGGCTGAATGAAAGACAGAGCAAGTTGTGCTTCATCTTCATCTTTTTGCTCACCATATGGTAGGCGAACGGCGATGAATTGGTAGTTGTCGCTACCAGCGCTTTCATTCAGGCTATTAACTGCCATTTGTGCTAAACGGCCACAAGTTGTCGAATCCACACCGCCACTGATACCAAGGATCAGAGACTTGCAGCCTGACTGCTGAAGTTTCGTTTTGATAAAGTCCACACGACGAGTCACTTCGAAGTGAGGGTCAATTGAAGGTAGTACGCGCATTTCGTCACGAATTAACTGTTCCATTCGTATTCCTTTCCTGCAAGCAAATTAAAAATCTAGTGTTATCATACCTAAATCATCCGATTTAAAAACCTCTTTGCACAAGCTTAGAAAGAGAAGGCAGTAATTAATAATGGAAAAAATAGCCATTTTCGGTAGTGCGTTTAATCCACCGAGCTTAGGGCACAAAAGTGTGATTGATTCGTTGGCTCACTTTGACAAAATTCTACTTGTTCCAAGTATTGCCCATGCTTGGGGAAAAGAGATGCTAGACTTTGATACGAGATGTCAGTTAGTTAACGCATTTATTAGCGATCTTTCACTGGATCAAGTGGAGCTTTCTTTGATCGAAAAGAGCCTATTTACTCCAGGTGAAAGCGTCACGACTTATGCAGTGCTCAGTGAACTCCAAAAGTTACATCGTGACGCTGAACTGACGTTTGTTATTGGCCCAGATAACTTCTTTAAATTCTCATCTTTCTATAAATCAGATGAGATTACCAAGCAGTGGTCTGTGATGGCTTGCCCTGAAAAAGTAAAGATTCGTAGTACCGATATCCGCCTTGCTTTGCAAAATGGGAGCAATGTGGCGAAATTGAGTACAAAGTCAGTTACAAAGATATTGCAAGATGATGAACTGTATACAATAATGTAGATTCACTAATTTAAGAGGTCTGATGACTATGCTAAAGCGCGCGATACCAGCGACGATGATCATTGCAGCATGCAGTATGCCTGCTCACGCTGATTGTGATTTCTTTAGCTTAGATTCGATCATGCTGACTTCTGACGATGAAAATAACTGTTTAGATTTATCTACGAGCCTTGAATCCTTCGGTCAACGTATGATGGAGCTCAGTGGATTAAGCGAAGATGAACCTGAATCAACGGCAGACTATTGGTCTGATTGGGTTATTCAGAGCAAAGATGCGCCTCTATTAACTCAAAGCCTTGAATCTAACTACGTTGGATTAGGTATGTGGTTCCCAGAAGATCTCGAAGATGATCAGTATGATATGTCGACAGAAGAGTGGTTGATGAATCATGGCCTTCAATTAAGCATTGGCTTTGGTGATAAAGTAGAAGGGCAACCGCGCATGCGATTTGATTACCGTTGGCATGACTCACGAGACGCTGACCTAATGATGCAGGTTGAATTGCCGTTCTAGACCGTTAGGTTATTAATCGATGCTAAGAATTAAAAAAAGCCGCAAAAACTGAGTTTTTGCGGCTTTTTAGTATCTGGTTTGTTGCTTTCATATTAGCTATAACTTATCGCTGAGCTATAAATCTTCACCAAAAACAAGCATGCACAGCTGTTCAAACTCTTCTTCTTTGCCTGAGAACAAATCATCAATCACAAGTGCACGTTTCTGACCCGACTGCATACGTTTCTTTGCCTCGCGCATTACCATCACCAAGGTGTGTTCTTGCGGTAGGTTCGAGTCATCGATGTTCCACTGATTGAATCGCTGAGACAAAGCACTTTCGCAAAGCAGTGGCTTAAATGCCAACACTTCTTGCTTGAGAACAGAAAGCATATCTTTAAACGCTTGCTCCGTATTATTGGCATTTGAAGCGCGAGCTTTGGTTAGCTCCAACTTTTCCAGTAACGCAGAAGAGAGGTTGGTTTGCGTGATGTATCCTGCTTGTCTCGGGAATGAGTCGGTCAAACGAACTGAGAAATCGACACGATTAACCTGGGTGTTTGGAAAGTAGGTCAGTGATGTTAGGCAGTCATATGGAATCCATACACTCTGGCCTGGCTCGACGGCATACTCTTGTTTACCCAGCTTTATCAAAACCAAGCCACTTTGAACCGATACAAGGCTATGTTTAAGTACTTTTTTACGAGGTGTGATCACCAAGTGTGAAAAGTAAGCCGATGTATATTCAATAGCGAAGTTCATAGATAGTACCTTAATTTTGGGGCGTCAAGATTACCGTTAATTTTAAAGAATGCCAACAATAACAGGGTATTTTCAATCTTTCTGGTCTGACCTTGTCAAAAGTATGGACTCTGTAGCTGCGAGAAGTCAAAACAACGCGTAGAATGAGCCAGATTTTTATTATTTGAATTAAAAAATGACCTCTCCGACCGATCCATATGTTGATATTCGTCCTTACGGCGATGATGAAATTCCAGCGGCACTAAACCGTCTTATTAATGATGAAGAATTTATCAGTGCGATTCTGCACTATCGTTTTTCAAACCATGCGTCTTGGTTTAAAGCATTAATGAGCCCGATCTTGCGCGTTTACTTGAAAATGAAATGGAGCAAGCTAACCAGCGTTGAATCCATTCAGATTGAAGTTAAGAAATACTTGCGAGATACATTAGCGAAAACCACGAATGGTGTGACATACACAGGTGTGGAGTCTCTAGACGCTAACCAAGCTTACCTGTTTATTTCAAATCACCGCGATATTGCTATGGATCCGGCGTTAGTTAACTACGCATTGCATCACAACAATCACCAAACTTGCCGAATTGCAATTGGTGACAACTTGTTGAAGAAACCATGTGCGACTGAACTGATGCGCCTTAATAAGAGCTTTATTGTAAAGCGTTCCTTGAAAGGGCCTCGTGAGATGATGAAAGCACTAGGGCAGTTGTCTTCGTACATCAAGCATTCTTTGGAAACGGGCAATTCTATCTGGATCGCTCAAAAGGAAGGCCGTGCAAAAGACGGCAATGATTTTACTGAGCCAGCAATCTTGAAGATGTTCCACGTTGAAGGTCGTAAGCAAAAAATTGCATTCCCTGAATACGTGAAGTCGTTGAAGATCGTTCCTGTGTCTATTTCTTACGAAAACGATCCATGTGACATCGCGAAAGCGATCGAGCTTTTTGAAAAAGACGTAAACGGCAGTTACGAAAAGGGTGAATTTGAAGATATCGAAAGTATCATTCAAGGTATCATCGGCAATAAAGGACGTGTTCATGTTGGTTTCGGTCAGGTTATCGACCAAGATTTTGATACACCTGAAGCGCTTGCTCAAGAGATCGACCGCCAGATCCACGACAACTACAAACTGTTTCCAGTAAACTTGCTGGCAGCGGAAAAAGAAGACGAGTCGATTACAGCAGCGGTTAAGCAGGAGTTTGAAGATAAACTATCTGGTTTGCCACAAGGTGCTCGTCAGTACTTGATCGACAGCTATGCGAATCCAGTGAAGAACATTGGTTAACGAGCGTTAGTTAGCTTGTGAGTTGAGTAGTAACTTGATTGAATTGAAAAAGGAGCCTTGGGCTCCTTTTTTGTTTCTGAATTACTACTTGCTGCTGCATTAGAATTTTAGAGCATTAGAGCATTAGAGCATTAGAGCATTAGAGCTTTAGGCTGAATTAGCGAGCGACAGCGCCACCTAGCTCTAGGCTGGTCGGCCACGTGGTAATCGTGTTACCACCGAGGTAGATATTACCTTTGACCGTCATGGTGTCGGGAAATGTTGTAATCCCAGAACCGCCTATATATAAATCGCCATCAATCACTATCCCGTTTGGTAGCTCTGTCAAAGGCGTACGAATCACGCTCAGGTCGCCTTTCACTCTAAAGCCATTGGGTAGCCTCTGGAGGGGAGTATCCGTGAGGTTAATAAATCCGCCCACTCTCACACCTCTTGGCCAACTGGTAATCTGACTGCCAATCAAGTCGGCATAGCCTTTTATCTTCACTCCCGACGGAACCCGCGAGAGTTGGCTGTTACCGCCTTTAAGACTTCCGTTTACTTCCAACCCTTTGGGTAGGCGGGTAATCGCAGTGTTCTCAATATTGAGGTTGCCATCAACGATTAACCCTGTTGGCAGTGATGTGTATGGCTTATTTCGTAAATATAAGTTTCCGTAATTATCCAGATGGTTCAATATTTGATACTGATCGAGTGGTTCAGCAGTCACATTTGTTATGGTTAAAGAACCAATAATAAGTGCAATTATTCGGAGCATAACAAGCTTCTTATTACGATAGACGTTAACACTATAAAGAAAAAATTATTCTCGCATAGTGTTTTACTCATTTGTTGGTAGGTAGAAAGGAATAAGAGACAATGAAAGGTAAATTTTCGGTTCGAATAAAGCATCAAATTCTAAAATGCTTTGTGATTCTGACCTCTGCGTTTTGTTCAATATCAGTAAGTGCTAATAAAATAATATCAACGCCTGCAAAAGCGGCAGTGGTTGTCACTCAGAGTACTTCACAGCAACGAGTTTGTTATTACAATGATAAGGCATATAGTGTTGGTGCTATCGTTGAGGTCACTGGTGTTTTGATTAAATGTGCGGCTGAAAATGACTTTGAGACCAATGGTGCTCTAGGTTGGGTTGAAATAATAAAAAAAGACGAGTAATAAACTCGTCTTTTAATTATATGAGCATAAGTGCTTATATTAACGCGCTAGAGAGCGAGTCTTAAGTTCGAAAATAATTTTCTCAGCGCTTACTTCAAATTTAAAGCGTGCGTGCAATTCTGTGCTGTCTTCAGTCATCTCTGATGCTTCAAATTCAACATTGCTAGACACCTGCTTTGCTAACTCAACGTACTTAGCTAATTCAGCTTCAATAAGTGCTTTGGAGTTGCCGTAAACCGTTACCTCAGCAACCTCGTCGCCTTCTTTAATGATGAAGCCAATTTCACCTGCGCAACCGCAAGCCTCACATACATCGTTGTTACCAATATCTTGGCTCATAAATAATCCTCTTACAAAGTCTGAGGTTATTCTAACGAGCAATTTGAACTGTATCTACAAAAATTAAAACCTTTGAACTAATTTATACTGGTATGCTATGTTGTTTGTTAAGGTGTTTAATGAATATCTACATTCGCGCCGATAAATATGTATGTGATTTACCTCACGTTTTGTTGAAAAGGAATGTTATTAATTTGTCAGAATATCATTCACTTAGTTGCGTCAGGAATGATTTTATAAGACTATCTATCGCTTGATAGGTATTTATACAATGAATTTTTCGTTGGGTATTTCATATTCGAAGTCGTTATTTAAAATTATCGACTTAGGATTGTAAGGTGATTTTCGAAGAATAATTAGACAAAGTGTCCAAAGAGACATCACTGTAAAATTGTTCGTACATAGTATTTGTGTGCATTTAGTTCTAAATACTTGCGAAAAAACATCTTGCTCACATAATGCTGATAACGATTTTCATTCTGACTTCATTCTGACTTCATTTGATTGAGTTAGATGGATTTACAAAGAGAAGAGCCTGAATATGCCAAAGCGTAGTAAAGAAGATACAGAAATCACGATCCAGAAGATCATGGATGCCGTTGTGGACCAGCTATTGAGATTGGGTTACGACAAGATGTCATACACGACATTGAGTCAACAAACAGGCGTTTCTCGTACAGGTATTAGTCATCACTTTCCTAAGAAAACGGATTTTACTGCTGCTTTAGACGGTCGTATTTTCAAGATGTTTATGGAACACATTGACTTTGAAAATGGCCTTGACGCATTTTCAGCTAGCTGGGTTGCAGCACTTGAAGACGCTGAGTTCCTAGCAATTTTACGTTTACTTTTCCATCATATCGTTACTGCTGAGAGCGCTCATGAGTTCGCTGCAAACGGTATTGACCGTCTATACAAGCTGACTGAAACTCAGTTTGGTGATACTAGCGGTAAAGAACTAGAGTGGTTGATTGGTAAGTCATTGATTCGCATGAGTCAGTAATCAACACACGATAAAAGAAGCTCCTACGGGGGCTTTTTTTGTGTCTGCAATTTCTCTTTCTCTTTCTCTTTCTCTTTCTCTTTCTCTTTCTCTTTCTCTTTTTCTCTCGCTTTTTCTCTCGAACTCATATCGCTTCTGCTATCTTGCTTTGTGCCAAATGAAGTTATTTCTTTTCTTTTTATATGCTTACGCTCGAGTCTTACATTCCACCTCAATTGCGAAAAGCTTAGCAACACTAACTGATTATGTTTATTTCTAGAGCCTCAAACGCTCTGGGTGAGCCGTTTATAGCTTATTGCTATGGTTACTAACAAAATTGAGTTTAAGGCGAGAGAGAGGCTGTGAGCCAATAAAAAAGCCTCGACTAAATCGAGGCTTTGAATGGTGTCGGCGTTAGAAGGAACGAATACTCTAAATGCCCTAGTTTTTGATTGTGTTTATTGTGCGGGATGAACCTGAGGGAAGCTCATGGTTGGGTGTTTTTCGACGATACTTTTGTATCCGTATACGTCTTCAATCATTGACGGCTTTAGCGCCTCCCAAGGACTTCCATCGCAAACTAAGTGTCCATCCTTCAATACCACTAATCGGTCGGAATATTGAGCGGCTAGGTTTAAGTCATGCAAAACTACGATAACCGCGGCACTGTGGTTGTCGGCTAGCTCTCTCGCGATCTTTAAGGTGTTGTGCTGGTGGGCAAGATCCAGTGCTGATGTGGGTTCATCAAGCATCAAGATACATTGGTCACCAGAATAGTGAAGCTGGGTTAGCACTCGAGCCAAGTGAACACGCTGTTTTTCACCGCCGGATAGCGAAGGGTAGAGCCTTTCACTCAGGTGAGTCACATCGGCAACATCCATTTTTTGACTAGCGATGTTGGTGAGCTTCTTGTTGGACTCTTGCAGAGGAATTCCACCAAGCTCGACAACTTCATGTGCCAAAAATGGGAAGGTCAACGTACTGTGCTGAGGTAGCATAGCCAGATGCTTCGCCAATTTTTGAGAAGGCCACTTGTCTTTGGTGTGTCCAAAATATTGGATATCGCCGTTGCTTGATATCTCTTGGCACAAGGCTTTAAGTAACGTGCTTTTTCCTGCGCCATTTGGCCCAAGCAGTGTGGTTACCTTTCCTGCCTCAATCTCAATAGAAACGCCATCTAATATCACTTTGCTGCCGAACTTCACTTCGATATCGGTCGCTTTTAACGCTGAAGGAAACATTAAAGGATTCTCCCTTTCTGTTGAAATAGAAGGTACAAGAAGAATGGAGCACCGATAATCGCGGTAACAATGCCCACAGGCAATTCTGCTGGTGCCAGTACCACACGAGAGAACATGTCTGCGGCTGTTAGCAATAGTGCGCCTAGCACTGCTGACAATGGCAAAAGAACTCGGTGATCTGGGCCTGCCAACATACGACCTAAATGAGGGATAACGAGCCCGATGAAACCGATCATGCCAGACAGGCTCACTGTGATACCAACGCCTGCAGCTGTCAGTAGAATGAGTTTTCGTTTGAGTTTTTGTACTGGAATGCCAAGGTGTTGCGCTTCTGACTCACCTAAGAGCAGGGCATTCAGTGACATCGCTTGACGGTAAAAAACAATAAAGAGTGCTACGAGCGTAACTGCAGCCAGCAAAATGCCTGACCACTTCGCTCCTGCTAGTGAACCCATCGACCATAACGAAAGATCACGCAGCATTTGGTCATCAGCGATGAAGTTCAAGAACCCAATACCAGCGCCAGAGAGCGCACTGATCGCCACACCCGCCAACAACATGATGGTGACAGAAGTGCCGAACTTACCCGTGCCTAGTTTATAGACTAAGAGTGTGGTTAAAGCGCCACCTAAAAAGGCAAATACAGGAACGGCCGCAAAATTCATGAAGGCCGGGTATTGCAATGAGAGTTCAGAGAAAAGAACAATAGCCAACGCTGCACCTAATGCCGCGCCTGCAGAGACACCGATGATCCCCGGCTCAGCAAGCGGGTTGCGGAATAGCCCCTGCATAACCGCACCACATAACGCGAGAATCGCGCCGATTAGCATGCACAAAATAGTTCTAGGTAAGCGAATCTCTTGAATCACTAAATTGATGTGTGGGGCTAAATCATTGTTTGGTTGGAGTAAGCTCGCTGCACTGTCAGCTAAGCTAATGTTCATTGGCCCAACGGTAATTGAGAACAGTGCGACGAAGACTAGGGTAGCCCCTAGGCCTAACATCGATGTTTTCAGTGGGACGGATCGTAGCAACATAAAGAGCCTCAATGTCTATCACCCGCTTCAATACTTCTCACCGACTTCGCAAAAAACGAGACGGTGATGAGCATTAAGCAAGCAACAGTGGAAATAGGGTAGTTGAGTTATAGCGGGTAGACAAGTTATAACGGATAGATAAGAGCGTTTAATCGCTTGGCTTCTGAAAGGCTTTCGAGGCCAAGTCCGCCAACTAATGCACTGCCTTTTACGGTAATGATTTGCTTATTCATGCCAGCAGGAGTCGCTGCTAACATAGGCAGCGATTTAAGAATGGCGTCAGCGCCGCCCATTTTTTGGTAGCTGCGGCCACTCACCAAGATGACATCAGGCTGCATTTCAACGAGTGATTCCATCGATAGTGGTTTGTAAGACGTCAGGCTTTTAGCCGCAGGGTTTACACCGCCAGCCAATTCAATGATCGCGTTTGGTGACGTTTCACCGCCAGCAACGTTCGCCGGGCGACCTTCATGTAATAATAAGAACAGAACTTTCTTCGCTTCGTTGTTGGGTACTTGGTTTGCTTTTAGTGCCGCAATCTTCTTATTTACTTCAGCTTTGACTTGCTGTGAGTGAGCTTCGGTGTGGGTAATTTTTGCGATTTGGTCGATACGCTTTAATAACCCCTCAACGTTTGCTTCGGTATTGACGATCTCGACATCGACACCAGCAGATTTCAATTGAGAAATCGCGTTGTCAGGTCCCATTTCATCTGAGCCAATTAGTGTCGTTGGCTCTAAAGCAATCAAGCCTTCTGCTGAAAGGTTTCGGTGGTAACCAATCTTCGGCAGGTTCTCTGCTTGAGGGAAATGGCTGGTCACATCAATCGCCACTAACTGCTCTTCAGCGCCTAATGCCAAGACCAATTCAGTAACGGCACTGCCTGCACTTATGATTCGAGGTTGTTCTACGTCATTGGCCATTGCCGTTGGCGCAGTCAGTGCCAAGCTGATTGCAGCTACTGAAAGGAGATGTCTCTTGGTCGTTAATTTATTGAGCACGTTTAAGTTGTTCATAATCATTTCTTTATATTATCTACTTGTTTCGCGAAGATTCTCAGTGAGCAGTCCGTTCGCATTGTGAGTTCGTATCGATAGAGAGGTTTAGCTCTGCTTCTTTGGTGTTAGTAATCAAGAGCCAAACTTCATGAAAATAGAGAGTTGTTCTAGCCATCTTCAGTGAGCAATTGAGTCGCTGGTATTCCGTTCTCTTGAAGGAAAGACAGCAATTTCACTAGGTTCTCAACGTTGGCGGCTTTATCTGCACCAATGATGATCGGCTTCTTGTCTGATGTGCCTGTTTCTTCTAGCAATGCAATCTTGAAGTTTTCCCAGTCGATGTACTCTTGGCCGTTAATCGCCCAGTAGGGTTCGTGGTCTAAGATATTGACGCTAATCGAATCTTTATGAACTTCAGAAACGTTCTTAATATCAGAGCTCGGCAGTTCGACTTCTAATGACTCCAACTTCACCGATGCTGTCAGCAGCAGGAAAACCATCACGATAAAAATGATGTCGAGCAGCGGTGTTAAGTCCGGAGCTAAACTTTGTGTTTGAGATGAGTGGGGCGTTTTAATCATGCTTGTCTCGCATCACCGACAGCGACTTTGTTTAATGATGAATCTTTAGTTTCGTCAGACTGATTAGTTTGAATCGACATGCCTTCTAACCACACATTCACATAATTCAAAGTATGTTCTAGCTGCGCCAAAACCCTATCGGCCCAAAGTCCAAGCAGTTGAGACCCTGAGATCGCAGGCAGTGCAATCATCAAACCTGCAGCTGTGGTTCTCATTGCTAAGCCAAGGCCGTCAGCTAGATCGTTAGGTGTAATACTTCCGGTGGTAGCAGCTACACCTTTGAACATCTCAATAAGACCAAGCACCGTACCAAGCAAGCCAATTAGTGGACTGATCACGCCGATTAAACCAAGCAATCTTAAACCTGCATGCAGCTGGTGGCGTTTTTCTTGTAGCCAGATGCCTGCCGCATCTTCACGTAGTCCTTTCGAAAAAGAGTGGTGAGCAAGCAACATCGAGACGCCCTTGTACAGCAGCGGTCGTTTACCTGAAATAGACTGAGCGAGAGCCTCAATCTCTTTGCTGTTGGTTGGCGAGATCTGATTGAGCTCGCGACGAATGGCGCGTTTGCCAACACCAATGCTTAACATCACTTGGAAGACACGTTCAGCGATGATCATTGCGGTTAATGCTGAACAGATAAGAAGAGGCCAAGTCATTAAGCCAAGTTGATCTTGTAAGTAACTGATTTGTTGCATGATTATTCCAACCTAAAACGAACAGGTAGTTGTACTCGGTGAGCAATCGCTCGACCATTGACAGTGTGGGGTGAGAACTTCCATTTTTTAATGGCGTCTAAAGCGGCGTTGTCGAGTATTAGTACGCCTGATGAATTTACTAATGCTTGCTTAATTTGTTTGCCTTCCGCGTCTAACCAGACCTCATAAATTGCGACCCCTTCAATACCACGACGTCTTGCCTGTCGAGGGTAAGTCGGGGGAGTAGGGGGAGCTGAAAACGAAGGCTTAGTGACTAGCACAGGCTCTTGGTTTGATACGCCTTGGTTTACTTGCTGAGGTTGGTTGGCAGACTCAGCCAGATTTCTATCGACTTTCTTGTCGGCCAGTTTTTCTGGTTGAGGCGTTGGTTTGGACTTTGGTTCTGGGCGTTCTTTCTTAACGACCTTTTTCTGAGTCACTGGTTTCTTCTCGACTTTCTTTTCAACAACCTTTTTCTCTACTTTCTTGGGTTGAGGCTTATTGGTGATCGCTTTTTTCTTTGGCGTCGGTTTGGCTTGCTTTGGCTCAACGGCCTTGGGTTCGACAGGTTTAGGTTCAGCTTGTGAGACCGTTTCTTTGATTGGTTCTGGTTCAACCGGCTCTGTGATGGTTTTTTGTTGAGCTGGAGAAGGCGTGCTCTTGGGAGTGAAGTTGATCGATACCGTGTTCGATTGGCTACCTGCAGGCATCGCGAATACTTTGGATTCTTGAGCAACAAATAATAGCGCTGCATGAATCACTAACGATGCACCGCCTGCAATAACATATCTAGGAACGTTCACACTCAATCCTTTACCAAATCCAAAATCTGTATCGGATTATTGCTTAGAATCTAAATAAGATCAATTATCAATTGCATTATCATTTGCGTCTATTTATGATTATTTCAGTTTTAGCGAATAGTCTTCCAGACTTTGCTATGTAAGTGTTTAGAGAGATTATATGAGTCTTAATATCTATAAGTATGACGAATCAGTCTTGGGTATTTCTAGCCCTGATCCGCTTCGTTTTGCGTTTGCTAAAAAGCATTCTGCCCATGCCGGAGGAAGTTCAATTCCGGTCGACCCGAGCAAGAAGTTGGAGCTCTTTGATGAACTGATGTTAAGTGAAGGGCAAAAACAGGATAAACGTTGCTTGTATATCCATATTCCTTTTTGTCGTGTGCGTTGTACGTTCTGCAATTTCTTCCAAAATGCCGCCAGCCGTAAATTAGTCGATGAGTATTTCGATGCGCTGATGGTTGAGCTAAAGCAAAAAGCCAAAACACCTTGGGCTCAGTCTGGACTATTTCACGCTGTCTATATTGGTGGCGGAACACCCACCGATTTGTCTCCTCAACAAGTTGAGCAGCTTGGTAAAGCCATTCGTCAATATTTCCCACTAGCAAACGATGTGGAAATGACCTTGGAAGGACGCATCAATCGCTTTGGCGACGAGATGTTTGATCGTGCGCTTGAAGGTGGTTTCAATCGCTTCTCATTCGGTATTCAAAGTTTCAACACTCAAGTTAGACGCAGTGCCAAGCGCCTAGATGACCGAGAAGTTGTGTTGGAACGTATCAGTGCTTTGAGCCGCACCGAGCAAGCCCCCATCGTTCTGGATTTGCTGTACGGATTACCATACCAGTCTATGGAAGTGTTCCAACAAGACTTAGAAGATTACATGTCTACTGGTGCACACGGCATTGACCTTTACCAACTGATTGTTGGGGGTAATGCTCCTATGCTGAATCTCGTTGAGAAAGGAAAAATACCACCACCGGCCAATACGCCAGATAAGGCGAGTATGTATTTGGCGGGTGTTGAGTTCATGGCAAAAAATAAGGTCAAGCAACTGAGCGTGAATCACTGGACTCGTGATAATCGAGAACGCAGCATTTACAACAGCTTAGCGAAAACTTATGCCGAAGTTCTACCCATTGGTTGTGGCGCTGGTGGCAACATCGGTGGTCATGGAGTAATGCAACATCGAACTTTAGACAGCTACATGGAGTCTATAAAGCAAGGTCAATTACCTATTGCCATGATGACGAAGCAAAGCTCATTAGAGCCAAGCTTCTCTTCATTGAAGGCAGGTTTTGATTCTGGTGTTGTTAGAAGAAGCACATTACCGACCTTTATGGGACAAGACACGTTCGACTACCTTAAGCCTTTGTTCGCGCATTGGGAAAAGAACGGTTTAGTTGAGCTTTCGGAAGATTATCTGAGCCTGACTATTGCTGGCAGCTTTTGGGCGGTAAGCCTAGCGCAGAGTGTGATTCAAGTGCTTAACGCTGAATACCAAGCCATGCACCCAGCACCTAAAACGTCAGGTTTGGGCGTACACCCGCATGCAAGTTTGAAGCACGCTTAATATCGAATTTTTAGTTTATAACTTACGTAAATTACTCGTTTATACGGAACATATTCAATGACAGATACAACATTAGAAATGACAGAAACTCTAGAACAACGTGTCGCTCTTATTCTAGAAGAAGAACCTAAGCTACTTCCTACTGCGATTGCTGAGAAGCTAGGCGTTTCAGAAGTTGAAGTAGTGGCTGCTTTTCCAAACGACATGGCGGTAATGCTAGATGGCGGCCGTGCTCAAGAGATTCTAGAAGGTTTAGTGGGCTGGGGCCCGGTGACCACAATTATGCATTCATTTGGCTCAATCTTCGAAGTAAAGGCGCCGTTCCCTAAAGGTAAAGTCGCGCGTGGTTACTACAACTTGATGGGCAAAGAGGGCGAGCTTCATGGTCACCTAAAACTTGATAACGTTAAACATATCGGTTTGGTGAGCAAGGCGTTCATGGGTCGTGAAAGTCATTACTTCGGTTTCTTCAGTGAAACGGGCGAGAACATTTTTAAGATCTACCTAGGCCGCAATGAAAAGCGTGAGCTTATTACCGACCAAGTAGAACGCTTCAAAGCACTAAAAGAACAAGCTTAAGCACGATTAACGGCAAGCTTAACTAAGGTTGCCAACTCGTTTAAACAGTACATCAATGCTCGAGGATCGTTTAGTTCGCTCATGATCGCTCAACCTCGGGCAAAAATAATAAATCAGAGAAAGTGAAGAAAGGAATTACCCATGGAACAGCAAGTAAAACAAGAACGTCTACAAGGTCGCCTAGGTCCAGAAATTAAAGAGTTTCGCCAAGAGCGCCGTACCCTTCAACTTGCAACGGTTGATGAAGAAGGTCGCCCGAACGTAAGTTACGCGCCTTTCGTTCAGAACCAAGAAGGTTACTTTGTTCTAATTTCTGATATTGCTCGTCATGCTCGTAACTTGAAAGCGAACCCTCAAGTCTCTTTGATGATGATTGAAGATGAAGAGAGCTCGAAGCAGCTTTACGCACGTAAGCGTTTAACGTTTGATGCTCAAGCAAGTGTTGTTGAGCGTGAAACCGAACTTTGGACTCAAGTGATTGGCCAGATGCAAGAGCGTTTTGGTGAAATCATTGATGGTTTGAGCCAACTTCAAGACTTCTCTCTATTCAACCTTAAAGCAGAGAATGGCCTATTCGTTAAAGGCTTTGGTCAGGCATACCAAGTATCGGGTGACGACCTAGTAGATTTCGTTCACCTGCAAGAAGGCCACAAAAAAGTGTCTAACGAGTAATCTCGTTTAACCGATTTCTTCAGGAGCCCTCCAATGTGAGGGCTTTTTTATGTCTAAATCAAAGAGTTTGGTATATTGGCGTTTGATGACTATTTATGTGTAAGGATCGGTACGTGAAACCAGTAAGTCGAGATTGGGACGAGTTCTGTTACCCATTTATCTATGAAGACAGCCCTATCTGTGATTTCGAGATTTTGTCGGATGAACTTTGTTGCCGAGTTGGATTGGTGTTGTCTTTAGAGCTAGAGCCTCAGGTTCGTGAGATCCTGCAACGCTTGCAGCCAAACATCTACCATTTGAATGGCTCTGTGCGCGGTAAGCTTGCCATCACCGAGTCTGAATTGGTCGAGCTCAAGCAAGACTATCATCGTATCCGTGAGCAGCTAGAAGGTGGTTTTAAAGGCTTTGTCTTACCCGGTGGGCACCGAGTGTCTAGTGAACTTCACTTGTGTCGTTGTCAGGCTAAAAAGGTCGTGCGAGCTTTGGTGAGTATTGAACATCATGAAAGCAAAAAGTCGCCAGACCCGATTCTTTTCAAATACGCCAACTTAGTCGCGAACACACTCTATGCATTGGCGTCTTTTACCAATCATGTCAATGAAGTTGAAGAAGTGGAATTTGTGAGTAAGAGTTATTCTATGCCAAAGAAATCTTAAGGAAGAGCTCTATATTGATTCATATCTAATAACTAATCCTTAAGAAGCTAAGAAGCTAAGAAGCTAAGAAGCTAAACCATTAAGCACTATGCTAGGTTTAGCTTCTAAAACAGAGCCTAAGCAGCCGTAGATGCTTCGTTTAAGACTTTTGCGCCGCGTAGCATGGCTTCGATTAATTCGCCCGCATTGAACTTCTCAAGCGCTTCATGTGCACCTACCTGATTGGCTCGGTCGACACAGATTTCACTGGACAGTGAGGTATGCAAAATACAGTAGGCATGACTCAGTGCGCTGTCATTTTGTACTTCAAACGCAAGCTCATAGCCATCGAGTCCAGGCATCTCAATATCACTCACGAGTAGATCAATTGCTGTACCTTTTGCGGCCTCGCCTCGCATCAGGTCAATAGCATCTAAGCCGTTATTACAAATGCTGTAAGGGATGTTGATGCTGTCTAAGGCATCTGACAGCTGTTTCCGCGCGATTAAAGAGTCATCAACCAATAAGATATTCAGCGCTTTGAGACGCTCCCTTTCTACATCGGTCAGCATTGGAATATGTGCGTTTTCATAAGCCGGGTAGATCTTAGAAAGTAATAACTCCACGTCGAGCATTTGCACGATACGATCTTCAAAACGCGTAATACCCGTAACAAACACATTACGACCCACACTGGTGGGTGGCGATTCAATGCTTTTCCAATCACATTCAATGATTTTATCAATCGAACGAACCAAAAAGGCCACAACTGTTCTCAAACAGTCAGTAACGATGAGTACACAATCTTGGTATTCAGCGGGTGTTATCGGTCGAAAGCCAATCGCGGCAGACATATCAATGACTGGAACGGTAAGATCGCGGATGGTCACCGTACCAATCACGTGATGATGGGAGTATGGGATTTGAGTCATCGGCTGAAAAGGCACTATTTCTCTTACCTTAAGCGTGCCAATCGCAAAACTTTGAGTAAGGGATAATTTGAACATCAACATTCCCTGTGACTGACTCGCTTTACTGATCGGTTTGGCCATAAGTGGCTCCTACTTAATACGCGCTTAATTTATAAGGATTAATTTAAAGGGAAACAGGGGTATCGGCAAGTCACTATACGGTTTTTAGGGGCTTTAAGGCAGTTGTTTTCGGTTATAGAGTGAAGATTGACAGTTCTTGGGTTAAAATCACGCTAAACGCGCGCTGTCGATGGTTTTATGTCGACAAGTCGTTAGCGATAAACAGAATTACAACAGTCAGTTCATTAACGATGTTCTAAACCGTCGTAAGTAAACTGACCGCAACACACTGAGAATTATCATGGCAAGAACAGCAGCAGCGCTTCATATTTTGGTGAAGCACAAAGAAGTAGCAGAAGACATCATCAAGCAGCTTAAAAAAGGCGCTAAGTTTCAAACGCTAGCGAAGAAACATTCAACGTGTCCATCTGGTAAAAAGGGCGGCGACCTAGGCGAGTTCAAAAAAGGTCAAATGGTGCCTCAGTTTGATAAGGTTTGTTTCTCTGGCGAGACGCTTGTACCCCACCTTGTGAAAACAAAATTTGGCTGGCACATCGTGAAGGTTCTTTACAGAACTTAGCTATAAATATGTGTTAGATTGAATAAAAGGAGCGTATATACGCTCCTTTTTTGTATCCATTTTCCGCACTTTAAACGCTTATGTAACTTGGTTGTTCTAAGGCAACCAAAGTTATGTAGCGGCAGTTTAGTGAATCAATGTTGTTTCGAGATGATCTCTTCGAATAAAACTTGGATTAGCTTGCTACCATGGTCAGTGCTCCAGTCTTGCGCCAGTTCTGCAATCAACTGATTGGTTGAAGTTAGGGTAACGCCGTGTTTTTCCATTCTTCTTAGTGCTGTTTCATCAGCTAATGTTGTTGGAGACCCAGACCCGTCAACCACGACCTGTACATTGTAACCTTCAGCTATGGCTGTGATCGCTGGGTAAACAACACATACATCCGTGGTGATCCCTGCAATGATGATATTTTTGCGTCCAGTTGCTTTAACCGCAGCCGCAAAGTTTTCATCTTTCATGCTATCGACAACTCCTCCACGAAGAATACGATTCTCGTAAGCTTCTGGTACTGCGTTAATCAGCTCATCAAAAAGAGGGCCTTGTGCTTGATCTTCCATACTCGATGTTAGGATCAGCGGCATCTTGGTCACATGTGCAGCGCGAGCTAATGCGACCGTGTTGTTTCTGATCTCTTCTAGGTTAGCCGAGCCAACCCAACCCATGGTGCCAACCTGATGGTCGATCAGTAGCATGACAGAGTTTTCTGGAGTGAATGTTGTATTATTCATAATGGACTTCCTTTTTTAGTTATTGGTTTACTTGCTGGGATTGCAGTTGTTTTATTCGTCTAACACCTGCGATTAAGTTGCTAGTGCTGCTGTGTAATGATGCTCCATTACTAATGAAGTCTTGTTTTAATGGGGTTCCCGAGACGATCACAAACTCAGCATTACTCTCTAATGCAGAGACAGCGATTAGCGATGTATTCTTATCAAACACACCTAATTCACCCGCTGATACGTCTTTACTTCCGACTCTGACAGAGCCATGGCGTACAAAAATAAAGGCTGTTGTCTGTGATGGTTCTCCTGCGTATTGCCATGTGTATTCGGCATCTAAGTTGATGTGTAAATACGTCATATCAACAGGAGTGAGAGCCTTGCTTTGTTTGCCGTTAAATCGTCCCACAAGTACTTTGGTGATTGAATGAGCCTCTTCAACGACAGGGAGTTGCTCTTGTTGTTGGGTTGAATAAGTGACAGGCCCCAATTCATGTTCGTCTTCGGGTAAGGCAACCCAGAGCTGAAATGCATCCGCAACTTTGTTGTCCGGATGAACGGTCTCTTTGTGCAGCACTCCCGAACCTGCAGACATGATTTGTATGCCTCCGGCTTCTAATAAGCCTGAATGTCCGCCGGTGTTTTTGTGAGCAATAGCACCAATCTGTGGATAGCTTATGGTCGCTACGCCTGAATGTCCGTGAAAGTCAAAACCGGCGGTTCCCTTCACATTCGACATTTTAAAGTGGTCCCACAGCACAAAAGGGTTGAGATCTTTCAGGTTCGATGAGCTTACATAGCTCGTTACGGGGCCGTGATTTCGACCATTTCTGATTTCATGTATTTGTCTAATCATTTTGTTAGTCCTTAAATTTGATTGCTGAAAATAATATTAATAAAAGAATCATTACTTGATTAGATGGTATATTTGGTTTTGTTAATCCCGTTATTAAAGGTAATAAGGATGAATCTGAATGACATCAAGGTGTTCATTGACGTTGTAGAGGCTGGGAGTTTTGCTGGTGCAGGTAAAGTTTTGGATATGCCTTCTACGACGGTAAGTAGGAAGGTGCAGATGCTCGAAGCTGACTTAGGCGTTAAGCTCCTTCATAGAAGTACTCGTAAGCTTTCTATGACAGAAGCAGGGCACCAATACTTCCAATCGTGCCAACAACATCTTGCTGCTCTAGAAGAGGCTAATGAACAGATCAAGCAAACTCAGCTAGAGCCAAAAGGCAAAATTCGTATTACGTCGCCATTAGAATTTGCGATTCAATACGTACAACCTTGGATCGTCGAGTTCTTAAATCAATACCCGGATATCAGTATCGAACTCGATACTTCAGATGACTATATCAACATGGTGGAAGAGCGAATGGATATCGCGTTTCGCTCTGGGACGCTGCAAGACTCTTCGCTCATTGCGAGAAGGATTGGTCCCAAGAAGAATATCTGTTGTGCTAGCCCAGTGTTCCTGACAAAGGCTGAGAAGATCAAAGTGCCAGAGGACCTTCAGAAGGTTAATTGTTTGGTTATGGGCCACTCAATAGCCCATAACCGATGGCATTTTACAAAAGCTGAACAGGCTCATCATGTCGAAGTGACTGGTTTCTACGCGGCGAATGGCGCCAGGTTAATTATCGACTCGGCATTGCAAGGGCTCGGCGTCGCTTATATTCCAATTGCATTAGCGACCCCATACCTTAAAAATGGCCAATTAGTGCCAGTGCTAACTGACTATGACACACCAACCTCAGACATGTTTGTGGTCTATCAATTTCATCGATACATGGCGAAACCGACCCGACTCTTTGTCGATTTTGTGATGGAGAAAGTGACGCCAAATGCGCCTTGGGAAGGTTGATGCGCTTTATTCTGCATTTTGTTTGGATTGTTCGATGTTTGTTTCAGGGCGTTTATCAAGAATATCTCGCCTCAAGGCACTGCCTTTGCAAAAGTATGTAACTGAAGTTCTGTCGTAAAACTGTTGTATCATATGCATCGAATGGAATTTAAATGAGAGCTTATACGCTCCTTTTTTGTCACTTTTTTGCGCATTTTGAAGCACTACGGTTGAGTGTTCATCCCAGACGTTATGCGATAATTGGCACTACGCCCTTGACTATCCGCCGTGACTAATCGGTGGGAGGAGGAGGGTTTTTAATGAGTAACTCATATAATAAATACCATTCTTAAGGAAATTTATGCAGCTTTGCCTTTTAGCCTTTGTATTTATCTAGAAAGCTGTAAACAAGTTTGGTAGGAGAACAACATGGATAGTTCAGCTATGTTAAGCAACCCAGCGACAGATGTGATATTGCATGCCTTTGACTGGTGCTACGTTGACGTAATGAAGAACGCCCCACTGATCCAAGAGTTGGGTTATAAATCTGTTTTAGTATCACCGGCAATGAAATCACTGCGCGGCCCTAAAGGTTGCGACCGTGATTCTGGCACCCAATGGTGGCAGCGCTATCAACCACAAGATTACCGTGTGATTGATAATCAGTTGGGTGACACGCAAGATTTCACTGCGATGGTGAACACGTTAAAGCAACACGGGCTTCGTACCTATGTGGACGTCGTGTTTAACCACATGGCCAATGAGTCGGGTATCCGTGGCGATTTAACGTATCCAAATCAGCAAGACATGGCGTCTTATCAAGAAGATGCTGACTATTACGAATCTATACGTTTGTTTGGCGATCTTTCTAAGCCTTTATTTGATGAAAACGACTTTGTTGAAGCGTTTGGTATCAAAAACTGGAAAGACACTTGGGAAGTGCAGAACGGACGTATTACCGGTGGAGTTAGTGACCCTGGCTTGCCAACGCTGTTAGACAACGACAATGTGGTCGCGCAGCAGAGAGCTTACCTAAAAGCCTTAAAAGAGATTGGCGTGAAAGGGTTTCGCATAGACGCAGCGAAACACATGACACTGTCACATCTACGCAAGGTGTGGACTGATGATATCTGCGAAGAAATGCACATCTTTGGCGAGATCATTACTGATGGTGGTGCGACCAAAGAAGAGTACGAGCTGTTCCTTGAGCCTTACCTCAAACACACTCGCTTAGGCGCTTATGATTTTCCTCTGTTCAATACTATCTTCAAATCCTTTGAAGAGCAGGGCAGCTTTAAATCTCTGATCAACCCTTACTGTTTTGGTCAGGCGTTATCGAATATGCGAGCAATCACTTTTGCCGTCACTCATGATATTCCTAATAATGAAGTATTTTTGGATCACGTAATGGGTGAAGTTGACGAGCGATTAGCTCATGCCTTTATTCTTGGTCGAGATGGCGGTGTGCCGCTTGTTTACAGTGAACTGAGTACCAGCGGCATTCTGGATCAGAACGGTCAGCCTCGTTGGCTTAACGATTGGCAAGCGCCTTACATGAAAAACATGATTCAGTTTCATAACCATGTTCATGGCGAAGCGATGCGTGTGGTTGAGGCAAATGATGATTTGCTGGTGTTTGTCCGTGGCGACAAAGGCATTGTGGTGATCAACAAGTCGAAGCGAAGTAAAACGGCATCACTGACTTGGACTGGTACAGTAACGGATTTATTGTCTGGTGCAGTGTTTGATTGTGTCGATAAGACGCTAACCATTCAGGTTGAATCTAATCAGTGCATGATGCTGACGACCAATGAGTTCGAACCTGTGATGAGTTAAGTCTGATCGGTTAGAAAGAGAAGTCGAAAAAAGAAAGACCCGTTTACTAGCATCTAGTAAACGGGTCTTTTGTTTTTAGGTTCTTGGCGGAACGCTGATTAAACTATGTGTTGGTTAAGCTAAGCGCTGATTAACACAAACTTCTGTTAAACCGTAAACTTGTTCAATAGCTCGTCTTGTTGGCGAACATTGTCAGTTTGTACCTGCATTGCCGTGTTTGCTTCTTGAGCCGCGTTGGATACTTGTGTTGAAAGGTCTTTGATCTTAACTGTGTTGTTGTTGATCTCTTCCGCTACTAAGCTCTGCTCTTCTGCTGCTGAAGCAATTTGAATATTCATATCAGAGATACGCTGAATCGCGTCACGGATGCGGTCAAGTGAAGAGTTTGCTTGCTGAGCACGTTCAACGGCGTCAGTGGCTGTGTCTTTACTTTGGTTCATCGCGTTCGATACTGAGCTTGCACCCGCTTGGAGTTGCTCGATCATGTTGCGGATTTCAGTGGTCGATTCTTGAGTACGTTGTGCCAGAGTTCGAACTTCGTCGGCTACGACTGCGAAACCACGGCCTGATTCACCAGCACGCGCCGCTTCAATCGCTGCGTTCAATGCGAGTAGGTTAGTTTGGTCTGCAATATCGTTGATTACTTTAAGAATCGTTTCGATGTTGGCTGTTGCTGATTCCAGTACTTGTACTTCTGCAACCGCTTGGTCGATACGAGCTGAAAGGTTATCAATCGCTTGAGTGGTGTCACTGACTACAGATGTACCGTCTAGCGTTGCTTCGTCTGCTTCACGGGCTGCTGCTGCTGCGCCTTGAGCGTTATTCGCTACTTCTGTTGCCGTCACCGCCATTTCGTTCATTGCGGTTGCTAACTGCTCTAGTTCCTGCAGTTGCGTATTCATCGCGTTTGCTGATTCGCCTGCGCCTTTAACCGTGATTTCAGTACCACGCTTAATCTCAACACCAATCGCTTTTGATTGAATGATTTGGTTTTGCAGGTTTTCAGTAAAGGTATTGAAACCTTTTGCTAGGTCAGAGAACTCTTGGTCTGTGTTGGTATCTAGGCGCTTAGTTAAGTCACCTTGACCGCTCGCCACATCTTGAATTGCTTGGTTAAGTACATCAAGTGGACGCATTAACACACGAATCAAAACAGTCAGTGCAATGATGCTGAGAATAACCGCAATCAACGAGTAGATCATTGAGCTGTTTTTCAAATCTTCAACGGTTTGGTAAGCGATCTCTTCATCAAGGATTGCACCTATGTACCAATCTTCACTTGGGATGTGAGTGAAGTTCACTAGGAACATCTTGCCGTCGACTTCAATTTCTTGAGAGCCTTCACGAATGCTTGCTTGTGGCATATAGCTTGAAAGCGTTTCGCCATTGTTTTTCGCATTCGGGTGAGCAATCGTTGTGCCGTCGGCAGTGACTAAGAATAGGTAGCCAGCATCGAACAAGTTCACTTGGTTTACCAATGTCGCAAGGTTAGTCAATTCTAGGTCGTAGAACATACCTGCCGTGAAGCGGCCGTTGTCTTTGACTGGCGTACCTACAGAGATGATGACTTTCTTACTTGATGCATCCACATAAGGAGCGGTAACAACTAAACTGTTTTTGGATTTAGCATCAATGTACCAAGGGCGAATTCGTGGATCGTAATCAGGGCCAGCTTCCCAACCGTCATCATTTTCAATAACGAAACCGTTTGCTTCGTAACCAAAGCCAACCGCTAGGAAGCTGCTTTTAAGCTTTGGCTTTTCTAATATTTCTTTTACGTAAGTACGATCTTCAGGGTTGATCTCGATGACTTCAGTCGTCGATTGAGCCAACGCTTTCTTGGCGTTCATCTCTGATTCGACGGTATTTTTAACGCCAGAGACCATTTCTTTCAGGCTTGCATTGACGTGGTTTTCTACAGCACTTCTTACAGTGTAAAGTTGTTGTATTGAAAGCAATGATACTGTCACTAGCAGCAAGGCTGATGATGCAGCAACCACCTTATGGCTAAATTTCATTGAGTTTTCCCCTTCTCACAGACTTTGCGAAGACTAAAGTTAATCGTATTTTTGTAATTATATATATCGACTAGATTGAAATTTACTTGAGTTTAATTTCACAAAATAGACTACAAAAATACAACAACCCACACAATGCAAAATTCACTTATTTACATATTTGCTACTTTTATTATTTGGTTCAATGAGTTGAAGAATTGGTTTTATCGGAGTGTAAGGGCATTAAGAATGTATTAATTTAGCGTTTATGTGTGTTGTTTTCTATTCTCAGGCGAGAAGGAAGGTAAACAGATATGAAATTAAATGATATGCCAATTTTATATATTGGCTGTATTTTTGTCGGGTAGGTGAATGTATTTTAAGCGGGTAGGGAATGTATTTACTGGCAATAAAAAGCCCCACAAAAGTGAGGCTTTATAAAATAGTTCTTAATTACGCTATATCAGTAGGGGCTAATTTAGAATATTAGATGTGCTACACCAGCGATAACCGGAAGTGTAATTAACGTACGCAGAATAAAGATAATAAACAGCTCGAGGATGTTCACTGGAATCTTACTGCCTAGAAGCAGAGCACCTACTTCAGACATGTAGATCAGCTGAGTTACCGACATTGCTGCAATAACAAAGCGAGTCATTTCGTTGTCGATAGAAGCCGCAAGGATTGCCGGGATGAACATGTCTGCAAAACCAACCACGATGGTTTCAGATGCTGCAACCGCTTCAGGAACACCAAGTAGCTCTAGGAATGGAATGAAAGGTTGACCTAGGAATGAGAATACCGATGTGTATTCCGCAATAACCAGTGCCATCGTACCAAGGCCCATAACAACAGGCAGTACGCCAAATACCATATCCACGGCGTTACGGATGCCTTCAGCAAATACTGACTTAGCTGACTTAACTTGTGATGCTTTGTTTACTGCTAGCTCAAGACCCCAAGAGAATGTTGAGTGACCGGCAGGGATCGCGTCAGCGTCTTTGTGAGGCTTGCTGCCATCAATGAAGGTGTCTTTCTTCATACTTAGTGGCGGAAGGCGAGGGATGATTACCGCAGCCACAATACCCGCTAGACAGATTGCTGCGTAGAAAGGCAGGAATAGGTGCTCTAGCTCTACTTGAGCAATAACCACAAGACTGAACGTGATAGAGACTGCAGAGAAAGTCGTACCAACTACAGCGGCTTCACGCTGCGTGTAGAATTTCTTCTCGTACTGTTTGCTTGTAAGCAGGATACCGACACTGCCGTCACCTAACCAAGAAGCCATACAATCGATAGCACTACGACCTGGCAGGTTGAAGATTGGGCGCATCACTTTACTTAGTAAGGTGCCAAACAATTCTAGCAAACCAAAGTTAAGTAGTAGTGGCAGTAACAAACCAGCAAAGATAAACACTGAAAATAGAGTCGGCAGTAGCCCTTCAAGAACTAAGCCACCGGTGTTCTCTTCCCAAATAAATTCAGGGCCGACTTGGAAGAAAGCCATGAATGCTGCAGCACCACCGATCAGACGAACCAACAACCACAGTGGAGATGGGTTGAAAAGGCCGTTTAAAAATGAGTTCGATGTAATGAATGCAGGCTTGAAAATGGTGCTTAAAACGGAAGCTACAGACATGAAGGCAACGATTGCAGTGATAATAGCAACTAGAGACTCACCGAAAACCGCTTGAATTGATTTGGCTAGAATAGCGACAGGGATCGTTAGATCACCTTGGTAGCTGATTGGTGCCATGAAAAGGAATAAACCAATCAGAGATGGGATTAAGAAAACCCAGAAACTGCCTTTAGATTTCTCTGGTTGAGCAGTATTCGTGTTGTTAGACATGTTAATTGTTCTCGTATTTCTACATGTAAAAAAGCCACATCCTTGGCGTTTTTATTCTCTAAACATCCGTATTTTCTCATTGGCTGCAAGATTACCCAGTATTGATAGTGCTTGCAATACTATTCATCAAATATCGCTAACTATTCACACTGGTTATTCTGCAACTCATTAAGAGTTTAGAATAAAGTGTTGCGGATGTTACGTAATTTGAGGATATATTGCCAGGTATTTATAAATTGACTGGCGTTTCAGTTCGATAGGTCAGGTAGAGCCAGTAGCTAAATGCGATAATGAAGGCGAAAGAGGCAGGAAAAGCCAGAGCCAAAATTTCAAAGCGCTGGAACAGACAAGCACCGCTTAAACCACCAAACAGAAAGCCAACCACAATGAACATCAGCAGTTTGGCTTTACGACGGTCAAAAGGCATCCCCTTTAAGCGAGCACCAATCATGATCCCAAGATCCGTGATGATCCCGCTCATGTGCGTTGTTCGAATGATCGCACCGCTGTAAGTCGTTATCATCGCGTTCTGCAAACCACAGGCTGCTGAAGCGAAGTATTGACCTGAAGTGTAGCCCTGTAACAGTGCCCAAAGTGCTAAAAATAGCAGCCCACCTTCAATACACAGAGCAACGCCGTAACGACGCCCTAACTTCAGTGCTTGGTTCTCAATAAAGAACCCGCTGAAGGCTGCACCTAACATAAAGCTCATGATAATCAGTAAAAGATGTAAAGAAGCCGAAGTTGGTGTGAGCAGGCTACTGCCTAATAAAGACATGGTGCCTGAAATGTGGGAGATCGCTTGATGCTGAAAGCCGAGTAAGCCAATCGCATTAACACTGCCAGCAAGGCCTGCGAGTAGCAAAGCGCCGTATTCAACCCAGCGAGGTAGCTTAGAAATCATGTGGTTCACCCTGGGTTAAAAAGAGGAGCAGATTATAACGCTAGCGAAAAGATACGCTAGCGCTGTGGTGCGTTGATATTTGATCTTAGGCAACAGTATTGCAGTTTGTTCTAATGCAGTTGCTTTATCGAGATAAAGGTCAGTAACAGGCTAGTTGTAGTGACTCATTTGATGGTCAAATTTGACCCAGCCGTGTTTGCGTTCTTCGTAGACTGAAAAGCTCGGTAGCGGAAAGTCTTGCTCTTTAAATAATCCGAGTGGGACGATATAAAAATCGGCAGCAGCAACAGATTGTAAGAGCATGGTGGTGCCACACTTAGGACAAAACTGATAGGTCACTTCACTGCCCTTATCACTGATGCGTGAGAAAGAGGTGACTTCTCCGTTTAATGTGACTTGTTCTATTGGGAATAGAGCCTGAACACCAAACACACTTCCGGTGCGTTTCTGACATTCATAGCAATGGCATACAGAGGTTCGTTGAGGCTCGCCTCTGCATACTAGGTTGACTGCTCCACAGCGGCATTCGCAACTTCTGATATTTCTATCTTTAATATGATTGATATCCATCCATGCTCCACTTCTGGTTAACCCTGTATTGATAATTATACTAAAGCCCTTTATGGTCTGCACAACTGGATGAAAACAAAAGAATATAATTGCTCATGAAAAAGAAAATCTTACCTATACCTCTGATTTTACTGATTCCAATTGTCATGCTGGTTGTGGTGATAGTGGCGGGTATTTATCGCTTTAGCTTAAGTGACGAAGAGATCTTGGCGAAGTTTCCTTCTTCTCAAGTCAGTTATGACCCTGTTGTTGAAACCGTTTTTGATTTGAAGACGACCAACCCATGGACAATTAAAGTACCCGAAACCAACGCGTACGCTTTTATTAATGAAGTTGATGAACCTAGAACTATAGCCTTTGGACGCTATGACTCGGGTGTTGAGCGTGGTGTGGTAACGGTAGACACCAACAACCTTTCAGCCGTCACGTTGGGCAAGGCGAGTTTCTTTGTCGCACCGATGTGGGTATCTAACCAAGGCAGTGGCGTGTTCTATTATCTTGGCTTGTTTAAACATGACCAGCAGCGAAGCCGTGTCGTGCTAGTCGACCAGCTTTTTCTAGGCGATAGAGTGCAAATTCAGACTTTAGAGGTCGCTCAGCAGCAAGATTTACAATCCGCTAGCAAACAAACAGGGGAAGGTTTTATCGGCTTTACTCAGCATTCTACGGAACAATCATTTGCAGAATCCCCTTCTGAAAAGGTGTTAATGAGCTTTTCTTTTGATACGCAATCAATTGGTAAGCAATAACGTTTTCGTTAATGCAAGGATCTGTTGTTTATGTGAGCTAAATTACATATTATCTTAATTAGATGAATGAAATTTAGACACTCCTTATGCTTGGTGTCTGCCTATTTTTACAAATGGAGCTTGCGAATGATTAATAAACGTTTTTTTAAGACGAAAGATGAAGTTGAAGTGACCTTCGAGCTAGAAGCTCAAGAAGCGAACTCTGTATCCATCGTTGCTGACTTTCTTGATTGGAAAGCCACCCCAATGAAAAAACTGGCCAAAGGGAAGGTTTACAAGTTTAAAACTCGCCTACCTAAAGATGGCGAGTTTCAATTTCGCTATCTAGTTGATGACCAACAATGGGTGAACGATGCGAATGCTGATCGTTATATCCCGAATGAGTTTGGTGAAGACAATTGCTTGGTATCGACGGTTAACGCTTAATCGAGATGACGTAGCGTGAATCAATAGAAAGCAGAAACTAGCCGTTTCTGCTTTTTTATTTGGCGGTTAATATTATTAATCGTGAAGCGGGTTTCCACTTACGGTAACTCAATGACTTAGTCTAAATTGGGCAGATTCACATCATATTATGACAATGCAATGATGATTTATGCGTTTGAAAAGCATATCCTATGCCTTTATATCGTAGAAAGACCTGTTTACCGTGTATTCAAAAATATTTTCCTCTCCGTTTGCTGAGCTTTCACCTGTAAAAAAAGTAGCTATTTTAGGACTGCCACTTATTGCAGCGTTTGGTATTGCTTTGCAATCTTCAGAATCGGATCTGACGAAAACGATCGATCTTGATTTACCTGACTCAACCGTTATTGAGTCAATCCTATCACCTTCTTCTGTCGCTATTATCGAACCGCCGACGTTTGAGTATCAAATTCAAACGGGCGATAATTTGAGTAGCATCTTCACTCAACTTGGATTTTCTTATAAATCGATGATGAGCGTGATGGAAACCGATTTAAACTTCCTTGCCCTAGACACACTTCGTCCTGGTAACACATTACGTTTTTGGCGTGATGAGGCGACGGGCAGCCTTTCCAAAATGGAAATTCAATTTAGTGTTGCGGATAAAGCGGTTTACCGACGACTTGAAGATGGCAGCTATGAATTTGAAGACATTTCTATTCCTGGTGAATGGAAACAAAAGCCTTTAGTGGGTGATATTCACGGCAGTTTCTCTATGTCGGCGAACAAGGTTGGCCTGAATAGTCTTGAGATTGACCACATTGTGACGCTTCTCAAAGATAAGTTGAACTTTAGCCGCGACCTGCGCGCTGGCGATCAGTTTGAAGTGCTTCAGAAAGCGCAATTTGTTGATGGTGTCGCAACCGGAAAGCGTGAAATCGAAGCGATTAAGATCATGAATCGTAATCGTGTTGTTTCTGCATACTTACACACTGATGGGCAATATTACGATGCCAATGGCGATAGCTTACAACGTGCTTTCCAACGTTACCCTGTGAGCAGTGGATGGCGTCAGAGTTCTCAGTTTAATCCTAAGCGCTTACACCCTGTGACAGGCCGAGTCTCACCTCACAACGGTACAGATTTCGCGACGCCAATTGGTACGCCAGTTCAAGCGACGGGTGATGGTAAAGTGATCATGACCCGTAAGCACCCATACGCCGGTAATTACGTGGTTATTCAGCACGGTAGCACTTACAAAACGCGTTATCTCCATTTGAGTAAGATCTTAGTTCGTAAAGGACAAACGGTATCTCGTGGTCAGCGTATTGGCTTGTCAGGTAAAACTGGCCGAGTGACGGGTGCACACTTGCATTATGAGTTAATCGAACGTGGTCGTCCTGTGAACGCGATGACAGCGAATATTCCGATGGCTGATTCAGTGCCTAAAAAGGAAAAAGCGACGTTCGTAGCGTCAAGAGATGAAGCTGATAAGCTGTTAAAGGTAGCTTTAGAAGCACAATCTAATAACAGTTAATAGATTTCTCTAAATTAGGCCGATTAATCAAGCCGCGAGAGCTTTTCTAAATACTTAAGTATTTAGTCATGCTTCGCGGCTTTTTAGATTTTGGTCTGGCTACTGCTTTATATTTTAATTTTCATGGGCTTTGAATGAGCGCTTCTGAATGAGTCACTAAACTCACGATAGCTTCAGGTCGCATAGGAGGCGAGTATAGGTATCCTTGGATCTTGTCACACCCCATATCGTGAAGTTTCTCTAGCTGTTCACGCTTTTCCACACCCTCTGCGACAAGTGATACGTTGAGTCGATGAGCAAGCTGGATGATCAACCAAACAACGCTCTCTGATGTCGAATTGGTGAGTAAATTTTGAATGAAAATGGCATCAATTTTAATGCAGTCAATCGGGTAGCTGTGAATGTAATTCAAGCTAGAGTAACCGGTGCCGAAATCGTCTAGCGCAATCGTAAAGCCTTGTTCTCGCAAAAAGTTGAGTGCGTCTTTGGTGTCTTGAGTTGGAGATAGCAATACTGTTTCGGTCAGCTCAATAACAAACTCATCAGCCTTAAAGTGATGCTGTTCAATGGTTCGAGTGAGGTAGGAAATGTAACGCTTAGAGTCGGTAAGCTCATGGGCTGAACAGTTTATTCCGAGCTTAACCTTGTATCCTAAGCCTTGTTCTAATGTCGTTTTGGCTCTGCATACCAGTTCGATAATGCGTTCACCCAGCTCGACAATTAGTCCGGATTCTTCTGCTACCTGTATAAACTCAACTGGGGATATGTCGCCGTGTTTTTCTGTTTTCCAACGAGTGAGTACTTCGAAATACTTCCAACGTTTGTCTTGTTGACCAACAATCGGCTGAGCCACAACATACATTCCGCTGTTCAGCGAGATAGAGTTTTCAAGTTCATTTCTCAAGGCAGCAATTAACTCGGTCTTTCTCTGATATCGAGATCTTAAGTGGGTGTCATAGCACTTGATATGGGTACCCGAGTATTGCTTACATTCTTTCAACGCTAGGCTGGTGTTGAAGATGATTTGCTCTACGTCTTTGCTATCTCCGGCTGATCCTGCGATGCCTATGCTGATATCAAAATCAATCCTAAGATCAATACTGTTATACCCCTGTTTTACTTTGGCGACGATTTGTTCACAAATTGCGGTTGGGTCGGCGTAATAGGTGATGAAGGCGAACTCATTTCCTGCCGTTCTAAAGGTGAGGTTATTTTCTGGGAGTGTTCGTCTCAAAATCTCAGCCAGATGTTGCAGTACCTTGTCTCCAACATAGTTGCCGTGAAGATCGTTAATCGCTTTAAAACTATTAATGTCCAGTATTGCTAACGTAAACGGTGTTGAGTTTTGCTGAGTGATTGATTCTAGCGTATCAGATAAGCAACTGCGGTTAAGTAGACCTGTTAAGCTATCGTGTGAGACTTCATAGCTGAGTTGATTGACCAGTTGCTCAGAGCGATCGTTGAACCACATCTCACGTAGGGTGTGGATGATGATATCCGAAAAAAGTTGATGATGTTTAATCGCTTCTTGTTGCTGAGCATTACTCAGTGGGGAAGTAAACGTAGAAAAAAGTACCCCCATGACTTCACCGCTTTGAGTCCGTGTAGGAATCGCAATGGAATTCTGTGAGGTAATCTCTTGCCGAAAGGCAGATGTAGGTAGTGATTTGACAACGTATTGAGCAAATGAGCAATCAGGGTGGTTTTGATTAACGGCTTGCTGATAGATTTGCCCATGACGAGGGTTGATTCTGTCATGCAAGACGTGATCAGAATGAGCAATAACTAAAGGAACAATTTGGTCTGGAAAGTACTTTTTCTCAATGATAGTGGTGTACTTAGTATCGAACATTTGGTGCAGAGTAAGTACTGCTGATTCCAAAAGGTCGATACCTTCCAACTTGAGCAAGCGCCCTATACGCTCAGTGTCTATCATATTGTTGTACGTTTGTTGAGTCATAGCTACCATCCCTAGTTAACCAGATCCAGCGTGTAAGCCTGTGTGTTTAGTTTGTACGCACCTATTTTTATATGCGCTTAGTTTATTATTGGCCGCGTTGTATCATTTTTCAAATTAAGTTGAGACTTATTTCACAAAATCGGGTTATTTCTCTCTTTATCTAGCCTATCTTTCAAATGGTCCAAAAATAACTTGGTTCGCGTATGTGAGTAATCAAGCTTAGGGTAGTACGCGTAAACCATCACTTCGTCGGCGGTAATATTTGGCAATACTGGAACTAATGTCCCTTGTTTAAGATCCTCTTTGATCATTGCTTTGATGGTTAACAGCACACCCATTCCTCGTTTCGCCGCGTGAAACAAAGCCTCAGGGTTGGTGGTCGCAAAGTTGCCGTTCAAAGTGATGCGCTGCCCTTTGGTGAGTGTGACTTCACGGGTAGGGCGCTCTCCCCATATTAAGGAGTTGTGTTGTTCTAAGTCTTGCTCGTTGGTGGGATAACCATGTTTGGCAAGATAACTCGGCGCAGCATAGAAACTGGCCTTGTGTTCAAACAGCGGTGTTTTCTTGAAGCTTAATGAGTTGAGCTGTTCCAGTTCACGACTGATCACCAGATCCAAGCCCAGCTCTGGTAATTGCCCTGGCGTGGTCGTGATCAGCTGCACCTTAATATCTGGATACTTTTCTAAGAAGTCGTCCATGTATTGCACGAGAAACTTAGAGCCAACAGCAATCGTCGCGCCAATCTTTAAGAGGCCTGCCGGGGTTTGGTTAACCGAGCGAGTCTCATCAATAATTGATTGCCAATTGTCGAGTTGATCCTTGGCCCGTAAGTAAAAGAGTGCACCCGCTTCGGTTTGGTTAATCGAGCGAGTGGTGCGTTTTAAAAGTTGAGTACCGATACGCTCTTCGAGCCAGTTTACTCTTTTGCTGATCGCCGAGCTGGTGGTGTTAAGTTTGCGAGCGGCGCCATTGAAACTGCCTTCTTCTACCACTCTAACGTAGCTTTTTACGTTGAGAATCCAATCCATATTGTTTCCTGTTAGGACTTAATTAAATTCCAATTTGGTTAATTATCAATTACTGGTTTTGAATATAAACTTATATCATGAACAAATATCAAACGAATAGGGAATTTTTTGAGCCAATCGACCTTTAAAAAAACGCCGTTACTTTTAGCAATGATGATTATTGCTACGGGACAGGTGGGTGTGAGCATCTACTTGCCATCATTGCCGTTAATTGCTTCTGACTTAAGTGTGACTCAGGTAGATGTACAGCTGCTCGTCACGCTGTTTCTTGTGGGTTTTGGCTTGTCTCAGCTATTTTACGGGCCGATGTCTGATGCAGTGGGAAGAAGACCTATCTTCTTGTTAGGTCAGGGTGTTTATTTGATTGGTACTGTCGTTTGTGTTGTATTTTCTGACAACATGACGGCGCTAGAGGTTGGTCGCTTGTTGCAAGGTTTAGGGGCAGGTAGTGCCTCGGTTCTCGGACGAAGTGTGCTTCGCGACAGCTATGATGGCCCTCAACTGACCAAAGCGTTGTCTTATATTTCGATCACCGCTTCGATCATGCCGATCATTGCGCCCGTATTTGGTGGTTGGATTTCATTCCACCTAGGTTGGCAGGCGGTGTTCCTGTTTGTTTTACTGTATCTACTGGCAATATTCACTCTGGGTTACTTTGTGTTGCCTGAGACTTTGCCATATGGAAAGAGTCGCTTTGATGCCTGCCAAGTGGTGAAGAACTACGGACGCTTGTTGACTAACCGCCAAGTGTTGACCAGTGCCAGTTATAACTGGATGAGCTACATGGCAAGTTTGGTATCTTTATCGCTGTTTCCATTCTTAATGCAAGAGCAATTGGGGCTGACCGCCGCTGAATATGGCTCATTGATGATTGTCCCTTCGGCAGGCTTACTGATAGGTAGCTTGGCTTTGAACTTGCTCAATCGTAGGTTTAGCACTCCGCAATTGATGAGCCTTGCGATTTTGATTATCTTGGCGTCGGGAACTTGGCTTCTTACTCATGAGTTATCCATCTTTAACTTAGTTTGGGCGTTTACTTGGTTGGCGATAGCGCAAGGTATCTCGTTCCCTCTATCGATCAGTATGTTGTTAGAACCTCATAAGAAGCAAGCGGGCGCAGTGTCGGCATTGTCAGGCTCAATTCAGATGTGTTTAGCGGGTTTATTGGGTGGGTATCTAGTCGAGAGTTGGGTCACGACTCATCTACAGTTAGGCGTGTTTTATCTGATTATTGGTGCTTGCATGGGCACAGTCCTTTGGTCTTCAACCAAAATGAATAAGAAAGCCGCAGCTATCGAAGTAGAATACAGTTAAGCAGCTGAAGCAGAGTACAGTTAAGCAACTGAAGTAGAGTACAGTTAAACAGCTAACTCGCTATAGTTCTGCGTACAGTCGTTAATACGTTGTATTTGTATGGATGGTTTTCTACAATACCTGCGTCCATTTAATAGGTAATAAACATGCAGCAAAATGAATTTGAAGTACTGGTAAAAGCTATCTGCGCACTAGATGGCCTGCCTCAAGCGCTTGAGCTATTGAAATCCAATGAGGATACAGAAGTCGCTGAGGCTGCTGGATCACTAACAGGTCAATTTGCGCTAGCTGAAGTAGAAGGCGAAAAGCGTATTTACCACGTGACGCTTCAAGAAAATGAACAAGGCGAAGAGCAAGAGTACATCGAACATGTCATGAATGAAGGCGATGACTTAATCAAATTTGCAGCTTGGTTCTTTGAAACTATGTTTGAGTTAAAGCAAAAAGACACATACCAAATTGCGGGTAAAACTTACAGACAGCCAAAGCGTAGCTAGTGTTTTAGTTACTGACTATTAGGCATTAGCGAATAATGCCCTTTTTAAGGTCAGTGTTTCTAAGCTAAGTATTTAAAAAGCAGCTCTCTTGAGCTGCTTTTTTTATGAATGTCTAAACCAATGTCTTGGATTGCAAATGGGTATGGTGAATCAAGGTTAGACGGACTTAACATTAACTCATTGATATAACGATACAATGCTGATTTACGCAGAGACAAGAATACGGACGTTGCAATATAATGAGTCACTTGCATTAAAGTGTGATTTAGATCTTGTTTTTAAGCGCTTTAAGTGTAGAATCCGCGCATAAGAAAATCGATTATGTGCGGAGATAAGCATGAATTACGAACTAGGCCACGCATACCTTGGTCAAATGGTAGCAAAAAACATGATGCACGAAGCATTGTATGGCAAGCCAAAGCCAAAAAAAGCATCATTCTTTAAGCGAATGATGAAGAAAATGGCGAAATAAGCATTTTCAAAAACGGAATTTAAAAAGGCCTTAAACTCGATGAAGTTTAAGGCCTTTTTCGTTTTAGCGATTAATGAAGGTCACCGCTCGTTTTGTTGTGGATGGACACAAAAAAACACTGATTAATTCACGATCGGATTTGTAACTCTGTGTGAGTTTAGCCTGCCGATTGGTTGGACAGGTCGACAACGTTATTTGGAATGGTATCTAAACCATTTTCTTTCATCCATGCTTCTAAGTTGTCTGCTCCACCGATGTATTTACCATCGAGCCAGATCTGAGGGACGGTTACTGGTGTTTTCTCACCAATGTGCGCTTTGACCTCAGGAATCATGCGATACAAAGCTGCGCTGTCTTTTACGACATCGTGGTATTGGTATTCAACACCCGCTTCATCAAGCATTTTCTTTGCCTTAACACAGAATGGGCAGGTCGCTTTACCATAAACGATGTTGCCTTTTAGGCTGTCGCGTTTGGTCCACTCTTTGATCACGGATTGAACTAACACACCGCGGTTAAGCGCTTCGCCTTGGCTTACAACCTTGCCTTCAACAACAAGGATTGGAGCATGCCAAGAGCCCAGTTTTAGAGGCTCCCACCAGTGAGACAACCAATCTTTCACTTCCAGTTCGACATCGACATCTGATAACTCATTCTCAAAAGTATCCTTAAGAATGTCTTTGGTAAGGGTACATTCCCCACATGGGATATTAACTTTAAATGGACCCCAGCTGCCTGCCCAACGGTATAGTGTAATCTTGACTGGTTTCTTCATGGTTACGGCCTCGTTTGAATTCTCTTATCCATATAGAACGGACAGTTGAACTATTTATTTCACTAACCCTAAACTTTCTTCAGTTTTGACGGCTTTTTCGTTTCCCAGTGCGTTATAAATGCGACTGACGCAATAATAATAGCAGCCCCGAGCCATAAACGACCCGGTGGAACCCAGCTAAATACAATCCAACCTGCTAGGACATTTAGCGGTAATTTTGCGTGGTCAAAAGGTTGTACGAATGAAGCATCAGCGACTGAGTAGGCTTTTACAATTGCCCATTGAGCGAGTGCCGTCATAACACCGATGACAATTAAGATAGCCCAAATCGTACCGCCGCTTGGAGTCTGCCAATCTGGCGCAGCAAGTAGGATGTTAAATGGTGTAATTAATAGTAAAAGGTAGACCACCATGGTTGAAGGACTGTCTTGTGAAGAGAGCTTTTTCACCATGAGTGAGTAGCATGCCCAAAAGAAAGCGGCGCCAATCGGTAGTAGCGTTGCCCAGTTAAAGTCTTCAGCCCACGGCTCTAGAATCACCATCGCACCCACGAAACCTGCTAAGGTCGCGCCCCAGCGAGCAGCTCCCACTTTCTCCTTGAGGAAAAGCCCTGAACCTATGGTTGCAAACAGTGGCGACGTCATGAGAAGGGCAATGCCTTGCCAAATAGGAACTGGGTAAGCCAGCGCCCATATCCAAAGTTGAATACCAATCACCGATAAAAACACACGGAATACATGCAACTTGAGGTTGTCGGTTTTTAGCGCGCGGCGAATGCCCAGCGTTTTCAGATAAGGAAGAATAGCGAACAACGCGATGGCGTATTGAATGACGGCAACGGTAGTAGAAGTAAGTCCGAAATGAATGCTAGCGATTTGAGTTAGGCTGTTAATGACGGCAAAGGCTAGGCCTGCGGTTAGCATCCAGCTAGCGCCTTGGATCGGATGGTGTTGTGACATGATGCTTCTAATTATTTGATGTGGTTCACCTATGATACGGATTTAGCACCACTTAACCAGAAAAAGCATTGATGAAGTTAGTCAGAATATTTGAATATGAAAAAGGTTGAGCTATTGCCCAACCTTTTAGTCTGTATCTAAAGCCGATTTAGATTAGAAGTCGTAGCGTAGACCTAGACGAAGAGAATCTTCGCTTTGTGTCTCTAGACCCGCAACTTTTACATCGTCTAGGTTGTTTAATTGGTAAGCAACGTAAGTACGGATAGACTTGTTGAACTTGTATGTACCCGTTAGCTCGAAGAAATCAGCTGTATCTACAGTGATGTTCTGTGTCGCGTCTTTTTCTTGTTTTTGGTACAAAGCAGCCAATTCAAATTGATCGGTTAGTTTGTACTTAGCCGCAACTTCTACACCAGAGAACTCAGTCTTAGCTTTGTCGTCTAGGTCACCCATTGTGTAGGTTGCACCTAGGTATAGAGCATCCATTTTGTAGTTGATACCAGCAATTACAGCGGTTGCAGAGCCATTACCCGCACCATTGTCATTACCTGAGTAACCAAGACCAAAACCTAAGCCCATAGGCAATGTGTAGATACCAGAGATACCGTAACCGTCTGTATCTTTATCTTCGCCAGCGATTAAACTTGCCTTCAACGAAAGAGCATCAGCATCGTAAGCGTACACGAACGTGTTGTTAATCTGCTCGTTGCCCGCGTTAATGAAGGCTTTCTGATCACCTGAGTAGATAGTAACATCCGACATTTCTGAGATTTGAGCAGCAGCTGTATCTTGACGACCTACCGAAACAGCACCAAAGTTACCTTCAAGGCCTGCGTACATATAGCGTTGTTTAAAGTTATCAGTTTCATCGTTATCCGCTGAAGAATTTACGCCTTGTTCTGCTTCGTAGAAACCGAAACCAGATAAATCGCTAGTGATTTCAGTAGTACCGCCAACATTTAAACGCACACGGCTTTTATTTTTCATGGTTCCGTCGATTTCTTTACCGCCTGAACCAATGAAATCACCACGGAATTCCGCGCGACCGCCAATTTTGAGTTCTGTACCATCAGAGCTGTAAACTGTTGCTGCTAGAGATGAACCTGAAACTAGTGCCGCTACCACTGCAGAAGCTAGAACTGCCTTTTTCATAATCACTTACCTTGTATTTTAAAATCCGTGAGCAATGTGCTCTCCGTTTCGATATGAAGCTAATTTAGAGCAGCTAAATTAAGCTTTCATTTCTATAAAATTACATTTTCGTGAATAGGGAACTTTTTAAGTGTTGATTTTATTGCACTTTTATTTCAATAGACTGAGTGGTTTGTGAATGGTTATATAACTTATCTGTTCTTGAGTGCTGACTTTCACAAGCTTTTATTTAGGGGAAGTGATGATGATATGAGTGAGTATTATGGGGAAGTCAGAGCTTGTTCATCTTATTAACTGTTTGTACTGATTAAGATATCCTCTATGATGCAAAAACTTAGAAGAGAATAGATTTTGCTCAACAAGATGGAGACGTTGGATGAAAACAGAGTACTTAGGCGATGTTTTACAAGGTAGGCAGGTTATTGGCTCCTTGAATGTTGAAGACCTACCCGTTGGAGAGCACCAGTTTTGGTTTCAAGTAACCAGTGATGGGCTAGGGCAACCCAAGAACATGCCGGTTTCTGTTTTCAAAGGCAGTCAAGCAGGTCCTAAGTTGATGATCACCGCTGGTATTCACGGTGATGAGCTCAACGGTGTGTTGGCTGCTCAGCAAATTATCAGAGACTTAGTCGGTAAAACTCTCAAAGGCACGGTCACGATAGTGCCTACTGTGAACTTGTCGGGTTTGCTTAACCACAGCCGCGATTTTATCTCTTCGGATCCGGGCTCTTGCCCTGCCAACCTTAATCGACTCTTTCCGGGTGATGCGAATGGCTTAGCGGCAGAGCGCTTTGTTGCGTCTTTGTGGGATCGCTTACTCAAACACAATGCGACATTCGCCGTTGACCTGCATACCCAAACTCGTGGCGCGGTCTACCCACTTTATGTTTTTGCTGACTACCGAATTGAACAATGCCTTGAAATGGCAAGGTTGATGACACCAGATTGTGTTCTCAATGATCCGGGCGACCCAGGTATTCTTGAAACGGTTTGGAATCGAAGTGGAATTCCGAGCATTACGGTGGAAGTGGGGATGGGTAAGTTTACTCAGCCTGATATGATTCAACGAGCCGTAGACGGTGTTTTTAATATGCTGTCTTACTACGAGATGCTTGATGGTGAAGACCCGTTTGAGGCAAAGCAGCTGCCAAGTATGGACTGGATAGAAGGCAACAACGTCGTATCTATCCGCGCAGACATAGGTGGCTTTGTGCTGCCTCAGGTCGAGCTTTTACAAAGTGTCGAACAAGATGATCTGCTCGCCATCCAATATGATGCGTTCGGTAATGAATGTCGTCGTTATCACGCACCATCTTCTGGTCGTGTACTCAGCTATAACGTGGATGCATTAAGGGAGCCGGGCGCGCTTGTTTGTCGCTTGCTGAGTTAAGCAAAAAAAAAGACCGAGCAGGCTCGGTCAAAGGACAGTTGTCTTGAGTTAACACGTCTTTGACTCATCGACAGAACTGCTTTTAGCGTAGCGAGGGTTAATTAAGAATCTATTGCGAGATGGTGACACTTCGACTTTTTTTGTTTCAAAACCATGACTTCAGAACTGTCGCTTCAAAGTGTTCTATTGTTTCGAAGCAATGAAAAAGCCGACTGCGGGTTGCGCGAGTCGGCTTTTATTCATTTCTCTTTCGAGTCTTTATCTCTATCTACGCACGATTAAAAAGCGTCATCCACGATATCTTTAAGTCGGTCGTAAGGCACATATCCTGGTAAAACATTTCCGTTCATCATCATGGTTGGAGTGCCCGTTAAGCCGAGTGCACTGAACGTTTGATGGTTAGTGGTTAGAACCTGGTTTTGTTCTTGAGTTGTTTTTAATTCCGCCTCTGTTCCCGTCTTCTTGGCAACGGCTTCTAGTGAGCTTTTCGAGTGAATACCGCTTTTCGCCATCAGCAATCTATCAACTTCAGGGAATGCTTCTGGGTTATCTTTCCATACTTTCATCGCGTATAGCGCCGCGTTGGTGTCTAGCCCTGCAACTTGTTGTTGCTTAAACGATAAGTACACGTTGATCACTTTAATGTCGCTGTTTTCAGAGGCTAATTGAACCAAGCCTTTTTCCAAGCGCTTACAGTAAGGGCAGTTATAGTCGGTAAAGTTAATGATGACCGATTTGCCATCCGGATTGCCCGTGATTGGGTGAGCGTCATTGTTGTACAACCAATCATGGCTTCCTGCTTGAGCCTTCTTCGACTGTTCTTGCCCTGCTACGTACTGCTCTAAGCTGGTATGTAAACCAGAGATCGTAGAAGGGTTCTCTTTCAGAAATTGGTTAATCTCTTCAAGTTGCTGGGTTTGTTCTGTGCTTAACTCAGCGAAGGCAGTGGTGCTCATTAGTGAGCCTAAAATCAGTGTACTAATCAGATGCTTTTTCATGCTATTTATTCTCTAATTCTTGATAATCGTGAGCGCTCATTGGGTCGCGCTCACGGAAATCCTGTTCGTTAAACGGGCTAAATCGAGTTGTTCACCTTGCTTTGCTCTGTTTTTCTTTGTAAGCGAGTTAGGCAAAGTAGGTTCTCAACCAAAGCCCTATCGGGGAAGTAATGCCTGTTGCGATACTGCTAATCTTTCCATCTTTGATGATGACGATGCTTGGAGTGACACTAACGCCCCAACTTCTGCTGATTGATCCAGAAAGATCATTGATCACAGGGAAGTCATACTCTTTCGCCTCTAAGTAGCGCTGAACACGCTCGTCTGGACCAGACGATAGAGCGACCGAAACCACCTGATGGGAATCACTGAAGCTATTGACGGTTGGGCTTACAAATTTGCAGGCACCACACCAAGTCGCCCAAAAATAGACAATGACTGGCTTACCATTTTTGCTTAGCTCGATAACATCAATATCTTCGCCTTGGAGCGATTGACCCACAATTGGAATCGCATCGCCCTGAGGCATGCTTCTGCTGTGATAAAAGTCCATCGCAAATGAAACCACGCCAACGATCAATATCATTGAAACCAGTTCCTTTCCCCACTTCTTAAGACGACTTGGCTTTTTGGTTTCACCCTTTACAGCGCTGTCTTCAGTCGTGCTAGATTTATCTTCATTGTTGGGAGTCTTCATCTATTATCTCGCAGCGTCGATGGCTTGAACGACAGTGTCACTGTTGAGAATGACAGGCAGTGGAATACCGCTTCTATAGCTTGGGCCGTAGACGATATTAAATGGCACACCAAATCGCCCATTACTTTGTAAGTATTGAGTGACGCTTTCACTTGGTGTTGTCCAGTCACCTTTCATCAAAACAATGTCTTCTTGCTTTAGGTGGCTGTAGACAGGATCTTGAAGGATGACACCGATCTTGTTGGCTTTACAGGTAATACACCACTCAGCGGTCACATCGACAAATACCGTTTTGCCTTGCTCAACCAATTGAGGGATTTGTTTTGCATCTAGCTTTTGCCAATCGAGATCGTCAACAATCGGTGTCGCCCAGTTATCAGCGGTGACACTACCGACGATCAATGCAGCACCAAACACCAAGGTTGTGGTTGCGACGATAGGAATAAGTACCTTGCGGCCCAACTTACGGCCAATCCAAATTAATACTGTAATCACGATAAACAGTGACAACAGGATCGTCGGGAATTTACCAATAAATGGGCTCATTAGGCTTGTTAACCATAGACTGGTAATGAACATCATTAAGCCAAATACCAGCTTAACTCTGAACATCCATGCCCCAGGTTTTGGAAGCAGTTTTGTAAGACTCGGGAACAGCGCGAAAATCAACCAAGGTGCACTCATACCGATGCCGAGTGCGATAAAGATAGCCCACAACTCTTGGTAGCTTGCCCCAAGTGCATAAGCAACTGCGGTTCCTAAGAACGGAGCACTACACGGCGTTGCCAACAGCGTCGCAAACATGCCTTGAATAAAGTGGCCTGAATGTGAGTCATCACCTTTGGTTGCCATCCAAGTGTTTAAGCTGGAAGGCAGTCTGAATTCGAATAACCCAAGTAGGTTAATCGAGAACAGCAAAGTGATGATCAGCATGAATCCGATGAACCAAACATTTTGGAACTGGATTCCCCAACCAATCGCATTGCCACCCATTTTTAGAACGGTCATGCCAAGGGCTAGGAATGCAAATGATGTAATGACACCTGACGCAGAAGCTAAGAATGAGAGTCGGATATGACGATTAGATGCGCCTTGGTTTTGAATGATGCTGTTTAGCTTCATTCCTAATACAGGCAGCACACACGGCATAATATTGAGGATTAAACCACCAATCAAAGCAAAGCCGATCATTGCAAGAAAACCGTTGTTACTTGCTTGATAAGCAATAGGTTCTGAGCCGACTTGAGCGGTCATCTCTTCGGCAAAATTAGTGTCTGAAACGGTGACACTAACGGTGCGATCCGTTAAGTCGACTTCGCCTATCCAGTTGCTGACGTCAAATACAGCGGTCATCGTATTGCCGGTGATGTGGACGGTTGGTTGAGCAAAGAAATCATCGATGACTTCTTTGCCATCGATCAACACCATCGGCTTATCCCAGCCTTCGTTACTGGTTAGTTGAGTGACCAGTTGTTGCTTGCTTTTGTCCCAAAATAGACCGTTTACTGAAGTCCGGTTCGCTTCTCTTGGAGATTGGCTCATGCCTTGGTTGAACAAGAACATCGCTTCTTCATCGAACTGCAATTGCTGCGTGTCGATAGGGAGTTCGATGTCATAGTCAGTCAAAACACAAATATTGGTGCACGACGGGAACGAGAGAGAAGCCCTAAATACAGCAGGTTGCGTTTTGTCTTTCAACGTTAGGGTGACAGGAAAGCTTACGTGCTTTTTGTAGCCCAGCGTCATTACGTCAAGTTGTTCGTAGTATTTAGGGATCGGCCAATGCCAATCTACAGACTCTATATTAGTTGAATCAGACCAATCCCAGCTTGGCGGAATGCCACCTTCACCTGGGCTGCGCCAATAGGTTTTCCAGTCACCGTCGAGTGTAACGTCCAATACAGTTTGAACGGTACCGCCGTTATCCGACTGTTCACCCGTCGACATCATTCGCATCTTAACTGGCGGATGCTCAGGCACGCTTATCCAGCCTGTGGTTTGAGCCAGGGCGGTAAATGACGTCATGACTAAGATTGCAGTGACGAAAGCTTTTGCGCATGTGCGCATGCAGAATGCCAACGAATCGACAAACTTAGTTAGTAGTGTGTTGTACACAAATGTATCTCCAAAAAATAAATAAAAGGGTGGAATAGCCCGGTTATTTACTCTTTAAATATACAGTGCTTTAGGTGTAAGCGGTGTTTTGTAGGTCGAGAAGAGCGGTGATTCTCTCCGGATAATCTCGAGATGTGCGGAGATAAGTTGAATGCAACAGCAATCATCAGAACGAAAGGGATCAGCCAGCCCGTTTTAGGTGCGGCAAAGGTCAGCATTTTTGAACTAAGACTGCACGAGCTTGAATTGGGTGACGTTAACATTTTAGACGCTTCTAAACCGAAAATACTGGCGTATAGAGCGGCCATTTTTTCTGAAGAAGCGATGTCGGTTTGAGGATTACTGGTTTCTGTATGAGTTTGCGCGCCAACTAGGACTGATTGACCATTAGCGGATGTAGATAACGATACTTTCTTTACGGCCAGAGTACTCGCCAGACAAGTTAAGATAACCAGTCCGGTAAGGAGAAGTGCCCAAAGCGATTGCTTTTGTTGGCGATTCTGTGTGGGTAAGAAAAGTAGAGATGTGTTCAGCAAATTAGTCGGTAATCAAATCAGTTAGTTGTTAAAGCGAGCTCATTGAATTGTGGCTAGCTTAGATAAGTTCTCTTCGCGCCACAAGTCATAAAATGGTTAAAGTGAAACTATGTATAAATGCGGGAAACCGCAGATACACGATAAACGACGCATAAACCCCAATTCACGCGAATACGACATTGAGCTGTAGCTAAAGTTCACCATAACAGGAAGCTATCGCTAATTTATTCTGTATTGAGTGGTTTATCCACGATGAGGCGATACAAAAAAGCCCAACAGACCGTCAGTGAACGTGTTGGGCTTTAATCATCGGTGCTATTGGAAAGGCTTAGTGAGTGCGGCGAGGGCCATTACGTACCAAGTCTTTACCATTTTCGAAAACTTCTTTGGTGATCCAGCGAGCGAGCAGAACTTTGTGGCTGCTGTTGAATACAGCAACGAAGTGACGACCATCTGAATTATTGGTTGCCATGCCTACACCTTCAACGCCTTCAAGACCCAAACCGCCAGCTTCCACTGAGATTAGGAACTTTTCTAGTTCTTCTAAGGAATCGATAATATCAAGTTCGTTGTTCATTTCTATGCTCTCTGCTGTTAGCTAACATCGGATTTAAGGCGTTTTTGTGCATGTGCTTAAGTGACGATATTGGCTGTTGTTCTTTGTTGGTTGCGTACTCTACAGATCATAAGAGGGGATTGGAACTCTCAAATATTAGATACGTACTGATATTTTGCGATTTTTTAACACAACATACGTTTAAATGCTTGTTATCCATATTCTTTTTACTACTATTTAAGGGGTCAATTTAGACATTCATAGGAATTAACATGATAAAGGTTTGGCGTTGTCTATTTTTAATGTTGGCGTTTGTGGCATCAGGGAGTTTTGCACAAAGTGTCGATAAAATAGCAGAAGTACAAGACCAGCTAATGCTGGACCTAACAACATTAGAAACAGCGCACGATGCTGAGAAGCCGTTTCTAGAAGATATATTAAGACGAAAGAACCAAGCACTACGTGAAGAGATTTTTTCACAGCTATCGTCCGATAAAAAGGAAGGGCTTGATGTCACTCTTGCTCAGCAGGTTGAACTCTTACAAAAATTGCTGTCATTGAATGAAGTTAAAATCGTTTCAATGAGCAAAGAAAACCGTTCCGCTGAAGGTGATGCTAAAAAACGCCTTGAATTACGCATTCAAAAACGAATCGGAATGATGGATGTCTATTATCAGCAGCTTGCTAAGACATTAGATTGGTCGAAAGAGCGTGATGTTGATGTTGCGGTTCCTGAAGGTGAGCTCAAAACGGCACTTGTTTCTCGCTCTCAATATCTTACTAATGCAATTCTATACACGGATACACAACGTCAAGATTTAGAACGCCGGTTATCTTATGTAAGTGAAGAAGAGAAAGCGACGATTAAAACTGAGCTTGAACGCTTCAGTGAGCGAACCAGTGTCATGGTGGCGAGCTTAGAAGAAACCATCACGCTAATGGAACCGTTTGGCGTTGATGTGACTTCTTACAAGCGTGTGCTACTAGCAACGACAGGTGACATTAACGCTGATGTGTTGGATGTTGATGTTGCGTTGGATCTGTTGGATGGTTGGCTTCGTTCATTCAGTTCATGGGCGTTTGAAAACACCCCTTCATTTATCGTTAAACTCGCTCTGTTTCTCGGTATTTTATACGTAACTCGCCTTATTGCTAACGTGGCTCGTAAGACGGTTCGTAAGAGTGTCTCGCACTCTAAAATGGACTTTAGCGTATTGATGCAGGAGTTCTTCGTATCCATCGCATCTAAAGCGGTCGTGTTTATTGGTTTGCTTATCGCTCTGTCTCAAATTGGGATTGAGCTAGCGCCACTATTAACCGGTTTCGGTGTTGCGGGTGTCATTATTGGTTTCGCATTGCAAGACACACTATCTAACTTTGCGTCAGGTTTGATGATCTTGATCTATCGTCCTTATGATGTGGGCGACATGGTTAAAGTGGCCGGCGTTCAAGGCACAGTAAAAGACATGAGCTTAGTGTCGACGACCATTCAAACCATCGATAACCAACGCTTGGTGATCCCGAACAACAAGATTTGGGGTGACGTGATCAACAACATCACTGCAGAACGTGTGAGACGTGTTGATATGGTCTTCGGCATTGGTTACTCAGATGATATCGATAAAGCGAAAGCGGTATTGAACGACATCATTCTTGCGCACCCTCTAGTACTGAAAAAACCGGAGCATATGATCAAGCTTCATACCTTGAATACGTCTTCTGTTGATTTTGTCGTCAGACCTTGGGTTAAGACCGATGACTATTGGGATGTGTATTGGGATGTGACGGAAACCGTGAAGAAACGCTTCGATGAAGAAGGTATCACGATCCCATTCCCTCAACGAGATGTGCATATTTACAATCACGAAGAGAGCTAAGCGAAAGAGTTAGTACGAGAAGTAATTGCGAATAGAGCTATTACGAAAAAAGCTAATACGAAAAAGCTAAGCATGGCTTAGAGCTATCATTCTTAATGTGATATCAAATGGACGCTGAATAAGCGTCCATTTTTAATTGGCTGTCAGTTTATACCAATCACAGTAAGTAAGTGATCAGAAATAGCGCAGGAAAAAGGCTTGAGAACAAGGCAGAAATTTTTGATAAGTAGTTATTCTACAATCAAAAGTTCTAACGCCGTTATCGAGCGTTTTAACCAGCTAGGGTGAACAGTTATTTACTACGATTGGTATATTATATTGAGCTTCATTCTTTTATGTCACTCAACCGCCTTAGAATTACGTTATGATGGGGTAGGCTTAGTTTGGACAGTTGAAAGCGAATGGATGATTCACAGCAAAAAACGAATAGTAGAAATACAACGGTAAGAAAAGCAACACGAATTGAAAGCGTCATGAACTCTGCAATGTGGCACCTAACCCAGAGAGACATGACGGAAAGCGAGCTGATTGCGAAGCTCAAAGTGAAAACCGACAATCAAGAATGGATCGATGAAACTCTAGGGACACTGAAAGGCTTCGGGTATCTCAAGTCTGACCAAGTGTTTGCAGAACAATTCGTGGAACAAGCTTTTTCTGGTGAATTCGGTTCTCGATATATTGTCGAAAAATTGAAGAAGAAAGGCCTGACCGATTCAGTGATTTCTGATGCAATCCATAAAGTGTCCTTCGAAAAGTCTATTGATGAGCAAACCATCTTGATAGACCGTATCAACCATTACTATACAAGTTTTACCATGAGCCGTGAAAAGCTTGTCGCGACCCTGCAAAAGCGTGGTTTTAGCTACCAGCAGGTGAAGGTAGCGATTGACCAGCACACGCAGTCGCATGAACTGAAAAGTAATATTCAAATTAAGGCAGAGAAAGCTGATTTGGAAAAAGAGGTGCTTAAGTATGCTCGTAAAGGCAAAGGCTTGACTGCTATTCAGCAAGAGCTTAGACAGCGACAAATTGACACCAGCGAGTTGTCATCGTTGGTCGACCGATTAATTAATGAGGAGCAACTGGATTTCTATTCATCTTGTTTGGAACAGCTGCAGAAGAAATCATATGACCTCAACGATCACAAAGAGCGTTCAAAGGCGTACGCAATGTTAAGTCGAAAGGGCTTTTCGTCGGATGAAATCAAATTTGCTCTGAGTGAAGGCAACGAATAACAACCAATATTATGCGTAAAGAGTGCACATAGCCTTGCTTTAACGTGTCGTGTGTAGGTTTTCTGTAAGACCTAGGCCATTGCGTAAGGCGAATTGAATCAGGTCATTGTGGCTGTTTAAATCGAGCAATCCAAGCATTCTGTATTTATGCGATTCTATCGTTCGAGAGCTAAGGTGGAGCTGTTCTGCACACTCTTTTGCACTAAACCCTTGAGCAATGAGAGCCAAAACCTTGGTTTGTTTTTTGGTGAGTAATAATAGCTTCTCACTATCATCTGCAAGCCGATTCTCATTTTGTTTTAGTGTTCTCGCTAGCGTTGAGTGCTGCCAATAACAGAGCCAAAGTTCACAGACTAACTTTAAGCGCTGGATGTCTTCGAGGTCGAAGGTGGTTTCGTTGTCGTGAAAGTTAGTAAAAGACAATGCTCCCCAGCGTTGGTTAAACAGTTGCAAAGGAATGATGCAGTGCCATCTTCCCCCTTCTTTATAGATCTTCTTTAACACATAGTTTTTGGTTGAAACGAGTTCGTCACTGGTAAAGGTGAGATATGTTTCATTGGTTTTTAATAGCTTTAGGTAATCAAGGTAGTTACCGCCAACCAAACTTTTCTTATCGACAGGAGGTATGTTTGCTTTGGATACTGAACAAGTTTTCCCGTCTTCAAGTAAGACCATTGAATTCGGGTAAAGCGTTAAACGATCAATCCCGAACCAATCGAGTACGTCAAAGCTTGCTTCTGACCACGTTGTTTGAAAGTTCTTAGGATCGCTATTAATAAGAGAGGTTGATTGTTTCATTAATAGCTGTTCAAAACTTAGGCTTAAAGCAGACACGTTTTTCCTTTCTCGATACATTCATTAGGTCAATACTCAGAAGATATTCGTTCGAGTGGCTCAGTGCAAGATAAGATTCTTATATATATCATAGGTTCTATTTTTAAGTTTTTTATAACTCTTAGTTCTAGATTGTCGAATGATAAGCAGTACATTTACTGCATTAATTGAACGGTGTTTTTTAATAAGATCGGGCATTTCTATAACCGAGTAAACACTGTGATAAGTTTAAGGACGTTACTGTCTATTTCAGTCTCGATGTTGACCTTTTTTCATTCCGTTACACACGCGAATACCTCTCCAATGTTTGTTTACGCGCAATCTCCAATTCATTCAAATGTGCTTTCCACACAACTTCGTTCTGCTCAGCCTAAAAGAGCGGGGACCATTGAGTTCAAGTCCTCCTATACTCAAGCCAGTATATGGGCACACACGAGTGCGTATGCTCTCGACTATTATCAAAATCAATCCAATATTGCGATTGAGTGGCAAGCTTCACCTGTCTGGAAAACGGAGCTGGATTACCGAGTTGTGACTGCAAAAGATAATGGTTTAGACAGTTTTGTGATGGGGTTTCATGACCTGTTTCGTATTGGCCAGAATGGTCGCGATCAAGTGGCGGAAGATCAATTCACCATGGGTTTTCACAATGCAGATATTTATATGTCTGATTTTGAGGGGGATGACTTAACCAACGCTCTGACGTTCTACAATGAACTTCTACTGTATTCTAGAGGGCCAATGTCGCTCTCGGCTGGTGGCTCTTTGTTTTACAACAATGTAAGAAGTGGGCAGTTTGCGAGAACCAGTTTTGAGCAAGGTGTTCAGCTTAACTACAGCTATATCACCCCTAGGCACAGCGTTTTTTCAACCATTGGTCTTGTACATCGAGATAGCGATGTGTATGTCGTTAGTCTTGAAAATTTCAGCGCAAGTTGGGCGATTGGGTATGAGTATCGGTTGAATCAACGCCATAGCTTATTGATTGAGTCTCTCAACTATCAAGGTTGGGCGAGCAATGACCCGGACTTTTCTGAACCTTCTAACGAGGTCGTTTTGGGTTATCGCTACCGCTTAAATCAACTCGTAGTCGAAGCGCTGATGATTGAGAACATCCGTAATATGGATAACAGCACCGATATCGGCTTTACACTCGGATTACGTTTTTCAATATAAACGACACATTAATATATTCTTATTTCATGAAATTCACCAAAGCTATAAAATTTTCAGTAAATTTACGGTATATCAATAACCTGTTTTTTTGAACAATAGCGCCACTCCAAAAGGCCGGACTAACAAGGCCGAATCAATATATAGGTAGTGGTTATCATGAAAAAGACATTAGTAGCACTTGCGATTGCGAGCATTTCAAGTTCAGCGTTCGCTGTAAGCACAAGCAGCCAAAACAGCCAAAACGAAGATATGTTTGCATTCGATTCAATGCACAAAGATCAATTCTCAGTATCAGGCTCTTTTGGTGTTGGTGGTTACTACGACACGGGCTCTAAAGCTTTTTACGATGACTGGGCTACAGGTCTAACATTGGCCCTTAACTACCGTAACAACCGCGTAGTGGCTTACGTAGAAACAGACTTAATGCTTCAGTACACGACAGACAACAACGTAGCGGATGCTGACGCTGCAACTTCTGCTTGGGTCAACGGCATCGATACAGGTCCAGCAACTCACGTAGACAAAGCTTGGATTGGTTTTGACACTGGCTACGGTATTGCTTCATTTGGTTGGGAAAACGATACGGCTCTAGATAAAGTCGATGGCGCTGGCGACACTACTTACGAGTTTGGTGCTTCAGCTGGTGATGCTTCTGACGGCTTCAATGTTGTTAAATTCCAAGGCGCAACAGACGGTATTGCTTACGGTATTTCTTACTTTGAAACAGGTGACGATCATAATGATGCGGATAAAGGCATTAACGGTTACATCGGTTTAGAGCAAGAGGTATTCAACCTATACGCAGGTTATGAAGCTCGTGATGACGATGCTGATTACGAAGTTTATACAGTGACAGGTAACGTTAAGGTTGGTGCTCTTAAACTAGGTATGAACTCTTGGATTGAAGAGAGTGATTCTGCTAAGAACACAGGCTACTACGTTTCAGGTGGTTACACAGTTTCAGAAGACCTAACAATCGCAGCGGGTTATGCATCTAGCAACAATGAACTTGATGGCCAAGCAGATGTAGATGCTTCTTACATCAACATCGCGGCAATGTACCGTATCGCTGACAACGCTGACATGGGTATTGATATCAAGCAAGATATTGAAGGCGCCCGCTCAACTGGTAACACACAATACGACGAAGAAACACACGTATTTGCAGCAGCTTACTACTACTTCTAAGAACTTGAACTATTAAGAGCTTCTAAGACATTTGATGGTAATGGTGTAATAGCTTGCCCGGTCGTTACACCATGTTCTCTTCTTTTTGCAGTGTAAGCATCCACAGATTGATATGTGGTTTGTCACTCAAGTGCTACGAGTGGAATTATTATCTGGAGAAATGTAATGATTAAAAGCATTACAGCCCAGGGTGTTATTTATGGAAATGATACCCTGTTTACGTGTAAACCGAATCGTAATGGACTATTTGAATTGGCGCGTAAACATGGAAGAGTCGCAGGTACCCGCCCACAAGATCTCAAGAACAAGGTTTATGCTGAATCTCTTGATGAAGCTTGGAATCTACTCAAAACAGAGAAGTTTTATATTGTTTTGACGGGGCAAGTATTTGGCATTCATCGAAAATCATTGCGAAGTGCTGATTCTGTTGATGTTGAGTTTGATACTGAAACTCGCTCGACATGTGTCACGGCATAGATCCAACGCTGAATATAAAAAGGACGATAAATTATCGTCCTTTTTTCGTTTGAGTTTTTTGGTTTAACCTTGGTTACAGATGATCAGCACCCGCTATCGGCCGTATTGCCCAACGATAAAGTGTTCAAACTCATCACACATCTGATGGTTTGACTTATCATTATTCGCCAACTCGGTGGCCCCATCAACGATCGATATCTTCGCATTCAAATCAGCGACTGGTGCTCGTTCTCTTGTCGACAGCTGTTTGATTTTTTTCTCCTCAATCGCCCAAGCTTCTTCTGGCGATAAGTTGCACTCGTCAGCGAGGTATTTTGCATTAAAACCTTCCCCAGTCAGGCTTTCGATTGTCCCATTATGATTCACGCTATTGCCTTGGTGCCAATAGTGCTTAGCTAACAAAGGGCCGATTTCTGGGTTATCCGTTAAGTAGCCAAACTTATCGGTGAAATACGCACGAGTTTGATACACCGCCATATGAGCCAGCAGGTAACCTTGATACGCGCAAGACGCTTCATCCGACAACAGATGCGGGATCGCCATTAATGGGCGAGGGCTACAAGCTAATCCAAGAATCGTTTTCTCACTGCTACGAGCAAGAGCGGTGATCTTTTCCGGTGTCAGATCTTCATCCGCCAATTCGTAAAGTGCTCGCTCGAAATACGGAACCACTAAAATGCTGCGTTCTTGATAATGATCTTCACCCGATAAAATGGACACCCTATTCTCTTTAACCCGTCACGACTTCATACTCATGTGGGGTTCGATATCCGAGACTTGAGTGCAGTCTATAACGGTTATAAAAATGCTGGATATAAC